>VFQN01001254.1_pt1 | contig 43368 bp, 66 predicted proteins | sample 3512371 | NCBI WGS metagenome assembly VFQN01 (sample SAMN10412370, study PRJNA504923) | tailings metagenome | isolation source: Replicate 2 from Balatoc abandoned mine | place: Philippines: Itogon, Benguet | collected 2017-08-28 | reverse complement strand
ATAAAGTGGACTTCTTCTACTACTTCTTGCTGGTATCGACCCTCCCAGTGGCAAAATGAGGGACCCGACCAGGCAGTCGCACCGAGTCTCATAGAGGCCACCACGGAGTGTGCTATAAAAACTTTATACATAATAAGGTGCTATCAATAGATACACAATAAGTTCGTTCTTGTGGGAAGCAGGCTCCGGTGCGGCTGATACCTTGACTTATGGCCTTGGCATGGCCGCAAGGGTGTTGCCTTGTACTGAGGCATTGTACAGCGTGCGTTTGACGCTTTTACAATGTCTTAGGCACAGTTTGTGACGACAGAACTGCGTACACCTTGTGGCGGAGCATGTTGTGTTTCAATTTTGCAAACAACCCAAAGCAGAAGTCCCTGGCCACTGGATTGGTTGGCCAGCAAATACGCACATATTATGCCCATCGAGCGGCTACAACTTCTTTCTACCTGGACGTGAGCTTTTGCCATATCCTCGCCTGTGCGCAAGTCTACCTCCATCCTGCAGGCGCAGTGCTATGACTTAGCAGATAACCTAGTGTTTGGAAGTATGTGTAGATCTTTACACGGAGCTCTTTGGCACGGTCGCTGGTCGTTGGTGACGAAATGTTCATAAGCTTCTGAAGGAAACATGTTCCTGCTCCATCATGGGCGGTTCCTGCTCGCGAGCACAAGCCGTCACAGTTTCGCTTCCACAGCCTTCAGAACAGAGATATGATGCGATCACAGGGCCCCTAAGCCCCAACCTCGCCTTGCGGCTGCACTCGGACGCGCCTGAGGCAAGTCGTTGACGTAGGCGGAGCGCCCAGGGTTATCAACTTGGATGGTGTTTGACCTCTATTGTTTAGGATGAGCTGCTTCGACGCCCGGCGCAGATCAGTTACGCCTGTCTGACGCCGTGTACAGGCTGTATCGTCGTCTTCGACACCCACTGCGAGCAAAATCGTCGACGCGAAGAACCTTTGGGTCCTGGACAAGTCTCATGACAAAAACATTCGTGCCCACTACCTCATCGGCCGCTTGCTTGGTAGGTTGCGCAGTCCGCTGAACCAAGGGTCGCTACCAGACGTGCACCCGACCCAATGCTGGCTGGCAGCCATAGCAGCCACAACAACTAGCTTTTCCCCAATTAGGACAGATTAGGACTCCAATGCAGCTCTCGGACTCGCAGCACATAGCCCTGCCGTCCTCGCTGCGCCTGCTCCAACACGGCAGCTCCAGCGTTGCTCCTCCCTTGCACGCACCTCCACACTCTGGCCCTACCTTTCCCCCGCCAGGCAAGGGCCAGTTCGGCAGCGTACGGCAGGTGACCCACCGCTTCACGGGGGGCAAGTACGCCGTCAAGTCAATTGCCAAACGCCGCCTGGTCACACAGGTATGGGGCACAGGGCTGATGAAACGGTCGGGACGGTGCGTGCAGCGGTTCTAGCGCGCTGGGCAGGGCAAGGGCAGGGGCTTGGATGACCCGGGCATGACTGTGGCCACAATGCGCCCAAAACCCACAACACAATGGTGCCCAATCCTTAGATTCTCTCAGAGGCTACATCCAGAGCAGCTGAGGCTGCTCCAGAGCTTGGGACGGTGCACGCAGCGGCGAGGCATGAGCCGAGGGCTGTGGGCGGGGGTGGGGGCAGGTGTGCGCGGGCACTACCGGCAGCCTGCAAGCAGAGGACGGCGCAACGAACGGCTGCAGCCTGGTGTTCTTACACAGCCCGGCGCCCTGCACGCCTGCGCCCCGCTCGTTCCTTCCTGCACCTCTCCCCGACCGCGGAAGTCGCCACCGGACGGGGCTGTGGCACACACCCGCACGGCTGCACGACGTTTCGTGCTTGCCTTGCCGCCCCGGTCCTCGCGCGCTCCCGCAACCCCTGACCACCCGCCCCCCGTCCCCGCACCCCAGGTTGACGTTGAGGACGTGCGGCGCGAGGTGCAGATCATGCACCACCTGGCGGGGCACCCAAACATCGTGGACCTCAAGGGTAGGAGCAGAGAGTGGGGTTGGGGGGAACAAGCTAGTGCAACTGAGGTGTTCGTTGGGGCGGTTGGGGGTTTGCAGCGGGGGGCGGCTGCAAGATGGCGGGGCATGGCCCTCAGGGATGGGAGCGGGGGGATGGGGGCAAGGGGAGGGGGGCGTCGTGAAGTCCAGATCATGCACCACCTTAACGTACACCCAAACGTTGTGGACCTCAGGGGTAGGAGCGGAGGGTGGGGTCCTGGGGTGGGGTGCAGGGACGGGGATTGGAGTGCGCGGAGGGGGCTGGGGTGCGGGGAAGGGAGGGCCGAGTGAGGGCGGCCATGGCTACTAGGGCTGGTGGGTGTCCGGGGCAAAGGCACTAAGGTTGAGCATGGGAAGAAAGGGTAGGAGGGTTCTTGGGGATGTGGAGTGGGCTGAGCCGACGGCACCACTCGCCCACACGCCCTGATGCAACCCGCCCATGATGAGGGCCGCACGCGCGTGCACCTGGTGATGGAGCTGGCCCCGATTCCGTTACCCACAACCACAATGATGCTGCTTAACCCTGCCCTCCCTCACGCCCCCGCCCGCCCCCAGAGGTGCTTGAGGACCGCACGCACGTGCACCTGGTGATGGAGCTGTGCAGCGGCGGCGAGCTGTTTGACAGCATCGTGGCGAGGGGGAGGTACAGCGAGGCGGACGCGGCGAGGGTGTTCAGGTTGGTGCATATGTATTAGCACCTGTGGGGGCATGCGTATTGGCACCTGTGGGCGCTGTTTGACAGCATTGTGTTCTGAAATTGTCGAGGCGGGGGGCGGGGGGCGGGGCCGGGCATATCAACTGAAGGTGTGCGGGTGGGTCTGAGGTTACAACGGTTTGTGTGTCCATGTTGCTTACTAGAAGGGCATTGGTGGTTTCCGATTTAAGCTTACAAGGGACAACGGAGGCGGGGTTGCAGCAGCCACCTTGGGGCAACAACGCATGTCGGATGTCGCTAATACGCTTGCGTCGGGCAGGGTGTAGCGGATGCGGTGCGGGATGTAGGCTAATGAGCCTTGTACAGTTAAAGGCATGTAGGAGTAACAGGCAGAGCGCAGCGAGGCAAGGCAGTTCCGGAGAGTGGCAAGTCGAAGACGGTGGCTATGCTCGCTGACCCTGATCCGCTGAGATACTTAGCTGAAGTGAAAAAGCCGGGTTGGCGTCGGGCAGGGTGTGTGTGAGTGTCTTGCCACCACTGCTCGCGGGCACGTGGGGGGACGCCGTGTGGAGAGGCGGGTGTGGTTACAGACGTATGCAAGACACACAGTGAGTGCAATGCGGCGGCTCGGGGTGTACGGCAAATGCTGCATGCGACTGGGGGCTGGGTGTGCCCCCTGGACGAGGGCAGCACCTCTGTGCTGGTGGTTAGGCTTGGGGCCTTGGGCCGCCCTGGCCCCAGTCTGGTGCTGCTCATGCTACACTTACAGTTTCAGTTACAGACCCCAACTAAGGTGCATCCGGAGAGCCAGGGGACGCAACGACGATTAAGTGCTCTCCCTCCCCATGTTTCCCGTGTGTCCCCAGATCCATCGCCGCGGTGGTTGCCCACTGCCACGTGATGGGCGTCATGCACCGGGACCTCAAGGTGTGTGTTAGGTGTGTATTAGCTGCACGGCGGGGGCCGTGCGTGTGGGCTAGCAGCAAGGCAGCAGCGCTATGTGCGGCTGGATGGTGGGGTCTCACTCTTTCCGCTTTCCCCCCACTCCTCCTGCTTTCCACAGCCTGAAAACTTCCTGCTGAGCGACCCTTCCAAGACCGCAACTGTCAAGGCAACGGTAAGGGCATTACAACCGCACCTGCAACAGCCCTAGAAGCTATAACCAGCTAATAACCATCGCGATGCACCAGCGCTTGCTTTTCTTGGCGTTTTGCATGTGTGTAATGCTGTTCTTTTCACGCAAACGTTTGGCCGCGGCGGAACACCGGCATGACGACATGGGTATTTTGCACACGTGTGCCTCCCCCCTCAGCCACCCTCACCATGTGGACCCCTCCCTTGCCCTTCCAACCCCCACAGGACTTTGGGCTGTCGTGCTTCTTCAACGAGGGGCAGCTGCTCAACGAGGTGATGGGCTCGGCATTCTACGTGGCGCCAGGTGGGGAGCTAACACACAGCTTTGGAGTCGTAGCTCGCAGGCGTACATGGAAGGGATGACAGAGGCACACTGCCTATTTACATGTACTGCAGACTGGTTTTTGGTCAGCAGCAGCTGTTCGGGTTGGCGAGAATACGTGGCAGGGGACGATGCTGGTGTGTTGATGGGTCGGACAGGGCCACTCGTCACGACGAAGCAGCAGGCGGCACCGTATGGGTGGCACAACCGCGACGTGAACCTCCTCATTCGTTACCTTGCTTTCCACGTGAAACTCCCCTGTCACTACCGCACTATTTGGGGCAAAATTGCAGCCTCTCACCTCAAGAGGTATTCTGCGAGCAGTACGAAAAGGCGGCCAACGTGCGGTGCATGCTGCCTGCCCCTGTTGCCGTGCGGGTCGTGCCCCCGCCTCTGGCTCCTGTCCACCTCTCCCTTACTTTCTCATACCCCCAGAGGTGCTACGCAAGCAGTACATCGGGCAAATCGCCTGCTTGTGATCTCCTCCCTTTCTCCTGTCCCATACCCCCAGAGGTGCTCCGCAAGAAGTACGACAAGGCGGCCGACGTGTGGAGCCTGTTGCCTGGTTCCCCCTGTGCCCACCATGCATACGCCCCTGCCTTCGGCTGACTTCTTCCACCCTCTTCTTCGCCCCCCAGAGCTGCTCCACAAGTGGTACGGCAACACGGCGGACGTGTGGAGCTTGGGCCCGCTGATGTTGCTCTGCTGTCCCTGATCCTTACCCCGTCCCCTGCCCACTGTTCCTCCCTCCCCAGAGGTGCTCCGCAAGCAGTACGACAAGGCGGCCGACGTGTGGAGCCTTGGGGTGCTGCTGTACATCCTGCTGTGCGGGGAGCCGCCATTCCACGGGAACACGGTGCGTGCCCCCGCAGCGCCTGTGGACACGAACGAGCAGCACATACCACCTACATGGCCGTCGCTCCCCTTCCTTGATAAGCTGGACCACGCCCCAACGTCCCGCTCCCCACTCCCTCTGCCAAAACAACCTCACATGCACGTTTAACCTTGTCCCCTCGTCTGCGTTTTGATTCCACTCTGCCACCTATAGGACAACGCTGTCTTCCAGCAGGTGCTTCGCGTCTTCGCGCCGATCCCGACCTCACCCTCTCACCCCCGACCATCATCCCACAGGCCTTCTCAACTGCAGTACCGTACGCCACTTGTACGTGCGTTGTGCTAGTACTCTGTTCTGCCTCCCTATCCTGCCCAACACCCGCAGGAGAAGGCCATCTTCCAGCAGGTTCTCCGCGCGGACCCCGACCTCACCTCCCACCCCTGGCCCTCCGTGTCGGAGGAGGCCAAGGACGTGCTGAGGAGCATGCTGGTGAGGGGGGCGGGAAGGGGATGGGGGTTGGGTGGTGGGTGGTGGAATAACCGCAGCGGAGCAAAGTGGGAGGTTGGGAGGGTGAGTACGGACGTTGACGCGGGTGAGGCGCATGATGCGAAGGCATGCCCACACACCCACTACACCGCCCAGTATGCCTCAGTTCAGGCCTGTGGCGTCCTGCGGCTTGTTCTCCTCCCCTCCGTGCTCGGCCTACCGCTCTCCCTGCTGTATACTCCTCCCTACCCTCCCTACTACCCAACGAGCGACCACATGCCGTGTCACTGCTTGCTCCGTCAGCCCCCTGCTTCCTCCCCTTCACGTGTGCCCTAGCCCCACCCCTTGCTGTACACCCCGCCCCTCGTTCCCTGCTACCCCAGACCCGCGACCCCGCCCAGCGTGCGACGGCCCAGGAGGTGCTGTGCCACGTGTGGGTGCGGGAGGACGGCTGCGCGCCGGACTGCGACCCAGGCCTGCACACCCATGCCTGCACCACCACCACCACCACCTCGGGCACTTCCTTACCACACGGCGGGGCCCCGGGGGCCCAGGGGCTACCTCCCTCGCGGGCGGGAAGCCTCTGCGGTGCAGGGGGAGCAGGGCGAGGGGGAGGAGGGGGAGGGGCAGGGGGAGGAGGGGCAGGGGGAGGGGGAGGGCAGCAGCACGAGGTGCTGCGTCGCATGCGGGAGTTTGCGGCACTCAACAAGTTCCAGCAGGAGGCGCTCAAGGTGGGTTAATGATGAGATGTGGGCAGGAGGGAGTGGGCGTGGGGAACAAGGGTAAGGGTGCGTGGGTGGGTGGGTCAGGTCGGATGGGGCTGGGTGAGCACGGGTGCTTGGTGCCGGTTAGAGGGGGAAGGGGAGCGGGGGAGAAGCTGGAGCAGGTGATGGTGGCGTGTGGTGGCTTAGGAAAATGGATGCTGTACAAAAGAATGGGAGCTGGCAGGTTGCGTGGACCAGCAACGGGACGGCCACCCCGACGCCTCTTTGGTCTGTACTCCTTACATAACACATGTGGTTTCGGAACCGTACCGCCGTACCTGCCGTACCGCGGTAACGCACTGTGTGTACACCTGCCCCACCGCAGGTCATCGCCACGCACCTTCCTGAGACGGAGATCATGGGGCTTAAGTCCCTGTTTGAGGACATGGACAGCGACCACAGCGGCAGCATCAGCATAGACGAGCTGGCAGAGGTGGGGCATGTGTATTAGCAGGCGTGTGTATTAGCTCGTGGTGGTAAGAGGTGTGGGCGTGTGCGAGGACATGGACAGCGACCACAGCGGCAGCATCAGCATAGACGAGCTGGCAGAGGTGGGGCATGTGTATTAGCAGGCGTGTGCATTAGCTGGTGGTGGTAACAGTTGTGTGCTTGTTCGAGGACATGGACAGCGACAGCAGCGGCAGCATCAGCATAGACGAGCTGGCAGAGGTAGGGGAGGGGCATGTGTATTAGCGGGCGTGTGTATTAGCTGGTGGTGGTAACAGTTGTGTGCTTGTTCGAGGACATGGACAGCGACCGCAGCGGCAGCATCAGCATAGACGAGCTGGCAGAGGTGGGGGAGGGGAGCATGGTGTGTATTAGCGGGAGGTGAACATCTGCACATGGGGTCGGGGTCAAGTGCACACACCCGCTGCACAGGCTGCAGAGACGCGTCAGCCCTAATACAAACCTACCGCCATCCGCTCTTTCCCCAGGCCCTCCGCAAGAAGGGCACCCGCATTCCCGAGGAAGAGCTGCAGCGCATCATGGCGCATGCCAGCATCAGCGGCAGGAACATGCTGGACTACCAGGTGGGGGAGGGGCGTGTGGGTTAACGCAGCTGGGGTGTGTGTATTAACACGGGGTGAGGGGGTGAGGGAGGGGGAGCTGCAGCGCATCATGGCGCACGCCAGCATCAGCGGCAGGAACATGCTGGACTACCAGGTGGGGGAGGGGCGTGTGGGTTAACACACCTGGGGTGTGTGTGTGTTAAGATGGGGTGTGGGTGCCAGGGCGGATGACCTGCACCGCATTTGTATCAACATGGGGTTCCTTGCCGCCCACCATAACCTAGCCTACGGTTCCCTAGCTGTGGTGATCAATTCAGGGCGGTGCTTGGTTGCCTCCGTGCTTGCACTGTCCTAGCTACCGGTACACACTGCTGCACCCTTGTCCCTCTTGTTCCCTTTTTTTCCGTTTCCCTGCTGCCAATGGCACTGCAGGAGTTCCTGTCCGCCACCATGGCCCCACGTCTTTGCACACGCCGATGTTCTTGCCCTGTTTGTGATCACAGCAAACTCGTACAGTACTAGAGCCCCATTTCCATCTCCCTTGCCTCAGGAGTTCCTGGCCGCCACCATGAACCTAGCCAAGCTGGAGCAAGAGGATTATCAATATTTGATAAATAAATTTAAATCTATTTATTGATAATAAACCCCCTTGTCCATCTCCCCTTGCCGCAGGAGTTCCTGGCCGCCACCATGAACCTAGCAAAGCTTCTTCAGGAGGATTGATCAATATTTAATAGTCAATTATATTTAGAGTAATAAATATTCAACCCCCGTGCCCATCTCCCCTTCCCGCAGGAGTTCCTGGCCGCCACCATGAACCTGGCCAAGCTGGAGCACGAGGATTATCAATATTTAATAAATAAATTTAAATTGATTAATCAATGATAAACCCCCTTGTCCATCTCCCCTTCCCGCAGGAGTTCCTGGCCGCCACCATGAACCTAGCAAAGCTTCTTCAGGAGGATTGATCAATATTTAATAGTCAATTATATTTAGAGTAATAAATATTCAACCCCCGTGCCCATCTCCCCTTCCCGCAGGAGTTCCTGGCCGCCACCATGAACCTGGCCAAGCTGGAGCAAGAGGAGCACTTCTACATGGCGTTCAGCTTCTTCGATAAGGGTAAGAAGGGCGAGGGACGGCGGGCGGTTTTGACTCCTTCTCTTGGTCACAATGCTGGATGACACTACATAGATAGCAGAAGGGACACTTCTACATGGCGTTCAGCTTCTTCGATAAGGGTGAAGGGGGGAAGAGCAGGGGAAGGCAGGTACAAGGGGCAAAGGGTAGGAGGGGGAGGGATGGCGGATGGGTGTGACTCTTTCCTCTTGGTCCATCTTCTTGGCACAACCATGATGCTGCCGCGCTTCGCTGGAGCGCGAACGGGCTCCTTCAAGCCGCTCCGCCGCTGCTGCACTGCACCCGTGGTGCACCGTGACGGCAGCGCTCGCCGCACAGCAGGGGCGGCCGCTGCCGTGGAAGGCCTGGGCCTCGGGGATCTCGCCAGACGCCTGGCCACGCAGCCGAATCTGGAATGCACGTTTGTGCAGCATGCTCATTTTGAAGCTGCAGTTGCAGTTGGATCGCGCCTTGCTCCACCAGGTGTGCCCCCACTCGCTCGGCATTGCGCGATCCACCTTCGAGTCCAGCTTCAGAATCGGGTTGCAGCACAAACGTGCGTGCCGGATTGGGCTGCGCGGCCAGGCGTCTGGCGAGATTCCCGAGGCCCAGTCCTTCCACAGCCGCGCTCACCACTGCAGTGCGGGGAGCCTTTCCGCCACTGTGCACTACAGGTGCAGTAGCGCAGCAGCGACAGAGCGACGTGAAGAAGCGCGGCAGCGAACACCGTGGTCGTGCTTCAGTTGTACAGTAGCGCGCGTTGTGTTGTGTGGGCGTCTGTTCGTACATGAGTTAATACCCCTGACGCGACTACACTACGATGTGGTTCCAAAGCCGCTGCCACGTCACCAGCCGGCCGTGCACTCCGTCGCAGTGTCCTTGCCATATGTAACGCGGCGGCGCTACTACTACGCACTTCCCTCAACATGAGATGATACACAGGAAGTCTGAACCCCTCCCCCGTCTCCGTCCTTTTGTCGTCCTTTCCTCCCATGCAGAGGGCAGAGGCTAACACGCGGTGACCTCCACGCCGCACTGCGCCCCCTGTGGTTCCAGTCTCTGCCTCACCACTAACCTGGCCCCTTCCCCCCGGCCTGGTACGGCCATACGCCCATACCTTCTGTGCAGAGGGCAGTGGCTACATAACGCGCAACGACCTCCACGCTGCCCTGCGGCCGCTGTGCCCCCTGCCCCGAACCTCACACATGCGCCCCTGACCCCTCCTCTCGCGCTACGCCTGATACCTGCACCCAGCCACCAATCTCCCTGCGCCCCGGCCGCCCAGGATGCCAGTACCTGGCCCCTCGTCCCCCGCCCAACACCCCGCTCAACACACACTCTTCTACGCACTCCCGCAGAGGGCAGTGGCTACATCACGCGCGACGACCTGCACGCCGCGCTACGGCCGCTGTGTCCCCCCGAGGAGATCGACCGCCTCATGCGCGGGGCGGACACCAGCGGGGACGGCCGGATAGACTACGAGGAGTTCTGCGACATGATGCGCAGGTGGGTCCCGGCACACCCTAACCCAAACCCCCTAACCCACACCCCCTGTCGCGCCCTGCGAGAAGTTTTGCGACATGATGCAGAGTGGGGCCTTGGAAAGGGAGGGTCTGAGGCCCCAACACAATTGTGGTGTTAAGCACCCCAATGCACGCCGCAGCAGCAGCAACACGGCCCTGGCCACTGCCACTGCCAAGGCCATGAAGGGCATCATGTAGCCTGTCACACCCTAACCCACGCACCCTGGCCTTCACCTTGCACCCTTACCCTACCCCGCGCCCCATGTTCCCCCCACTCCATTTCCCCAGTGGCAACACGGCCCTGGCAAAGGCCACGGCCAAGGTCAAGAAGGGCATCATGCGCTCCGTTACCCGCTCCAAAACCGTACGGCTGCGGTCTGAGGGCAGCAACGTGTCCGACGTGTCAACAGCACACGTGTCAGCCGCACAGTGCTCTGGCGGCGGAGTGGCGGCGGCGGCGGGGGCAGGGGGGCAGGGGGAGGGTGAAGGGGAGGGAGATGGTGACCTGGTGGACCATGGGGAGGGGCTTGAGCGGAGGGTGAGCGGGTGTGTGTTAGCGAGCAAGGGAAGCGGGTATGATGGAGGGAGTCAGGGGAGGAGGGTTGGGGGTGGGGGGCGGAGCAGCAGGTTTGCGCAGGGGACGAGGTTGAGGTTTGAGTCTGTGAACGGGATGGAGGATGGGAGCGGGGGGGTAAGGGGGGAGGAGGGGGAGGGGCAGGAGCAGGAGGGATGGGGAGGGAGGGGAGGGCACAGTTACCAACCGGAGGAGGGTGTGCTGCAGCTGCGTAGGAAGCGAAGTGGGGCGGGGGTGGCGGCGGCGGGGGCGGCGGCGGGGGCGGGGGCGGGGGCGCTTGGGGGCCCTGGCGGAGGAGGAGGTGGTGGAAGCTCGCGGAGGATGCTGGGTGCGCTGGCGCTCTCGGCGGCGGGCAGGGAAGCCGCGGCGGCGGCGGCGGCGGCGGGGGCGGCATCAGGACGGGGTGGTGCGTCGGAAGGCAGCGGCGGCAGCGAGGCGTGGGGCATGCGGGGGGGCAGCGCGCCAAACCTGGGGGCGGGGCCGCCGCCGCCGCCACCCGAGGTGCGTGCGCAGAGCCTGACGCTGCCGGTCCCGAGCGATGCCGGCGGCGGCGGCGGCGGCAGCGCGGCGGACCTGACGGAGGTGACGGAGGTGGGGGAGGACGTGCGGAGCAGTATGCACCGGGGTATAAAGTGCAGCAGCCGCAGCGGCGTCAGTGGCAGCGGCGGCGGCGGCGGTGATCCCTCGCCTCAAAGTCTGATCAAGCGCAGCAGCGGCCTGACGTCGCCGCTGCCGCCGGGGACGCCGCCGGCGGTGTCAGGTTACGGGCCGGTGTCAGGCTCGGGGTCAGGGGCAGGAAGAGGAAGCGGAAGGGAAGGAGGGACACCTTTCTTGGGGCGGGGGCCCTGCCCGGGGGACGGCGGGCACCTGTCGGCTGGGCGGGGGAGGCTGGGTGCACAGGAGTTGCGTGTGGAGGAGGCGGAGGAGGGGGAGGAGCTGGGGGGTGAGAGGGGTTCCGGGCGAGGCACGCACCCGGGGATGGAGGCGGCGCGGCAGGCGGCGCTGATGCAGGTGGGGAGGGGCGGGAGGGGAAAGGAGCGGGGGCGGGGGCGGGGTTGTGGAGGAGGGGCTGGGAAGGAAGGGGGTGAGGGTGCTAGCCTTGGTTTGGCTGGTACGGGTACTGTGTGTGCTGTGGGGTAACTTGGAGGGCCAGGGCTGTGGGCAGGGGCAGGGATAGCTGGGGGCCGGGTGCTTCGCATGCCACATACGCGTGGCTTAACCGCGTGGATTTATGTGAGCCCCATAGAGGCTGGTAGGGACCTTGGCCGTTGTACGACGCTGTTGGTGATGTTGATGATGTTGGTGCTTGTCTGTCCTCCACACTGTTATCAAGCCATGTCGGGTGTTCCCGACCTCCGGTACCTCTGCGCAACGCAACATTCTACCCTTAACTGCCTTGACTGCCCCTTCCCCTACCGGTGTATTGATACACAGGTCAGCGGGAGGCTGTCAATCGGCGGGCGCCCCTGCGGCGGCGTGCGGTCGCTGCCCGGCAGCCCAAAGGCAGCAGGGGGCGGAGGGGCAGGGGCAGGGGGAGGAGGAGGGGGCATGCTCAGCGTGCAGGAGCAGTGGCATCAGCGGCAGGCGCTGAAGCAGCAGCAGCGGGCGCTATGGCAGGAGCAGGAGCGGCGGCACCTGGAGGCGGTGGTGGCGCAGCGGAGGCAGCAGCAGGAGCAGCAGCAACAGGGGCAGCAGGGGCAGCAGGTGCGGTAGGGGCAGGTGCAAGCAGCTCAGGATTAGGGAGGGAGGGAGGGAGGGAGGGAGGAGAGGGCCGGAGAGGAGTGGAGTGGTGGCGGTGCAGTGGGGGCAGCACCAGCAGCAGCAGGGGTAAGGTGCTCAGGATTCGGGAGGGTAGGGAGGGGCAGGAGCAGCAGAGACGAGAGGGTGCGGTAGGGAGCGGTAGGGTGTGTCAGTGTGGGCGCCGAGGTTCCTAGTATTGGTTCGGTGGTTTGATGGTGGTGGCGGTGGTGGTGGTGGTGGGTGGTGCGGGTGGTACTCGTACTGTACGCAATGACCAATGATGTGTTTTGCTCGGAGTTCATCATATGGTAAGGCAAGGCATGTCAGGGGATGAGTGTTTGGCTGGCTGCTGGGTAGCAGTCCATATGCCTAGCTGCTGTTCGTCTGGATTGTTACCATAACTAAACCCCCTCGGCTACAACAGCAATAGTGGGTAGTAGCCTCACGAGGAACAGTGTGATATGGAAAGCACGCATTGGCAAATGGAAACAGGAGCGTTATGCTACGCATGGCAGACTTTCATTAAGGAACTGTTGGACCTTATGCGGTAGCAGTGCAGTTGCGGGACCTGTTGTGCGTTTGTATGATCTTACGTTAATGCTACTGGGACGGTAGCCACACAAGTGTGATGTTTGTGCTGCTATACAAACGTCGGGACGGGCTCAGTCCATAATCTGTGAACGGATGCATGTGCTAGTATATTGGGCATGTGCAGTTCCACAGCGGAAAACTTGGGCGTGTGCGCTGCAATGGTGCAGCTGAGAGGACTTGATCTTGTTGCAACTACTGCGCGGGAATACCGGTATGCACGTGTGCCTCATACCGCACTGCCCGATAAATTGATTCTGGCGCGAAAATTGAGCAGGAGCCAAGGTGGTCTGGTCGCACGCGCGTTAGCACCTGCTTGCGGGTAAAGTGCCGTGAATTGGGTGCGTGCGTTAGGTGGGGTTGGATGCATGCAGGGGGAAACTCCCCTGGGTGCACGTGGCACGTCCGCTGGATGCGCGAGCCGCGGCTGGATTACTGACTGTAATACTCAAGCCAGCAGCCAAGCTGGTAATATTCAAGCAATCAAGCAACCTGCAGCGACTCTCGAAAGTCAGTGCCTGTCCCACTGCGTGAGTGACGGACGAGTGCTGGGGCAGATGGGGAACAGACTGGAGTGCCGGTTTGGCGCAGGTGGGCCGGGGGGTCCGCGCTCGACGCGAGGAAAGGCCATGTATGACTGTACAGTTTTGGTCCCCTTCCAGAGCCCAGCCCCTCCCAGCCGGGAGACACGGCTGGTCCCGGCCACGACCCCACGAGTGTACGGCTGTTGGGACTGACGGCTGGCAGTAGGCGCGCCCTGGGTGGCCTGAGTGGCCATGCCAACAAGCAAGGGCACTCCTTGTACCATCGGGGACGCCAGAGGGTTCTCCGTCATGCGTTTCTGGTGGCCCCCTGGCCCGCCACCTGTGGCGGTCATTATGACGTACGGCACACATTCGTCCGCCTGCTTTCGCCCCACCGCCATTGCCATGGCCCGCGTCCTAGGGCCTGCTCTGCTCGTATGTCAGCAGAGCTGCTGCGGTCCCACCGCATGCCTGGTCCTAGCAAACATAAGGTAGTAAGCCTTAGGCCTCAAGGCACCAGCCGTGCACGTCTGGGGCTACACCCTCCCTGTAATACACCCAGGTGCACCACATGCACTGCCGTGCAGCGGTTCAAGAAGCACACACTCACTTACGGCCACTGGAATTCACGAGAGTGCCTGGAGGTCATGCAATCCCCTCCCCACAGTACACCACACGCCAGGGGAGCTACGCGCTGCCATGGCTGCCGCGCAGTACCATACACCAACACATGCACACCGCCCTGCACCAGCCTACAAACGTGCCTGATGTTATGCTACTGACAAGAGAATACCGGTAGTAAGCATGGCAACGCCCAGATGTGGATAACTCATGACCCCTCCACTCAGTGCTCCTTGTCATCTCACTGCCTCCCACAGGTGGTGCGCAAAGCAACATGGCTACCGTAATGAGTATCGATAGACTAACCCACCACACACGCACCTCGCGTACGACCGATCCACAGTGCGTCCGCGCGTGAGCGCACAGGTTGCACATGACACGCGTCCTCTTAACTGCTCACGCACAACAGCACCCCGCCGCAACATCGGTGATGCATCGCCCGATACATCCAGCACTCATGTCACTCAGTCTCTCCAAAAGGACAGTTCATGAACGATGCAGCGCTGCGCATGCCCAATCTCTGTCAGTATGCCATGGCGGCGGAAGCTAGCCGTACATTGCCGTACATTGCCGTACCCCAAATGCACCAATACGTCACATTGACTTCTGCCAGCCGTCCTCAGCTTCAAGTTACTTCGAACATGCAAGCAATACTGCGAGAGTGAATCTCATGAAAGTCAGCCGCACGCAGCTCAATACGCGCTGCAGCTCGAATGACGAGGCGGCAGTCAACCCACCCCGCCCCTTAACCGTCCGCCAACCCCCACGCTTTCTCCGCCGACGCTCTGCTCGACACACGCTCATTGCTGCATGCCGTGAACGTATCACCCATACCTCCCCCACGAGCTGCGACCCCAACGTAACGCGTCTTCGGCGCTGCTCCTGTCCGCAGCTGCAGCTCCTTCGACCCCAGCCCCCAGCTGCGCCCCGCCCTCAGCTGCCTCCGCAGGCCTCCGCCTCCAAGCTGCCTCACACCCACCACCCCCCATCCCGGAGCATCCACACTCAAGCAACGCTCCCATGTGCGCGCCAGCGCTAGCCCTACACCTTGTGTCCTATCTACCACCACCGTAAACGTCATTTCCACAGCTGCAGTGTCTTGACTCCCACCTCCGCCCCCGCGGAGCTGCCTCCCCTGTACCGCAGGAGCTCCTCCAGCTGCAACTGCTGTACGGCAGCGCGCGCCGCCTCGGCGGACGGCCGCGTGCAGTTGCCGTACTTGGTGTTCCAGTTGCCGTACTGCATGGGCATGACGGCGCACGGCACGGCGTGTACGGCATGGGGTCAGGGTCAGGCGCCAAATGAGTCTAACTTGCGCGCGGGATGTCAAGTTATTACCCGTTTGTGGTCGCTGCGACCCGCGCGCACCAGGGGATGCCAGCAACTCAATTCTTACTGTTGGCCCTTCACGATCCCTCCGCCGGCTCCCTCCCTGCTCACCAGGCAGTTTGCTCCCTGCGCCAGCTCGAAGTTGAGCGCATTAAGCAGCCACACGCGCTCGCATTGCTCGTCCATCAGCGCGCCGGGACCCATGTACCTTGAAAAGGGAAGCGGGGCAAGGGAACAGGGTAGGAGTCCTTGCGGCAATCGGGGGAAACGGCAATCGGGGGAAGGGGGCGCATGCATGGCAAGAAGAGGAGGTAAGGGCCTTGCGGCGGAGAACTACCCACAGAACGGAAGCGATGCACGAGAATCTGGGGAACGGAGCGAGGCGCACTTTGGGGACGATGAGGAGGAGGGAGAAACGCGGTGGGGGCCAGGGAGGGAGGCAGCACAGAAGGAAGGAGGTGATCACAGCGTGTGTTTCGGCGGCAGCGTTGCGGAAGGGGGCTCGGGCTGGTTGCGTCAACGGCCACACTGGTCCTCACCGTGTTGCCCCGCCAGCCCGCATCCCAGTTCCCACCAGCTCCCAACCCAGCTTCACGCCATACCCCGCCCCACCTCTTTCCAAGCGTGTTGCTCCCGACGTGCATCTGGCGGCCCCAGCACTTCTCCACGGAGCTGGACACGTGTGTACCCCCTGGCTGCGAGTCGCGCTGCAGACCGCTGATGGCCAGAAAACCGACCTGCAAGGTGAAGGGCGGGCGGGGAAACAGCTACACCTTGTTATGACCATCTGATAGTCAAAACCTGTTTTGCTGTACAAGGCTTCGCATGTCGGTATGTGTGTGCCCCCGGGCTGGGAGTCGCGCTGCAGACCGCTGATGGCCAGGGGGTTAAGGGAGGAAGCGAGATTACTAGCTACGGAAAGCGTGTCGCTCCAATTCTTTCCAGTTCCTACGCCTCCTCTCGCTACGTAAGATGCACGTCGGCTGCGGCAGTAGGTGTGCGCTGTGTGGCTCGTGTGGCCGCACAGGCGTGCAGGTGCGAGGGTGTGGACGGTGACCTTGTGAGGTGGCCCCGTGAGGTAAACCTCACACGCACAGGAAACCAGCCCAAACCTTCCCCGTTGCCTACCACCACCACCACCACCCGCTACCCACCAGCCACCCATTGGCCATGGCTCGTGCGCAGAGCTCCTGCCGGGAGGGGGAGGGAGCAGGGGCAAAAAGGGGAAACGACAAGCAAGTGTTGCCATGGACCTAGGAACATTGGGTATAAGGACCTGTGGGGTAAAGGCGCAATCACGCCAACTCATCCCCTCCCTGCCTGCCCCTGCTTCCCGCACAGCCTCCCGAGGTACAAGACTTCCCCCTGTGCACACACCAGGACTCCTCCGCACGCCCGACCGCACACGGCAGCCCGCTTTTCCGCAAGCACACGCTGACACGCGCTGCTTACCCAGTCTCCTGTGATGCCGCAGTCCCCCTTGTTGGACCAGCCCTCCTCCAGGCCGCCCATCTCACGAAGGGCATGGGCACGGATGGCCTGCGAACAGGATAATTGCAAGGGTATCGACACGGCCGGGCGATACACAAGGGGGACGAACAAGGGGGACGAACGGGTGGGTGTATTGGGTGAGGGTTGGGTGAGTTGGGTGAGGGTTGGGTTGGGTGAGGGTTGGGTTGGGTGAGGGTTGGGTTGGGTGAGTTGGAACCGCGGGGTAAACCACGGGGGTAAGGAGATTACGCCACGTCCCAGCCTCACATGCCCCATCTGACCCGAAGTTTAGCGTACACCCTCTCAGCCCACGACAGCCTATTACCCCACTCCGTCCACAGGAGCGCTGACCTGTACACGTTGTCCGCCCGGAACCAACTGGCCATTCCTGCAGCACAGCGTACTTCGCCTTCAACCCCGCACCCTTATTTCATGGTCCAACACCCACCATGGGCGCAAAGTCCACGTACTGCGCGGGCATGTACAGCTATATTCGCATGCAGATGTGATGTTAATACACAATACTAATACACAGATACCTCACCACCCACCATGGGCGCAAAGTCCACGTACTGCGCGGGCACGCACAGCTATATTCGTATGCAGATGTGATGTTAATACACAGATACTAATACACAGATCCTTCACCACCCACCATGGGCGCAAAGTCCACGTACTGCGCGAACGTCCACCGTAGGCCCTCGACCCGTGGGTCGCCCTTCCACGCGATCTCGCCGAATATGTTCTGCGTAGCACAGCGACACATGTAGGAGTAACGTGAAGTGAACATGCGATGGACGACGCGACCTCGCCGAAGATGTTCTGCGTAGCACAGACACACAGCATGGCGTGTGATGTGGGCAGGAGTTTGAGCGTGGGTTAAGCAACGCGGGCAACGCGCTCGTGCAGGACGGCGTAAGCGCCAAGCTAGACGATACATAACACACCTAACCACAGCGTTGCTAAGGGCCGGCTCGGCCTCGCGATGGTGACGGGAGACGTGCGCCCAAGGGCCAACCGTCTGCAGGCCAGGTCAACTGCCACGGCATGACGGCACGTGTGCCCTTGCCGGAGCAATGGCCTTCCCTGTGCCACGCCACAACCCATCAGGGCCAGAGCGCGTCGATTAGAACAACTTTGCACCAACAGCAACAGCAACAGCAACAGCAACAGCAACCGTCGCTCAGCACCCTTCCCGCCCTGCCCTCCCAGTCCTGCCACTACCCTGCCCCGCAACCACCCAACCACCCTGCCCGCCACCACATCTCCACCAGGGCAGTTCCCCGGGCCACTCGCGTCACCGTGAACTCCTTGGCCAGCACACACAAGCCCACGGACCCACACCGGAGGCCCGCACCCCTGTAACTCCTGCCCTCCCCACCCGCCCTTCCTCCACCCACCGTGACCTCCTTGAGCCTGCACACGGTGGCACCGCACCCCTGTGTCGCCCACCCTACGCCACTTTACCAGCCCCCCTAGACCTCCTTGACCCTGCGCAGGCGGTACGTGCCTAGGCCAACCAGCTTCACCCAACCCCCACCTCGCCCTGCCCGTGCACCCCAAACCCCCATGGCCACCCACCGTGACCTCCTTGAGCCTGCACAGGCGGTACCACAGCCTTGTGTTGCCCCTTCCCCTCCCCACCCCTGTTTGTTCCTAACACACCCCACGCCGTGTCCCCCACCCACCGTGACCTCCTTGGGCCTGCACAGGCGGTATGTGTTCATGCCTATGATGCCCAGCTGGGGTACGGCGTCGAAGAGGCGCATAGTGTGCAGCAGCCAGGAGCCGTCGGTGGGGGGCAGCTGGTCGTCCTGCGGTGTGTATTAAGGCGTGGGGCGTGTGTAGTAAGGTTGTGGGGTATGGGGTGTCGGTGGGGGGGGGGCAGCTGGTCGCCCTGTGCATGGAGGGTGTGTGTCAAGCGTGCACGTGTATTAGGGGTGTAGGCACTGCGTCGTAGAGGGGGATGGTGTGCGCAGGGCCTCGAACGGCCGCATTGTGTCCAGTATCATGGAGCCGTTGCTGGCGGACAGCTGGTCGTCCTGTGCACGTCTGCATCAAAGTATGCGGGGCACGGCGGACGGCGCTACCTGTTGCAGGTGCTGCAGGGGCCCGGTGCCGGCGTATTGTATTCATACATGGTCTCCCGATGCCCCAGATCCGTCTGCCCCAACGTACCTGCCAGATCACCAGGTACCGGCCCCGGGCCACAGCCGCTGCCCGGTTGTAGCCCCGCGCCTGGGGCAGGTGGTGTTAAGACACAGGAACAGTGGGCAGGCCGCGACTCAGCGTTAGCAACGGCGGGGATGGACGCGTCTGGCGGTCTGGCGAGATGCGTGGGGGGTAGCACCCTCTCCTCCCCTGTCCTTGGCCTCCTTGCCCTACCCTGTCCTTGGCCTCCTTCCCTGTGCCCCCCTAACAGCTAGGGTCCAGCGAGCCGCGCGGCGGGCACGGCATCTCCCTCTGCATCCTCGGCATCCCCCTCGCGACACGTGGAGCGCTTCAGTATCAATTCACTATAGGAGCTTCCTTCCCCCTCTCCTGCGCCGACCAGGCGCACGCCAACGTACACGGTACTCGCCCCGCCCCAAGTGACAGAGCACTGGTGCACCACCAAACACACCGGCAAAGCCAGCACCCCGTGACACCTCCGTGCGTCACAGTCCAGCCGCCCGCAGCTTAACCCACATGTGTGCCACCTCCTCCACACAGCTTTTCACCAACATGGCCCAACCCACCTCGTGCACGTTTGCGCTGAACACCGGCACCACAAAGCCGGGGTGCTGTGCCGCCACCCGTGCCCACTCCCCCGCCTCGTGTGGGTTGTCCACATTCACCACCAGCTCGCAGGGAACGCTGGCGGAGGCGCAGGACTGTTTTAGGTTGGTCACGATTGGGCCCAGAGTGTGCGGCCGCTTGAAGTATTCGAGGAGCACGGACACGGTGGGCCGGCCGGCGTAGGCCACTTGGTTAAGCCGGGATCCAAGGCAGTGGGAGGCATACCAGCGGACAGCGGATCTGAGAGGGAGAGTGGTGGGAAGGGAGGGGAAACGGGTGGGGTAGAGGGTTGGTGGAGAGGAACGGGATGGGGCGGGGATGGGAGGGAGGGTAGGGTCTTTGGGCTTGGGTTTGCGGGAAACCGCTCACAGCGAAGTTGACTTATTCAGCAGTGTTGAACAGCCTCCGGTAACTGGTGCATGGGATAGGTTTGAAATTGAAGGATCGTCGTTTGGCGCGCAAGTGTCCTTACCCGTCGAGCTTTTGGCCCGGGTACGCCACGCCAAGGCGCTCTTGCAGGGCCGTGTCATTGCCTTTGATGTATTCTAACAGTTTCTGCTCATTGGGTAAAGCATCAATTTCAGAAGACGTTGGCTGGGGCCGTCCGTAGCGCGTATGCCAAATAAAAGAGTCAACCGACTGGACGGACTGGATAGCGTCCCTAGCGTCATCCTGTTTCTCCTTTGCAAGCGATTGGCGTACTGATGAACAAAACGTTACAGGTGTGTGGTCTCGCTGCGCGAAGACTGTGGACGCAGCGTAAAGCAGCACGACCGCTAAGAAGAGGGGGCAGCGCGAAGGCCTGCACAATGGTCGCATCCTTGGCATGGAAACAACATGTTGCCATAATACGATGCCAATATTTTTGCGTAGAGATAGTACCTCGCATCGCCGGTTGGAAGGACGGTACTTCCCAGAACGCGGGATTGGACGGTGCGTCGGTCCTGGCCTCCTGGGTCGGTTAAGCCACGGCCGAGACGGACGGAAGGTACCGGGAAGGTACCACGACAGCCCTGCCCACCTGTCGCGCCCCTGAGGGATACTGCAACGCGGAGGGCTGAGCTACTGGTGTCCTCCCCTGACCCCAACCAACTCCAACCTTCCAGACTGCACAGGAATTTGTGAAGAGTGACATCTGCTGGGGAGCTGCCTACCTCTGGCGGGCCCAGTGTATAGCAGGATGCGGTGAGGGGAGGTACAACGCATGTTTCAGGGCGAATTTAAGATTACTAGGATGCTGTGCAGGAATACACAAAAGGCATGTAGCGGGGCATGCCTGTAAGGACCTCACCGAGATGGCATGGGCGGATACCGGCACTAGCGAGCCTACGGTAGTGTGCGCTGGGGTTCCTGTGCCTCCTGGACTCTCCCCTGGGCAGGGCCTGGGGCTCTAAGCAGCTGGTCTACAACAGGGGAGCTCCCCTGATCTACACTACAGGGCGTGAGTGTGAGGCAGGCACAAGCACACCACGTTAATGCGGGATAGCGGTAGGCGTGAAATGAAAAATAGTTACGAATCCCATTGAAAAGGGGATAGGCTTGCAGGCACCCTACACCCGCAGTCCGCCAGCCAGGCGGTCCGTCAGCCAGGCAGTTGCGCTACGTGATGGCGTGAACTTGGTCCCGTCTTCCGGACCTGTCCGGACAGAGCAATTCCGCCAGGTGTCCGCAGTGTCTCGACATGGGTGCCAGCGCTAGCAGCCAGCGAGCCCCTGGATTTAGGAGGCTGCTGCCGGCTGCCCCTGTCGGGCTAGGGCACTCCACCTACTACTGCGATGCAGTAATCCACCATGGCATCATCACGGACCAACGACCGGCAGATGCCAAGCTACGTGTTCTGTACACGTGATCTATACCGTAAGCAAATCCTTGTGACGCGGCCGTTCGTGTACGGTACAGCCTGCCCCGCACGACTACCTCAATAATTTGCGGTCAAGCGACACGCACTCTGATATTGCCTTCACGCCACAAACTAAGCGCGCCCATCAACAGCCACGTTCCAAGCGGTGATCAACAAGGCAATAGAACGCAACGGAACCACCAGCACCATTGCCCGTAACGCAGTGTAAGCACAACATGACTACCCGTGCGCACACACAGCCTCCACACCCAGGCTTCCCACACGCCCTGCTAGCTACCGCCGGGCGCGCACCCGCCTCAGCCCCTCCTCCTCCCCCTCCTCCCCCTCGCCTCCTGCCTCCTCCCTCGCCCTGCCCCTCCCCGCCCCGCGGCCCTCCCGCTCCTCCCGCTGCCCAGCCAACCACACGCACACCCGAGCCGCGTCCTCCTCCTCCTCCCGCTCCGCCGCCGCCTCCAACGCCGTTCCCCAGTCCACGGGAAAACCCGCATCCAGTAGCCACTCAAGGGCGGCCTCGGGGGCTTGGCCGGCCTTATTGTCAATGACATCTCTGCTGCGCCCGTAGACGGCCCTGATGAAGGGCTCTGTGCTGCCGGGGGGTGGCAGGGGGCAGCCCAGGCGGCGCAGCAGCTCCAGGGTGGGCAGGTCACCGCTGTGGGCTGCGTGAACGTAGGGATCGCCAGGTTCCTGGGGGGCGAGGGGATGGCGATGCGAATAAGCTTGGGGGGAGGGGGAAACATAGAATTTCCTACTATCGTGTGTAACTTTGCGTAGTGATCAAGGGCAGGGGTGAAGACCTGGAAAGCGGGGGCAGGCGTGTACGCAGGGACCTGGGGCCAGGGGTGCGGGGAACCGATGACCCCGGGGCAGCCAAGCAGCCAGTTAAGGACCTCAGAATGCACCGAATAAAGATGCCGTGCAGGCGAGCCGTTAGGGCACGCACTGTTGCGTCGGCGAACCACGACAGCGGTGCGGTGCAACGGTATGCTTCTCCCAACAAAGGAAGATTCCTGATTGCCCAACCACGGCCCTGACCCCTTGGCTCCAAGACCATCACCTGGCTGGCCGCTTACACCCTCGAGCACCGCGCGCCTGCCCACGTCGCCTCGCCCACAACCCAGATCGCCCTTTTCCATTCACAACCGGCGGACCCACTGCCCGGACCCAATGCAGTAACGCAGATCGCCGGACCCCTCTCACCCCCGCGCACACTCACCCCCTGCGGGCAGCCCCGCTGCACCAGCCACTCCACCAGCTCTCCATTCCCCGTCCTCGCCGCTGCGTTCAGCACCTCGGCGCTCAGGGCGTACCCAGATTCCGCCAGCTTCCTCACCAGCGGCGTGTTGCCCGACTCGGCAGCCAAGACCACCATTGCTCCGCTGTTCGCGACCGAGGGCCCCACACGCTCCATAGCCCACACAATCGCCCCCGCGTTGCCCCCGTACGCCGCCATTGCCGCTTGTGCCACGGCCGGCCGCCATCCGTCAACGCGCTCCAAAACCTCCAGCGCCCCCACGTGGCCCGACGCGGCAGCCATTAGCCCAAATCTGTGGTACATGAACTGATAGTTGCGTACGACATCCGTAACCAGCTGCTGCTGCTGCTGCTGCCCTGCCCCGCCCTGCTCCTGCCCTTGCGGCAGCACCGCTGCCGCCGCCGCGGCCGCACCGCGGGCCTCCTCGCACTCCCGGGCCTCCTCTCGTCCCAGGATCTCCACCAGCGCCTCCACCATGTCCGGCCGTCCAACCTTGCCCATAACACACATGTGATTGAAGTTCGGCTGCAGCGCTCCAGCGGTGTAGTACAGCCAGCGCAGCTTGGCCGCCGCGTCGGGGGTCTCGCTGCACGCCGCCTGCATTCCCACCAGGGTCCCCATCCGCTCTGTTCGCCATGTGGGCCCCATCCTTTCGTCCGCACGTGCCACCTCACGTTGGAGGGTGGCCAGGTCGGCACCCAACGCCGCGGCGCCGGGCAGCGACTGCCACTCCACATGGCAGGTCTCTGGGTTCTCCGCGTGTAGCTGCATGAGCCAGTCGTACAGATCCTTGTGCCCCCCCGCCAGAGCCACCGCGGGCCCGATGGGAAGGTACTTGCACCCCCGCTGCAGCATGAACTCGCACAGCTGCCGGTGGCCGCCCAGTACGGCTTCCTGGAAGCCGGCGGAAGCTGTGTGTTGGTTGGAATCATCGGCTGGGGCCTGGGCCGGCCCCGCTGCCTGCTGCTGTTGTTGCTGCTGCTGCGGCTGCCACGAGAAGCCCAAGGACAGGACCCACTCCACTATCGCGCGGTGGCCGCCCCGCGCTGCCCAGCGCAGGATCTGCGCGGGCGTTGCAGGGCACCCCGCGCCGTGGAGCCACCGGCACAGCTCCAGGTGTCCGCCCTCCGCAGCGGCGCGCATTGCCGGGTAGCCTTGCGCGCTGTCTTCGCTGTAACGTATCGTGTGTAACAACTCTGTCATGTTGTCAAATATGTCCGGCTGCTCGGCGCCAGGAGGGTCCCGCCAGGGGCAGCCGTACCCGTGGAGGAGCTGGCACACTGGCAGATTCCCCGCCGCAGCCGCGGCAGCCATGCTTTCCGCAGAAGCAGGCAGGCCCGCGTCTTCAACAAGGAGCTTGACATTGTCGAGTACGCTCGTTCCCGCGGTCAGGGCCAGCAGCCTTTTGCGTCGCGCGACCGGAAGACGATGCACGGCTGTTGGGGTCCCCCAACAAGGAGCAAACAAGTGGACTGTGACAGCCTCTGACAGCGAGGCTGTCTTCCTGGCGTCTGTGTTGCAGAGAATGTACGCAGCTTCTTTGCAGGACAGACGCAGGTTGCAGGTAACATCCTGAGGATCAACCAGGGCCACTATGTACTCCGACAGCTCCCGGGGCAAACGCCGCGGCCATAAGTGCTGGAGTGCTGGGTCTACGGAAGCTTCCGCAGCCATGCCAGGAGTCTGCTGTCTCGAGCGGATGCGCACTTGTCTCGGTCGACTGACGGTTGACTATCATAAACAAGTGTGTAGAGTTAGTGAGTTGAGTACTTGCAATTCTTCGTGCACGGTGTCATTGTGTAGCTGGTGGCATCATTGTGTAGCTGGTGGCATTGGACATCGCACATCGGGCCTGCTGGGGAGACCAGGCACTGAGCCACGCTACAACTTGCACAGAGAGGCCTGCTAGCAACGGAAGTTATTTACTTATTACCTTTAGGGCTATCGCACGGACCTCACAAAAAATATTGCTCACAACTGGCGGTCCATACTGCGTTCCTCTACCGTGCACTAAAATTCATACGCATAGTAGAATGGCATATCACAGCTACCAGGGCTAGGGCCGAGAGCATTCGTGCCCCAACTGGCGGGAATTATGAGCCAAACTGTTCGAGCCTCCCTGGGTAGCTTGTTTGGCAGCCTTGACTACGCAGACTGTGTCTTGCAGTTCTGCGTCCAAGGCAAGGACATAGACGGCCGGGTTGCGGAGCCGCGCTCGATCGGAGACCCCCTTCCCGCGCACAGACTTGTCCTTGGGGGTGGCTCCCGACGCCTCCGGCTGCTGACTGAAGGCTGGAACCAGCAGGACCCTGAAAGCCTTGACGCTATAGAGAGAAGCGCGAAGCGGAGGCGTGTCGAGCGGCAAGCATGCCTTGCTGAAGGCAGCGGCGCTCGGCCTGGGTCGTCTGGCGATGAGCACGGCCGCGCGGCGCTGCCTTGGCGCCCAGACCCCCTGTCCTTGCCCGAGCTGCGGGTTACTCTCGATCGGGAGGAGGAGCTGGAGGCTGCGTTGGCCGCCATCCGATTCCTGTACACGGGCAGCTTGGTGGTGCAGCAACAGCAGCAGGGGCAGGGACATGAGCAGGCGCAGGGTCAGCACAGGCACGGGCAACGGTTACCGAGTGAGCAGGGAATGGGTGGGCAGGAGCAGGCGCAGCAGCATGGAGGGCCGGGGAATGCAGGCCAGTCCAGCAGGCTGAGCGTGGGAGAGCTGGTGGTGCTTGCGAAGGTGGCGGAGTCCCTGGAGGTTGTGGACTGCGCCGGGGCGTGCTATGCTGCCCTGGTGGAGAGCTTCAAGCACACGGCCAACAGCAGCAGTAGCAGCAGCAGCAGCAGCAGCAGCATGTCCTCCCCTGCATCTCCCCTGGCCCCCGTCTTGGATCTGTACAGCTTCCGGCACCTGCTGCCCAGCCCCGACCACCACCCGCTTGTGGGGCCTGTGCTGACCGCCTGCCGTGCGCACCTGGTGACCTACTGGGACGCGCAACTGCCGTCAACTGGGCGCGGGGACACAGCAGCACCAACCAAGGCGGAGGTGCTCGCGTGGCTGCTGGGCGGTGGGGATGCGGTGCGCATCGCCAACGATTCAGACCTGTTGGGCTTCTGGAATGCGCTGCCGGCGGCGGCCCTGGAGGAGCTGCTGCAGTCCGACCACCTCAGCACGGACGACGAGGCAACGGTGGTGGTCCTGGTGGAGGAGTGGGTGGCGGCACAGGGCAGTGCGGTGACGGAGCCGGACAAGGCGCGCGTGCGGTGGCAGCTGCGGCTGGTCAACTGCAACACCTCCTACATGTTTGACGTACTTCCTAAGCTCCCGTGGCTCGACTCCGGTGAAGCCGTGTTCCTAGCCCGCTGCCGAATGATCGACCGGTCAGGGTGGGATGCCCTCGGGAGCCAGCTTGGAGGGTACGACACACATAACCCTTGGTACGGCCAGCCGCGGCCGCAGCCCGGACGGCAGGAGGGCGTGTCGTGCAGGTGGGAGGTCAGCCGCGAGGCCCTGCTGGCGGGGCTGCGGGCGGAGGAGGGGAAGAACCACGTCGCTCCGGCATTTTCGCATGGTAGCAGCAACGGCTGCATCTTCCTAACAGCGTTCGGATACCAGTGGGTCATGCTGGTGGCCTGCACGGTGACAGAAGCGCATACGTCGGTCAGCATTGCTTGCGACCTTCCGAACGCCGTTGGGAAACAGGTAGGCGACGTGCGGGGCGCATGCAGCGTCTCTGCGCGGCTTGAGGTGCCTGACGGGGCCAACGGAACGCGCGAGCTGCAGCTGATCGACAAGAGCATCCAATGCGGCCCCGCGGCTCTCGGCGTATACAAAACTATGCCGATCGACGTTGCGGAGCCAGCTGCTCGTCAGCAGGGCCAGGAGACTGCGGCAGGGGAGGTTGCCCCTGGCGAAACCGACGCCGCGCTGCTGGCCCCCTGGGCCAAGCTACTGGGGCCGGAGGGGAAGGTCAAGGGCACGCTCACCTTGCGCAAGCTGGACCTGTAGGCACGTGGTAAGACACATGCGAGGTAGCTCGCGCGGCCCTGATGCATTTGAGTGGAGGTAGGCGGCGTGGGCAGGCGGGCCAATTTGTGTGAACAGGAGCAGGCGCAGGTGCAGGTGACGACGACGGGAGGTAGCGCCTGCAGAACCTTGCTGGGTCCCGCTCTGGTCCAAGGTGTTGCGGCCGGAGGGGAAGATCAGGGTGTGGTGCGCGGTAGTAGCCAGGTTGCTGAGTGGGATGCGTGGTGCAGGGAGCGTCTTGAGTGCTGAGACTGTATGAGATTGGAGCAACGCGGTTGGCGGCCCCTTGGCTGTCATCACTTCTATACACAGTCTGCAGGGGCTTTGGTTGATGGGATGTGCGCTCATGGGCACGTAGGTGTTGCCAACCGTGGGTTACCGGCGACCCCGCACATTGAACTGAGCAAAGCCACAGTGCCTGTCGTGCACCTGTGCAAGGTGCATCTGTTGACAAGGCGTGCTTGTGCGGTAACAATGGTCACATAGCAACGGTGCATATCAACGCTTGGTACTGCCCGCACATATGCCATGTGCGTTTCGTGTGTCTGTTTTGGTGGCATGTTGACCCGGCATGTTGCATGTGGGCTCGTCCAATCTTGCATGGGAGGCATGCTCGCTGCACTTAGCGGTATCGAGCCCGTACGTGCGCCACGAGTAAGGAACAAGTTTGCGGTGCGAGTGTGCTAGACGTTCTGTCCACGGATTGGCCGTTACACTCTGACGCCCCATATGCATCCATTACGCTGCCTAAGCCGGTGCCGTTGGTGCGCAGTGCTTGCTGCCCTGCCGGCTCGGGGGTCTGCTGTGCTGCTGGTGCAAGCTGGGCGACTAGGGTGACCTGCTGCCTTGCTTACCATACCGTATTGGAGGAGCTGCACGCGTGAGGTAGCAGTGGTTTTCGTATTTGTAGTTGCCCACTTGAAGTGACGTGCATGCTCCCTGGCGGTGATGCAGGTGTTGGAGAGGGTTGGCACGCTCGTTAGGGTTGAGGCTGGTGATGCTGTGGGTGCTGAGGCGCGGTCACCTAGTCCGTCCCTGTCCTTGCTTGGTGTATGCCGTGTAAAGTGCTGTGATACGGTGGTCCTGAAGTGTTGTTACGCAAAGTAAAGGTTGGATGTGGCTGCTGCCTGCTGCTGCTCATGCCGTGCGCTAGCAGAGCTGGCCGAGGTGTTTTCCTTGCTGGCGAAGTGCACAAAAGCTCAAGTTCAAACGTGCAACACCTTCAGCAGGGGCTCTCACGGCTTCTGCGCAGGTACTACTTGCCGTATAGAGGGCTAGTACCCCTGTCACGGCGTCGTTAGGTACACAGCCTTTCAGCCCACGGGCGGATGTGCACTTGTGCATGCCTCATGCCGCAAGCCTGGGCGAGCCTAAACAGCGTGCCCCAGCCACACAGCCACACAGGCAACTCCATCACAAGCAACTCCACCACAGGTCCATACGGGTGCACTGCCATTTGGACGTATGCAGGACCAGGCAGGGTACGCTAACTTTGGGGCTTAGTAAAGAGGAGGGCGTCTTGGCGTGTAGGGTGCTAGGGTCACGTAGAGTGTGTGGGGTAATGGGGGCCCCGGGCAGGGGCGACAAAGCGACGTGGGCCCTGGCAAGGGGTGGTACGCGGTGCTGGAGGGGCAAGGATGTGTGCATGCAATGGTACGGGCATGCTGGCATGGTATATGGTGTATGGAAAGTTGTGCAGGCTGCAAGCGTGCGAAGGCAGGGGGCAGGTAGGGGCACGTGCCGCTTGGGGACGCCCACATCTGGGAGGCCCGACCCCTGTTTTTGGCGGCTTGATAGATCCAGACCAGGCACAGTACCTGCATACTTACATCCCCAATTTAGTGTTACAGCTATTTGATTTACACATCCATTCATGCTTTACAGTGCCCTTGCCTTCACGTCGGGGCATCGTCCCTTCTAGAGATGTCTCCTTCAAGGCTTCCGGCAGAGGCTGTTGGGGATGTTTTTACTGCAGCAAAAGTAGAAGAAGAAGCGAAGAAGCACTTGGATCGGGAGAGCACTGCCGGGAGAGCATTGCCAGCCGGCGAGAAGGATATCGCTGACGAGGAGCCTCGCGTGAGCGAGGCTCGCCAGGAGAGTGATAAACAAGAAACCAGCGCATCATCGGAATCTGAAGCTCAGGATGCAGAGCCTTCGACCTCGTCGGGGACCCTCACCGCTCGCCGCGATCAGCTGCTGCCGGGCGTCATGCCACCTCCCCCCGCGCCCAAGAGTCTAACGCCAGCCACACGCAAGCGCTCGGGCTTCCCGCTGCGGCCCATTGCGCTCGTCGCGTGGACGGTCATCGCCGCGTTGCTTTACCGCCGCATGAAGCGCGGCAACCGCCCCTCGCAGCGTCGGAATCGCTCCCGCGGCGGCAGTGCAGCAGCAGCGGAAGCCGCGCCTCCCCAGCCCGAACCCGAGCCCATCGACCCAGACACATTCTCCATCATCGCGGTCCCTCTGGAGCAGCCCGCGGCTGCTGCTACAGCCTCAGCAATTGGCAGCCTCCCCCAGCCCCTGGAGGGGGTCACCTTCGTGGTTTCGGAGGATGTGGACCTTACCGGCACACCCACCACCCTGGGGGCGCCCTCCGCGGTGCTGACGGACGCTGCAGCTTCCTCCAGCTCCGCCGTGCAGAAGCTGCAGGCAGCTGGCGCGGTGTGCGTGGGCAAGAGCGCCATGCAGCCGCTGGGGCTGGACGTGCTGGGTGCGTCGTACGGCAACCCGTACAACAGGGCCAGCATCTCGGGCGGCGGTCAGACGGGTGAGAGGGGCAGCATGGTCAAACGCGCGTGCGTGTGGCCTTAAGTAAGGGTGCAGCAGTGTGTGGGGCTTAAGGGTGCAACAGGGCGCGGGGCGTCTGGGTATGGGTGTAAGGCGTCTGGGGATATGGTGGACAAGCAGGCATAATGCCGGTCGGTGGCCCTGTCGCAGCTGCATGTCGTGTGAGTTTCCAGTTGCTGCATGCGACGGCTTGTTCTCCCTCATTGCACCCGATTCCGGTCCCCCACCACCTCACCTGTCGCCGACCTGACTCTCGCCCCATTTCCGGAGGACTTGCGGCTCCGTCTTTCTGTCCCTTGCAACCCTTATCCTAACCCAGCACGGCATACTCCCGTCATCGTCCCACCAGGCGCCGCGCTGGCCGTGTCCACCGGCATGGCCGCTGCCGCCCTGTGCACCGACGTGCTGGGCTCGGCACGTGTGCCTGCCGCCTGCTGCGGCGTGTACGCCTACCGCGCCACGCCCGGGGCGGTGGGGCACGCCAACGCGGCGGCCAGCGACAGCAGCCCCGAGGGCATCGAGTCGGTGGCGCTGATGGCGGCGGACCCCGCTGTGCTGCTCAAGGGAGGCCAGGCGCTGGGGGCGCCAGGTGGGTCCTGGGTCCGTGGCCGCCAGTGCGCATGGAACGACTGATGGACATGAGGTCCTGGAAATTGAGAGGATCTTGGGGTGGTGCGTTTGGGGCACAGAGTCGCTGCTAGACGGGGGTTCTCCACGTTGAATGGGACGTATAACGGGCCAGCGGGTGTAAGGGACGAGGTGGCGTGCCTTCCGTCCAGCCGCCTGTGGTTTGGCTGCATCGCTGCCCTCGCCCTTTACCCCTCCTACAACCCCATTGGATGTGCTGTTGCACCCAGGCTCCTTCAACCTGCGCGGCGAGCTGATCCGCTTCGTGGTGGCCGAGGACCTGTTCGGCACGTGCGCTGTGGAGTACCAGCCGGCCGGCCTGGCCATCAAACGGGCCATCCTCAAGTGGGCGGGCGCGGAGCAGGCGGGCGCCGTACAGCTGTGCAAGTGAGTGGCGGGCGCGGGGATGGGTGTCGGGATGGAGGGGGCAGGCGCATAGCAGGTGATTGCCGTACGGCTCTATAAGTGAGTGGTGGGCGCAGTGTCAGGGGTTCCGGATGGGCGGGCTGCTTGAAGATGCTGAGCAGATGCCGTCAAAAGGGACTTATGTACCTTGGGTGTGCGCGTGCGCCCAATGCGGGCTCGGGTGCGAGGGGAAGGGTGGTAACGTGGGGCGGGGGTAGGGCAAAAGACAGAACCACGCCTACTATCACACGGCTTGGCCCGTTGTGAACCCAACCTGCGTGCATGCCACCGATACGTTCCCTTTCCGTTCAGGTTCATGGCGGACAACTCCGGGGGCTGGCAGCAGGTGGCCATCGACCCCGACTATGCCTCTATGGGCACTCTGCCCCCCGGCCTAGCCGCATGGGCCACCGCCGGCCGCGCCCTTCGCGACGCACACCTGCGCAACGCACTGCCGGCGCTGGCAGCGGCGGAGGACGAGCAGGCCGCGGCGGCGGCGCCCGCCGCCGCCGCCGCCGCCGCCGCTGACGCGTCGGCGGAGGCGGGTGAGGGCGGCGGTAAGGAGGCGCAGGAGGGTGCGGGGGCCGCGGAGGGGAACGGGCACGTGGCGGAGGCGGCGGCGGAGGGCGCGGAGGCGGCGGAGGCGAAGCCGCGGCTGCTGCTGCCGCCGGCGCCGACGCCGGAGCGGCTGGAGGCGGCGCGGGAGGCGGCGGCGCAGCTGTACGACACGTTGCGGCACACCGTCAAGCCCGACACCATCATCGTCATGCCGGTGGTGCCGGCGGCGCCGCTGAAGCGCCGCGCCGCCGTCGGCGGCGGCGCCGCCGGCGCCGCCGGCTCCATCGAGGCCGCCGCCTGGGCCGGCCTGTCGACGGCGTTCTGCTCGCTGGCGACGCTGGCTCAGTGCCCGGTGGTGGTCGTGCCGCTGGGGTCCGTCGCCGACGGCACGCACCTGTCGGCGGCGCTGATGGGCTGCTCCAAGTTTGACGCGAGGCTGCTGGCGGTGGCGTCCAAGATCGGGCCGGTGATGCAGGAGATGTTCCAGGCGGTCAAGGACGGCCTGGCGGAGGCGGTGCGGAAGCAGCAGGAGCAGGAGGAGCGCGGGGGGCCCTCTGGGCAGCAGCAGCAGCCGCAGCCGCAGGGCAGTGGGAGTCTGGGTGCGGCGGCGGCGGCGGCGGCGGCGAGGGGCTCGAGCGGGGGAGGCGGTGCAGCGGGCGGTGGGCCGGCGGCGGCGGCGGCGGCGGCGGCGGCGGTTGACCCGCGCAAGGCGGAGCGGGCCGAGCGTTACAAGGCCAAGGGGAATGAGCTGTTCAAGGCGGGGAAGCACGCGGAGGCGCTGGCGGAGTACTCCAGGGCCATCCAGGAGCACCCGGAGAACCCCGTGTACTACAACAACAGGTGGGTGGTGGTGGAGGGTAGGAGTTGGGGTGTCCGTGGGGGTAACCACGTCAACATACTCAACAACAGGGAGTGAAGACTGTTGAGCCAGCTCAAAGCGGATGGGGTGGTGGGGGAGCGTGTGTTTGGCCGAATCCCACACGGCAAGCGAGTTACACGTCGGGGTGCCAGGAAAACCCCGTCTACAACAACAAATGGGGATGACCGCAGACGGCGGCGAAGTCGAACCGTACCGTAACCGTACACGGCAGGGTGCAGGGTCAGGATGTATGGCCGTACGGGATGCCCCCGCTGTCATTCTTGGGTCACGGCGTTCCTCATAGACTTGTGAAGGGGCGTTCTGCGTGGAGCCCTGCACAAGCCTTGCCACTTTTCGGGCAACCTGCACCTGCCATATCTGATGGCCAGACACGCCTCCCTAACCCATGCCGTCTGCTCCACCCCCCCCCTTTTGCAGGGCCATGGCGTGCCTCCAAATTCGTCTTCTTTTTTGTTTTCTTAGCATTCTTTTTTTATTCTTTTTTTCTTTTCTTAATTCTTGCCCTTGCCCCCTGTGCAGGGCCATGGCGTGCCTCAAAATTCTTCTTCTTTTTTGTTTTCTTAGCATTCTTTTTTTTATTCTTTTTTTCTTTTCTTAATTCTTGCCCCTCCCCCCTGTGCAGGGCCATGGCGTGCCTCAAGATCTTCCGCTTCGAGCAGGCGGAGGAGGACTGCAATCGGGCGCTGAGGTTCGACCTCAAGGAGGCGGACAAGGTGGGCCGCAGACGAGGTTTAGGGGACATGCAGTGCTGTTACCTACGTCCTGGGTGACATGCTGCCAAGGGTACGGTATTCGCGTACAGCCAAGTGATGTGCATGTGTTCGCAAGGATGTCAGCATAAAATAAGCTGAGCTGGCAATGGGCTGGAGTTGTGGGTGGCAGTTGGACCTCCCATGCATGAGGCAGGGTTCGGTGCACTAGGAACAGTTCCCAAGGCGGCGCGTTGATCTTCATACCGACTTTGAGCTTTGCGCGGTGCCTTGCGAGGTCGAAAGACGTGCGTGGTGCGTGGGGGCGGTGGCGGCCCTTTTGTGAAGGTGGCAGGCGGCGCGCCGGGGGACCTGCGGCAGCTCTAACTTCCCGCATTGAAGCCGGCGACACAAGCGCTGTGCCCCAAAAGCGGAGTGTTGAGCTCGCGCAGCACCTCCGGCACGCCGCCTGCCACCTTCACAGAAGGGCCGGCACCGTCCCGATGCATTGTAGTTCATGGTGCACCTGGGGGCTTGCCACAGGTACGACCGTAGCCTGCTAGCCCACTATGACCAGCGTGGCGCCAAAAAGTGGTGTCGCCTTTTCGCTGGAGCAGGCCCGCCGCTCCATCAAATTTTCTTTTGTGCTGCGGGTTGCTGCGTGCACGGTTTCCCTGCTGCCTCGCGTATACGTTTTAGGTCCACCTACCTCCCATGCCGCACTTCCCGCTGCCGACGTAGGCGCGCCTGTGTGCAGCGCCCTGCCGTGCCAAAGCCACTCCATGATCTTCTCCCTCATACCCTGCGTCCCCCGCTTCCGCTGCAGGCCAAGGCGCTGCTGCGTCGCGCCACGGCCCGCAGGCCTATATAATGTATACATATTTGAGCCGTCTACGTAAGCATGTAAGTAGTATCACCATATCTCTCACGCGTATCCCCGATTGCCCACAGGCCAAGGCGCTGCTGCGTCGCGCCACAGCCCGCACTGCGCTGCAAAAGTACACGGAGGCGGAGAAGGACCTGCGGCAGGTGGGATGGGGCAAGGGGGCGTGGGGTAACCATGTGTGCGCATGTGTGGACTGTGCGCTTGCGGGTAGCCCCTGTGAGGGCAGCACGCGTAATAAGGTGGCGTGAGGTACATTCTCTCGTCGATAGATGTACATGTTAAGGCCCTACGTAAGGTGGGTTCGGGGTTGGGGCGCCAGGGGTAGTAGCAGTGGCGCCGGCGGCATGCTGCGTGTGGGCTACGTGGCTGGCCGAAACACGGTGATGCAGCAAGGGTCCGAGGTGCGGAAAAGAACCTGCGGCAAGGCGTGCAATGGGCTGTGTGGACAGCAACCGTGGGGGCATAACGTGAACTGCAGGCAGGACACGTGGGGCTTTCAGAGACGTCGTGAAAGCCGTCGGCATTTACTGACGTGGTTCTGCGTGGTCCTCCCTGTGCCTGTCACCCGCCCCTACCCTATCTCAAGGTGCTGCACGTGGAGCCCAACACATGCCCCCGTCCGGAGGAAGGATACGCGGCCACGCGGCTCACTAAACGCTTTTTGTACCCTACCCATTTGGACTTCAGACCACCCTTTCCAATCCCCTTCGTCCCTGTCCCCACACCCACAGGTGCTGGCGGTGGAGCCCAACAACCGGCAGGCGCGGGAGGACCTGCACGTGAGTACGGCAGTACGGCATTGCGTGTCGCATCCCGCGCAAGATGTTCTCTTGCTGCTTGATGTGCGGGCCCCTTGGCGCAGCACGCACATTCGGGCCCCGACGGGCCCGCCGTTGCCTGTCACGTCAATGTCACGCTGCGCGATGTAATGCCTGTGCATGACGCTGCGGGCGTTTAGGTGTGCGCACAATCGCCGGTACGCCGTTCCCTGTGCCTCAGCCTCGACCCACATGGGGCGCTAGCTGCCCTCGATGTACCTGCACTCCAGCTTTTCTTCCTACCCTTCCCTTTGCCTTCCCCTATCTCCTCGCCCCGCAGCACCTGCAGCAGATGAAGGCCGACATGCAGGCAGCCCAACAGCGCATGGTGCAAGACTTCCAACAGCAACGGCTACTGGCGGGTGGTGGAGCTGCTGCCCCACCAGGTGCAGCTGGCGGTGCTAACACACAGCACCTGCCCGGGGGTCTGCCGCCGGGCTTCCTCCCGCCCGACTTCGACCCCGCGTCGCTTCCGCCGGGATTCGATATGCGGTCCATGGCCCAGGCCGACCCGCAGGCACACGCGGCGCTGATGTCGCTAATGGCTCAGGCGCAGGGGGGAGGGGCGGGTGGGATGGGGGGAGGGCCGGGGGTCATGGGGCCGCCTGGGATGGGGGGAATGGGCGGGATGGGGGGCATGTTTGGGGGGAGGTAGAGCGGTGGTGACGGGGGGGAAGGTGGGGTGGGGTGGCGACGTGGAGTGGGGTGTGGCGGGTGGGGTAGGGGAAGGGGAGCAGGATGAGGGGAGGTACAGGGGGGAAAGGCAGCTGGTGCTTGGATGCGTGGCATGGTTGCAGGAGGGGTTGTGGGGCACGCTGGTGGAGGACGGGCTGGGGACCCTGTTGCCGGTGTGGAATTGCGGAGTGTTGATGCAGTATTGCCCTGGAGCACGGTGGCGTTCTGTGCATGCCAAGCAGGAAGTGCGTTGGTCAGGAGGACTGTGAGGCGGGTTTGGACAGGCGCCGTGGCTGGCGCAGGGCTGGCGCATTAGGCACATCAGTGCTGCATCAGTGCTGCTGTGAGGGATACCCCAATGGTGCCTGACCCCAGACCTTTGAGTCATTGTAAAAGGCGAGTTGGCATATCAGATACGATGCCCAGGCGGTCAGCTTTTCCATGTCTTCGGCACGTCAGTCAAGGGTTGCCTTCGGCGTTCGGGGCTCAGATCCGACGAGGAGATAGAATGAGACATGATCCGTGGGTCACATACTCGATGCCGGCACATAACTTTGTACCCATATATACACTAAGCACAGCGGATCTTATTTTGCAAGCCCATTGAGCCTGGTTTTGCACCGTGCCGTTCGCTTACGCAAGCGTAAAGGCGACATAACAATTGGCAAGAATTGACGGTCATTGGAGAATCCTCAGTGAGCTTGCAAGCTATTATATTCAACACCGGCTATAAATGGCGGACAGCGCGCAGCGAAGGCTGCAAGTCCTCGGCAACCACCTTGCTGCTGGCCACTCCAGCCAGCGCGCCGCTCTCAATGCACAGGATAACACATTGCTATTAAGGCAAGACACAGCGGCGTCAACCAGCGCGGGCACGCCCTACGCCTCGGTTGATGGAAAGCCGAATTCCTACGCCCGCATCCACGGCCCAGTCAGCCGGGAACCCGCACAGTGGCGGAAGGTCCCGTCTGTAGCGCGCGAGGAGCTAACAGATGTGATATACGAGAAGGCCATCGGGGAGGGCATCGCAAAGGCAAGATGGACGCAGGGTGTAGCCTGGCAGGGGGCCACACGCGGAAGCACCTGCGGTGCTCACGGTGACTCCACTTGCTTGCACCTCGGCCCACGTGCTCCTTGCACCCGCACCTTTGGTCTAACTAAACTCCTATCAGGCCCTGCCTTACGGCAAAAATTCAACTTGTACGGCACAAGCTGACATAGTGCCCGGCGCAGCAATTGCATGGCTGCCGCCCTGTGTATGCACGTGTGACCCAAATGGCTCAACCGGTGTACCTAATGGCTAATGCACCTACATTGAAATACCTTGAAGCCCATGACGCGTGCTAAAATGCAAGCATTCCCTACACAGCTTGCCCCTCCCACTCCCACCTTACACCTCTGGTGCCACCCTACCCGCCCACGTGTCGACCCCCCAGATCACCATCAACCGCCCTGAGCGGCGCAACGCCTTCCGGCCCCGCACCGGTAGGTACCCAGCATAAGTCAAATGTGTAACAGGAGGACATACCGTATGTAAGGCAATAGGGAACCATCAAGAGTTGAAGATGGTTGCGCGGAGCCTGTGCTAACAAGCCAGTTGACGTGTGTTCTCTGCAAAGCGTGTGATATGCCGTACGTTCAGTTGTGAGACACCGGGGTTGTAAGTCACCGGCCGGCGCCGTGCCTCCGCACAGCGTGTCCTGCGCAGCTTGTTGCATGTCATGTGCCTGGCGTATCGGGGAAGCTGTAGCTTGGCCTGGCTGGGCCCTGCACTGGTCGGCCTGTTGGGGGAGGAGGATAGGTCGGGGCTGCGCCACCCTGCCTTGGACAGATAGTCCTCCCGAAAGTGGACTCCCGCATGCAATGATTCGGCTACCCCTGGACCATGGTACGCCGTCCCTCCCCTCTGCCGCTCCCCCTTCCTACCCGCTGCTGCCCGCCGCATACCGCTCCTTCCACAGTCTGCGCAGAAACCTTCATCTCATGGCCTCGCTTCATCGGCACTGACCGACCGACCACCCCGCCCCTGCCGCCGATGCTCCTGCCCCGCCCAATCCACGAGCTGTCGCTATCGCTGTGCTTTGCTTCCACACCCTCGTTCTGGTAACTCACCGCCTGTGCCCCTGCCCCTGCCACCCCCCCCCCCCAGTGCACGAGCTGTCGGTGTGCTTTGGCGAAAGCATCTGTGCTATGGTTCGAGCAACCAGACCCGCACGCTCATGTTGATGACTAACCACGTGTCCCCCTGCCGCCTGTGCTCCTGCCCCCTCAGTGCACGAGCTGTCGCTGTGCTTTGGCGATGCGAGGGACGACCCGGAAGTGGGCGTCATCGTGCTGACGGGTGAGAGGGTTACAGTCGTGAACTACCTGTGGTGCTGTGGTGTTGGTGTGTGTGGTGCTCGCAATAGGAGTTGGCGCTCCGCTAGGGTGGGGTTCGTCGTGCTGACGGATCAGGAGCTCAGGGACTGGGCACGGCAATGAGACCGTGGGTGTCACTGAAACTGGCTCCGTGCCCGGGTTTGAAACGTGGCCCCTCGGTGCTAGTGCGCAATCCTTTCTGCACAACACATCCGGTATGCCACACCACACTGGTAATTTGTTTGGGCCGCACAGGTTCCGCTAGCCAGGCGTTTTGCAGCGTTGGCGGCCTAGGCACACGTACCGTACGCACCAGTACACACGTCTCCTGCGCAAGCAGCTACACACCTGCCTCCATACACGCTTAACCCTGGCTGTGTCTATTTCTGATGTACACATCCACAGGCGCCGGCACTCTGGCGTTCTGCAGCGGCGGCGACCAGGACGTCCGCGGCAAGGGGGGCTACGTGGGGGCGGACGGCATCCCGCGCCTCAACGTGCTGGACCTGCAGGTGGGCGCGAAGTACACTTGCATATGGTGATGTGTACGGCATCGTACACTGTACACTGTGTACGGCACCGTACACTCGCGACTCAACGTGCTGGACGTGCAGGTGGGGGCAGCTGGGCACTCAACACGTGTGTGTCGTACACACAGGGTCAAATGCACATTGTGGCTACATGCGGGCAAACGGTCCAGGTGAGGCGCGCCAAGGACCATGAGTACGGTGTCAGGCACCCGCCCAAGCCTGACGTCTCTGCCGCTCACTAACTTGGTGCGCCCTGCATGGCGCTACGGCATAGCGCTCAAGTGCTAAACTAAGCCCCTTGCCTAGGCGGTCGTTGCCTCCTGCTCCTGCCGCTCCAACACGCCACAACTGCCTACAGTACGCAGTGTCGGTTGGCTTTCCGTCTGCCTTCCTTTCACATCCGCCCACAGGTCCAGACCCGGCTGGCCTACCTCCCTGCCGTACAACTGTGACGTGTACCCAAGCCTCCTTGCCTTACACACGTATACCTTAGCCTAAGCAGCGTCTGCTCACGCACATTCTGCTTTTCACCTCCTATCGGCCCCCAGGTCCAGATCCGGCGGCTGCCCGGAGGCTACCGTATCCACGCCGCCCTCCCTACCGCACACCCGTATGGGTCGACTAACACAACGCCTGCCTGCCTTGCCTCTCCTCCACAGGTCCAGATCCGGCGGCTGCCCAAGCCCGTGGTGGCCATGGTGGCTGGCTACGCCGTGGGAGGGGGACACATCCTGCACATGGTGTGCGACCTCACGGTGAGGGGCGACAAGAGGACGGAGGGATTGTTGGAAGAAGCCGAGCTACGTGCACTTGTGTGTGGAACGTGTGAGGAGAATATGGTAACACACGGCCGTGCCTGCTCCTTGCTTGTTGTGCCGTGTATCGCGGCCGACAACGCGGTGTTTGGCCAGACGGGCCCCAAGGTGACTTGGTGAACCTTACCAACCTTCAATGACCGTAACTATGTACCTTCCTTGCAGATCGCGGCCGACAACGCGGTGTTCGGCCAGACCGGCCCCAAGGTGGGATCCTTCGACGCGGGGTACGGCTCCACCCACATGGTGCGGCTGGTGGGCCAGAAGAAGGCGAGGGAGATGTGGTTCACGGCGCGACTGTACGATGCGCAGGAGGCGCACCGCATGGGCCTCATCAACACGGTGGGTTTATATTCGTACTGTTTGGAATATGTAGTGATCAACACCTGGGTGACCGCAAACCGCGTTGTTCACGGGTTTCGGACTCCCTAGCGGTGTGCGTGGGTGTTGTGAGGGGGCCATGTATTGTGGTAGGGTATGGTGGTGGGGTAGGGGGCTAGGGGGCTCTTGTGGGGGTTCCTGGCGCGCCTGTACGACGCGCAGGGGGCGCACCGCATGGGATTGGTCAACACGGTGGGTCCCAAACCGACGCACAGCAATTACATACGGTAACGATTACAACGTGCATATCTCTTCCTGCTCGTTGGGGTACCTAAGCCACGGCTTGTGAATGGTTGTAGGGTGCGTTGCATGGTGGTTGGCAGTGGGTCTGGGCCCAGGGGCTGGGGTCTTGCCTTGGCTATACGGCGCACAGGAGGCGCACCGCAGGGGCCTAGTCAACACAGCGGGTGGCATGAGGTGGGCCTTTGGGTGTGACCCAAGTGGTATGTGAGTTAGTGCGTAGCTTTCCTAAAGCAGGCATGGTGTGAGGAGTAGAGTGGGGTGGAAAGCAAAGGGACGTCGCGCCAGGTAGGTGTGCGGGTGTTTTGAGGGATTCCTGGCGGGGACCAGGGGTGTGCGGTGAGGTGCGCTTGTGAATTGACGTACCGGTAGGGTTCCTGCTGCTGACCCGCAGATTGCGCCATGGGCATAATTTTTATTGCTGCTGTTGTTCACTCGCAGGTGGTGCCGCTGGACAAGCTGGAGGAGGAGACCCTCGCATGGTGCGTTGGGGGTACGGGGTGTGGGTGGGGGCGGCAAAGTAACAGGAAAGGACACGGTCAGCTTGTTGGGAGGGAGGTGGGTGGGGCGTGGGGTGGCGGCAGAGGGAGCAACAGGCCAGAACGCACCGATGGCTGGGTATGAGGGCGTGTGCTGGGGAGGAGAGTACCGGCATCAGCGGACCGTGTGCGTGCCTCCAGCGGTGCCGCGCCCTCGCATGCGCATGCTGGTGCTTTCCTGCTGGTTCGCATCGGCACGATGACCCACAGCGTGCATGACGTACCGTCCATGCATTCGCGAACCGTCCACCTGTCCAGGTGCCCCGAGATGTCGCGCAACTCGCTCACGGCGCTGCCCCCGTGCCCAACCAGCGCAGTGATTATCGGTGTTAAGCATTGCTGTTGCCGGGATGTTGCTCCCTCATTTCAGGTGCCGCGAGATGCTGCGCAACTCCCCCACGGCGCTGCGTGTGCTCAAGGCGGCCATGAACGCCGCGGAGGACGGACAGGCGGGAATCCAGGTGGGGGGTGGGCACTGGGAGGTGCAAGAACAGGGAACAAGGCGAGGTTCAGGGCTGTTGTCAGGGCTGCTGGGGCACACAGGTGTGGAGCTGGTGCAACAGGTGCAGGCCAGGCGGGCATTGAGGTTACATTCAATGGTGTGGGCATGGCTCGTTCAGATGCATATGGGTGGGCATTCCTGTGGGACAAGGGCGCTGCTGGGCAGGAACAGGAAGGCGAGGGGAAGGGCTGTGCGGCTGCTGGGGCACAGCTGGGGGCGCTGGGGCAGAAGACATAGGTTACACGGACCAGGCGGACGCGCACGTCGAGGTCAGTGTGCGGAGGAAGGTGGTTCACCAGGGCTTTGGGTAGGAGGGTCCGTCGTACGGTGAAGTGGCAGCAAAGGAACTGGCAATGCGAGGTCGCAGCATTCACGCCAACGTGCGTGATCGCCGGAGTGCTGTTGTGTGTGCTGCGCTGTGAGCCTGTGGCTACCGGTGTATGACTCCGTTGCTTTCCTGTTGCGATTTGTGTCCCCAGGAGCTGGGCGGCAACGCCACGCTGCTGTTCTACCAGTCGGAGGAAGGCAACGAGGTTGGTGCTGAGTACGGTGCAAGAATATGTACGTTGCGTGAATATTCAGTCACAGCTAACAATCGCAGTGACAGTTTGCTCTTCTACCGATTTGAGCATCGCAACGGGGTACTGGTATGCAGCCACCTTGAGGGTGTGGGGCCGATGTAGCTAGTGGTCAGCGCTTAGGGCTTGGGGAAAGGACCTACGGAGGGGACGGGGTGCCTAGCTGGATGCTTCGTAGGGTTTGGCATATTATTATTATATTTGGCATATATTTGGCATGTTTATATTATTATATTGGCATATAGGCGACGTCTCTACACAGGCGGCATGACTGCCCCAAGGGGCTTGTGAGTGCAGCCCCGAACGGCCATTCTGCATCTCATCTGTGCACCGGCCATACCGTGCGACGCAAGTCGTTCGACTCGCTAATGGAGGCGATCTGACGGACCGCACATCTTCACAAACCGTATCTCCATGGTTGTCTAGCCTGCATGTCGATGCACGGCATACGGAAGCGTCATCAGCCTAAGACATGGGCCGCTGTGCGCGTTCGTAACTCGCTCGGGCGGCGTTAGGAGCGTCCTCTTTCAGTACCGCCCTGGGGTCGATCCGTGGGTGCTGTTCACGCATACTGGTGCCGCGCTCCTGGTGTCATGTACGGCACAGTGACAGCCACACAAGCCGTGTAGCACGCGGGTCATCTTGATGAGCGCGCACGGCAGTGTCAACACATAACCCGTAACGACTACCGGTACCGGTCGCACTGTGTTGCCCCACCACCCGAGCGACCCTGTGACACCTCCTGCCCTATCCCTTACCCCCATCCCCCCACCGCCAATGCCCCATGCCCCGCCTCGCTTCCGCACCTTCACTTTTCCTATCCCACGCCCATCCGGGCCCCATCCCCATGCCAGGGCCGCAACGCCTACGTGGAGAAACGGGCGCCGGACTTCTCCAAGTTCAAGCGCCTGCCGTGAGGAGAGCTTGGGTCCGTGGCGTGCTGCTGCTGCTCCTGCTGCTGCACAAACGTCAACGTGGAGCACGGCGCGCATGCTCAGGCCGATACACCCGATCATACGGCCAATGAGGCCAGCGTAAAGGAGCTGCGCATGCACCGCCTGCATTGTGGCTGCTTGGCTGTACCGGTATGTGCAGGGGCAGGGGCAGTGCAGCACTGGCTGGTGACGCGTAAGGAAGGCGTGCGAGCGAGAGGGGGAGAGGTAGCGGAGCACGGGGGCAGCAGTTTTTGGAGCTGTGAGCGCTGAGCGGCTTAGATACGTGCATGAGGGATAGGGAAGGTCGGGGTCCCGCGTCTCGGGGTGAGGGTTGGGGGTTGGGGGTGCACGTGGCGCGGGTTGGGGGTGCGCGGCGGGGGGCGGCATGTGTGTGGAGGGGACGTGTGAGGCGTGTATACGGCAGAGCGGGCGGCACGCTTGGGCCTGCTTGATGGCGACGGAGGCAGCACGGGGGCAGCGGGAGTGGTGGAGCGTGGAGGGCAGGAATTCTCGGGCTGGCTCTACACCCAAGGAACGCCGCGAGCAGCCTGCATGTTGTGGCCGTAGTTTGATCATCACGCCCTAGACGTGCGTATTTCTGGACTGAGCGGCCTGTTGCGCATTGGCAGACGCAGACTTGGTACCCACGACGCAGTGGGTCCAAGCTTGTCCTGGTCCAAGGGGCACGGCGGGACGTCCTTTTCGTGAAGTTTGAGTCGCCTACCGTACCTGGTGTGGCGTGTGGGTGCCTAGTGGTGCCTGTGAACCGGGCCGTTGCGAACCGTTGGTACGGTGGGCTGTGCGGGTTTGCGGCTTTGCGCACTGCACTGTTGCACAACGGCAATGGCGAATGGCGCTGGCAACGCCTTGTTAGACGGCAACTGATGAGGGGCGGCGAGGGGCTGAATGGTGCAACAGTAATGGAAGACGATATAAGAGTAATTGAATGTTAAGCTGCAGGGGATCTCCCTTGTGTCATCGTTGCAAGGCCGAGCCAGACACCAGACACGTCGACAGCCTACGTTCGTAGCACTGTTGGAGCACGCTGCCAAACCTAACCGGCTGTATACCCTGTCCCAACCATGGGGACTGCCGTGCAGTCCCCCAGTCTCACGTAGACGGACGAATGGACACTACCCACCCGGCATTGGGCATAAGACACGGACGGGTCGACAGGGGCAAAGCAGCCGCTTCATTCCGGTACCATTTGCAGGGCAAGCCCTCTCCTCTGGTTACCCTTGCTCCCGTACACGAACAGCTAGCAAAATACCGGTACTTCCATCCAACATATAGAGAAGGGCTCTCCGGCCATGTACCCTGCGCACATGCGCACACCGTGAAGGCCCCCGCCACCGCGTACATCGCTTCCCAAATGAGTCCTTATGAGAGCAAGCCACGTGCCAAGTTCTTCGCCGGCACTACCCGTGTGGCAAACTGGCACCTAGGCAACGCGAGCTCATCACACGCTTCCACATTAATCTGCAGCAGCTACTTTTTTTTTTTTTTTTTTTTTTCAGGAGAAGGGTTATGGGATTATCGGAGACCTATT
>VFQN01001253.1_pt1 | contig 43418 bp, 77 predicted proteins | sample 3512371 | NCBI WGS metagenome assembly VFQN01 (sample SAMN10412370, study PRJNA504923) | tailings metagenome | isolation source: Replicate 2 from Balatoc abandoned mine | place: Philippines: Itogon, Benguet | collected 2017-08-28 | reverse complement strand
ATGTGTATTAGCGTGTGTATAAACGGTAGTGCTTGGCGGAGGCCGGGCTGATGGGCGCGACCACCAGCGAGTCCATGCTGTTCTTGGGGTTGAACACCTGGCGGTGGTGGTGGTGATGGTGAGGCATGTGTGTTAGGGGGTGGGTTATGGCATGCGTACGTGTGTGTATGTGAGGAATACGGGTGTGCTTGAGCCTTATGCCGCCCTAGGGGCTAGTCACCAAAAAGCTGATCGCCAGGGTCGTCGGGGCCACCCTGCGACGCATACGGCCGGCATGCTGCCCATGCTTGCCATTGCGGACATCCTAAGGCACATTTCAGCAGCCGAAACTCGCGCATGAAGCTGTACATACGAATGGCATGAAGCGCGCGGCCGCAGGTGGGCGCCGGGTCCGTGCACGTGCACATGCGCACAACGGCAGCCGCACGCTTCATGCCGTTCATATGTACAGCTTCATGCGTGAGCTCACGATGGTGATATGTGCCTTAGGATGCTCGCAATGGTGAGCATGGGCAGAACGACGGCCCTGTTCGTCGTGCTTAAACGCCAGCGACCGTGGCGCAGAGCTTGCGGGTGATGAAAAGCAGCCGCCCCCAGAGTCGCCGGCACTCGACAAGACGTCACTACGGATGTGGCGGCCATTGCAAAGGATGAGGAAAAACGGCGTGGGTATATACAAGTGCATAACCCACGGCATTTTTCCTCGCCCTTGCAATGGCCGCCATTTCCGTGTTGGCATCAAGTTGCTGGCCGGCGACTCTGCCGCATGCGTACCGGTAACACATGTGTGCATGCTTGGGTGGGATATGCTGCACGAGCCACAGTATCAGCAATATCAGGATAATTGCAACACGCTGTTTCCACCTTCATCTTGGCGAACCCGGGATCCACCACGAAATAGATGCCGCACAATACCTGAAGCCAGTATTATGTTTCATCCGCACCTTCATTTTTGCGAACCCTGGGTCCACCACGTAGTAGATGCCGTCGATGGTGAGCGACGCCTCGGCGATGTTGGTGGCCACCACGCACTTGCGCTTGCCGGGCGGCGCGGGCTCGAAGATGCGGGTCTGTCGCGTGGGAATATTGCAAACAAGGAAGGAATACATTATGCAAGGGTGTGTTATGGCCACCACGCACTTGTGCTTGCCGGGCGGGCCCGGTTCGAAAAATGCACGTTTGCATTGCAGTGAGCTAGCGGGTTGTGGCGTAAAAGATGACCAGCACCTTGCATCCAGAGCCGCCCATGGCGCGGTGTGTGCTGCCGTGAGATGAGGGTTAGGCTGGCGGATGGACGTCTTCAGCAGCCTTACACAGCCCCACGCAGCGGTTCAGGCCACCAAGATATCCAGGTGTGTTTCTCTCACCCTGGATCTCGGGGGGCAGCGCGCTGAAGACGGGCAGCACGCCGCAAGGACGACACATTTAGTCAACAGATCAAACGTTTCATAAGTATTGACGTACGCAAAATTACCTACAGCAAGTCCCCACCTGGATCTCGGAGGGCAGCGCGCTGAACACTGGCAGCACGATGAGCTCCGGAACCGCGGGCCCCAGCGCCTTGATGCGCTCGTACAGGATCTGTGCGGTTAGCAGGCGGTTGGTTATTGGCGGTCGGGAGGGAGGCCGGTTAGGGACCATTGAGCGAGGTGCCCTGCGCCTAGGCACCTGGGCCGTGTGCACAGGCAGCACAGCCAAGCACTGCCGCGCCCTAACCAGCCCACACCTGGCACGCCGTCTCGAACTAACCCCCAGCCCCCAGCCCCCACCTACGCCGTACCATGCGACACGGCCCCCAGCCGCCCCAAGTCCCCACCGTGGCGTGCAATTTTGCGTCTAGGTTTGCCACCGTCTCAAGTCAACGCCCCCGATCTCCTAACGCCCAACGCCAGCAATGTGCCATCCCCGCGCAGCGCTACCAGCCTCCACCTAGCGCGCCCTTTCAATCTCATGGCACCCACAGCGCCTTCCTTTGCCGTCCCCCAAGGCCCCAGCAGCCGCCCTCCACCCCCAGGCGCCCCCACCCTGCGGAATTCCGTGACGCCTTACACGGTTTCCTCGCGTGTCACGCGTACCCCCACCCGTCCCCACCTGGCACGCCGTCTCGATCTCCTCCTGACCCGTCAGGAACAGCAGCAGGTCGCCCTCGGGCTCCGACAGGTGGATCTGCGAATGTGAGCATGTGTATTAGCAAAGGGTGTGTATTAGCTGGAACGGAGCGTTGGGGATCAGTAGCAGGTCGCCCTCGGGCTCCAACAGGTGAATCTGGGGGTATGAGCATTAGCATTAGCATTAGCATTAGCATTAGCATTAGCATTAGCATTAGCATTAGCTGGAACGGAGCATGGGGGATCAGCAGCAGGTCGCCCTTGGGCTTCGAAAGGTGGGAATGAAAGCGCGGGTTGTGTGTTTGCAAGGACTGTGTACTAGTTGTACAGGGGGCATGGGAGAACAGCAGCCGGTCGCCCTCGGGCTCCGACAAGCAGGTCTGAGGGTGTGGGGCGTGTGTACTGGCAAGGGAGTGGGTTGAGCTGGCAATCGCTCGGGTACTCGCTATGCTACCCCACGCCTCGCGTGCCCCATCCGGTCCAAGCCCACCATCTGCAGCACTGTAATTAGCGCCAACGCGTGCTTTCGCAAGAGATCTTCCTTAACCGACAAAACCTCAGGTATCCGCCCATACCCCAGCCCAGCCCAGCCCAGCCCACCCGCCGTACCGAATATTTGCTGTGTATTAGGTCGGGTTTCTGGGATGGGCCATGTGTATCACCAACGGCCGTGTCTTTGCGCCTCTTCGTATCTCAACCCAACCCCAGCACCCACCTGCAGCACCGTGATGAGCGCCGCGTCCAGGTAGTCGGGCTCGGGGGCCTGGTGGAGGGACGAAGGCATGTGTATTAACAGGTAGGATGTGTATTAGCAAGTGGCGTGCCGGGCTGCACGGGACGCACGTCGTGCGCGGCGCGTCCAGGTAGCCGGGCTCGGGGGCCCGGGGGAGGGAGCATCCATGCTAGCAATTACGGGGCCACTACTTGTCACGAAGCGTGTGAACGGCCAAACCTCTAGCACGCTGCAGCTTCGGTTTACGCAATGAAGAGGAGACGAGCACCCACAATGCGGACGACGCGGCCTCGCAGGGACCGTTGGAAACCGTTGGAAGTTGTCCAGCATGGTGGTTGGGGCAACACCTCTGGCGGTCACTGCCTGAACCTCGCCTGTACTCATTCCCGTCTGACCGTCCTTCCCGTCTGACCGTAGTAGTGCAGGGGGTTCTCCAACATGGTCTGCCGCAGTCCGTACGTCAGTGCCACCCGCACCTAGTCCAGCGTGTGCCGCACGGCGCTCACGGCCGAACCCGAGGATATACTCTGGCGCGGACACCGCCTTGGATCAGCCTGATCAGAACGTGCCCGCGCCAGACTCTATCCTCAGTTCCGCCGTGAGCACCGTGCGGCACGAACTGGACTAGGTGCGCGCGGCGCTGACGCACGGACTGCGGCAGACCGTGCTGGCGAACCCACAGCTGTTTGGCTCCTGCACGAGCAACGGACTCAAAAGCCGCGAAGGTGCGTTCCAGGCCCCATGTGTAGCGGATGCGGTGCGGGAATGGGATAAATAGAATCCCTTACAAGTATTCACATAGCATGGTGCACTCACTGCCACCTCCGGGAAGAAGAAGACCGGCCGATGGTGCTGAGCAAGCGGCTGGAAGCTCCGCCCGGCTGCTCCCGCTGAACGCTGTTAGCTATACCATCTGTGTCGGGTTGCCCCCCAGGCCCCATGTGTGTGCACCCACGCATTCAGTGTACGGCACGCCGTACGGCACGAACGGCCGTGCGCCGTACCTTGGTGTACAGCACCTCCACGGGGTAGGTGCGGCCGGGGATGGTGAAGATGGGCGCGTCGAAGAAGTAGGATGAGAACTTCTCGGCGTCCAGCGTGGCGGAGGTGACGATGAGCTTGAAGTCCGGCCGCTTGCGGCACACCTGGGCGGGAGGGGGCACGACAATATGACTTCACTCCAGACTCAGGCCCTGGGATGCACACAAGGCCCCCGTCCTCTCCCCGGCCACCCATCCTCCCGTCCGCCCGCCCCACCTCCTTCATCAGCCCGAACAGCACTTCGGTGTGGATGGTCCGCTCGTGCGCCTCGTCCAGCACGATGGTAAAGTAACAAATAAAAATGAAAACAAATAAAATACGTAAAATGCACACGGGCTTTTCCTGCTTTTTCGCGACCCACCTCCTTCATGAGCCCGAACAGCACGTCGGTGTGGATGGTCCGCTCGTGCGCCTCGTCCAGCACGATGGTAGAGTAACAAATAAAAATGAAAACAAATAAAATACGTAAATTGCACACGGGATTTTCCTGCTTTTTCGCGACCCACCTCCTTCATCAGCCCAAACAGCACGTCCGTGTGGATGGTCCGCTCGTGCGCCTCATCAAGCACGATGGTCGCGTACTGGCTCAGCGTGTCGTCCAGCAGGCACTAGCAGCATTGAATAAAATAAAAAATACAAAAATACAAAAAATAAAACAAAATACGTAAAATGCACACGGGATTTTCCTGCTTTTTCGCGACCCACCTCCTTCATGAGCCCAAAGAGGACGTCCGTGTGGATGGTGCGCTCGTGCGCCTCATCAAGCACGATGGTCGCGTACTGGCTCAGCGTGTCGTCCAGCAGGCACTCGCGCAGCAGCATGCCGTCCGTCATGTACTTGATCACCGTCTCCGGGCCGGTGCAGTCCTCGAAACGGATGGCGTAGCCCACCTGAGAAAAAAAAGATGAGCAGGTTGGTTTGACTTGACGCGTGTAACCATAAAGTGCCAGGAAGCTTGGATGCTCGCCTGATTCCAGGCGCCCTGGCCTGAGACACGCTCGACCGTCATGTAGCGCCAGACCCTCTTAACCCACCTCCTCGCCAACGCGGCAATCCCTTCATTCATAGGTACCCTCAAAACTCGGGCTTACCCAACAACCAGTCATACCCACCTCCTCGCCCAGGCGACAGCCGAACTCCTCCGCCACACGCTTAGCCACACTCATGGCAGCCACACGGCGGGGCTGCGTGCAGCCTGCAGTGGGGCATGTGTGTTAGCATGGGTGTGGGTTAACGTGTGTGTCCGACCATGTCCAAACTCCTCCGCCACACGCTTCGCCACGCTCATGGCCGCCACACGGCGGGGCTGCGTGCCGCCTGCGGTGGGGCATGTGTATGAGCATGGGTGTGTATTAGCAGGTCGTTGTGCCTGGCATGGGCGGCCGGGTACGGGCAACAGGCAACGCTCATGGCCGCCACACGGAGGGGCTGCATCCAGCCTGGTGCGGGCCACGTGCGTTAGCGACCCATAACCCATGTGGAATGCGTATCAGCAACGGTGTGTAGCGGATGCGGTGCGGGATGTAGGCCAGTGAGCCTTATAGGGTTAAAGGCATACAGGAGGAGCAGGCAGAGCAGCAACGGTGTGTGCTGCACTGTCGGGCCACGTGCGTTACCGACGCGCAACCCACCTATCCGGCCGTTGCTGGTGTAGCCCGCCTCCGCCAGATATTGCGTCATCTGGGTGGTCTTGCCGCTGCCCGTCTCGCCGATCACAACCAGCACCTGGGGAAACGGACGTGAGAAAACGGAGGGTTTATAGGCATGTAGCATGTTGTAATCCTTACACACATGATGGCAATGCACAGGAGGGCGGTGCAGCGGAGAGGTTCCCAGCCGCATGCGGGCACAGGGTTCTTCGCCACTGCTGGTGCCGGGCCCATGTGCTAACCCACGCCCACGTTACAGTACACATGCCCCCACGCACCTGGTTGTCACGCACGGCCTCGATGAGCTGCTGCTTGAGCTTGAAGATGGGCAGGGACTCGCGTTGGTCCTTGATGCTCCGCGCGTCCTGTATGTGGGGTAAGAGAAAGGTAAGATACCAATACGTTTGCCCTTGTGCTGTACAGTGTCCCTTCCCCATGGCCGTTTCCCAACCCACCACCCGCCCGCCATTGCACACGCCCCCACTGAATGCCGTCGCTAAGGGGCTTGCGCATGGCTGCCGCCTTCCACGCGGGCACCCGCTGATACACACGCTCCCTGCTGCTTGCCCTTGCTCCTTAACACACTTGCACCCACCTGCATGCCGTAGCTGGTGGCCTTGCCCATGGCCGCCTTCTTCCACCCACCCGCTCGCTAACACACACGCCCCCATGCTGCCTGCTTCTTAGTACACATGCACCCACCTGCATGCCGTAGCTGATGGCCTTGCCCATGGCCGCCTTCTTCCACTCGGGTATCTCAGACTGCGTCAGTCCGATGCCGCGAAGCTCCTGCGCAAGTGCGCGCTCGCCTGGGGTGTGGGTTAGGGGTTTGTCACCATGTTAATACAACATGCATTGTGAACGTGGTCGAAGGCTCGCGCAGCTCCCATGCAATATCATAAAAAAATCATAAGTACTTGTATTTTACAACCATTGATACCACTCACTTGGGTCCGCCATGGGGTCCTCCCAGGGCCGGCTGAGGTCTTTGTCTATTCCCACATGACATCACGAATAATATATAATAATATTTATGTATTATTCTCTAGCAAATCTCATTCTACTCACTTGGGTCCGCCATGGGGTCCTCCCACGGCCGGCTGAGGTCCTTGGGGATGGCCTCCAGCAGCGTGCGCTGCTGCTGCTCCTTCAGCTCCCTCCTCTCTTTGGCCAGCGCAGACTGCGGGGAGTAACCAGGAGTAATGTTACTAGAATTTTACGCTTAACTTCAGTGTTGTGACACATGTGAAACATAACAATGACCTGCAGCAGTGCTGCTGCTCCTTGAGCTCGCGCCGCTCCTTGGCAAGCGCGGACTGCGGGGAAGAAAATACAAAACAGTTATATACAGTAGCAGGGACAGTCGTGCAGTATATGGTACAATGTGGGAGCTGCGCTGGCTCGGATTGGCGCGGTCCGCTGCTCTTGCTGCTCAACTACTTTGGTTTCATTAATCCATGCAGCCCCGATGCCCCCGACGTGACCCAGTCACCCAATGCCAGACCTCCGTTCACGTGTCTTGTGTATTAACCCACCTGCGTCATGGCCGCCCGCTGCAGGCTGCCGTCGGGGTTCTTGACGATCTTGACGGGCGACATCTCGATGCCGCTGCGCGTGCTCACGCCCTGCGGGATGGGGGGATGGGTTTGGCCGTTGATGGTTGAAGTGGTAACGGAGGGGAGGGTGAGGGCGGGCCGTTCCAACGCCGCGGCGTGCTCTCACACCGTGCGCGTTCGGACACTGGGTGAGGGCAGGAGCAGGTGGCGCACTAGCAAACGGAATGCACCCGCAGACACGGCGCCATCACGTCGTGCAGGTCATATGCCCAACACACATGTAACACTTATATCACGGCCTGGTGGGCATGTGGAGCTTATACCCCCGAGGGGCCCGAGGGTCGAGAGGGACATATGGACCGACCAAATCGTAGCCCCCGAGCTGCGGAGCGCCCTAACACACATCCCCCCATCCTTATTTGCCATAAGCAAGTACAGTGCACTACGTACTATCAGTTACATGCAACCCACCTTGAGGAACTGCGGCTCGATGTCGTTGAGGTCGATCTCAAACTCCTCCGTCTCGCCGGGCGCCGACGCGGACGCCAGCACGCCCATCCCCGAGTCCTCGTCGTAGTGCGCATACTCGCGCACGTCCAGCACGCCTGTGAATAAACATAATGTACAGTATAAACTATATGCGAAAGGGATACGGGGAATAGTAAATAGACGCAGTGTGCACAACGGTGTGACAGCCCATGCCAGAGTCCTCGTCGTAGTGCGCGTACTCGCGAACATCCAGCACGCCTGACGGGCAAGTGTATCAGGTGATATTGTATGCGAAGGATTAAATGGAATAAACGGTCAGGTATGCAGCTGCAAAGTGGTGTTACAGCCCATGCCCGAGCCCTCGTCGCAGCGCGCGTACTCACGCACGCACGTCCAGCACGCCTGCGGAATGTGTCCAGTGTGGATTATGCATGACGTTTACGTACATGACCTGCGAATGCGCCATGCTGCCACCGAAGACCACCCTGTCCGCCCACCCGCGTGCCCACCACCAGCTCAGGCCTCAACCCTCCTCCTCAACCCATATCCCCACCTGACGCTATGAGCTGCTTGCTCTCCCATATCTCGTACTCCGTTAGCTTCTTGCCGCGGCGGCGGGGGTTGGGGTCGTCGTCGTCGGGATTGACCTGAACGCCGAGCGTGAGCGGGGCAGTAAACTCGTTGGATTGTGTTCATTTCAGATACATCATTTCAGATATGGCACGCGGACGCAGGCGGGGGTTGGGGTCGTCGTCATCGGGGTTGACCTGGGGTGGTGGTAATCATCAGAAGGAGAGTGCTCAACAACACATAGTGTGACGCATGGCGGCATGACGCATGCCAACCTGGACCCCATGTGACGTGCCCCCGGCACCACCACCACCACCAACACCAACACCACTACCATCACCATTACGCCGCAATGTTTGCTTCTGCACCAAGCGTCATGCACAAAATACACAAAGCCAAGCGCCCTATTGTTCCTGGAGTGCGCAGCTGGAAACGGCTGGCCCACCTTGATCCCGGACATGCCCTTGAGCCCTCCGGCCACCTTGCCCTCGCCGTCGGCGCCTGCAGGGCAACCAAGGCATGTGTATTATGATGTTAAGACACAAGGCGATGCGGCAACAAGGCAACCGGTGGCAGCTGCAGCAGCAGCAACACGGCGCAGCAGCAAAGCGCAGTGCAGCGCCTACCGGGCGTGGGCAGCAAGTCTCTAGTGGTCCCACGTCTTTTAAATTCGCTTTACGTCGCGCAACACTACCGGTACGCAGCTCCGCTACACACTACCACCTAGTGCATGCAGTTGCCCTTGCTGTTACCTGGCAGCAGGTGCGTTGGCAGCAGGTCCTTCCCGCTGGCCTGGTCCACGTCCCGCATGGACAGCGGCACAAGGAACGCGACCTAAATACCCGTATGTAATAAATTATACAAATTAAAAATAATCGTACCGGGCAGCAGGTGGGTAGGCAGCAGGTCCTTGCCCGAGGCCTGGTCCACGTCTCTCATGGACAGCGACAGGCGCTGCTGGCCGTTGGCGCCCACGCTGCCCATGCCGATAACCTGGGGGTAACAGCCGCATGTGTTTTAAGTGTCACGTGTGCTAAGACACGGTCATGCGTGAGTGCATGGACAGCGACAGGCGCTGCTGGCCGTTTGCGCCCACGCTGCCCATGCCGATGACCTGGGGGTAACAGCAGCATGTGTATTAGGTGCCACGTGTGCTAACACACGGCCATGCGTGAGTGGGTGAAAGCGACACGCTGCCCATGCCGATGACCTGGAACCTGAAAAGCAACCCGCTCTTACATGCACATCCTGTGACCGCCCGACAACGGCACGGCTTTGGTCTAACTGGCCAGTATGCACATCCTATCAGCAGTAGAGTACTACGCCGCATCACATGTCTGACACGCTGCCCAATCACTTGACCGACCCACCTTGACCCACACCTCCTCCCCCTTCTTCACCACGTCGGTTGGCGACTGGATCGGCTTCTTGCAGATGTTGGCGATGTGCACCAGGCCCTCCACCTGGGTGTGTATAAGGGGGCATGTGTGTTAGGTGTCACGTGTGTTAACACGCAGTGTCACGTGTGTTACCGCACAATCCCATGCGTGACTGGATGGGCTTCTTGTAGGTGTTGGCGATGTGCACCAGGCCCTTCACCTATGGTGAGACGCATGTGTATTAGGAAGCCTGTGTGGTAAGCGACAGACGTGCGTTAACACACTGTTGTCACCCAACACACGCACAACCACCCACAACCACCAACCGCTCCTGCCCGACCCACCTTTCTGGTGAAACCGTTGAGCTCCACAAAGCACCCGGTTCCCATGGTCCCCGTCACGCGCCCCCTGTACACCCCGCCAAGCGCCGGCCCATCTCCGCCGCCCTGAGGCGGCAGCCCGCCCCCTGGCGGCGGCGGCGGCCCGCCAGGGCCACCACCACTGCCGTACTGCGGGCGCTTGGCGGGCGGCGGGCCGGGCAGCGCGAAGCCGTCGGCGTCCCGGCCGCCGCCGGAGCCGCCGGGGGCTGCTCCGTCTCGGCCTGCGTCCTCGTAGTCCCTGTGGGTGGTTGGAGGGGGGAGCGGTTGGGTGGTTAGGGCGTTTCGGGCCAAACATGTCCGTCCCTGCCGCCAGGGGCTGCTCCATCTCGGCCTGCGTCCTCGTAGTCCCTGTGGGAATGTGGAAGGTGGAGGAGGGCGGTTGGGTTAGGCAGATGCGGGATGGTTCGGCGGGGGCTCCCCCGTCGCGGTCTGCGTCCGCGTGGTCCCTGTGGAAATAGCGATGAGGTTGAGGAGGGCGGTTGGGCCGGGGGCGCCCCCCGTCGTGGTCTGTGTCCTCGTAGCCTCTGTAGGTTGTTGACGAGGGTGGCGGGGTTAGGTGCGGAGTTGCAAGGATGGCCACGAAGCAGTGCTTTAGGGCGTAAGGCTTGTGGCTTAGGGGCTAAGGGCCCCGTTAAGCGTGCTCCCCAGGTTGAGGGGAGCTGCTGGCACACAGACGGAGGGTACTCCCCTCGTCCCGCTGAGACCAGCCAGAACTCGCATGCCAACCAGCACGCACCACTGCCCCCTTGAAACACTATCACAGTGCATTGCTCTATGGCCTACCCCGTCAGACACGGCCCCCGCCACACCGACAGCACCAAAAATCCATGCTGCATTCCCGCCGCCGACCGTGGCGCCATTACCGGCCTGACGGGAAATCCAGTCCAATCCACGGGATAGCACCCTCCTTCTAACCCCCCTACACTTCACACACACCCAAGACAGCCCGGCCCTTGCCGTTTCAACCCCCCCTTCCCCCCTCCCAATCGGCATTTACAACGAAAAGCCGGCGCAGCAGCATATGGGAAACATGGTAACCCACCCCAAAGACTCACCCTCGCCGCTTGCGCTCCCGGCTCCGGCTCCTGCTCCGCTCCCTCCGCCCGCCGTCCCGCTCGCGGTCCCGGTCCCTATCGCGGTCCCGCTCTCGGTCCCGGTCCCGGTCCCGGTCTCGGTCCCGCTCCCTATCTCTGTCCTTGCCACGATCCCGATCGCGATCTCTCTCCCGATCCCGGTCGCGGTCGCGATCCCTGTCCCTTTCCCGGTCGCGATCCCTGTCACGGCCCGAGGGCCCCGCCCCATCGCCGTTGCTGGGCAGCGGCGGCGGCGGCGGCAGGGGCCGGGAGGGGGCGGCCGCGGCGGCGTCGCGGCGGCGCTTCTCCTCCGCCTCCTGTGTGGTTGGAGGCAGAAAGGCAACAGCGGAGTTGGTGTATGTTGCGCTGACAGCCGTTGGGCCGTTACATGACGGCAGTGCATACGGGGCTGAAAGGGGCCCGTCCGAATTAGTTCAGTAGTCATGATTTTGCGCCGGAGTGGCGTTGACGTACACCTTGCTGCCGGCCAGCACCCCCAAATGGACGGTGCACCTCCAGCTGCTGCTGCGTCAGCTGCACCGCCTGGTCCCGAGTGACCTGAATCCCCCGTCAAGGCACCACCACCAGACCCCCGTTGGCCCACATAACCTTGACACGCAGGCGGGTTACCCACCCCAAAGCAGCTCCTACGTCAGCTGCTTGGCCCGGTCCCGAGTGCTTTGAATCCCCCGCCAACCCACCACCACCAGAACCACGCTGGCCCACATACACCCGGTAATTCACACCTAACCCACCCACCTCCAGCAGCTCCTGCGTCAGCTGCTTCGCCCGGTCCCGCGTGTCCTGGATCTCCGCTGCCGGCAGCCGCGCGTTGGCCCGCGCCAGGCCCACACCGCTAGAGCCCGAGCCGCCAGCACCGCCGCCTTTGCCGCCCATGAGCGCCTGGAGAGCAGGAGCAAGGAATATACAGTATTCATTACCATGCACAGGCGGGGCGGCAGCACCTTAGCCACCCGTTGGCCGGCTGACGCCTCTCCCTGGGTACCCTGCCCGCTTCCGCGCTTACCTCTGGCCCTCCCAGCAACCCGCCGGCGCGTGCTGCAGCTCCAAGGCAAGCGCTCTGGCCACACGGCATGCGCCTTTCGCTAAGCTGCCCCATCAGCGTGACGTAACAGAAGCGCACGCCTTGCTGCCTGCCCCCCCTTCCATAATTGACGTTGGGAAGCAAAGCGCACGCTGTCACTTGGACAAACCATGGACGTGTAAGGCTATGTTACGCACCTGGATGATGTTCCAGAAGCGCTCAATGAGCACGTCGTTCAGCGCAGAGCCAAGGCCCATCTCGTGCATGGCCTGGAAAGGGAGGAGGGGGGTCCGGCGAGTTGCATTACAGCAATCTTCAGAAAGTTGATTATGACTATCATGTAAGCGTGTCTTAGCACTTCCAGCACCGCGCCCAGGCCCATCTCGTGCATGGCCTGGAAGGTGAGACGGAACGGCGGGAGGGGGGCCATGGGGTGCGCCATGGGTGATGGAAACGCCGTACAGCGTCCAGGCACTACATGCATGGAGGGCGCATGTGCGTGCAGACGGCAAGGGGAAAGGCCGCACCAGCCAGTCCGCCATCCACTCGTATGCGGACACGCCTGCAACAAGTTGCAACAACCCTTCGCTCTCCACCGATGCACAGCTACAACGCTACCTCCCCGAGCATGACCACATTGCCCGCTGCCGAAGCTGGTCAACGCTGGTCAAGCTGGTCAACGCTGGTCGTGAACACTGGTCAACGCCGGTCAACGCACCTTTTTGAACTTGTCCACATTGCCCGCCTCCTTGGCCGTCTCCACAACAAACTCCGCGACCGTCGCATCGGAGATCTGCAGGTGGTTCTCGATCTCTGTGGAAAAGGGCAGCACACGGAGCGTGCAACACACCGTTTAGCAGCAAATCAAGACAGGTGAGACATCTGAAGGTGGTTCTCGGACTCTGTGGAAGAAGCGGCACACAGAGCACGCACAAGGTCGTGACACACCTGGACACACCCTTCAGGACAGAGGCTAAAGGAGGGTAGACTTGTAGGTGGCTCCCGTAACTCAGCGGTGGTGTATGCAGGGCAGCGCCGGAGCACATAGCACGCACACGGGTACAACACACAGTCGAACAAGGGGTCTGAAAGGAGCACAGCCAAACGACCGCACGCACCCTAACCCAACAATGCATCACACGCTTGCCCAATGCACCCGCAGGCCCAACGGCAAAGGAACTGCCGCACACTTGGACCCGCACGCACACGCACAGACGCACACCAGCTCCTCAGCCTGCGCATGCCCTGGCATGCATGACCCACGGGGGCTCCCCTCGTTACCTTGCCCTAGGCCCCCATGCATGCTAGCACCCTTGACCAGAGTCCCCGACACACCCGCAGCCGGGTCCCGCTAGTACAGCCACGTGCCATGTGCGGCGTCCCCATGCCTCGTGGCACGGCGCATCCCCGAGCCCTCGTACGACATTTACGACAGGTTGTCGTACTGTCCGTACTGCAGCACGCCGCACCACGCACGGCCGCGGTCGGCCCCACGCCCTGGCCTCGGCTCAGCAGCCTGCTTCCGCGCCCAGCAGTCCCCATACCGTGCAAGGGTGCGAGTCCACACCCGGCCGCAGCCCTGCGAGGGCCCTGTGAGCTCAACATTTCCTCCCCCCAAGCCATGGCATGCCCCCCATACCAAGATGCAAAATGCAAGTTCACGCCCAGACCTAGCCCCGCGACGCTTGGGGCCTGTGAGCTCGACATGTCCTCCACGTCCCTCCAGGCATGCCACTACTTTCAGTGTGCCACTTCGCCGCTCCGCAATTAGCCCTCCAGGCCCTGTTTACTTGCTCACTATGTGCTGGCCATCCGCGCGTCACCCCCGATATGCAGCACACGTGCCACGTGCCACGTGCCACGGCCAGAGTGCGTGTCGGTACCCCGCCCGTGCCCCTGTACGCTGCTTTCAAGGTGACAACAGTGGCCCCCGCCGGCCCCACACCACCCCATCCTCAAATCAGCCTCGACACATCGTATTTGTGCCCCTGTACGCTGCTTTCAAGGTGACAACAGTGGCCCCCGCCGGCCCCACACCACCCCATCCTCAAATCAGCCTCGACACATCGTATTTGTGCCCCTGTACGCTGCTTTCAAGGTGACAACAGTGGCCCCCGCCGGCCCCACACCACCCCATCCTCAAATCAGCCTCGACACATCGTATTTGTGCCCCTGTACGCTGCTTTCAAGGTGACAACAGTGGCCCCCGCCGGCCCCACACCACCCCATCCTCAAATCAGCCTCGACACATCGTATTTGTGCCCCTGTACGCTGCTTTCAAGGTGGCTGGAGTGGCCCCTGAGTGCGGCCACCAGCACTGCCGCGCCCCACACCGCCTTCCCCATCCTCGGAACGCCCCTCGAGACGGAGGACACATCATCCCCCCCCCGCCCTCCTGCGAAAGGCTCCGACCACCTAGTCTACATGAACTGTCCCTACGAAGGGAGAAAGGCAAGACCAGGCTCCCGCCCCCCGACCCCCTCCCGGGTACCCTCCACAACGGCCCGCCCCGACAAGAGTTCACTCCGCAAACCCGACAAAATAACTTTGTCGCACTTCCTCTTCTCATAAAGTAATCCGTTCCTTAGCAGTGTCGGTACGCACTTCGCAGGACTACTTGAGATACCGCAACCCCGACTGCCTCGCCCAATCACGCTTCCTTACCCTGCGCGACCTTGTTAACAGTCTGAAGATATAGCAGCTTTTGGAGTCCGCTCGCCATGGCTGCTCTCCAGGGCTCCGCTTCCGCACTAGATTGGTGTTGCGCTCTGCAGACTGCTTGTCTAGATGCTACAAAAGCTACTACCCCGCCCTAGAACCACCCAGTACCCTTAACGGGACCTGAGGGCCGTGGCGGGGTGCAGCAGCAAAGCGGGAGAACGGTAATGGCAGACGGCGACACGAAAACCCTTCTGCGTTAAATGTGCTGAGAGCACGAGTTATGGCGCAACCGAAGGAAATGTTAAAACGCGTTGCGTCTTGCTCATGTCGCCCCGACTGGAAAAATTCCATTGGGCCCTCGTGCATGGGCGCACCCATGCTCCAGAACAGTCGCGTTCGGCGTTCCCAATACCCCAGCGCTGCTGCTATACCGCACCTTTGCGCTGATCACAGCAACATCGACCCACATCAAACGCTGAGCTTCTCTCTCTTTCCTCAACAAGCTCGCGAAGATGGCGGCCACCATGACCACTCGCCGGGCCTGCACCGTTGCCAGCCGCGGTCGCCTGCACGTCTGCGCGGCCACTGCCGTTCCCACTCAGGTCAGCAGCCTTAATTCCAGCACTGAGCTCCGCGGGACCGCAGCAGTGCTTTTCCGATTGCGGGACGTTGGTATGCAAGCCGGCCCAGACCTTCAAGCACCAATCTCAGCAACCCGCGGGTCTTTCAATTATCAATTGCGCAGTTCAAGACCGTCAAGCCTGTTGGTGATCGCGTGCTGGTCAAGGTCGATAAGGAGGAGGCCAAGTCGATTGGCGGTGTCCTGCTGCCCGCTACCGCGCGCAACAAGCCCACCGCTGGCGCTGTTATTGCCCTGGGCGAGGCTTCCACCGTCAAGGTGTGTTACAATGCAGCTTTATCGGCGGGCGTTGGACAAGTATCAGCCTCGCGCAGCGCGTGTGTGTTAGCTGGTAAGGGTCACCAGGCGACCAGAAGGCTCTCGACGCAGCGGCACACCTGCCTGCCACGTCCCCCAACATCCACTCCCTGGAAATTGACGCACTAGTACTACTTGCCTCAAACTGTGCTAGTACAACTTGTGCGTATAGCCTGCTTTGGTCGCCACCCGGTGCCCCTCCCTGCATTTCGTTAATCCGCCCTGCCTTTCATTTCATGATCCTCACCCTGACCCGACCCGACTTCCGGACCCGAACCCCTGTCTCTCGCCCTCATTCCCCCTTAGCTGTCCGACAAGGTCATCTACTCCAAGTATGCTGGTACCGAGCTGGACCTGGCCGGCGAGGCGCACGTGCTGCTCAAGGTGGGGGCCGTGTGTATTAGCTGCCAGCAGGCAGGTGTGTATCAGCAGCAGGTAGATGCGTGTGGGTTAGCAGCCGATGGCACTGAGCTGGAGCTGGCTCGCGAGGCGCACGTGCTGCTAAAGGTGGGGACCGCGTGGATTAGCTTCAGCCGGGGGGTGTGTATTAGCAGCAGGTAGGTGCGGGAGGGCCTGTGGCACTGAGCTGGAGCTGGCTCGCGAGGCGCACGTGCTGCTCAAGGTGGGGTCATGTGTGTATTAGCTGCAGCAGGCAGGTGCATGTGCGTTGGCAGCCTCTGTCCAGGGGTTGTGTGCCCCCGACTGGATGCGAGCTGGCGGGTGAGGTGCGTACTGCAGCACCCGCCACCTTCCCTTGGACCGTGAGAGATGTGGGCTGCACCCCTGACGTTGGGCTCGGCCAATTCGATGGGGTAGGTTGGAGCGGGAAAGCAGCTGCAGCTATTCGGGTTTTGGGGGGCAGGGGGGCGGTACGCAGACAGCTGCCACGCTGGGCTGGGCCGAGGCGGTGAGGTGGCGGTGGCGTAGGTGTGGGAGCTGCAGTCTTCGGGTTGCCCGGGCAGGGCAGGTAGGGCAAGGCAAGGCAGGCCAAGGCCAAGGGTAGCACATGTTGGGATTGAGCTCGTTCACCTGGGCATGTGGGCCGTGGGCATGGCCTGGGCGAAGGGCGGGGCCGGCTGTTGTGCAGGGGATATCAACAGGGGCTTACGGACTGGGGGCGCGTGGGAGGCCTGCCTGGGTTTCGGCGCCGGGCGCCAACCATATGGGGGAAAGCACCCGCAGTGTAGTGAAGGCGGTGCGGGATGTAGGCAAAATCTGCCTGATACCGGTACAGGCAAACAAGATCAGGAGAGAGGGTGTAGCGCGGAGCGGAGTGTGCCTGGTCCTGGTGTTTCTTTCGCGGCTGCGCAGCTGCACTTCCCCTTCTTGCACGCATTCTGCCCGTCGATTGTCAGTTGCGGTGCGCCGCACACCGCCGTTGCGCCACCGCATGCCTCGACGGGCTACAGTGAGCTTCACCGCCTCCCGGGCTAGAGCTGCGGCCGCCCCATGCACCATGGGCGCCGCGGTGTAGAACCTGGGAGACAGTTCGTTTCTGCATCAATAATCACGCCGATTTCACATGTCAAGTCATGCTTCGAGGGGCTACAGTGGTGTGTTTCGTCCCTGGCTAGAGCTGCGGCCGCTCATAAGACCACCCATGGGCGCTGCGGTGTAGAACCTGGGAGACAGCACGCACGACGCAATGCGCATCGTAAGGGTCTGTGCGACGCACAGCACTGCAAGGTCGATGGGGACTTGTGATCTCGGACCCGAACGTTCTGGTTCCGCACCTGCACGGGAGGAGGGCGTGTTCGGCGTGAACGCTAACCCTCACGCACATGCCCAAGGATGGGAATGTAAAACACAAAGCGTGCTGAGGCTAACGTTTGGCTATGTTGCCCACCCTGTGCAGGAGGAGGACGTGATCGGCGTGCTGCCCACCTCTGACAAGGTGGCTGAGCTCAAGCCGCTCAGCGACCGCGTGCTCATCAAGGTGGGTGGCCCTTGCATCAATATCGTTGTAAATGTTGGAAGTGTAACCATCAAGGTGGGTACGCTGGTCGGCTCTTCGAGCTGCCATGCATCTAGGAATGTTTGGGAGTAGTGTGCTGGTCAGGCCGGCTGGACGGAGTTTAAGCATTTTCGTACTACGTTGCTGTGCCAGAAACACAATAAGCGCCAAGCCGCGAGTGCCCAAAGCATTAGTTGGTACCATCCACTCGCTTGGTTGTACGGAACTCGCTCAACCCCGCCTGCTTGGATGGCAGCTCAGCCACGCCCTTTGTCGCATCGTGATGCAACACCCGCAGGAGGGGCGCCACATCCGAAGCGAACGAATGCCTTGCACCGCGTCTTGACCTGCTGCACCACCATTCACCCTGCTGAACTTGACCTTTTCGGTTGTACTACTTCGCACATTCGCAGGGCGCCAAGGCTGAGGACAAGACCGCTGGCGGCGTGCTGCTGGCCACCGAGTCGGCGGAGAAGCCCACCTTCGGGACGGTGAGTGTGGAGACGGGGCTGTGGAAGGACACGGACTGCCGTGCTCGTCGCGCGCAAATTGCGGCGGCGGCAACCATTTTGACCGCCGTACATTGCCGTACAAGTGCGTTGGGACAAGGGTTGGGAGCGGTTGGGTGCGTGCTTTGGTGTCCCCTCGGCGTACAGAGCTGACCGTAGCCGTACACTCGTAGAAAACCGACCGCCGTACAAGCCGTTCTCATTACCGTACATGCCGTACACGTCGCTGCCGTACAGGTCATCGCCGTGGGCCCCGGCAAGCAGGACGAGGACAGCAAGGAGCTGGTGGCCCCCAACGTGGCGGTGGGCGCCACCGTCATGTACTCCAAGTACTCGGGGTCAGAGTTCGAGGTGAGGCGCCGAAATATATTGTATAATGTATTGGTTTATATATTATTCGTATAATTTGTGTGTTTTGTTGGGCCCCAACCTGGCGGTGGGCGCCACCGTTATGTACTCCAAGTACTGGGGGTCAGAGTTCGAGGTGAGGCGCCGCAGGCACTTGCATGTAGTTGTAAACGTGTTGCGGACCTGTTCATGTAGACGTTGAATGCATAGGCCACGCCATGTACTCCAAGCAGGTACTCGGGGTCAGGGTTCAGAGTGAGGATGCTCGGTATGTGCAAAAGAGTAGTACAACTTCTCCTAACTGCCCCAAGTGGGAGGCGTGGGCCACGCCGTTGAGCCGGACTGGCAGGACCGATTGTTGCAAGGTTCTCCAACCTGCAGTGGTTGGTGGATGAAATCCCCCTGGCCTTGCCCTCGTTCGTGCCAGCTGCGACCAAATTGCTCAACCTTGCCGTACCCCGTTGCCGTACGCAGGAGGACGGCGAGCAGTACATCGTGGTCCGCGAGTCCGACATCCTGGCGCAGCTGGCGTAAGCAGTACGGCACGAAGTACGACGTTCGTTTTGCCGTATATGACTTATCTTAGCTGGCGTGACTTGACGGTATGTGTGTACAAAGGGGTGGTGAGGGGGTGCTAGGGGTGCTGTAAGGAGGGTGACGTTCACCTGACGGAGCCACTCCTGCATGACGCAGCATAGCTCCAGTCGCTGTCGTGGTGGGGCACGCGAGTGTTGGAGCACGCGATCCCGGCTGCACACCTACTGGAGTGGCGGACGTTGAGTGCCCTGCTCAGAGTGTGGCGCCAGGTGTGTTGCGGGACGGTTGCCTGACAGCGGACTGACCAGAATAGGTGCTGGTAACGGAGGGGCCATCCCTTAGGGAAGCGGTTGTGATAGGAGGTGCATTTTGGACTGACCAGGCGGAGGAATGCTTCAGGGAAGCAGTGCAAGGTGTGGCTTTACACCTGCGGTGCGGGCGGGGCACGTGAGATCCCTACGGCAGCAGCCCCACTTCGTGTGTATTAAGGCACTCAGGCGTGCGTGGGTTGACATGCGTGAGGGAGTCTGCAGCAGTTTTCCTTGGCCGCGGGGCGATTGTGCCGCCGCCCTGTTGCCTGCAAGTTGTAAAGCGTACAAAGAGTGACAATGCCTGGATCGCTGTCTGGATCCGCAACGTGCACATGTAAGCATGACAGCAAAGGCATGTAACTGAAAGCTTGGGCATGTCCGGATAGAATCACAGGCCACAGTACCGTGGACAGTGCAGCCGGGGCGGTTATGTACAATCGGAGCAGGGTGAGGGCACGGAGCACCAGAGGAGATCCCCTGGCTATGTGGGCACCTTGCTGACGGCATGGGATGGCTTGAGATGGAAGGAGGCCTTCTGGTTGAAGCACGGCGATGGCGACTTGATCAAGTTTAGGCATTCAGCCGTGCCTCCTGGCCTACAAAAAGTCTTCGAGCTGATCAGGCCACTGTCCTAGGACGGCTGAGAAACGGTATGGAAATGGTATGGACTCCGTTGACAACCGGGGAACGCAAGCGAACCGCGGCGGGCCCTAATATCCTGCTCGCAACCTTACAAAGTGCACAGCAATGTTTGGTTACTATGGCGGAGCAAGAAGAGCACTGGACACAGTGCTCCTGGCGACAAAGTACCTGCCTTCACGTACGGCAAGCGCAAGCTTCATCCAGATCAACATGCCATGCGAATACCAACGGCCAAATACTCTCAGCATATTCAACGTATTGACTTCTACCTTCTAGGGTATGCCACGATAGTACCAAGCTACGCCGCTCAAGGGCGTGCTCACGGCACGTGCGTGGAAGGCGACCCAGCAATCGATCGCACACGTATTGCACATACACTTGCGTTCGTATCCGCCCACATGTGCTTGCCAAGCACGAATTCCTAGCCCCTGTAACCTTCTCACGAAGTAAAAAAACACATTTGACCCACTGAATAGTGCATTCCTAGCGGACATGCCAGCACATAAAGAATACCAACGGGCTCGGCGTCTACGATGTGAGCATCAGGCCTAATACACGTGCCGCAACAGACTGTGACGTGGCTTTGCGCTCAAAGCAATATCTGCAACTAACCACCGTGAGCTACTGCTCTAAACCACTGCAAAGTGCAACGCTGGCGACTGCTCATGACGGTTTGGCACGTGCCATGCCAAAGATGGTCGGCCCGTCACGGTAGACCGTGACAGAAGTACGACGTGCACCGACATGCTGCTTGCGCTGTCGGTGGCTGCACAACAGCACGTCAAGTATGGTGACCGGTAAGCTAGTGCCCCACACACCAGTACACACGCCCAAGCCAAAGCACAAACGCCCAAGGCAGTGGCTGGCTCGCTCGTTGCCCTGCCTCCCGGGTGGTGGGTGTGGTACGACACCCCGACCGGAGGGGACAAGCTAACCGAATCAAGGCTGGATACCAGTACGTGACAATCGTCAAGCAGGGACAGGCATACGCGTGTATACCGCACATGGACCAACAGAACCTTCTGACATGGACCAGACCAGGACAGGCCTCGCAGCCACTGAGCCGCCACTGAGCGGATGGCCACCAGGAAGAGGCAGGCGCGCAAAAGCCAGAGTACTTGCCGTACTAACCTTTCCACAGAAAAAACCAACAACACCACGTGCGGCCCGAAGATGGAAGAAACTGTCCTTTACCCTCATTCGCCCAATGCCAAGACGATATACCGGTACCGACCGGTACCAGCTTTATTTGTGTGGGCAGTGCCGCACGGCACGGTACATGCGGATAAGGCCGCGCTTGACATACGGTACATGAAGCCTACAGTAGCCAGGCCCACCGATGAATGCAAAATAAAGGCTGTGTACAGGATAGACATGCATGAATAGGCTTTTATTCTGGGCACGCTGAGCTCTGCGCCCTGCGCCACGCCACGTCCAGCCACACGCACGCAATCCGCCAAGCAGAGCTGGCATTACCATGAACAACAACATGACATTACCGTGACCAGTAATGGTTACATTAACCACTGAAGGGCCACGCAACGCCAACCGCACGCGTCATGAGAGAATCGCACGCAGCACGGTTGCGCACTTCGCGGGTTTCCAGAGGGGCCGGACCTCCACTGGTGGTTTGAGTCCCATGCCCCAGTAGGTAGGTAGGGCCGCGATGCCGGTCTTGACCGCCCAGCCAACCACGGAGCGGAGCGGCCCCACATCATTGCCCTCCTCGCTTAGGGTTTTAGGGTTTAGGGTTTAGGTTTAGGGTTTTTTTGAAAAGCGGAGCGGCCCCACATCACTGTCCTCCGCGCTTAGCCCCACATGGCGTCCGCTAGCTTGGGGAAGCGCACGCTGCCCAGGTAGGGGCGCTTTGTGGGGCACAGTTCGGGCTGGTCGTCGTCTGGGGCGTCGGGGCAGCGCAAGTAGACCACGCGCATGCAGCCAGAGTCCTCGTGCTGCAGGAAGCTGCGGGAAGGTGGGTTGGGAAGGTGGCAGAAGGTGGGTTAGCAAGGTCACAACAGCGCCAGTAGACCACGCGCATGCAGCCCGTGTCCTCGCGCTGCAGGAAGCTGCGGGAAGGTGATGTGAAGGTGGAGGGGAATTGAGGCCAAGGTGCTGGAGAGGTGTTGCAGCTGTGAAGGCATTCAGATGCGGGCCAGGGCATGGTTTGTACCGCAGGTGCCGTTCGGCCTCGGAGCCTGCTTTGCTCCATAAACAGGCTGTTGTGCAGCGTATGCAGTTGCGTGGACAAATTAGCATATTAGCAAGCAGGTTCTTCAGACTGTTGTGCAAGCAGTACGGTAGTAAGGTGTTTCGGCCGTCCTAGACGGTACTGTAGTGCAAAAGGCGGTGGCGGTTGTTCTCCTGTTGTGCGTGCTGTTGTGCCCCTTGCTGTTACCGATACTCACTGGCAGTGCGCGACGGTGTATCCGGCGAAGGGCCCGGGGATGAAGCGGATGGGCAGCCACTCGTCGGGCTGCGATGGTGGGTGGGAGAGGTAGGGGCACGTGGGGGGGAACGTCGGTCAGGGAACGTGGGCCGCAGTGTGCTACGCAGACGGAATGCAGCCACGTTCATCGCAGCCGTGTGCAGCCACTCATCGAGCTGCAGCGCGAGACGGGGGCACACGTGCCTTTTCCACATGCCCTTGGCACACGTGCCTTCTCCACGTGCCCTTGGCACACGTGCCTTCTCCACGTGCCCTTGGCGCACGTGCCTCCTCCACGTGCCGTGCACGTGGAGAAGGCACGTGTGCCAAGGGCACATGGACTCTTGACGGGCCCGACGCTGGCAACGAGGAGCCAAAGTCCCTGCATCCTCAATAACAACACCCACACCTGCCAGCCCTTTTTGCCTGCCTGCCTGCGGCCACCATGCACCGGGCCCCCTCACCCTGTACGACCATTCACCAGTCCGCTCCCCAAGCACAAACTACCCACCAGCGTAAAATCGAAGAATATCTGCGGCAGCATGATGGTGTCGTGGTAGTCGCCATTCTCAAAGTAGGGAGCCAGGGTAGTGTTGGGCGTCAGGCGCATGCTCTCCATGTTGACCAGCTGGAACTGTGTATTAGGGTGTTTGGGAGGGGGAGGGGGGCAGGATCGGGTCAGGACGTGGGTTAAAAAGGGTGGGGGCGAGGGCTGGTGGAAGGGCACATGTGGGATCAGGGTACGTTGCAATTGCAGGAAGCATGCAAGGTGACACCAGGTGGAGGACAGACGGGCAGAAAGGATTGATGGAATGCTCAGGGCGCGTTGCTGCGGCAGGAGCATTTTGTTGCGCCAAGGTGCGTGGTGGGGAGGGAAGCAGACACGTGCGTAATGAGGTGAGGACGCTACCGATGCAGCACACAGCACACATAAAAACCGTGTGTGCTGCGCCATTTGGTGTGACAGTGCAGCACAGATGCAGGGACGCACACGCCCAGGCCGCTTACCGGGTTGATGTGGATGTGGAAAGGGTGCTGCGGAGGAGGGGAGGGGGGCGGGGGGAAGGAGCAGCGGGCAGGGTCAGGAAAATGACGTACGCTGTCTCTTCGTGACAAACACGGCATGCTGCCCGCCCGGCGGACGAACACGGAGTCTGCTTGCGGCCTCGTGCAGCAGTCGCCATGTTGTGTAGGCGTTAGGGACAAACCCGTGCACAACACCGGGGCACACGGAGACCAGGTCCCAGTGTTCCGGTCTTATTTGGCGAAAAATTCTGACCGTTCATAATTTCGGTGCCTTCGGGTCTGGAAATTCTGACAATCGTACATTTTCCAGGATTTCTGGGCAAATCCTGGGGGAAAACCCTCTTAAAAATCCTGATTCGGTCAGGATTCTGCCCAAAAAAATCCTGACAGGCAGCCAAAATGGCCGCCAATATCATGATAATCCTGAAGACCGGGGCGCAAGGAGGCCAGGTCCCCCTGATCATCTTATCCCCTCAAATGAGAGAGCTTCCATCTACCCCTGGGCTGTAACACTGTGGTGCAACATGGTATGCGCTGCGCCCCGCATTTACCACCACACATTGACCACCCGCAGTTACCACCACCCGGTGCGCTCTGCGGTCGCACGGCCGACCACAAACCGCCCCAACTCACATGCATCATCTGCACACAGGGGAAAGCAAGGGAGGCGACGCGGGGGAGGCGACGCGTCAGATAAGGAACTAATCAAGGCCAGGCGCGCCCTAATTGGACAAACACGTGCCAACCACAGTGTGAACGCACGTGAGGCACTCGCGCACGTGTACGGCATGCGCAAACAATTGCCGTACAGCCGGCCACCCGCCCCACACTCATCACGGCCCCCCTTCCGCCCCCCACACCCACGTCGCTGATGTTCCACTGCACCACGCGGAAGATGTCCCAGCGTCATGGGGGCGGGGTACCTGCCCGCCCAGTCCCCACTGCTAATACACAGGCACACGGTTAGCACACAGGCTACTCACGTCGCTAATGTTCCACTGCACCACACGCCCAATGTCCAGCTTCATGGAGCTGGGACCTAACCCACCACTACCCACTGCTTGTACAAACACACCGGCTAATACACCCGCCCTTAATACACATGTTACTCACGTCGCTGATGTTCCACTGCATCACGCGGCCGATGTCCAGCGTCATGGGGGCGGGATCGGGCAGCTGGAAGAGGGTGTTGTTGATCATGCAGCCGAAAAAGCCTGAGTTGGGGTCGGAGGGGTCCTTGAGGCGGCGCTGTGGGACATGCAAGGAGCGGATGGGGTTTGGGTTAAGGGACCTGTCTAGTGCATGGTCGGTGAGAGTGTGCTTGCAGCGCCAAGGGGTTGAAGCACAAGCGAGCGAGGGTACCAGCGAAGGTAAAGTACCAGCACCATGCGACTTGCCGTACTTGGAGGGCTTTTTTTGCTCGTACCCACCGCCCATCACCCATGCTGCCACAAGGATTGCACTCCGATATACTGTTATCATTCCGGTACTGCTCACCGCAAATCCCACATAGTCTCGCTTGACGTCCACCGCGGGATCCAGGCCGTGGGCCACCAGGTTGGCGTCCTGGGGGGAGAATCGGAATTCGGAAACTTCATCGCATGTGTGTACTGCTTTGACGTGTTACTATCGCCATTCATTCAGGCCCAGCGGGTTGGCGCCCTGACGCCTGAGGCAAGGGGGCAGGTGTGGATGTATGTTGTAACTACCAGTGGGATAAGGTGAGCAGCCCGTTTTAGAAGCTGCTGAATGGACTGGAAGCAGAACCCAGCCATAGCGATACGGGCCTAATTTTTGGGCTGAGCCCCCCGGCGCGAAGCGCAGTCGGGGGTCCGAAGCCCCCCGTGGTTACTCCTGGCCTGCCTGCGTCGACAAAGTTTCAAACCTGGGCCATACTGCGCATACGAGCTAGTAGGTATTGCTGTCCTCTATTTCATGACATAGGCCTGGAAGCCAGGAAAAACCGGAACGTGAAGAAAGGTTTCGCGACAGGGATATTGACACGTTGAAACATGCGCTCGCTTCCCGGGCGCAAAGTAATAACTGAAACTTATATTGTATGCAACTGGGCTGCTAGCATGCCAGAGACGCTGGCCATATTGCCGGCTGTCGCAAACTAGCGACAAACATTCATAACATGTCTCAGCAACTCGGACAGGGGAGTCGTGCTTTGCGCATGCCACATCAACTTTTCGGCTCTTCATGACAGTATGTACCTTTCGCGGCCAGGTGCACTTGCATTTCGGCAAGAGGACTGGTCGGCACGTGGCACGAGGCGGAGGCACTGGGCCCGCAAGTGGGACTTGGCACTTAAACTTCAGACCCCCCTGAGCAAGAGGGCTCAGCCCATTTTCCCAGCTTTTGCAAAGCTGACACCGCTTGTCGGTACCTAAGTGGGCTGTCGAACCCTGGTTGCCACAACCCGGCCCAATCCCACCTGCAGGTCTGGTGACCACCGCCCAGCCCTTAACCCACCTGCAGGTCCGGTGCGTACCACCGCCCAGCCCTTAACCCACCTGCAGGTCTGGTGCATACCACCGCCCAGCCCTTAACCCACCTGCAGATCTGGTGCATACCACCGCCCAGCCCTTAACCCACCTGCAGGTCCGGTGCGTAGTCGGGGCGGCGGGGCGTGCACACGCGCTCGGCCAGGGGGCTGTCCAACGGGCAGGTGGGGGTGCGCGGGCTCGACTGGGGAAAGAGGGAAAGAGGGGCGAGGTGGGGCAAGGCAGGGGTCAGGGGAAGGAAAGTGGAGCGCCCAGGAGCGGCAGAGAGGGCTGTGACAGCCCCGACAGCCTGCTTTCGCACCTTGTCAAGACGGATGCGTGCAAGCACAGGCTGCTTGAGCCAGTTCGAGTCCATTTCACCGTCGAATCCGTTGGTGGTGAAGGGGTTGGGGTTGCCGACGGCGCTCAGCACAAACTCGTCCCCGGCCTTGCCCGCGCAACGGACCATGACCTCCGCGCGGTTCGCCGCGGCTAGCAGCATCGCGTCGATGCGGCGAGGCATTTGGAGAAGGTACACGGCTGCATTTGCACGCAGCGAGGGGTTGCGAAGGGCAAACGCAGGTCCATGTCGCGGCGTGAAACATAGCACTTGTGCGCTTTATGTTGTCAGTATACGGTACTTAAAAAGAGGCCACCGAAATCAGGGAACTATCTGTCCCCCGTGCGCCGTTGCGGCAGCGCTGTTGCAGCAGGGTTGTGCCGTACTGCACGCCTTCGCGACTCACCGTCCTTTGCGTACAGCATCATCTCGCACTTGTCGGCCGGCTTCATGGTCTTGGCGTTCAGGATCTGCAGGATGGCCACGCCCTGCACCGAGGAGTGCAGCACGCGCCAGCGCTGCCACACGCTGCCCTGTGGGTTAAGAGGCGTGGGTTAAGGGCGAGGTTGGGGTGCGTTGCACTCAAAAGGATGGCCACGCCCTGCACCGACGAGAGCAGCACCCGCCAGCGCTGCCACACGCTGCCCTGTGGGTTCAGAACAAGGGAGCGAGGTGCAGGGGGTTGGGCCGTGGGTGGGGTGCCATCTTGCTTGCCACGTCGGTCCTACACGCGACGGGCAGCCGCTGCGCTACATCCCTGCCATTTACGGTAGTAGCTTTCCTCCGGCAATGGGTTCGGGCGAGGGTACGGCTACAGCCGTGCACTGCCCACGCACCGTATAACCGAATCCTTCCTTTCGCTTGCTTGGGTCCATGCGTCTACCGGTATCTAAGTTTGCCCACCTGCATGGTGATGATGGGCTGCCAGCCGCCGTTGACCAGGAAGAACGTTGCATTGGTGTCGGCGCCAAGGAAGGGGTAGCTCCCATTGTCGCAGCAGTAGGGGTTGGCGGGGGTGGATGCGTTGCTATAGAACTGCAGGCCGCCGACGTCGAAATTAGTAAGGCTGTCGGGGCCGCCGTACATGGTAAACTGCATGGAGGCCAAGTCCAGGATGCGCTCCTGGGCGGTTTCGAACAGGGAACCTAGGTGGTCGCAGCCTTTGCCGTGTGGGAGCCTGGGGGGGTGTCACAGAGTGCGTGGGGGGAGGGGTAAGGGGGTACCGGCAAGGGGGAAGGCTGGGGCCCGTGCCCCTGCCATGCGCAGGTGTGGGCAGCAGGGGGGTGCAACGCTGATGCACACCCAGGCCTGCTAATACACACCCAAATGCTCACCACAGGTCGTTGTCGTCGACCACCAGGATCATGCCGTGCGCAGGCGTGAGCAGCAGGCAGTGTGCGTCAGGCGCGCTAATACACATCCAGCTGCTAATACACAGTGCTCACCACAAGTCGTTGTCGTCGTCCACCAGGATCATGCCGTGCGCGGTGGCCACCTGCATCACCGAGCTGCCGTGCGAGTGCGGGTGGTACCTGGTGGGAAGCAAGGGACAGGGGCCCACCAGGCAGATAGGGGTTATCAGAGGACGCTGTGCCGAGCGGCAGTGTTGCTTTCGCCGTGGGCTGTTCGGTACCGGAGCGCTGACGGGCAACGAACGTTTCAGGCCCCCGCTGTCGCCCTCCGGCCCCGCTGCCGGATGAATCAACGCACCACAGCAGGCCGGGCAGGTGGGTGACGGGCATGACGCAGGTGTAGGTCTGGGCCTGGATAAATAAATAATCAATAAATAATAGCAAACGCATAATAACTAATGATAAATGAACAACGGGACGTACCACAGCAGGCCGGGCAGGTGCGTGACGGGCATGACGTAGGTGTAGGTCTGCGACAGCGGCGCCACCGACGCGTTGGCACGTGCCTCCAGGGTGGGGAACACGTTATCGGCCCAGCGGTACGTGGTGGCGGTGGCCTGGCTGGACACGCCTGCGAACGGACAGGGTACGTAACACTATCTTTCCTATCGTACACATGTGTTGTGCATCAAGGAGAAGCGGTACATGGTGGCGGTGGCCTGGCTGGACACGCCTGCGTGTGCGTACGGTGGTGCGAAGTATCTTTCTTCGTAAACTTATTGTGAGCTGTCAGCCGCGGGGCTGCCGTGTACCGCTATTGGGCACCGTATTCAGCACAGCTGCCGCACGGACATGCACGCACGCATTGGGGTGCCCTGAGCCTAACGCCGCAACGTCAGCAACCAGGGGAGCAGCTGCAACGTGGTGCACAAGCACGGGGCTGTCTGCTTGTGTGTTAACCCACCTGTCGCCGAGTGCATGCCGTGGGTGTGCATGTTGGTGTTCCCTGGGTTCTTCCAATAGTTGTACGCCGTGCTGTTGACCGGAAAGTGGTTGGTGCCCGCCACCACGCGATTGGTGACAGTTATGCTGAAGTTTGACTTGCGGTCAACGCGCAGCGTGGGGCCGAAGGGGAGGGCCTCCCCTGTAACGTCGTTGGTGTAGGCCATTCCAGTGAAGGAGATGAGGGGGAGTGTGTTGTTCACGCCGGCGATGAAGGGGCCCTGGGGTGGAGGGGGCGAGGGACCGGCGGGAAGGGTTGGGAGGATGGGTGTGCGGCAAGGGCTGGCGGGAGCGGGGTTAGGAGGGCAAAGTGGTTCAGGGCAGCTGGGGCTGGCAGGTGCGCGGACCGTCTGGGATGACACAGGATGACAACGAAGCTGTCGTGAAGCGTTGACTGCCGCTACTTGTAAGCAAGAGACCGTGACTCAAATGCACCATCCTGGATTTGGGGGCCACCTTCAAACATGCTACTTGCATAGCTTTCGTTTATAAGGCTGCCCAGTATGCTACTCACCACGAATGTGACGGGCGCTAGGGATATGCGCACGTCCGCGACATGATCACTCGGGTGCAGTGTGCGGTACCCAGGGAGGTCCTCCAGCAGCTGGTAGGCCTTGAACTCCACCACGGGGTTGGAGGGGATGGTGGGGGGAGGAGGAGCGCCGAGGGCACGGCGTTTGGGAGGCTTGGCCAGGGGTGCGCCAGCGGGTGGGCCTGTGGGGCAAAGCACCAGGTGAAGCAGGAACGGTCCAGGGACGGGGTTGTGTGTGGCATTGTGCTGTGCCTGACCCCTTGTGCTGCGCAGGGCGCCGTGTTGGACATTGTTCAGGGGTGGAGGGGAGTGGGGGTGGAGGGGTGGATGGGAGAAGGTGGAACGCCGGGGGCATGGGGGCAGGAACGGCCCAGGGAGTTGTGCGTGGAGTTGTGCCCCTGGGCACGCGTTGGGTAAACTACGCACATTGTGACCGTGCTTTGCGTGTGGCGCACCTCTCAGCTTCCGGGCGCTGGGGGGCTTGGCACGGGCTGGTCGGGGGGGCGGGGCTGTGGGGCGGAAAGGGAGGCCGAGCACAGGGACGTGAGTTCTGCAGAGTTCGCCAGGCTTTGCTGTGCAGTTATCTACCCGAGCATGTGTGTGCAGGGCGCAACTTTGACCGACGCACGGCTTGCTCGCAGTCAGGCGCGCGAAGTCCCGATCAATTGCGCAGTGCCCTGCCGGAGTCCCGTGCCAGAGTGGGCAGTGACATCGAAACGCAGCTTCCCCAAGTATCTCTGCAGGATATTATATATGATGATGTATTTATACATAGGACCGGCACGCGCGTACGCGATTGTTTTCATTCCCGGGCCAACTTCGCGCGCCTGACTTGTAGCACACCTTTCGGCTTCCGGGCGTGAACTGGAAAGGAACAAGCCACGGCGCAGGCGAGTAGCAACAGGAGCGCAGGGAAAGCAGCCGCGCGACGGGAGGGCCTCCGGTGACCGCAGGGGGCTGCATGTGTGAGCTGCGCCATCGCGCAAATCAGGAAGTAATCCTTATAGTCGTTAGAAACTGTAATTGCAAATGGGTTATATGTAATGAGTTTGCGTGCGGTTCGTGAGGGGCGGCAACGACGGCTCTAAGCGTCGCGATGTGTTAGCTGGACCCTGACTGCTTACGATGCTTTGTGGCTCTGATTCTGAGCATGCACACAAGCGTGTAGCCTTATAGTGCTGTGTGAGCTGTGCTGGTGTGAGCCGTCGTTCTTTCTTAGGTGAGATGGTTGGTCACACCCGACAGAGGCGGGTGGGCGGGCGGGCGGGCGGGCGCGCTTTCGTAATCGCGATCGCATTGAGATGACGGCTCAATCTGCACGCCTTATTATTAGCTATATATGATACTATATTGACAGCTCACCAAATGCAAGTCCGCTTGACCAGCTGGACCAGCTTGCTGGACGGAATGTCGCATCACCTGTGCACTCCGGACGCCCCTTGAATCCATCAACCCTGTGCCGCTGACATTACATTAATGCACAGCCTATGTAAGCTTTACGCAGTTATGCAGCTGATTAAACCGCCCCACTAGACACCTATGTGGCCACCTATGCATGGCCTTGTGCCGTATGCCCTTTTGAGAATGGCTTTCGGCTTTGGATAGATGCCTTGCGTACAGGGTTGACACCCAGCCGTGTCAGTGGAACAGGGGCCCGGTTTTGGGTGGGGGAGCCACACGCATGAACACAGGGCATACAGGGCATACCGGTACGGCATGGTCCAGGCCATGCATGTCGTGCGCCCCTGCAGCGCCCAGCGCTGTCCCTGCTTGCTGCCGTCCATCTACCGCATCCTCTTCTGTCCCTGCTGCTGCCCCTGCTCCCCCTCATCAAAGCCCCAACCAAAACCCCCGTGTATGCGGTTTCACCCCTGTGTCGTCCAGATGGGAGGCAATCGTGCACAGCAGAGCTCCCCATATATAGCTAACAAAGCCCCCTGGCGTGTTGGGGTCGTGCTAAGCGGCCCAGCAGGGAGAAGGCCGGGCTGCTGCATGTTGCTGCCATCTCCAATCTCTGGGGCCAGCGAGAGCAGATCTCGCACGGCATCTGCAGAATACCTTTGGCCGCCGCCGAGTAATTAGCGCAGTCATGCCGCTAGACTCAAGCTCTACATGGGGGGAGTTGCGGGAACGGATCACACGAGTGGGTGCGGAAGCGGGTGGTATCACAGTGCGGTAAAGTAAAGTACCGTTAGCATGCAGCCAGGGTCAGATCTGGCACCGAGGAGCAGGGTGGGCGTTTGGGGCACGGAGGCACACCGTACGGCATGGCGTAGCGTAACTTTGCAGATCCTGGCTGAAGTAGGGCTGGTGCGTTTCGGGCAGTTCAGCGCATTCAGATGGCAGTGGGGCACACATTAACACATTTCGTACGACTTCCAAGTTGCGATCACAGCCGAAGTGAGGCATGCGGGCGTTTACAGATCTCGTACAACTCTAGTTACGGTGAAGCGATGCGGGGGCACGTGGGGCGGCGCGACCAGTGTAGCATTACGGTACACCCCGCCGGTACGAGCTCATGCCCATGCCAACTACCTTACATCGGCATGTCACTCAACACCCAATGCAAGCTCAGCACAAATGCATGCGAAAACCTGCACGTATAAGCTGCGTACCGTACCGGTACGCCGATCAACGACCGCACAGCGACACAGCCTGGGTGAACGTTGGTGGAAAGGCCTGAGCATTGACTTCTTTGGCCAGATTCATCCGTGCCACGGTGTGGATGTGATATCAGGTCCAAAGAGTATCAGTTGCAGCCATGAATCGCGCTCATGAAGACCGTTACGGGGGATGCTGCTCACACAAGGATTGCACCGAAGTGTTGTCTACTGCGCAGCGGCGCGTCAAGCATGGGTTTCCCTGAAGCTCGTGCTCACACCACATACATGTGCCAGCATGTGCTTAAGGCAGTGTGGCCTGATAACACTCGCCCAGCAGTAACTGGCAGTAACAGGCATAGTAAGCATGCAGGCCACACCGATAGACAGCCTGCCAAGGAACCGCAAGGCCGCCACTGGGCGCATGGTCTCTCTGGCGCAGGCTTTATTAGCAGGAGTGCCCACCGTACCATCAACGCCGCGCAGCACCCACAGACCGAATAATGTATCAATACCCTCCATGCTCAACGCCAAACACCTACTTACCTAACTGCCAACGAAGTGCTCAACCAAGACGCCACGCGCCAAACGTTATGAGCAGCGCCGTACGTGCCTTCGTTCAGAGAAGACTGCGCCTGACACGTACATGTACCCGGTCTGCGCCGCCCAGCCAGGCCCACCAATGAATGGTTACGTAAGGCCATGCACCCATGTATGAACAAATCAAGGCAAGCAGAAACGGTACAACCAGCTCGCTCGCCGCCATCCTGCTCCCACATCCGCACGCCGCACCCAATTATTGCTCGTCACGTAGTGCGTATCTACCATGAATGTCTACTTCTTGCCGCACTAACCTGATCTTGCTGCGTGCGTGACTGCCCCTGCACTGAATCCTACTCCATACCATCCGGCACGCACGCCACTCCAGCCGTCACGCCCAACGCACGCGCCCTTTACTGACCGCAGGCACCACGCACCACGCCCGCCCTTTGCAGAGCGTGCTGATTTATGTCCCATCCTATGTCCCAACCTATGTCCCATCCACGGTGGGGGTCCGCCGGGTCCGGGCCACCATCACCTAGCCTCCGCGCGCCCGCCGACGCCCGCCGACGCCACCAGCGCAACCATCCCCCATCCCCCCGCCCTCGCTGAGCCCTGGTCCGGGCCTCCGTTGCCTAGCCTCGGCGCTTAGCCCCACAGCGCGTCCGCTAGCTTGGGGAAGCGCACGCTGCCCAGGTAATGCCGCGGCGTGGTCCTCAGATGGCCGAGATGGGCCGACGGACCTCTACTGACGGGCCAAGCTGGGCGGCTATCCCGCCCTCGCTGAGCCCCCGGTCCGGCGCTCCACCACCTGCCCTCCTCGCTTAGCCCCACAGCGCGTCCACCAGGTTGGGGAAGCGCACGCTGCCCAGGAAGGGTCGCTTTGTGGGGCACAGGTCGGGCCGGCCATCCACTGGCGGGCGCAGCGGCCGTACAGCATTGTCCGCCCTTAGCCCCACAGGGCGTCCGCTAGCTTGGGGAAGCGCACGCTGCCCAGGTAGGGGCGCTTTGTGGGGCACAGTTCGGGCTGGTCGTCGTCGGGGGCGTCGGGGCAGCGCCAGTAGACCACGCGCATGCAGCCAGTGTCCTCGTGCTGCAGGAAGCTGCGGGAAGGTGGGGCGGCGAGGGTGTGGGTTAAGTGACTGCGCGCGGGTGCAGGTGTCCTGAGGTCCCCAGGCACGGCACACGGGTACCTCAAAGGGCCAGCTGCAACCCCGAAGATGTTGCTGTGCTGCGATGGGCGCGTGTGCCCTTCAGTGCACCTCTTGCCAGCCGGGTGTTGTTACTCACTGGCAGTGCGCGACGCTGTATCCGGCGAAGGGGCCGGGGATGAAGCGGATGGGGAGCCACTCGTCGGGCTGCGAGGGGGAGGGAGAGGGGCACGGGAGGGGAACGTCGGTTAGGTCACGTGGGCCGCAGTGTTCTACGCAGACGGCATGCAACCGCGTTCATCACAGCCGTGGGCAGCCACTCGTCGGCTCGGGCTGTGCCGTGGGGGTGGTAAACGGCCACGTGGGTGGAGGAGGCCGGATGGGTCACCAGCACGTGGACTCTTGTGGCTGGCCCAAATAGTTGGCAACGAGGAGCCAAAGTCCCTGCATCCTCGTAATTTCCCACATCCACCAGCCCGTTGTGCCTGCCTGCCTGCCTGCCTGCGGCCACCATCCACCAGTTCCCCTCACCCTGCACGACCTGTCACCAGTCCGCTCCCCAAGCGCCAACTACCCACCAGCCTGAAGTCGAAGAATATCTGTGGCAGCATGATGGTGTTGCGGTAGCCCCCCGCCCATCACCCAGGTCGCCCCCGTTTTGTATCTACCAAAAGAAACAATAATATTACTCACCAGCCTAAAATCGAAGAATATCTGCGGCAGCATGATGTTGTCGTGGTAGTCCCCGTTCTCAAAGTAGGGCGCCAGGGTGGTGTTGGGCGTCAGGCGCATGCTCTCCAGGTTGACCAGCTGGAACTGTGTAGGGGAGATGGGGTGAGGGGCGGACGTGGGTTAACCGGGGTGGAGGCGAGGCCTGGTGGTTCAGTGGAAGGAATGGTGGAAGGATAAGGGCACGCAGCAGCGGTGGCGTCGTGGCGAGCAATGGTGGGCGGGGAGGAGAGCAGACAGTCATGGCCCAACCACTAGGGAAAAGCGCAGACATGTGCGTGGTGAGATACAGATTTACCGGTGCAGCACAGAGACAGGGACAAGGATGTATACGCCCAGTCGCCCATGCCGCTTACCGGGTTGATGTGGATGTGGAAGGGGTGCTGAGGGGAGGGGAAGGGAGCAGGGAAAGAGTGGCGGGCAGGGTCAGAGTACGGCGGCGAACTATGACATGTGACATGCGCAGCATGCTGCCTGCTCGGAGCCCTAACCGAAATGCCATCTACGGCTAAGTGCTGCAGGCCGCCACATTGTGTGAGCCCGCATGAGCTCTCATGGACCTGTTTGACCCTGTTGGGACAGGGTGCGCGCTGCTCTTCGCACACTGCTCTGCGCATACCGCCACCCTGCGCTCTGCTGCCGCATGGCCGACAGCACAACGCCCCAACTCACATGCATCATCTGCGCACAGGGAAAGCAAGGGGAGGATAGGGAGCGAGGGGCCGGCGACGCGTCAGGTCAGATTGTGAGGAAGACCAGGGATGCTGCCGTGGTGAGCCGAGTGCACGTGTGTACCGTGTGTACCGAGTGCACCGTGTGTACGTACGGCAGGCGCTTGCTACGCGTCCATGCGTGTGTACAGGCGGCAGGCAATGACGTATGCAAGGCATCGCAGTACTTGTAAGCACCGCACGGCCCGAGGCCTCCCACCACCAACCCTCCCACCCTCCCACCCTCCCTCCCACCCACTGTTCCACTGCACCACGCGGCCAATGTCCAGCGTCATGGGCGCGGGGTCCCAATCTGCCCACTGCCCACTGCTAATACACACCCGCCCTTACTACACATGTAACTCACGTCGCTGATGTTCCACTGCACCACGCGGCCGATGTCCAGGGTCATCGGGGCTGGGTCGGGCAGCTGGAAGAGCGTGTTGTTGATCATGCAGCCGAAAAAGCCGGAGTTGGGGTCGGAGGGGTCCTTCAGGCGGCGCTGTAGGTCAGGGGAGAGAGGCAGGGGAGGCAGGGAGCGGACGGGGTCCAGGTTAGGGCGGGTAAGCGGCGCTGCACACCGTACTTGGCCCCTTGACCCTGACCCCGTTGCAGTCGTGCAACAGAATGTGGCAACCTGCTTGTCCACCCAGCCACCGGCCAGCCCACACAACCACCGAGCCCCTTACGATGCAGCTGTTGCTGCCAGGTGTTAGTTCACCCACCGCCCATCCCACGAAGTCGCGCTTGACGTCCACCGCGGGGTCCAGGCCGTGGGCCACAAGGTTGGCGTCCTGCAGGCGGGGCCGGCAGACAACGGGGCGCTGCCAAATGAGCAAGGAGGTGAGATACTATGAGCAGAGACGGTCCGTGCGCTTGCGTGCGCAGAACCCTGCGGGCGGCGCCGGCGACCAGCTGGGCGTTAATGCGCGGGTAAACGACGTCAGGCATGGCGTGCAAAAACAACCCGCCAGTGTACAGCGGCGAGCTTACGCGCGTGTGCAAGCAGCGACAGTAACCCAACGGTAACCCACCACCCGGGCCCAGTGCGTGGTCGGGCGCGGGGGGGGGGGGGGGGCGGGGCGTGCACATGCAACGTGTGGATGTGGGGAACACCCGATGCCTGATCACCCACCGCCCAGCCCAGGTGTGTTCGCGAGTGCCTGAAAACCCACCACCCAGCCCTTAACCCACCTGAAGGTCCGGTGCATAGTGGAGGCCATGCCGACTCTATTCCTATGTTCTCGGTAGCGATAACCCCTGCACCCCACCCCACCCCCATATACACCCACCTGCAGGTCTGGTGCGTAGTCTGGGCGGCGGGGCGTGCACACGCGCTCGGCCAGGGGGCTGTCCAGCGGGCCGGTGGGGGTGGGCGGGCTCGACTGGGAGGAGAGGGAAAGGGGAGCGAGGCGGGGTAAGGAGTCAGAAGAAGACGAGCCAAGCGCCCAGGAGCGGCAGGGAGGACTGGACGCTGTGACCGGAAAGCAGAATCCGACAGCTCGCTTTCGCACCTTGTCAAGCCGGATGCGCGCCAGCACCGGCTGCTGGAGCCAATTGGAATCCATAGCACCGTCGAATCCGTTTGTGGTGAAGGGGTTGGGGTTGCCGACCGCGCTCAGCACAAACTCGTCGCCGGCATCGCCCGCGCAACGGACCATGACCTCCGCGCGGTTCGCCGCGGCCAGCAGCATCGCGTCGATGCGGCGAGGCATTTGTAACAGGTACACGGCTGCATTTGCATGCAGCAAGAGGTGACGGAAGGGGGAAAGCAGGTGAGACGTTCGGTCGTGGAGCGAACAAGGGCGATTGTAAGCTCTATGTAATTAGCGTAGATGAAGAACGAAAACAATTACTTCGTAAACTATCCTACATGCAACAGTGCGCGGGTGCGGCCACGCTGTTGCAGGCTGTTGCAGGTTGCGCTGTGCTGTACTTGCACCCATCGGCCCTCGCTACTCACAGTCCTTTGCGTACAGCATTATCTCGCACTTGTCGGCCGGCTTCATGGTCTTGGCGTTCAGGACCTGCAGGATGACCACGCCCTGCACCGAGGAGTGCAGCACGCGCCAGCGCTGCCACACGCTGCCCTGTGGGTTAAGGAACAAGGGGAGCGAGTTGGGGCAGGGGGTTGAGTTGGGGGACATTCGTTGGTGTCTGCATGCTCCACCATAGCGTACCGGTACCCTCATTTGCGCGGCCTTGTACACCTCGGACACTTGATCCCTGCCCGTCCCTGCCCCTTACCCCCTGTTTCCCGTACAAGACTTGCATCCTCCAGCTCTTGTGTGCAAGCGTGGCCGGCACCGTTTTGCGCTTCGGTCTGTGCCACCCACCTGCATGGTAATGATGGGCTGCCAGCCACCGTTGACCAGGAAGAACGTGGCATTGGTGTCAGCGCCAAGGAAGGGGTAGCTCCCATTGTCGCAGCAGTAGGGGTTGGCGGGGTTGGATGCGTTGCTGTAGAACTGCAGGCCGCCGACGTCGAAATTAGGCTGTCGGGGCCGCCGTACATGGTGAACTGCATGGAGGTCAGGTCCAGGATGCGCTCCTGGGCGGACTCGAACAGGGAACCTAGGTGGTCGCAGCCGGTGCCGTGCGGGAGCCTGGGGAGGAGGAAAGGGGGGAACGGGGAAGGGGAGGGTGTGTAGAGGGGTTGGATGGACCTGGTGGGGTGCAGGTGGCAAGGTGGCAGGTGCCTTGTAGAATCTTTGGGAAATGGTAAGGAGTAGGAGAAGGGGTTAGGGGATACGGACTGGCAAGGGGGCGTTGACTGCGATCGGGTCGGTGGTCCTGCCGTGCGCAGGTGTGAGAAGCAGGGAGGTGCCCCAGCCGCGCTAATACACACCCAGGCCTGCTACCACACAGTGCTCACCACAGGTCGTTGTCGTCATCCACCAGGATCATGCCGTGCGCGGTGGCCACCTGCATCACCGAGCTGCCGTGCGAGTGCGGGTGGTACCTGGGGGCAGCAGGGGACAGTGGCAACAGGGAGCGGTTGCCAAAGGAGTCCGTACAGCCATGGCACAATACCGTGGCACTACTCCCGCTTGCCATGAACCTCTTGACACATGACATTCGGTGTTGTGCACCCTCTCTTGCTGCGTTGCTGAGAAATGTGACGCACCACAGTACGTAGGCCGGGCAGGTGCGTGACGGGCATGACGTGGGTGCACCAGGCGCGCTAATACACACCCGACTGCTAATACACAATTGGCTGGGGAACAGGACGCACCACAGCAGCCCCGGCAGGTGCGTGACGGGCATGACGTAGGTGTAGGTCTGCGACGGCGGCGCCACCGACGTGTTGGCACGTGCCTCTAGGGTGGGGAACACGTTGTCGGCCCAGCGGTAGGTCGTGGCGGTGGCCTGGCTGGACACGCCTGCAAAAACAATAATAATGTAGGGCAATACATTATTCAGTGATGACATACACTCCAGGGTGGGAAACACGTTTTTGGCTCAATGGTAGGTGGTTGCCGTGCCCTGGCTGGACCGCCGGAACCTAGCGCAGTGGCGGGAGCAACCAGGGAAGCAACTGTACCGTGTAACAAAGACATAGCGGTAGTGCGGTAACCCACCTGTCGCCGAGTGCATGCCGTGGGTGTGCATGTTGGTGCTCCCCGGGTTCTTCCAGTAGTTGTACGCTGTGCTGTTGACCGGAAAGTGGTTGGTGGCGGCCACCACGCGGTTGGTGACCGTCATGCTGAAGTTTGACTTTCGGTCAACGCGCAGCGTGGGGCCGAAGGGGAGGGCCTCCCCTGTAACGTCGTTGGTGTAAGCCATACCGGTGAAGGAGATGAGGGGGAGCGTGTTGTTGACGCCGGCGATAAAGGGTCCCTGGGGTGGAGGGGGCGAGGGAGGCAGGGGCGGGCGTGGGGTAACCGTGAGGCAAGGGATGGGAGGGTGGGGGCGGTAGTGAGGTAAGAGTTATCTGCACATGGATGCCAACAGGGCCCTGGTGTGGAGGGGGCGAGGGAGAGGGAGAGGAATCTGGGCGTGGAAGGAAGGTGCAGGGAAAGATGGGTGTTGCTGTGGGGGTAGCTTCTGGGACGACGCTTTGTTGTAGACCTACCGGTAACCATCGGCACTCATAACAGACAGTCCTGGCCATAGCGCTGTTTGGGTTTGGTGGTCGCCTTCAGGCGTGCAACCGCTACTCACCACGAAAGTGACGGGCGCTAGGGAGATGCGCACATCGGTGACGTGGTCCCTAGGGTGCAGTGTGTGGTAGCCGGGGAGGTCCTCCAGCAGCTGGTAGGCCTTGAACTCGAAAACGGGGGTGGAGGGGTAGGTGGGGGGAGGAGGAGCGCCGGCGCCAGGGTAGCTGGGGGGCTCGGGCAGGGTAGCTGGGCCAGGGTAGCTGGGGGGCGTGGCCAGGGGTGCGCCGGCGGGTGGACCTGTGGGGCGGGGAGGCGAAGCACGGGAGGCGTGTGGAGATGTTCAGCAACAGTAGATGTTGCTGTAAAGCGAGTTATTTACCCACGTGAGCGCAAGGCGCGGCGTTGGGTGCTTGATGGCAAGGTAAGTAGGGTTTGCGTGTAGCGCACCTCTTAGCTCCCGAGCGTGTGCTGGGGAGGAACACGCCAGGGCGCAGGCGAGCAGCAACAGCAGCGCCGGGGCAGCTGACGCGGGGCGGGAGGGTCTCCGGTGGCCGCGGGGGGCCGTATGTTTGAGCTGCGCCATCGCGCAAACCAGGAAGTAATCCTTTTAGTCTTTGGTAACTGTAATTTCAAATGACTTTTACGTAATGAATTTGCGTGCGGTTAGTGAGGGTCTACAATGTCGGCAAGCGTCGCAATTTGTTTGCTAGGCCTTGACTGTTTACTATGCTATGTGGTTCTGATGCTGAGCAGGCACATGATCATAACATGTAGCTTTATTGACCTGAGGGAGCGGTGCTGGTATGAGCCGTCGTTCTTCGTTGGGTGAGTCGGTTGGTCACACCTCACTCTCGACGTCGAGACCGGGGCGCGCTGTCGTTGTTTCGTAGCTAATTGCAACTGCAAGAACCTTGCGGCCCAGTCTTCACGCTACATTATCAGTTATTTAATACAGTGCTTTGGCAGCTCGTCGAGGGAAAGTCCTCTCGCGTCTGGGACGGAATGGCACATTGCCTGCGCGCTCCGGCCCGCCCCTTGGATCCATGAACTCGGTGCCGCTGCGACAGGATTGCACAGCCTAGCTCACCTCGAGGTAGTTAGTAGTAGCGGCTGATCCAGACAGGACACAGGAGGCAATCGTGCACAGCGGTGCTCCCCATGGCCTTGCAAGTCCCTGGAGACTTTGCAAGTCCCTAGAGGCTTTGGCTGCCAGACCCTGGAGACTTGCACTCTTGCAGACGGTTGCTGCCCTGGTTGCTGCAGGTTGCTGCCATCGCAAGGGCCAGGGTCTTGGGGTTATGTGCCTGTGTCCCAGAGTTTGCTTCACCACCACGGGAGACGGATGGTCACGGGAGGCAATGGCCCACCTCGGGCTCCCCTCTGCCCCACGCGCTGCTCTGCCCCTTCCTTCCACCACCCAGTTCCCACTGCCGCGTGTGTACCTTTTGGGGGTGCGCGGTGATCACGCAAAGGCGCAGCAACGTCATCGCTGAGAGATGCAAACAGCCACGTACCGTACCGTACCCAAATCAATCTACTGCAGTTGACCCTCAACCGCTGAACGCTGCTGTCCTGATGTACAGTAGTGGGATTGTGGGACCTCCTACTCCAGAAGAGGTGCATACGTGGCAACTCGGGTTAACCTATTGTGGCCCCTACCACACCTGCTCAGCCAGGCTCAGCGATATAGCCCACGTGGCCCAGTGGCTGTTGCGTGCTGTATGTTTGGCGCTCAGGAGGGCATGATCCCCGTGCCCTCGGATGCCATTCTCGCATGCACGACAAGCATAGCCTGTCGCCAGCAGGGGTCGCCAGTGCTTTCGTAAACTGAGGAGCCATGTCCCCTGCCTTCACACGTGTGCCGTGCCGAACGGACATGGGAGCAGCGGCGCGCCCAGAACCCCCTGGGTAACATGTACTACTTATGGCAATGTCAGGTGCTGAAAAAACCGCTCTGAATAAGACCAGCAATACCCTTTTCCTAGTCGCGGGGCATCCTCGCGGGGAAGCCTCAACTTTGTCATCGGGCCGAACTTGGCGGGCTCAATCCACAACATTTGTACAGTTCTTGACGCGTGAGCTCTACGTACATATATATAATCGTGTACGTATCAAAGCTCAAAAGACCCAGAAGCTTGCCCAAAGGGGACCTCTTTAAGAAGAGTCAATGTCCTCTGTCAGATTGTCACGCAGGGCACCAGAAGTATTTTCACAGTAGCGGGTAGCCATATTAGATCTGCTAGCTCTGTGTCTCAAAGCGCCAGTGCCAGTGCCAGCTGGTTCCAGCAGCAGTGCCTGGCTTGGCTATGCCTTGGGCCCCAGCGACTAGGACGTGCATCATGCTATCATTCTACATAAACTAGACTACATAAACTAGACGTTCAACAAGATCACAGAATGGGTGGCGGCGCTTCCAAAGTGGGTACTCAACGACATGCTGGATGGGCGTCCTTGCTGACTTCTTCGACCTGTTCGACGACGTGACATCAATATACCCTGTATGCATGCATCTGTAGCGGCAAGCTGAGCAAGGGAATCTGTATAAGGTATGGGGGATAGACCGAAGGCCAAGCATGTAACGTAAGGATGCAGCACGCGCCTGTGGTACTTTACGTCACTTCACATACACCCGAGGCCGTGGCCTCAACGGTCTCGAGCTCGCGTGGTGTTGCAGGTCTTCTCCATTATGAGTCCTGTACTGGTTCCCTGGCTGTGATCGTGGACTGCGGCATGTCCTCCCTCTCACGCACCACTCAGCCGCCTCTCCATTCTCCTGTTTCACGGAGCCACTATGTATGGCTCTCTCCTGGACACGTACACGTGGCTTTGGTTCTAACCACCAGGAACTCATACATATCAAGGAGCCTACCTAACATAACCCCTTGCCGCGGGCGGGCGGGGTGTCTTCCCTTCCACTCTGGTGCACACCCCAACCAGGCCCTGCTGGACGAGATATATGCATCCAAGTCCAGGAATGCCCCCCTGGGCGTCCAGGTACGTTTTGAAGTGGCAAGGGGGGTCAGTACTTGCCTAACAGCTCAGCCAGAGGGTGGACCCGCCCTAGGCTAGATTCTGCTAGAATGGATTGGCGGGTCACCCCTGGCTGGTGACCCACCTAGATTGAGCTGCCTAACCCAGCTAGATTGAGTTGCCTGGTCCACCAAGATTGAGTTGCCTGGCCATCAAGTTTGAGGTCCCTGGCCGCTAGCTGAAGTCTGACTGCCCCTGACACACGTGGCGTGCTCGCCAGCACCGTTCAGCAGCGCCGAGCCGAGGGACTATGATAGACACCTCGATGGAATTATATACCATCGAGGTGTCATATTTTGTGTTTCAGGAATCCATTTGGCAGGCAAGCGCTGCAGTCCGCGCGAAGCATGCCCTCGGCTCGTTTGCAGACTTGCGAGCAAGGCACACAAGCAGGCAACAAGGACAGTGCATAGTTCCGTAGATGGTGCAGGCACAGACCACATTGCAGAAGAGGCTCAAAGACAGCTTGTGACCCATTCGGCATGCCCAGAGGGTGCAGAAGCACGGTTTAGCCTTTACAGTGGCTATCTAAATTCCTAACAGTATTCAATCATGGCGGCAACTGGTCCATAAGCCGAGCCGGTGCCGGTGCCGGTGCCGGTGCCGGTGAAAGAAAGCAGCCGACTGTAGCTAGGGCATTACACACATCACATTGTTTGGTGGATCGGCATTCATTGTCCGCTTGCGTCTAAGCTGCGTCTCAAGTTCACGTTCGTTCGTGTCTGTGTCCATTGTTGCGAACCTTACTTAGTTCGCACATAGACTTGATGATAACTTGATGATATAATAATGATCGCGATATCACTTTGGAGGCTTGTACAGTATTCAAGTGCAGTAATAGCCAGATACAAAATGCCAGCAAAGATTTCGCACCTGGGTGCAGGGAGGCAGGGCTCATATACACCTGGGGGTTCAGGGGTCTGGAATGATTTGGCCGGGGGTAGAAATTGACATTGGCGTCCAGGACCCAGGACCAGAGATTAGCCATCCTGACCGTCACCCTCTGGCTTCGCACACGGTTTCTCGCGTTTTACACGTACCCTCTGCGGCCTCTGGCTTCGCATTTATGCCCCGCTCCACCCCACCTGCCTGCCTGCCCATCCAATCCCACTGTCGTCCAGTCTGGTCTCACCCATGCCCAGTGTACCCCTTCCCGGTTGTACCCCTCCGGTCCTTGACCACTCCCTCAGCCGCGCCTCAGCATGTATGCCTACACACTACAGTAATCCTTATCCCCTAACTCGATCTCCCTACGTACTCCCTTCACTACTCACACGTCCCTCGTGCTCTGATAGCTGGCTTGACTGCTTTGGTCAATGCATCCCTTTTGTTTTTTGACTAACTTTGTCCCGCTTGTTCCCCCCCCCCCCCCCCCCCCCCCCCCCCCCCCCCCCCCCCCCCCCCCCCCCCCCCACCCCACCCCACCCCACCCCACCCCACCCCACCCCACCCCACCCCACCCCACCCCA
>VFQN01001252.1_pt1 | contig 43424 bp, 58 predicted proteins | sample 3512371 | NCBI WGS metagenome assembly VFQN01 (sample SAMN10412370, study PRJNA504923) | tailings metagenome | isolation source: Replicate 2 from Balatoc abandoned mine | place: Philippines: Itogon, Benguet | collected 2017-08-28 | reverse complement strand
AGTAAACTCCTGAACAGGGGAATGGGAGTCATCCACCAGCTGATGCCCGACGGTTCATCATCCACTGGCAGGCACCTGCCACCGGCACGCCTTCCCTGTGGGTCCGGGCAGACCACACAGGCGGACGAGGACTGGAATCTCGCCCGAGGTAGGAATCGAACCCGGGTCGGATTCCCGGGAGAATCGGGACTAAGCCAATTCTAACGCCCAAATTCCTGACGGTACATTGTGACAGCGGGGGAAGCAGCTTGAGACGTTCGATATGGTCAAGTGAGTGGATTGGCTGCGTGTCCGTGCGTGCGTTGTGCATCCGTTATCTCAGGGGCTTTAAATCACGAGCGAGTGGGGAGAGGTGAGTCGCGTGTGAGGCAGTGTGAGGTGCAGCTACCGCGAGCATCAAGGCGCTGCCCGCACGTGTGTAGAGACCGGAGGCATGCTCCTTTCTTGCCTGTTATGGGGTGGAACACGCATGATATGCCGCCGGACACCAACTTTCAGAGCCGCCAAACATGACCGGAAAGTGCTCAAACGGCTACACAAACGGCTCTACGGCTGCCAAGGGACTCCCCTGCATTGCTCTGTGCGGTCATGGCGTTGCCAGGGGGGCATTCTTATGTTCCTGTAGCTTGGAACCCCATGCAACAGCACCTGCATACTAACACGGTGTGGGTGGCCGTGCCCCTGACACTGTGCTGCGTGTTCGCCTGACAGCGCGGGTCTGCCACATGCCAACCACATGGCAACCCCTCCCCTACAGATGCCAACATGCTGGGCAACGTGAGTGCCTCTGTTTAGTGCCTACCGTGTTACCGTTCTTCAGATGGCGAACTTCAGTAGACAACTGCAGCAACAGTGCGGTGCATTTCACGCTGCTTGGCTGTCATCGCTGCCCGTACTTTGAATGGGATAGGAGGTTCCGCTCGCAGTCCGATATACACAGTCCCGCAGGTAACCGTGTGTCATACTGTGTACTCACACATACTCCTTACTTCCTTAATCAATAGTATTAGGGAAGATGAGGCGCGCAGCGCGTCTGCTGCGTGGGGCGGGGCAGGCTGCACGCGGCAGCTGCGTCAGCGAAGTTCAGGAGGCAGTGAAGCTCTTCGACATTCGGGCTTCTCGCTTGCTTAGTACCCAGACGCAGAGCCTTATCGGTGGGTGTTCAGTGGCGCACCTTGCACGTGTGACGGGGGAGATCGCTGGCCACGTAGGAAGTATGGTAGTGTCAACCCAACTGAGACATGCAATGGGTGCACCGTTGCAGATGCTCTGTGCCAGGCAAATGCTGTTCTGCCTTCTAGCTTCGCTGCAAGCGGCGTCCGCTCCATCGCCGTTGACGCCCTGCTGCCGAGCGACGAGTGAGTTCCAGTTCTGTTGCTTGCTTCATAACAAACTTCGCTTCAGAAAGTTCAGCCCACCGATGGGCATACGCACAAATTTCATCCGTTGGGGAAGTCTCAGTCGTCGGACGGCATGCCGACTCTTTTACTGACCTCGGCACGTCACAAGGAGACCTTCTTAAGCATATGCGTGATGCTGGTCATGCAGCTTCAAGCCGCGCCACAACAGCGGCACCCAGGCGGAGTTTGATGCCATGGTGAAGGAGACCGGCTTCAGCTCGCTGGACGCCCTCATCGAGGCGACGGTGCCTAAGGCGATTGTCCGCAAGGACGGCATGAACCTGGGCAAGTACCACGAGGGCATGACGGAGAGCCAGTTCCTGGCCTACTTCAAGTGAGTCTTTGCCTGCACCAGTCCGCCACCGCACCCCAGCCACTGCAGCCAGCTCTGCCCCCACACTCCCAAGCACGCTCCCTAAACCAGTATCACCACTTGTCACTTGCCCCTGCTACCATACGATTTTCAGCGAGGTCACTGTACGCAGATTCTCCTCGTCTCAGCTTCTGCGCCCCCTGCCCCTCATCCCCACTCTCACCCGGCCCATCCGCCGCCTGGCCACTCATACCTCCCCCACACCCGCCGACCTCGCTCGCAGAAACAGAACTAGTCACAGCCGCGTGGACGCTCTCCAGCCACCTTAACCACCCAAGTTCATTTGGTCTGGGGCTCGTATTCCATCCAACGGTCACGCTCAACGCTTACCTACATCCGTGTCTTGTTTGTTCTTAGGGACATGGCCAGCAAGAACAAGGTGTACAAGAGCTTCATCGGCATGGGCTACTACGGCACGCACGTGCCGCCCGTCATCCTGCGCAACGTGCTGGAGAACCCCGGCTGGTACACGCAGTACACGCCGTACCAGGCGGAGATCGCGCAGGGCCGGTGAGTACGGCGGTACGGCGGCGCGCCAGAGCGGAGCTTGGCGCGGCCGCGGGCGCGAGCGTTGCATTGGAGCCCGCACGTTGTCTGTGAGGTCCAATACGGCGCCTGTCGTTGGACGCACGGGCGGTGTTCCGGATTATGATTCGCGCAGGGCCGTGGAGTGACGGCTGCATAGTGCGTGTGTGGGCTCTCCGTACGATAGCCACTAGCATACCAGCACTACAGCAATTTTGCACGGTACCCCACACAGCGCAAATGCATCCTGGCGGAAAAGGGCGACACGCTGCAGGGCGGCGAGAGCGGGAATTCAGGAGCGGGTTGGCCGCGCTGCCAGGGGCCAGGCCAAAGGGCGTTGGCACCGGCGGGGGCCGAGGCGGGGGTCCAAGGCAGGGCAGGTTGGGGGCGGGGGGTGGGGCGACGCTCAAACGCATCAGGGATGGTTGTGCAGGCCATGTGGGCTGCAGCGTAAGGGATCTGGCGGACCAAAACCATGGACAGGCGATGGGGCGGACAGGGGCCACAGGGTGCCTGGCAGCGACTTCGGGGAGGACAAGCAAGGGTGCGGGACGGAGGGGAGAGCGGGCCGTGTTGCAAGGGCAGCAGGCCGGGATGGGCGAAGACTGCCCCTACCGCCGCACGTGCCACTATGCTATCACGCCAATACACTTACTAAGGCTGTCACCCCTGCACGTCCTCATGCACGCGCAGCCTGGAGTCGCTGCTCAACTTCCAGACGCTGGTGTGCGACATGACGGGCATGGCCATCGCCAACGCCTCGCTGCTGGACGAGGCCACGGCGGCGGCGGAGGCCATGACCATGTGCTCCGCCATCGCGCGCGGGAAGAAGCCCAAGTTCCTGGTCTCGGTGGGTAGAGATGGTGCCTACACATGGGCATTCTGGAGTGGAGGGTGACGGGGGTCATGGCTTTTTGGCGGAGGTGGAGGGAGCATACTGGCGCGCGCGAAGCGGCGTGTTTGCTGGACGGGCGTGAGACGGCGGGAGCGCGGGAGCAGCCGCGAAGCCACAAACAGATGTTGGCCAGTGAAAACGCACGCACAAGATGCAGAGAGGGCACGGCACTCTGTTGCCCCTGTGGGCGCGGCCAAGCCTCAGCGGCTGCCTCCCCCGTTACTCAACGACCCTCCCACCCGCGCCTGTTCCCGACTTGCCCCATCCCGCACTCGCACGCCCGCAGAGCAAGTGTCACCCGCAGACCATCGCGGTGTGCCAGACGCGCGCCGAGGGCCTGGGCCTGGAGGCGGTGGTGGTGGACGAGGACAAGCTGTCGTTCGGCAAGGACGTGTGCGGCGTGCTGGTGCAGTACCCCGCAACGGACGGCACGGTGGCGGACTACAAGGTGCGTGTGTATTAGCAGCAGGGGTGTGGAAGGGATGCTGGGGGTTGAGGGAGGAGTGGGCGGGTGGTGCTGGTGCAGTACACGGTCGGGGACGGCACGGTGGCGGTCTACAGAGCACACGGGGTGTTGAGTCACCAAATGGGTGCAGTAGGGCAGGAAAAGGGGTGAAGGAGGTGGTGGGGCGTGCTGGGGCAGGCACAGTGGCGGGCGCCTGAGAGTGATGTGCCATAACCGTGCAGCCATTGGCAGCGGCAGGGGTGGCGGAGACGCCAAGGCGTTCCATGCAACACGCCGCGTCAGACGTGTGGGGTGCGGCAATTGCGAATGGTTGCCATGAACAGTGAGGCATGGGGCTGTTCGGTGGGACTGCCAGCTGGGCCCAGGGGGCAAGGGGCCTGCGAGGGGTCTGCGGGGTGGCTGCGTGGCGGAGGTGCGATGAGTTGTCCCGTACGATTGGACGTGGCAGGGGAGGTCTCAGGGCTGGCTGGGCTGCATGGGCAGCAGGGCCGTACGGCGGCAGGGCATTATGGTACGGCAGCTCGGCGCGCTGTGGGCTCGGCCCTCGCTTTAGATGGACGGGTCCGAACATTGTGGGGGAAAATTACGGTGAAGGGAGATAGGCACGGGGGCCCGGTGTGTGTGAAGAGGGGGCCGTAGGGTGAAGTAGGGCACACCCAGCCCTTGGGTCAACTCCTTATACCCCTGCCCGCACAGGCGCTGGTGAAGGCGGCGTACGACGCCAACGTCAAGGTCCACTGACCCTTATTAACTTACACACTAACAGAGCTTCGCATCCCTTGTCACTGTCGGATCACAGGCGCTGGTGAAGGCGGCCCACGCGGCCAACGTCAAGGTGTGCGTGTCCACCGACCTGCTGGCGCTCACCATGCTGGCGCCGCCCGGCGAGTGGGGCGCCGACATCGTGATCGGCAGCGCGCAGCGCTTCGGCGTGCCCATGGGCTACGGCGGGCCGCACGCCGCCTTCCTGGCCTGCCACGACGAGTACAAGCGCCTCATGCCCGGACGCATCATCGGCATGAGCATCGACGCGCAGGTGGGGGCACACGTGGAACACGGGGACCACGCGTAAGGCGTCAGGGGCTGGGAAGGGAAAAGAGCCCTGACAGGAGTTGGGACGCAGTAGTTGCAAAATATACGTGTCAGTGACATGGGGCTTGAGCTTTGACGCGCAGGTGTGGGTTGGAAGGGGGAGGCGTGCGGGAAGTCTGCACATGGGGACGAAAGCACGTGGCAAGCGTCATGAAAGTGGGCGGGGGCAGTACGCATGCGCATCGACATGAGCATCGACGCGCGGGTGTGGTGGGAAGGAGAGGGGTAACCGCCTCATTGGGGGGTAAGCGTGGGGAAAGGCACCGAGGAAGGGGCGCATGACGCAGGACGTAGCAAGAAGGACCATTGCGAACGGGGGATGACGGAAGTCAACTGCAGAACGGCGAATAACCGGAGCGGAGGGCTGGGGTTGACGATATACCAAGGACGACGAGGGGTGGGGAGGGGAAGAGGGAGGTGTTGGCGCAACGGCCGATGAGGATGCTGAATGGATGAAACGGGGGGCGAGGGCAGGTCGCACGCGGAAGGTGAGTGTGGTTGTGATAATGTGTGAAGCGACCGAGTGCAGCAGTCATTCCAACACACGGTTGCGTTGCTGTAACCAGGTAGCCGACCAGACGCTAATAAGGGTCTCACCGTCAACCTTCCCTTGTTGTGCCGTGCAGGGCAAGCCGGCGCTGCGCATGGCCATGCAGACGCGTGAGCAGCACATCCGCCGCGACAAGGCCACCTCCAACATCTGCACGGCGCAGGTGGGGGGAGGTGTGTGTTGGGTGCGGCTTAGGGCGAGGGGTGGTGGTGGTGGTGGTGGGGTAGTCGATATGACGGGACGGGCGGCGGGCGTAGCGATTGCATGGGGAACAGAAATGGGGGCGACGAGGTGACTAGACTGGGAAGGGAAGAAGCAGGCGGCGAAGGAGGCGGCGGGGTAGAACCGCGTGGGGAGAGGGTTGACGGTCGGTGGAAAATGGGCATGGCGGCCGCAGAGCCAGAAAGCCCGTTCTTTGTACCCAGCTGTTGCTGACATGGTATGATAGTGCGCCAGAGCACTCCGCACGCGTAGACTTCCGCGTACCGGTACGATACCAGAAAAACAAAACTACGGTTTTGTTGAGTGTACTTGGGTGCATACTGGATTCTCCAGGCGCTGCTGGCCAACATGGCTGCGCTCTACGCGGTGTACCACGGGCCGGAGGGGCTCAAGACCATCGCGCGCCGCGTCAACGGCCTGGCCGCCGTGCTGGCCGAGGGCGCCAAGAAGCTGGGCCACGCCGTGCCCTCCGCGCCCTTCTTCGACACGGTGGCCATCAAGGTGGACAAGGGGGACGCGGACAAGTACGTCAAGCTGGCGCTGTACGAGAAGGTACGGCAGGGGGGAGGGGCGGGTGTACGGCAGGGCGCTGGGAAGTCGGGAGTGTGCGTCGTTTGTGGGAGGGGGGAGGGGGGTGGGAGAGGAGGGTTGTGGGAGGAGGGGTGAGGGGCGAGGGCGCGGCTGTGACGAAGATAAACTCCAGACGGACATAATTCAGTGGTGGTTACAAACTATAACTTCCGAGCCGCACCCTGGTGTGAGAAGTTGCAGGGGTGGGGGGCCGGGGATGGGTATCGGGTGCGGGGAGGGGGCTGGCGGGTCATTGTCACGTAGAGTGCGCTGGCGTTGTGTGAGTGTGTTGTGCAGGCAGGATACTCTGCCATCCTTGTTTGGACCATGCAGTAGCACGCCTGGCAGGCGGCCGTGACGAACACAAACATCCAGACCACATGATAACCATGGTGGCAATAAACTATAACTGCCGAGCCCCGGCAGCGCCTGGGATACCTGCGGCACGGGAGGACAGGAGAGCATTCCACTGAGAGGCGGGGGTGGGACGGGGGTGGGGCGGGGGTGGCGCAGGGGTGGGGCGGGGGTGCGGTGGGGGGGTCCGACGGCACACTCCTGCGTTGGTGGTGCACTGCGTACCGTAGGTGCATGAGGAGCTGCCAAAGCCACTACCTGCATGGCTGTGACGAACATATCATCACCAGACATCTTATTCTGTGGTGGTTCATAAACTATAACTGCTGAGCCATGCAGCTTCACTCGTACTCGCAAGTTCAGTCTCCTGTTCGGGCGCGCATTCTTCCTTGACCTGTCATTCTCAAGAGCACAAACAACGGAGGCTGTGACGACAAGACTTGTCCAGACACCTTCATACATGGTGGCATTAAACTATAACTGCCGAGCCTTCACCGCCCCAACGTACCTCTCTCATCAAACGTAGTCCGCACCGGGCACTCTTCCCCCGCACACCAATGCCCACGACCCACGGCCCCGGCTTCCTCCTCTAACCCATAGCATGCTTCCACGTTCCACGCATACACCCACGCATCCCTCGCTACATGCCAGCCGGACACCATCCACCTAACACCACATTCCAGTCTACCATAACAGTCACTTCCTGACGTCCTACCTCTCTGGCCCTCGCAGATGAACATCCGCAAGCTGGACTCGCAGACCATCTCCATCTCCACCGACGAGACCACCTCGCTGGCGGACGTGGACGCGCTGCTGCGTGTGCTCAACTGCGGCCGCGAGCCGCCCTTCAGCGCCGCCAGCCTGGCGCCCGCCGTGGAGGGCGGCGTGGGGGCCTTCGCGCGCAGCAGCACCTTCCTGCAGCAGCCCATCTTCAACACCTACCACAACGAGCACGACATGCTGCGGTGAGGATAAGGGCAGGGGTGACGTGCGCCGGGTGAGGATGAGGAGGGGGGTTTGCGTGGCCCGGCGGCTTGTGTGTGGTTAAACCGTTGGGGAAGGGAGGGGGCCGACGGTGGGCGGGCTGTGTGAGTTGCTGGGGTGAAGGATTGCTTTGTCCGGGTCTATCAACCGCAACGGGCACGACATACAGCGGTGACAGGGAAGGGGAGGGAGGGGAAGGAGTTGCATCTTACGCCCCTAACTCAGTGCTCCTTTTCCTCGTTCTCCGTTGTCATATGCCCTGCATCCGCACCCTAAACGACAGCCACCTAAACCGGCTCGAGAGCAGGGACCTGAGCCTGTGCTACTGGTCTTTTCCACGTTCCTGTACGCCGAAGACAGTGTCCCTGTGCCCATCCTCCCTGCTTGTCGCTCCCCCCAGCTACCTGAAGCGGCTGGAGAACAAGGACCTGAGCCTGGTGCACTCTATGATCCCGCTGGGCTCCTGCACCATGAAGCTCAACGCCACCAGCGAGATGATGCCCGTCACGTGGCCCGAGCTGGCCAACCTGCACCCCTTCTGCCCCACCGACCAGGCCGAGGTGGGTGCGCGCGTGTGGGTGCGGTCGGCATCTTGGATGTGCGCAGGCTGCCCTGATCCTCAACCGACCTGGAGCGTACTGCCCCCACGTGTGGTGCAGGAGGAAACATCTCGCGTGTCACGTGCAAGGACCTGCGCCGGCCCTGCGCCCACATCCTAATACACATGCGCACGTGCCCCCCCCCCCGCCCCACGCAGGGCTACACGGAGATGTTCAGGGACCTGGCCGCGCAGCTGTGCGCCATCACGGGCTTCGACGCGGTGTCGCTGCAGCCCAACAGCGGGGCCAGCGGGGAGTACGCCGGCCTCATGGCCATCCGCGCATACCACCAGTGAGTTTACAAATGGCTTGATGCACGCAATCACAGGCGTGGAAATCAGTAGTGGAATTCTAATTCAGATGAACCGTGTGGACATCCGCGCCTAGCAACAGGATGCGTGACAAGGGATGACGACCTCCCGGGTTGAAGGGCGGGGGGAGGTAGCTTGCGCATGTGTAGGCGTTCTCTCGTCAGCAATGCTTACACTCACCCATCAGTAACTGACCCACACATTGATTCCTCCGCCTCCGTGCGTCAACACACAGGTCGCGCGGCGAGTCGCACCGCAACGTGTGCATCATTCCCGTGTCGGCGCACGGCACCAACCCCGCCTCCGCCGTCATGGCGGGCATGAAGATCGTGACGGTGTCCACCGACGCGCACGGCAACGTCAACATCGCCGAGCTGCGGGCCAAGGCGGAGCAGCACAGCAAGAACCTGGCGGCGCTGATGATCACCTACCCCTCCACGCACGGCGTGTACGAGGAGGGCGTGGACGAGATCTGCCGCATCATCCACAACCACGGCGGGCAGGTGTACATGGACGGCGCCAACATGAACGCGCAGGTGGGCGGTTGGTTGGTGTTCAGGGACTGGGTGTAAGCAAGCAACGCAGCACAGTAAGCGGCTGGGGCAGGCCTCAGCACAGCATGGCCCGCATGAAGATGCAATGTGCGGGGTGGGGTGCCTCGGCTCAACTTCCAAGAAGGACACACCTCAACAGTACCTCCACACTCCCCCACTCCCTCTTCCCATCCCCCGCCTCCTAACGCACCCTAGGCGGGCCTGACCGCCTCCGGCACCATCGGCGCCAACTTGGGCCACCTCAGCCTGCACCTGCGCGCCCTGCTCCCAATCCCTACCCCAACATTAACCCACACGCCCCCTAACCCACAACGCTCCCCAGGTGGGCCTGACCGCCCCCGGCATCATCGGCGCCGACGTGTGCCACCTCAACCTGCACCTGCGCGCCCTGCTCCCAATCCCTACCCCAACATTAACCCACACGCCCCCTAACCCACAACGCTCCCCAGGTGGGCCTGACCGCCCCCGGCATCATCGGCGCCGACGTGTGCCACCTCAACCTGCACCTGCGCGCCCTGCTCCCAATCCCTACCCCAACATTAACCCACACGCCCCCTAACCCACAACGCTCCCCAGGTGGGCCTGACCGCCCCCGGCATCATCGGCGCCGACGTGTGCCACCTCAACCTGCACCTGCGCGCCCTGCTCCCAATCCCTACCCCAACATTAACCCACACGCCCCCTAACCCACAACGCTCCCCAGGTGGGCCTGACCGCCCCCGGCATCATCGGCGCCGACGTGTGCCACCTCAACCTGCACAAGACCTTCTGCATCCCGCACGGCGGCGGCGGCCCCGGCATGGGCCCCATCGGCGTCAAGGCGCACCTGGCGCCCTTCCTGCCCACGCACCCCGTGGTGCCCACCGGCTCGCTGCCCGGCCGCATGGCCGACCCGCAGCCCTTCGGCACCATGGCCGCCGCGCCCTTCGGCTCCTCGCTCATCCTGCCCATCTCGTTCGCGTACATCTCCATGATGGGCGCGGAGGGGCTCACCATGGTGGGTACGGGGTAGCAGGGTGGAGGGGGCGGGTGGAGTTAGGGGCGGGTGGGACAGTACGTCAGCGGATCTCCGCGCCAGAGCGGGCTAATAACTGGGGGTCGACATTGAACCCCGCTAGCGGCAATGGGTTGGGGTATGGTAACCACTGTGGGCATTACTGTGCATGTTACGGTACGGTACGGTGCTGCAGACTTCTGTTGGACCACAGGGTATCCTACCTAACCTGTACCATTCCCCCTCCTAAGCCCCTCCCCTCCCCTCTGCGCTCTGCCCCCCAGGCCTCCAAGCTGGCCATCCTCAAGGCCAACTACATGGCCAAGCGCCTGGCCGCACACTACCCCATCCTGTTCACGGGGCCAAACGGCACCTGCGCGCACGAGTTTATCCTGGACCTGCGCCCGCTCAAGTGAGTTGCAGTTGCTGTGGTCGGTCGCAATGCCGCACTGTCGACTGTTGCTGCACCATCTCGTGTCGGGACGTGCGCCTGCACAACTTGTACAACAAGCTCGTGTTTGTACAAGTCAGCGTTGCACTTGATGTGCCCACGCTAGGAGTTGGGGCTCATGCGACCCGTGCATCATGCAGGCACGCGCGCCCGCTGATCCGCTTATACTCTGTCCCATCCGCGCCCCTCAACAGGGACACCGCCGGCATCGAGGCCGAGGACGTGGCCAAGCGGCTGATGGACTACGGCTTCCACGCGCCCACCATGTCGTGGCCGGTGCCCGGCACGCTCATGATTGAGCCCACCGAGTCGGAGTCCAAGGACGAGCTGGACCGCTTTGTGAACGCCATGATCTCCATCCGCGAGGTAGGATGATGATTACTATGCCACGTGCTTGTCTGTGCAGTAAGTATGCTGTGGAATAGCCATGGCGGTTGGCTCGCTTCGCCAACGTAACTGCACGCTAGCCCTGTGTGCCGCAATTGCACGGGCAGGCTGGCACGCTGCACAGGCAAGCACCCGTACAGGCGGTAGCGTCCCTTCAACCACCCACGACACACCGTTCGCTTCCACCCCTCCACAGGAGATCCGCGAGATCGAGCAGGGCAAGGCGGACAAGTCCAACAACGTGCTCAAGCACGCGCCGCACGCGCCGGGCGTGGTGCTGGCGGACACGTGGGACCGGCCGTACAGCCGCGAGCGCGCCGCCTTCCCCGCGCCCTGGGTGCGCCAGGCCAAGTTCTGGCCCACCGTGTCGCGCGTGGACAACGTGTACGGCGACAGGCACCTGGTCACGCGGTGGGGCGCGGGGGAGCAGGGGGAGGCGGTGGCGGCCACCGCGTGAGGTGGGACGGGTAGCTTGGGTTTGAGGGGGTGGAGGTGGAGGTGGTGATTGACGGGGTTTATGCTGGGATTGGGTGAGGTTGAGTGAGGGGGCAGAGCGGGGAAAGGAAGCGGGGATGGGCGGATGGATGGAGTAGGGTTTGAGGGGGCGTGAGCGGGAAGAGAAGAGTTGGTGTGTGCATGTGGGAGGCGACGGCATGCTGCTGCTGCTTTGCATTTTGTAGTCTGGTGTGCTGGTTTCTCGGGCTCAAGGCACTGAGCTTACCGCGTGTGGTGTGATTCGAGCGGTTTGCCACCGAGCTTTGCTATTCAGTTTTTCCTTTGTTTGAGGAGTGAGCCTACGAGCACGGACACTCCCATGTCAGCCCCTGGCGCGCATGGCAAGATGGGTTGCACCCTGTTTGTGGACAAGGATGCGGTGTCGTTGCCATGTGCGCCCTTGTCCGTCGGTGTTCTGTTCTATGATCCCCCGTAAGTTACAGCGGCTTCGTGCACAGGCCGGAACAATAAGCTTTTGTATAAGTGGATCGGAACTGCAAGTGCTAACGCTTGCATGACGCTGGTACGGTTAGCTGGTTGGTGGTGGCAAGCAGGCTGCCGAATGCAAGGGAGCTCCCCTGGGCACATGGGCCCCGGGACGGAGCACCCGTGGTCCTTGCCCCCTGCCTTGCATGCCACGTGCCCTTGCACGCACGCACATACACAGACACGTGTCATGCCGAGCCTAGCAGAGCTGCCCCGCCATAGGGCGTCTGGTGCATCTCCCTACACATGGGATGCACCGATTGTAACCTAAGGTATCGGCGGTTGCTTTTCAACCTGATCGCCCAACATCATCCACGCATGTGACGTAGGCTGTGAGGCAACAGCCGCAGGGATGCCGTCAGGGAAGGGGCCACAAACGTGGCCAAAAGGCTACATCTGGCCTTGTGAAGCCGGCCCAGATCCACACGCGGTGACGGTCATGTGGTCCTGCTTGGCTGGCTCAGCGCACCACCTGCACGGCGCTGACCAGAAACCCTAGTCAACCCTAGCGCTGAAACAGCGATGACCGGGGCGCAGTTGGAACCTGGTGGAGCTGCCTGAGCATGGTGGCAGACGAGTGGTGGTTGCGTGGTTCTAACGGTGTGCCCGGTTAATGCCAACCACTGTTGGTGTTGACAGTGGCACGCCGCTGTGCGCCTCTGCCACCGCAGAGTCCCCGCACCCTCAGGCCGTGCCGCTGGCAGAGGACCTGGCGTGACCGGCACGCAACGAACACGGCAACGCCACAAGAACCTAATGAACGCCTATGACATTGTACCGTTGTACCATTAAACCGTACTGCTGCCTCGCGGCCTTTGCTGTTGGTGACAAATCGACCGAAACCCGCCTGCCGAGGAAACCGCTGGTAAAAAGGAAGAAGTCTTTCCTTGATTACTCCTAGACACTGCGTTCAGAAGCAAGATATTAAAATGAGCAGCTGTCCAGTCAGTCAAATACGATGCATGTGGCTAAGCGCCAGTCTGCCGGCTGAGTGACCCACGGGTCTCCCTTGGCAGCGAAACGCTCCTAGTCTTGACCTAGGGTTCTTTGCCAAAGACAGCGGCGCCAACCACAAGTGCCGCATGTTGTTTCATTATATCCTTATGCAAGCAAGAACCTAATGACTCGGCAGTCTGGCATCCTAGTCGGAGCGCCCATTTCGCACACGCTCCTTCGTATTGCCAGCTGTAGGCAACGCATACTGAAGCCTCTAGCTGTGCTGAGGAAGTAGAACTGTACCACTCCATATGAGGTGTCACGGGAATGGACGAACGCATCTACGGCCTCCATCTCAGGGTTTATGCTCACGTGCCAACACAGGGCGACTCTCTCGACAAGTCACTATTTTTAGCATTGCAGTACATTAGGGCTGTAGAGCAACATCTGTAACTCCGATAGCAAAGGCGCCCGCAGCATATTAGGACAGCACCTTGCGTTTTCCCCATCTGAACTAGAAATAGCACCGCTTGCAAACACTACGGTATCCTGGCTCGCCAGCGCTTAGTCCCAATATGTCGGAGGCGGTGACGGGACCTAGCGGTCGGCACCCCCCGCCGGCTGTAGAAATCCAGCTGCTCTGGCCGCCCTGCGTTCCGACCGGCCGCAGAAGCACTGTTCAGGTTCTTCTCAGCTGCAATAGCGGCAGTGCGCGTCAAGCAGGCCCGGCAGGGCGCGAAACTGCAGGCCAAGTCGCGTCCAAGGCTGCGCAACCTGATGCGCGTTTCGCGGCCCAGCCCTCGCCCGGCTGCAGCAGCGACTCTCGCGACGCATTCCCGGAACTTAACACTCCAGCGAGCACAGCTGTGAGCAAGGATGTTGGAGCATTCCCGTTCCGCGATCGCAGCGGATGCTCGTGGGCCCTGCCTAGCCCCGCCGGCTCGCCGTTTTCGGCAGCCTCCGACATGTCGCCGTTCCGGCCCCGGCTCGCGCAACCGCGGCCCATCCGACACGCGCGACCGCCGAACACAGCTAACAACCCCGTCAACAGCGACAGCAGCAACAACAACGGCGGGTCTGGCAGCGGCGCACTCAGCACCTCCACAGAGACCGACTATTGCACGCCGGTATCCTCCCCGCTCACCCTACCTTCGCGCGACTCCTCCATCCCCTCCATCTCCTTCCCCCTCCCCGTCCCGCCGGCCCCGCGGTCTACACCTCCTTCCCATGCCCCAGCCGTCCTTCGGCACAGACCGCACAGCCGGCAGCCCCGTTTCTCCCCTGCAAGACAACCTGCCCGCTGCTGCCCCCGCTGCTGCCTCCGCCTCCACCCTCTCCCCCTCCACGCCCGCGCCTGGCGCCCACACCTCCCCCCTCCCCTCCCCGCTACTCCCCCCATTCCACAGCGGCTCCCCACCCCGTCCCCCATCCCACAGCCCCTTCATCACCAAACCCAGTCCCGCCAGCACCCCCGCCGTGCACCCGCAGACTCTCCTCCCCGCCCCTCAGTCATGCAGCGACGGCGCCCTGCCGATCACCCGCAGATCCCAGCCCCTGGTCACCAGCACCCTCCTCGCATCCGCCGCCCCCGCCCCCGCCCACTCCCGCACCCCTGCCACCACAGGCTGCAGCGGTCCCCTGGGCCTGTCCCCCGCCCCGTCCTCCTCCCAACTCTGGGCCCCCGGCCCGCCGGCCTTCCTCAGCTGCTGGCTTGACCCCCCCACGACCACGATCACGATGGCGGCTGCGGGGAACGTTACGACCCCGCCCGCCCTTCCCCTAACGGCGGCGCCCACCGCAGCAGGGCCCGCCATTCCGCCCGGGGCCCTGTCCCCGCCCGCCGGTTCACCTTCCTGCCTCGCAGCTGCGCTTGCTGGCCCGTGCGGGGCAGCGAGCGCAAAAGGAGCGACAAAACAGGCAGCGGCGGCGGCACTGGTGGTGGCGGCGGCGGCGGCGGCGGCGGAGCGGCCGCTGTGCCTGGACGTGGGTGCCTGCGGCGGGCGGCAGGGGGGCCTGTGGACGGACCCGGTGCCGCCGGCGCTGTGCGGGTCACCCTTGGGAGCAACCGGCACGTGTGCCGTATCTCCCGGAGCGGCGGTTGGTGCTATGGAGTCGATACGGCCGCAGGTGCAGCACCTGGTGGGAGGGAGTGTGCTGCACCCCGAGTGCGGCAAGTGCGAGAAGCAGCTGCAGCAGGAGGAGGAGCAGGAGGGGCGGCGGGCGGGGGAGGAGCTGCGACGCCGCCCGACGGAGCAGCGCCAGTCGGCCTGGTGTGACGTCCGGTGGGTTGCATGGACGGCAGTACCGTACGACGCGAGCTACCTCGTTACATGGATTTGAGCCCCTCGCATCCGGTGGCCAAGTCAATATGCAAGGCTCAGGGCACCAGGGTTGCCACTGTCCGGGGTTTGGCGCCGGCCGTGCAGGCTAACGGGTAACATGTAATGCTGACGGCAACGCAAAGCAACTGCCGCGCCGGGCTTGTACGAGTGGCAGGCATTAGGAACCTTCGCGGCGATGCTTGCTTACGTACTTTGCGTTTGGCGTGCCACGTGTGCAGGGTTGCCGTCCACCTGGACACCGCCGCCGCCGCGCCGCCGCACCCACCGAGCGGCGTCCACCACGCTCATCGCCTCCACGGCCATGGCCACCTGCAGCACCCACCTCAGCCGCTGTGCGAGACGACGGCCCGCCTGCCGCTGCCGCTGCTCCCGCCGGGGTGCGGCAGTGGCACCCAGGGGACGACGCTTCACGTCGTGAGGTGGGCTGGGTACCGGTACGGGCCAACCAACATTGCAACCGTTACTCGGCTTTAACCGCGCACAGCATAGGATGACGGTGTGCAGGTTCCTTCTTACGTCCTACCACCCCTGTCCATGAGCACTTCATTTTAAGTTTTTTAAGGGCATGACACTGCGGGCACCATCTGCCTACCAGGCGTGACACTGCGGGCACCAATTTTCACCAGATATACTTGCTACCCTGCTGCGCCTACCGTTACGCTAACGCTGCCCGCTGTCCCATACCCCCACCCCACAGCATCGAGATCCCACCGCTGGACCTCCCGGCCTCCCTGACCATCCGGGCCTGCCCCATCCCCACCCCGCCGCCGGATCTGGCGGGCGAGCCGTACGACAGCGCGTGCCGTACCGCAATCAGTCATGGCACAGGCTCCCCTGCCCCCGCAGTAGCGCCTCCAGACGCTGTGCTGGCGGTGCTGCCCCCACACGTGCTGCTGCCCGAGCTGCCCGACCTGTTTGCCCTCATGGCGGCGGAGGAGCAGCAGCAGCAGCAGCAGGGCTGCGCTGACAGCCGCGACGCGAGTATGTTGCCGCCTCTGGGGTACGGTCAGCCGGTGTGGGAGGAGCTGCGGGAGGCGTGGCTTGACGTGCTGCTGGCAGTCCTGGATGGCACACCGCCGTTCGGCCAGCCGCCGCCGCCGTCGCCGCCGCAGCTACGCTCCACGGCAGCGGGCGGCGGCGGGGAGCAGCAGGAGCAGCAGCAGCAGCAGCAGCTGGGCCTCAGCCCGCGCGCCGCCGCGTCGGCGACTGCCACGTGGCGGCTGCACCTGCAGCCGTTGCTGTCCGACCTGGGGCAGCTGCTGCCACCACCCGCACACGCGCACGTGCAGCACCACGCGCACGCGCGCGAGCAGCGGAGGTACCCTGGGCAGCAACGGCAGCAGCGGCAGGTGCAGCAGCAGGTGCAGCATGAGGGTGGAAACGAGGAGCAGCAGCGGCGGCTGGACGTGGCTTACCGGCTGCTGGGCTTCCTGGAGTCCCTGGGGGACAAGCCGCAGCTGCTGTCGTACGTCGCATGCATGGCGGCGGACTGGGCGCAGCAGCAGCAGCGGGAGCAGCAGCAGCAACACTCCCTTGCCCTGTCCCTGCCCCCGCCCTGCACGCCCAGCTCTCCTGCAACGCCAGCAAGGGCTGTGGGCAAGGGTAAGGAGGTGGCAGGGGAGGTCTCCGGCCTGGGACCTAGCACGCCGGTGCTGGCCGCCGCGCCGCCGGCTGCCGCCGCCGCCACAGCACCACCAGCAGCAGCAGCAGCGACAGCAGCAGCAGCAGCCGTCACGAGGGTGACGGAGGGCTGCCCCGGAGGCAACGCCAGCGGGCCCAGGGTGGCTCGCTGCCAGCTGGCCCGGTCGTTCAGTGAGGCGGCGACCGCCCTGTGCGGTGCGCTGCCCCCTGGGCCGGCCCTGGTGCCCCTGCCCCCAGTGCCCCTCAGCCCACCCCCCAACGCTGGGGTTGCTCTGCTGCCCCCTGCTACGCCGCTGCACCCCACACGTCGGGCCCGCGGGCCAGCATGCTCGGCAGCAGCAGCAGCAGCAGCTGTGGGTGGTCGTGGTGGTGCTTGTGGTGTTGGTGGTGGTTGCAACACAGCTGCTCCTGCTGGCGGTGGTGTTGCACCTGACGGTGTGGGCGGGCCCGGCAGCGGCTCCGCAGCTGCCCTTCCCCCGGGGCTGCATGCAGGGGAGGTCGCCGGGCCCTCGCACCAGCAGCAGCAGCAGCAGCCGGTGCTGTGGGAAATGGCAGGCATGGCGGCTCCATGGGATATGGGGAACACGCCTGGCGGCTACCAGCTACCGCTCCCTGGGCCAGTGTTTGGGGGAGCGGTAGGCGTGGCGGAGCCATGGGATGTGGGTCTGGAAGTGGGCAGCACACTCGGCAGCAGCTACCAGCTGCCGCTCCCTGCGCCGCCGCCGCCGCCCAAGAGGGGCAGGCCTCCTCCCCCGCCGAAGGAGGCCCTGGCCGAGACGGCGAGGGCGTGCGGGTGGGACGCATGGGGGGAGGGAATGCAGGCCGCGTGGGAGGGTGGCGGTGCAGAGCCATGGGGACGAGTGGGTGGTGATGCGGGAAGGGGACGGGGAGGAGGAGGAGCAGCAGCAATGGAGGTGCCAGGTGGTGGTGGTAGTGATGGTGGAGGGTGTGCGGCGCTGGATGCGCTGCTGAAGGCGCCTTGGTGGTGAGGGGGAACATACCGCATGCTGCAATGTGCGCAGCATCTCTGTGTGTGGTAGGCGGTCGGCTGCAACGCGTTCTGTGGGTCTTAGGGAGCTAAGGTGCTGTAGGAGGGAATGAGAGGTGGCATATGGCGTGCTGCGGGCAGGCTGAGGGTCCGTGGGTCACGGGGTTTAGGGTCGCAGTAACCAACGCAGGCACAACGTGTACTTTTGTAGTTGCTAGGCGTATGTGTGACCGCGCCTGGTGTGTACGGGCTTCATGTGGAGGATCCGAGGATAGGTCGCAAGAACATTTAACGACGAAAGGTGCAGGAGGTGAGGCACTGGGGGGCTTCATTACTGCTGCTACTGTTGACTGGCCCATAGTATGTCCGCCGGAGGAGGTCCCAAATGGAAGTGTGGAGGCAGCGGGGCAGGAAATGGGGCGGTGTGCACGCACACGTGTGCATTAACCCCCGCTTCCCAGTTTGGACCCCTGTGGGCTCATGTTCAAGGGGTGTCAGGATTGGCACCACGAACGCACATCACAACGAGCGAGCATACGGTGGCGTTAAGTGGTCTTTGCAATGGGTCAAAGCAAGCCGCATGGTAATTAAGCAACCCCGCAGCGGCGATACGCAGGGGCATGGAGCGCGGTTTTCCGTGCTGGAGAATGCATGCAGGCTATTGGGTATGGGACGGAGGTGAGTCACCGGCGGCAGGGCCTTTTGGTATGGCTGTGGGTTGGGGACGGTCTTGTACGGTGGCCTCAGCCGCTGTACCTGAACGTGAGGCACGATGCCGTACCAATGCCGTGGGTGCCGTACCAATGCCGTGGGTGCCGTACCAATGCGGTGGGTGCCTGCTGGCGGTTGAAGGGGAGCCGATAGGGCCCATGCATAGGCTGCGGGTCTGATGTTCGTGTGCCGCCCGTTGTCTTTCTGTGTGTGTGGGGTGGGGCGCGGATAGCAGCCGGGCAGACGGACTGCTGCGTCCTGCATGGTTTGCTAGGCTTTGCCTGCGCTGCTACCGGTATAGCGTACGTCGAGGGCCATACGTGGCAAAGGCGCCTTCCCGCCTGCAGATTGAGGTACGAATTTCTGGTGCTGTGCGCGAGGTCAGAAGGGGACGCCGGCGCCCTCTGGTTTGGTGTGTGACTGAGGGCTGGGAAGCGTTTTTCGTAGGGGGTGTATGCGCGCAGGGCTATGGGGCCATGTATGCGGGGCTAGGCGTGTACGTGAGGACACGGCAGAAACCGATCAGGCTGGGAGCGTTAGTGTTGACGTAGGGTGCTGTCGCCAGAGCGCCTCGCAGTCTTTCCGAGCCCGGCTTTCGTGTTTCAAAGGTGTTTCAAAAGCTGCCCAACTGCACGCCGCGTTGGAAAACATGGGCTGGGATGACGTGATGACGAGCACATGAATGAGTACGAGCGCTATGGTAGAATGGCACTTGTCGCACTTGTGGTACAATGGTATTTTCGCCTTTTGTTCGGCCCACTTCGGCTCACATTGCCACCGTATCGTAGACTTTGAAGGCAAGTAATGGTTCGAGGATGTCGAGTTCGCATGGCTGTGTGAATGCGGCAACGGGTGACCCATGGGACGCTGTACGGCACTCGCGTCGTACACGCCACGAGGGGCGACAGGGTGGCATGCAGGGGAGCTCCCTCCATGTGCGAATGAATGTAGGACGCTTTAATGCACCGCGTTTGGAGATGACTGCACAGCGAGAGAGCGGCACTACCTATCGGGGGTGCCGCCTGCGCCGACACGAACTGCAGTTGTGTGCGTGTGCAGTACCGGTAGTTGTGTTGTACGGTAGATAGTTTGAATTCTTTGGCAGGTTTACTTTCGCAGGTTGTCTTGCTGTTGTTGCGCTTGCGCCCGTTCTAGTTGCACCAGGCCTTGCAGCGTAGGAACAGTGGTCTGGCGCGCTCTTGTTGCGTGCAAAGCCGTCATGTTCAGAGTGTCAATTGATGACAGCTGTAGCCGTAAAACTTATGCAGAGGAGGGGCAGTGCCTGGCTGTGCTGCAGCCTGCAGGCTTGCAGGTGGGTTCGGTACGTTCTGGTACGTTAAGAGCACGCCGATGCACGGCAAACATTTGCTGCGTGCCACCAGCAGGTTATATCACAGACACGCAGATAAGTCGTGCTGAGATGTACAGGTGCTAGCCCCTGTAACCTTCTCACGAAGGAAAAAAATGTGACAGACACTACGGTACGTTACGGGAAGATCCATAACGAAGGGGTGTTAGTTGGTGTCAGGTACACCGTACGGATGGGAGCCGTGCATGCGTTATGCCGCTGTAGCAGTGCAGTTCTTGTTGCTTTGGTACGGCAGTCATGTGGATCATCAGTTGTTGGTGTTGTACGGCACTGTACGGCCGCCATGCGGAGCAACAGACGAGGAACATGGATGCCTTGAGCAGCCTCTGCACAAGAGGAGACGCGTAAAGAGTCTTAGCTAGCTAGCTAGCTAGGTACCGTACATGTTCTTCGTGTAGTCGCAGCTGCTTAACGGTAGTTGCCGCTTGCCGGCACGTGTCTGTGATGCCCGTGGGTGTTCGTTGCTGGCGTCGGTGGACGGGGAGGAACACACCTGCCATCTATGTGAAAATGTTGCTGCACAGCCAATTGTGCGGTTTCAGGGGCTGAGACGCCTGCTGAACTTATGCATCCTATGGCGGGTCTGAGCACCGGCAAGCGGCAGTGTGGGCTGCAGGCGTAGCTACCGTTCCAAAGCCCAGCTTGGAGTGTAACACAATATGTCAATACGTGAGTGAAGCCGCACAGCCGCACAGCCGTTCACCGAACCTGGCCCAACGCCATTGTCGCCAAAGGGCAACCTGAGGAGGGGTGGGTGTGTATGTACTGTGTTACAAGCTGTGGCCTTGACGCTTGGGCTTAGGCACGCAGTCCCTTACCGTTAAACTTGCAAGGGCGCGAGACGCGAGGAAAGCCGGGTAGCCGGCAGCAAAGACGCACGGGTTGTTACCGGTACAACCCGGCTTGTTACTCCCGCATGCAACATCACAAACGGCCCCCCTTGCCTGCCGGCGCTCCGTACGGCACCCTTGCTTACCGGTACCGTGTTCAGTTCCGTACATGCCAGGCGCCAGGGGAGTCTGCCCCGGGACAGTCCCGCCCCCGCTCGACCCGTTACCTGATAGGCCAATGTAAACCTTATACCGTTACATGAGCCTGAGGGAGCATTATACACCTGAAGACGACAACTCTTTTCTGCCCCTAACAGCACATGCGCAACAAGGACGAGCAGCCGCCTTAGGCGCTGCGTCCTTCACAAGTCAAACACCGCCAGCTCATACGTGAATCATAACCACCGAACCATACTGCGCTGCCTGAGTGCCACACGGCCGGGGCAATCGACCACAGCCGCCATAAGGACCGTCCTGCAACTGCATTGCCCTCCGACGCGGTAGCTGCTGGAGCTCACATGCCCCCTGCCCCTTGAAGGATGGGAGGTGCCGTCTACAGCACAGTGTAGTACAACGAGATACGGTACTCATCTCACGCACATCATGGCCTCAAAACACCCGCCCTAGCCCATCACCAAGTACAGCATAGCATGCGTGCTACACGCATCGTACCACACCCGGTCGGCCCGACGAGGCGTGCGCGGGCGACCAACCAGCGCCGGTACTGCAGCAGTGCTTTTGCCGTACACGCGCGCTAACGTAACAAGTCTCGGTACGACACCCGAGGACCGACGAGGCTCAGCCCTCGAAGCGCTTACGCCCAGCCCTTAAAACCCGCACGCCGTACACACATAACACACCACGGTTCACGCATCCCATGCAACTACAGATTTCCAGTCGGAGCACCAATCAAGACAGTCCAAACAGTCCAAAAGCAAATTTCAACATGCACGGTTTTCCGGCCTCATGTGCCGTTCAGGGGTTGCAACAGCGTGAACTGTGCGCGTTGCAAGCAAAATCACAGCCTTGACATTTGATGCTCAACATGTGCCAGCAGGCCACGCCCGGTCACCTGACACGTCACCTATCGGTACTTCCCTTGGCGCTGCCGCTGGCGTGGGCAAGGGTGGCAGTGCGCGTGCCAATACAGCACACGGCATTGCCACCGCCGGAGAATACGAACTGTGCCTGCACCAAAAATCAACACACCCAAGAGGCCAGCAGTAAGCGGGACAGTAGGTGCGTCCAGCACAAAATGCGGCAACCGTGTGCTCACGTCTTGGCTAACGCCCAGAACGCCAATCATGTTCCGTTGGCGTAAATTACCCTGCGGGGTCACGTGCGCCGCAGTGGAATCGCGAAACAAGTCAAAGGACACGTGCGCCCTCCGTCACGTGTCGAAAACACCTCCATTGCCGCCATCGCCGGTAATGCAGCGAACAAGCTGTAGCATGTGCGCCAGTCACAAAAATGCGGGCATTTGTATTTGTATTTGCATTCGCACCTGGCTCACAACCTAACGTACGTGTAAAGCGCGAGGCAATTTCCCCCAACGCACGCCCCCAGCGTATTGATATACCCTTGTATTCCCCAGCCCAACATGCCCTACTGAAGGGAACCCCTGGCCCTCCGCTACAGGCACCAGCGGCCCCCAGGGCGCATGCACGCCCATCATCGGCTGCTCACAACCGCCACCAAGCACCACGAACCGGCACAGATAAGCAACAGATAAAAAAAACAGCAATGCCCCCAGGCCAATGCGACCGGACCTCGCGCCGGCCGGCATGCGAACCCCACACCCCACCCCGCAGGACACCCCTTGATTGCCCCCGCCCACGCCGCCCACCCCCACCCCTCAGTCTTTCCGTTGCCACTTTGCTGCTCCGCGGTTATCTCCGCCCTTCACAGGTAGCCCCCCTCATTCCTCAGCCTCGACTTGCTCCTAGACGGCGGAGGCAGCGCCGCCGTGAAACTAAGCTGCTGCGCCAGCGCCGCATCGCTGCTGGTGCAGCTGCTCACACCCGTGCTCGTCAGCAGCCCACTGGCCCCTGCCCCACCCCCTCCTCCCCCACCCGCAGTCCCCCGCGCCTCCGTAACGCTCGCGTTTGCGTTCGCCAGCGCCATCGCAATCCTAGCGGCAATGAAACCCACGTATCCCCCGTGCCGGCTGCGCGCCCGCCAGCCCTCGCCGCCACCACCTCCTTCTCCCTCTCCCCCTTCCCCTTCCCCCTCCCCGTCCGCTCCTTCCGTGCTGCCGTTGAAGGTGTGGTAACCCACACCCGTCCCCATGCTTGGTTGGTTGCTACCACCTCCACCTCCGGCCTCGTCGCCGGTAGACACCTCACCATCGCCGCCTCCGCCACCGCCGCCGTTTCCGCCGCCGCCGCCGCTGCTGCTTCCGCCGACTCGCGGGTCGGTGGTGGTGGTTTCGGAGCGCTCGGTGTGCACCAGCGCCACCGCGCCGCCGATGTAGCGCACCTCCTCCAGGGGCGTCCACACCCACGTGCTCAGCAGGCCCTTGCCCTTGATCTGCCGGCAGTGAGCGGAGGTGTAGGGATGTGGTGACGAGGTGTTAGTTGCAGCGGCTAGCTGCAGGTGGGGTGGTGGAGACAATGCCGGTGCTCAGGTGCAGGTGCTTAGCATGCCCTTGCCCTTGACATGTGTGGGTTAAGGACCGAGGAAGGCGGCAAGGCCACGGCGTGGGAGGTGTAAGAGGACCAAGGAAAATGATCAAGGACTCAGCTTTCATTGCCGCATGCGCGGTCCACCAGCCCCGCAGCTGCACGTGGCCCCGCTGTTATCTCTCCCCCCGCAAGTACAGGTGTCTGCCATGTGTTCGGTACTGCTACAGCCCCTTGCTTCCTCAGGCCCGGTGTGTGCCCGCCCACCTGCAGTCCACCGGTTGCGGTGAACCCCCCGTGCGGCAGCAGCGCCTTTGTGTCCTCCGACACGTGTATGGTGCCTGGCGTGCAGGTGGTCTGCATGCGGGAGGCGCTGCAATGGAACAGGAGGGAGGGAAACAGGCGGAGAGGTACCAGGGGGAGCGTCAGTGGCAGCAGCTGTAAGAGCACCTGGCAATGGGGCGGCGCAGGTGTATGCAGCCGGTGGGGTGCCGGGCGTGCAGGTGGTCTGCCTGCGGGAGGCACTGCGTCGGGGCAACAAAGAGGCAAAAGCGGGCATGGCAGTCAGGCGCAGGCTGCACTGACTGCAGAATCAAGGGATATTCTTTGGTCTACAGCTTGCTGGTTCAAAGGGGACCTGTTGTGGACAGTGCATGGCCGACAGGCGCCCCAAGCCCCTGCCCACGTCGTGTGTGCCCCCGTCGCGGACTTTTGGTGGCTGCTGACCTCACTGCTAATTTCCACCCATGCTGCTGTTCCTGCTTCACAGGTCGCCCTGCTGTCTTCAAGCTTTGCCACCCTTGTACCGTTATCGCAACACCGCACCCGCCCACTCACTTGTTGACGGTGTCCCCGCACCAGCATGCGCACCGCCACCCACGTTATGTGCAATGTGCTACCCTGGCATCACGATTGGCTGCGTTGTAATATTGCAACTGTGACTTGTTACTTACGTGTTGACGGTGTCCCCGAATAGCACGAAGCGGGGCACACGTGTACCCACGATGCCGGACACGATGGGTCCGGTGTGGATACCCTGGGCGGGAGGCGGCGGGCGAGGTGCAAGAGGGGCCAGGAGGCGGTTGGGGAGTGCATTATGTTGTAAGGAGGACAGGGCGGAATGGCAAGAAGCATCGGGGGTCAAGCGGTTAACGGCCACCGCGGCCTCGCGGGGTGGTTGCGACAACAGCGGCAGGCACAGCCCTAGTGACCGCCATCCCGAACTTGGTTGTGATTTGCCGCAGCGTTGGCAGCTGCGGCCTCTGCCGCAGCTTTTAGCGCAGAAGAATTGGCTACAGAAGCCGCGTTGGCCGTGCCACGCATCTATGCGCTGCCATAGCCCCTGTCGTGCACTGGTTGATTCACGCCCCCGCTCCTGACACCACCCCAGTGCCGTTACGCCCTTGCCATCATTCGATAATAGTACTCTCCGTCCACCCCTGGTTTACATGATCCGCAGCTTGACTGGTACCTTCCCATTTTTATATCTCCACCTAGTTGTCCCCTGCACCCTTGGTGCCCATATTCTGTAGCTTCACCGGCTCCCCGGTGGGCGACAGGGTCCCCCCCTTCCTACATGCCGCTCTGCGGTTATACCCCTTCGCACTTCGCCGTTCTGCGGTTGACCACCTTCCCACTCACGATGCGCAGCTTGACCGGCTCCCCGGTGATGGGCAGCGGCGTGCGGGCAGCGATGGCCAGCATGGCCTTGGCGAACATGAAAACCTGACATCAAAGGGGAGGGAGGACCGGCTTGGCACTAGTTGTAAAGCTTGGGTGGGTAGATCGCTACACATTGAGTAATACGAACCAAACGTAAAACCCGAACCTTCAACCCATACGACGGGGATGCGGGGGGGCGACCCAGCAGGCGCCTCTGCCCGCCAGCCGCCCGCCTGCTGTTGCGTGCGACTGGCGAGAGGGGGTGGGTTGGCACGAAGACGAAGCCCGACACCGGGCACGGGCAGGCGCATATTGTTGTTGCTTGCATGGGAAGCACACCGGTACCCCGTCCCCCGCCCTCCGCCAGCTTCCAAGTCCCTCACACCCCACCTTGTTTGTGTGCAGGGTGTCCCACCGTTCCCCACACCTCCTCCAGCTCGACCGGACGACCGCACACCCTCCCCTCTCCCCGCTTCCGTTCCTCTCAACCCCCCTCCCAAACCGTTTCCGTGTGTAGGGGGTCCAAGCGGCCATTGCGGGAGGCCTCCCCTGCCCGTCCCCGTTCCTACTTCCGTGCAGCTAAGCACTCGCCTCACGGTTTTCCGGCCTCCCCCTTCCCGTCTCTCCCCTCTCTCTCCCCCTCATCTCACATCCTCCACGTGCAGGGGGTCCCAGTGGTCCTTGCTGAGGGCCGCCCGTCCCGTCCCTGCCCTATGCACCTACACACAGCGGGATGTTTTTCTCCAGGTCCCCTTCGCCCCATCTACCCACCTTCTCCGCGTGCAGGGGGTCCCAGCAGCCCTTTAGAGGGCCCCCGGCCCCCGTCCTCGTCCTCGCCCCAGTCCCAGCCCTGTGCCCCAACAACGCTTGTCAGCCCCCTTTGCCCCCTCATCTCACCTTCTCCGCGTGCAGGGGGTCCCAGCGGTCCCTCACCGCCACCGCTCCGTCCTCCTCCTCACGCAACAGCCCGCCGGCAACAATGAACAGCGAGCCAATGGTCTCAACCTGGGGAGAGCGAAACGCCGCGGGGCAAGGAGGAGACCCACCAGAGTGGATTCCCGCATGACAATTGAGGCCTCCTTTCCCAGCTAACCTGCAAAATACTATTAGGCCATGAACTTGTACTGCGCGTCTCTTGGTTGGGAATAGTGCCATCGGACCTGCCCCTGCACCCCACCTTGTGCACGCCAAATGGCTCTATGGCTGCGTCGAATGCTGCGAACAGGTGGTTGAGGAAGGCTAACACACGCTGCGGCGCCAGCTCCATGACGATGTCGTCGAAGTCGCTGATGTCGGCAAACAGCACAGTAGCCTGAGGCAAGAGATGTTGCGGTGGAGGGATGGTGAGGTATGCAAATACGACACGGGCATCACACCTTTGCAGCCATGGGCCTGCCGCCACGACAAGTCCACAAATAGCACCATGGCAGCACCAAATACCATAAGCGCATGCGTCATTGTCGATTTGCGCTGCGTACGGTATCGCACCATTGGGTGCAGTGTGGCCAGCTTGTCCGCGTCCCTCAGCACCGGCCGCCAGTCGTCCCCCGCCAGCCACTCCGCGGGCAGGGCCTCCAGGGGAGACCCACCGCCCGCCGCGCCGCCGCCCAGGACCCCCGCGCCCAGGCCCCCGGGCCCCGCGGCCGCCGTGAGCTGCAGCAGGGGATTGTCCTCCACCACGTGCTGCAGCACGTGCCGAGGGAACAGCTGCAGCAGCAGGCGCCGCTCCGCGCACATTACGTGCACCAGGTGCCGCTCCGCGCGCACTTTGGCGGTCACGTCGACCTGAAAAGCGGGGTAAAATCTTTGTTTTTAATTATATTTTTTCTTAAAAGTATAGATGAGAATTAACATTGTACATTCATTACGTGGACCAGGTGCCGCTCGGCGCGCACCTTGGCGGTCACGTCCACCTGGAAAGAGGGAGAAGCATGGTTTTATAAACTCAATTGTTTAGGGTGTGTGCGTTGCGTAGTAGCGTTGTGTATATGACGTGCACCAGGTGCCGCTCGGCGAGGACCTTGGCGGTCATGTCGACCTGTAGGCAGGGGAGAGAAGGAGCCATTTGCCAAACACATTAGGTAATCACACAGTAGCAACGTACTGAGACGGGATCTGCAGCAAATGCCGCTCGGCACGCACCTTGGCGATCAGGTCAACCTGATACGAGGGAGAGGAACAGCGCGCAACCCCGCCGGTACCGGTGCAGCCGACATGGTCTCGGGTTGACATTTGTGACAATTTGACATGCATGACACCCAGGGTACTTGCACCCTATGCACCCTCAACGACCATCCATACCGACACCGCTCCCAACCCACTACCTTGCTAACCTTTTTCACACATGTCCAGAATCCCATTGCACACGCCCCCTTAACCCACCTGAGTCAGCACCAGCACCGGCAGCCCACTGACGGGGTCCACGGCCCGCACAGCAGAGAACTCGTGCCACGCAACATCCGGGTCCTCGTCCGCACCCACAACCCCCAAGTCTTCCAGGCCAGTGACACTGGGCCACATGGCGCCGCCGCCGTCCCCTGCCTCGCCGTACATGCCCGCCGCCGCCCCGCCGCCGCCGTCGGGGCCGTACGGCACGCCCGAGTCGTACGGCACTGCGAGGTCGTACCCGAAGCTTGGGGCATCCGTGCCATCCTTCCCTTGCCCCAACTTGACTAGCGGTGCGCTGCTCTCCTCTTGCTCGAGCTGATACTGCAGCTCCGCACGTGCTGCCGATATCCCCTCCTCCTCTGCATCCTGACGGTCCTCGCTTAGGGGAGACTGCATGTCCTTCTGTCCTGCGTTCGCCTGCACGCCCCGTGCTTCAGCAGCAGGCTGAACCAGTGCCGCCGCCGCCGCCGCCGCAGTAGCAGCGGCAGCAGCAGCCGACGTGAATGAGCCCATGGGCCCCACCAGCACCCCAGGGAAGGGGCTGACCGGCAGGGTCATCGAGAGGGAGGTCCTGCCTGGCCCCGGCGACGCCAGGGCGACTGCTGACCCCCTGTCTACCTCCCCCGCGCCCTCCTTGTGCCGCTGCTGCTTGTGTTGGTGGTTCTGCTGGTGTAGGTCGTGCTGCTGCATGCGTCCAGCGCTGGAGGACTGCCCCTTATGCGAGTGCGTTCGGGTGACACCAGAGGGCGCCCTTGGCAGCCCCTGCCCCTGCCCCTGCCCTGGCCCTGGCCCCGGCCCGTGCCCTCCCGTTTTGGCGCTGCCAGACCCAGTCGCCAACGCATCCGTAGGCGAGGAGAACGAGGTGTGTGCCGACACCAGCCGGCTGCTGCCCACGTGGTGGTCCTGCGTGCTGGTGGAGAGCGTCCTGGGGGGCCCTGGCCCTGCAACCAGGCCCGCTATGGAGGCAGAGCGGAGGGAGCTGGCAAAGAGCAGCACGCGAGAGGTGGGGGTGGCGGGCTCGGGGCTGGCACACGCGGGGGGGCTCACGATGGAGGCGGGGAGGTCGTGCGCTGGGCCGCTCACTGCAGCAGGCGGGTACAGGTGCGGGTGTGGGTGTGCCCCAGAGCGGGTGTCGGTTGTGTTTGCGGTTACGCCGCCGGAAGGCAGGGCAACCGAGGGCGTGCTGGATGACAGTAGGCCGCCGGTGGAGGTGCTGGCTAGGCCACCTGGCCCCGCGGGAGGGCGGCGGACTGGGAGATGGGGCCCCGAGGCCGCGGGCGGCGGGAAGGAGCCCGCGTCAGGCCCCTGGCCAGACCCCGTCAGGACCAGCATGACAGTTGGCACGTTGTGGTTGGTAGGAGCCTCCGCCTCCTCGTTATCTCCCTGCTGCAACGCCGTCCCCTCACTCCGCCGCCCGCCCACCCGCCTCCCTTGCTGCACTCCTCCCTGCCGCACCCCCTCCTTCTCCACCACCCCGTTCGGCCCACAAAAGAACGACCCGCTGGACCTGGTGTGCTTGAGCGGGTGCCGCCTTCCCGCACCCAGACCCACCGCCGCCTGCGCCCCCTGCCTCCCCGCCCTCGCCCCCCTGCCCCTCACCCCCCACAAGCAACCTCCCGGACACGCTGCCCTCCACCGCTGTGGCGCTCCCACACCTCCGAACCATGCCCACAGCCACCGACTGGTCATACTTGTCCTCCGTGTCCAGCCCAAACACCTCCGTCATGCGCATGCCGGGCCGGGGGCCCCGCATGCGAGCACCCGCACCCGGACCCACACGCGCTGCCGCCGGTTCCGTTCCCGGCCGGAGGCACTGCCACGAGGATCGCTCCGCCATCAGGGCCCAAGTAGAGGTGGCTAAGGGGTCGTTCGCGTCGTGCAGGAAGGCCCTGTTGCGCGCGGAGCTGGTGTGTCCCCCGCCGATGGGGACGCTGGTGTGGTGCTGGAGGGGGTGGTGTGGGTTAGCTGACCGGGTGCGGCTGTGGGGCTGTGGGTTAGGGGCTGAGTGGTGGGGGCCCGGGAGAGGGACGTGCGATGGTTGGGGGTCGCCGTGGGGATCCAGAAGGTTGGTGAGGGCGGGGTCGTGCTGGGTGTCTAGGGTGTTGAGCAGGGCTGCGGTGTCGAAGGGGTCATGGTGGTCGGCTGTGCGGCCAGCACCCAGGGCGGCCCAATGAGCCTGGGTACGGTTGGTGGTGGTGGCTGCGGCGGCGGCGGCGTGCTCGACAGAGCCCGCTGCGCGATGGAAGGCTGAGGTCGGACCGTGGGAGGCGGGGCCGTGCGGGTGCGACAGCGCCCTTGCGGTGGGGGTGGTCACGTGGGTGTGGGAGGTGGAGCTGAGGCTGCCGGTGCCGGCGCCTGTGGGCCCCCTGCTACCGTTCGCCCAGTGGCCCAGCAGTGTGCTCATGTGGCCGTCCCGACCCAAGGAGCTGGGCCCTCCAAAGGACCCCGGCCCGGCATCTTCGCCGCCTGCAATCTCCGCTACCTGCCTGTGCTGCTGGAGCAGCAGCGGCTGCTGGTGGTGCTGCTGGTAGGGGTGGGTGTATGATGAGTGCTGGCGGCTAGCTGCCGTCCGGGAGCCGGAGCGGCCGTCTGGGAGGGCACCTGCCTTCCAGCCGTTGGGCACTGGGCTGCCAGGGGGGGAGCCGTGCCCTGACCCTCCGCCCTGGCCCTGGCCCTTGCTCGGGCGGTCGAGGCTGCTATGCTTACCCTGGCCTTGCGCCGGCCCCTCCACCGCGCCCACGGGATTGCCGTGCTGCTGCTGCTGGCGGTGGTTGCGCTGCGGCTGGGACTGCGACAATGTGGAGACGCCCTTGCGGTGCGAAAAGGACAGCTGCCGCAGCGTCCGTGCCACCAGGGATCCCAGCGAGCCCTCGCCCAAAGACCGAGACGGCTTGGCGCTCCGCCGCCGAGGGGGCGGACCCTGCTGCAGTTGCTGCTGCTGCTGCTCGCCAGGGCTCTCCGCTGCCTCGGCCCCCGGCCGGGTCCCTGAACCGCCCAGGATGAGCCGGGTGCGGGCGCCGGGGGCGGGGGCTGAGCTGCGGGTGGAGGCGGAGGCGGAGGTGGGGCGGCTGCCGCGGCGCTCGGAGTGTTGGGCGTTGGTGTGGGCGTCCGCGTGGTGTGTGGCCAGGCGCTGAACGTGCTCCTCGGCTTCGCCGTACATGGTGGTGATGCGCTCCTGCAGGACGGCGCTGGTGGGCACGCGGGCAATGCCTGGGGGCGTACGACAGGGTGTACGACAGTCGTACAGGAAGGGGGGGTGAGCGGGGTTGCGTTGTGCAGGCGCCATGTGGGAAGCCGGGGCGCGGCGGCAGCGGGCGGTGTGCGGCGTACCGGTGCGGTGGGTCCGGGATGGGATGGGGGGCAGCGGGGGTGGCGGCGGCAGCTTGACCCAGATCAGGGGCCATGCGGCACAGGCACACGCAACATGTGTGCATGCCTGGTGCTACTGGTGCCTCCGCTTGCCCGCCCTCGCCCTCACCCCCAACATACCTTGCCACACCCTGCCGTTGTCCAGCACCTCCACCAGCATGTGCTCCAGCTTGAGCGGCTCGTGGCAGAAGATCTGACCCAGGACCCCAAACTCTCCCTGCGGCGCCTGCCCCGGGCCCTGCCCAAGCTGTCCAGATAGGGGTTCCCCAGGGCCAAGACCCTCTGGCGGTTGAAAGGCGTCAGCCGCATCTGCGTCTCCAGACGACGGCAGGGGGCCCGGGGGCGGAACTGCACTGCCGAGGATGCGGCTGCGGCCCTTGTGGCCGGATCTGGTTGACCGGGGGCGTGCGTTGTTGGTTGACCCGGGGTGTCCGTCAGGGCTGTCGATGCCCTCCGCGTTTTCCAGGTACGGGACACCCACAGCACCGAGGATGCCCTATGGAACAACAGCGAAGGCAAATTTAGGTAGAAGGCTTTGAACCTCCAGGAGACACGCCATACGTGGCCTGTTGTCGCTGTATAGAACGCAGGGGGGGAAGGGGGGGCGGGAGGAGTCGAAGCGGTCGTACCTTTTGAGGTGCCAGCATAGTTGCCTTGCGGATGGACGGGCTCCCGTGGGGAACCTGCCCTAGGTATCCAAGAGAGGCTGGATTTTGGTGGACGACTGAGCCGTCACCAATGCTGAACACTGTGATGATAGCAGGGAGGTTTGCGGCCACCATGCCGTCGCGAGCGCGACGAACATCCTCTGGACTATCCCCCGTGTCGGCGGCAATTGCTGCAAGCAAGGCTCCATGTCCACTCAGTACTCCCCGCTGCGTATTATCGGGTGTGCAGGGTCGGTGGGGCTCTGTGCTTCCAACTGCAGCATGAGTTCCGTTTTCAGCGGGCTGTTCTTGAGACTTGTTCCCTATATTACTGCTCGGTCTTTTCTGTGAAAAGCAGGATAGCCACATCCTAGCGACATATCGGTGCTGCAGCTGTTTCGTCGTCAACTTGCGTTCTGACTCGCGTTTTGTTTAGTTGACTGCTGCCCATGGCAGTGGAGTAATACTGCGTTAAATTTGAAGTTGCTTAAAGTGTCGTGTGAAACGTAGACGCAAGGCGGTTGTCCGCCTTGAACCTGTGGCAACCTCGTGATAACGCGGTGATAACGCGGTACAAGCAGAAGGAGAGGAGAGGTTTCCTAAAGGTCACCTTATAACGCTACTCTTGCTGAAGCAGCATACTCATGCAGCATCGTGACTACCGTTCTCCTTTTGCGTTAGCGCGACACCTCTTCTGACACGTGCACATGGGCAGCTGACCCCTCGACACCCGTCGTCCGTCCCAACCAGGGCCGGCCTTGTCCCAACTCCAGGGCCTCAACCGTGTGAAGCTGCCGTAGTAGGCAGGCGAAGATCGAGCCTCCCTAGACACTGACCAGCACTGACCACTGCAAAACCGAGTTTAACCTTGTCCGACTCTTGTTGGCTGTTCGCAGCTACAGCGCCAGGCGCACCGACCTATCCATTTACACTTGGTACTCAAGGGAACACTCGGCGGTTGCAGGCCCAGGCTTCGCCCCGCCCCGTCCAAAGGGTTACCGCATCCCAACGTCACTTGCCCATTGTATCAGCCTCCAACTCGACTACTGTACATGCATGGTTTGGCTGCTGCCATTGGCGTCCGTTGCCTGCCGTGCCGTACATCTGTACTTTGCGTCAGACAGCACGCTCGCCCTGACGGACATGCTGCCCACCAGCAGGGCAGCTAGATACCCAGCCGACACTCACCTGGTTGCTACCTCTTGCTACCAGTTCTGGCACGCAACGATGCAGGGGAGGCCCGACGGTCATGCGCGCGCGCTAGCATGCAGGGCAATTCCCCTAAGACTCTTCCCTAATTTGGTGGTACCTGAAAAGCCCAGACCCCGAACCCCAGATCCCCAACTACGCAGTCTCCTGTAGTCTCCACCACGAACGAAGTCCCCACCAGTCTCCACCAGTCTCCACCTCGTCACTCTCTTGTGAAGAAAATCCTTTTGCCGTCATCCTTATCAATCTCACAAAATCCCTGCCTCTCGAAAACGTGCCCCAAGCAACCCTCTCATGAAGGCACAGACAACCTGGAGTGTAACACACAATGCGAAGTGCAGGCTGCGGGACTGTAGCCGTCAGCTTGTTGCAGCATAACCCAGAGGCAAGAGCCAAGTCAGGCAACCCACCCCTCCTCGCTTCACTACTACCGGTACTCATCCGTACTGTTGGTTCAGACATGCAGGCACCAGCCGCTGCGCTCCTCGTGCAAACGAGCAAACCCCTCAATGTACACAACACGGAATACGGTACTGATACACTCTGACGTCCGAAAGGCACCTCGCCCAATGAGGCCCGGAATGCCGCCGGCGGCCCAGCCACCCTACGCACTCATGGTTATTTGCCCATACCGGTATCAGCAAGGTATACTGTACATATCTACGAAATCCTATGATCCGCCAGGACAAAGTAAGGATGGGCAGCTCCCAACTGCGCCATCGGCTTGATGCACAAAGCTCAGGCGGTACGACTGGACGCACCCACGACACGTGCTCGGTGCGTGGAAGACACTGGACACACACAATTATACAGCAAGCCCGAACACAGCTAGATGCTAAAACGCTCGCTCCAATGTCAGAGTTACCGGCTTGACGCGTGACAGCACAGCTGCAGGCAACCTGGGCCGGAAATAAATCAAGCGAAGGCACTACCGGACACACGCTCAGTGTAGTGCGTCAGCCCAGAAGCCCAGTAAAGAGGATACCCTATGGTCTGAGCGCCATGAGGATGACACGCGGAGCTCCTGCAGTACCACCAGCGCGTGTTGCTTGCTGCCGCTGCTGGTGCTGGTGCCGGGTCTGGGGCTACCGCACGTAACCGGGAGAAGGAGGTGAGCCGAAAGCGGCGGTGCACACACCGTTAACCCCCCGGGAACCCTAGCACTGCCGCCACCGCCGCCCGCGGGCGGCAGCGCCGCCGCCTGCCGCCATTGCCAGTAAGGTTTCTGCCGCCACCGTCGCCGCTGCTGCCGCTGCCTCCGCCGCCGCCGCTGTCGCCGGTGTCACCACCGCCGCCGCGGCGGTGGTGCCGTCACGCGGCAAGCTCACGCTGCTTGCGCCCACGCTGGGGTGCAGCCCGGAGGCGGCGGCAAGGGAGGCTCCGCCGGGGGCTTCGGTGGAAGCGCCACAGCGGCGGCTGTAGTGGCGGCAGCGTGGGGACACGGCCTGCTGCTGCTGATCGTGCTGCTGTTGTTGCAGCAGCTGCTGTAGCTGCATGACCGCAGCCAGGTGGGCAAAGGCCCGGGCCCCGGCCGCAACGGGCAGCCATGGCAGCTGGGGCAGCAACGGGGACGGCGGCGGTGCTGGCAGCGGCGGCAACGGCGCCGCAGCTCCGGCGGAAGACTTGCCACGGTCCGACACCCCGGCCGCCTGCCGCAGCAGCAGCTGCTGCCACTCCTGCCGCCGCTGCTCCTCTAGGAGGCGCCCGGTCAGCATTAGCTGCTGTCCACACCGCTCCTGCTGCTCGTGCCGCTCTCGCAGCATTTTTGACACCAATTGGTCCTGCTGCTGCTGTTGGTCGTCCGGCCAGCGCTCCTGTTGCGGTAGTGGCTCGTCATGCCACAGCTGCTCTTGTTGCTCCCGCACCTGCCACTGATGCTCCTGCTGCTGCTGCTGGTGCAGCAACAACGCTAGCAGCTGCTGCTCCTGCCATCGCTGCTGTTGCCACCGCTGCTGCTGCTCCTGCTGCTGCTGCTCTTGCTGCTGCTGGTGCAGGAGCAGCAGTAGCTCTGCCCTTAGCTCCGGTTGGGGATGCGGTACAGCCGCATCAAGCGTAACACCGCCGTGCGCGGATGTTGCAGGGACCGACTGCGCTGGCGCAGCAGTAGGGGCCGTAACAAAGCCCGCAGCCGGTGGGCCGGCGCGTTCCGGAGCTGCTGCTGTGCTGCTGGCCCTTGCTGCACCAATGCGCTGGCGTGGTGGCCTACGTGGGGAGACCTCCTTGAGGTCTAGCACGCATGGTGCTGGTGCGTCTTCGGTGTCGTCCTGGTCGGTGTCATCGTCGGAGTCCGAGGCCCTGTCGAGCCGAAATCCCTAGGGTTCAGGACATGACAGTTGAGCGGCAAGCACAGTTACAGACGGCTCATGCCTCTCTGTTGAGCTGCGAAGGCTTTCTGCGCCTGCTGATGCAACGGCAAGTGGTACACGGCAGTACCGGTACTGCCCAAACACTCGTACGCGATGTACTACAGGGGAGCTCCCTTGGTGTACGACCCAGATCGAGCGGCAGCGTCATAGTGCATGCAGTGCCATGGCAATGCGCATGCATGGCTTGGCACGGCGTGGCACGGCCAGGCAGTACGGCAAACCCCGTACGTCCACCGCGCATGTGCACCAGTGTGGATCTGCATGCAGGGGCTACGCATGCACGTCACTGGACCCGCCCCTTGTTCCCGTGTACCAGTACTGGGGTTGAGGCCGCCCTAGCCATGCAGCGCCGTGGAGCTGCACCGCGCGCTCTCCGTGGATACCGGTAGTCCGGTACCAACGACACGATGCGCACAGTGCGTACGGTACCATCCGGCCTGGCCACCCTGGCCCGCTGGCAGGCGTCCCTTCTTCCCAACCTCAAGGGAAGCCACCCTCGCGACCGTTGCGTACCTGTTTAGCGCAGCGTTGGTTAGCCCGGTACTCCCGGAAGTATGCCGCGCACCGCGCCTTGTCAGCGCGGAACCCCCGGGCTTGGCGCTTCACGTCCGCGAGGGAGGGGACATCCCCTGTGCTGCCCCACAGCCTCTCGGCGTGTTCAGCGTGCCAGCTACGAGTCAGCAGGCGCAACAGCATGTGCTGCTTAGCAAGTGCAAGTTCAATTGTTGTTATGCTGTAGGTGTAGCAACCTAGCTTGCCATGCATCTTCCAGGTTGTGTCGAGCTGCCCGTGGACGCCTCAGCTCCAGAGGGGATCCCCCAGGATCCCCTGTGCTCCTCGGGTCGTGTAAGGGCATGGTTCAACATGCAACCATATCAGCTGATTTGTCAGACGGAAGTCTTAGAGTCATCACTTACTCTTGCAATTCATGGGCTTTCGGGCGCCTGCCCCGGATCAGGTGCTTCCGAAACCAGTCGTTGAACGGGGCCCAAAAGAAGCGGGGCCTGCGAGGGGCCACCGCCGCCGAGACCATGCCAGCCAGCAACCCCCAGTGGTGCACCGAAGTTTTTAGCTCCAGTGAATCCACCCTGGTAATCTCACGAGCGTATCTGCAAAATGTCCATAAGGGCGCACGAGACACGGAGTGAGACCAAGGTAAGGGACCAGTGGTGGCAGGAGTGGAGGCGCAAAGCCGTGCCCCCTTGTCGAAGCAGCTGTTATCTGCAGGCCGAGACTCAGCTAAATAACTTGGTAGCTTGATGCGCGGACGCAGGAGACAGCGAACATGGGCACGGGTGCCGTGGGGTGTCTAGGTTGGGGTGCCGTGTTGAACCTTGCTTAGGTGGCTGAAGCTCGAGGTGCCATACAGTGTACCTCTAGTCCAACAAATCAGTCAGTTTGCTAGATATGTTATGGGTTGCTGAAGCCAATAGCCAGCGCTCAGTTGTCCCGCTACTCCCAACAAACAGGCATGATGCGATGCGACCAAAAGTAGCGCATACGCTTCGATGGCGCAATGCTTGACTTACTATGTCAGTTCATCAATAGCGCTCTGTTGTGGCATTGGCCTCTACAGGCGGGCGCGCTGGCTGTCGTCAACTGGCAGCACGTCGGGGCAACTGGGAACTGCGGAAACTGCACACCGCACTTATATCTTATTTAGCAAATAGCTATATTGCGGCGATGTCGTGTGGTGCATGTGTTGGTTTCAGCCTGTTGCCGTACCCTGGGCACGGCCTGCATCAGCGCTGGCCCTGGACTTAGCGAGGCACGGAATACGTATTCTGTATTTGCATCTGGAAAAGTAATCAGACCGCTGAGCTGGTCTGCACTACAGAGTACACGGCCACAGACGCAAGGAAGGTCTCGCCAGGTCTCGCCGCTCCCCGCTCCGCGTCCCCGCTCCCAGACCCAGCTCCCCACTCCTCCCCACTCCCCACTCCCCTTCCAGTGATTGCAGGCCGCACAGCAAGGAGAGACAAGGTATCTCAGTAGCAAAGGAGGTTCAGGATATCTGCAACCAGCTTAAGCTCTACGATCTCTACACCCCTTACGCCCCCCGCCTGCACTGCATGGGCGTTGCGAGGAGCGGGACCAGACGGACAGCCCTCGGGCGCACCTACGTAGCATGTCGCACAACGGGAACGAACCCCATGGTGCAAGCAGGAAACCCAGTGCAAGCAGGAAACCCTGAAACAAGCCAGTGCCCCTCACACAGGCCGCTTTCCAAGCGCCTCCCAGCGCCTCGCCTGGAGTCCGCAACACCCTGCGTGTCCACCTGCTGGCTCCTCAGCACACCACTGCTAGCAGCTGCTAGTGCTCGCTACAAACCTACAACGCACCCGCTGCCCCACGGCACGGTCCCCTATGTGTTTCCCGCTAGCAACTAAGCACAGCCATGTACCGGTGATCAATGATACATGCGCTGTGCCCGTCTATGCCAAGCTAGAATCAAAGAGAGTCAGGCCCACGATTACCGTAGTCCACCTCTATAGCGCCCCCTGCTCCCAACGCAGCCTGGTGCCGCACCACCCTGCGTGTCCACCTGCACGTGCCGCACCGCACCGCTGCTAGCTCTCTAGTACCCCACACGCTGAGAACACCACAGCATATCAAATTACTAAAATCAAATGGGACGCTGCCTCCCACGAAGGAAGTTTGCGCATGTCGCCAAAAAACGAAGGGTGCAGTCCACACGGGTAAGGCCGCTCGCCAGGAATCAATGCACGAGCAGCTTGCAGCATTTTGTAATGCGATGCCGCCATAACACGAAAAGCTCAACCGTACTAGCCCACACGTGGCGCACTCAGCCGGCCAGCGCCGCCTTCGCACGCATAACGCCCACCCGTGTACAGCGCTGCCAATCAGCAGTGCCCATAGTAACAATCGAATTACGCTGCCAATCAGCAGTGCTCACTACTTAACTCCATCCCAAGCAATCACCACTGCGCTCCACTCGACACCCTGAGCGCCAAGCCGTACAAGTTTGCACGTTTGCTTATGAGTGCCCAGGCATTACAGCAGCACCTCCACCTCAACCTCCAGCTGCAGCTGCAGCAGCGCCGCCCCCGCGCCCTCAGCCTGCATGGCGCACGGCCCCGCGGCGCCCTCCGGCCCCCAGTACGCAGGCATGGCGTGGTAGGGCATGCCGTACGGGGGCATGCCGTACGTGGACATGCCGTGGTAGGGCATGCCGTGGGAGGCCGCTGAGTGCGCATCCTCCCCCTGATGCTGCTGCTGCACCGCCCCCGGCAGCTGCTGCAGCCCCTGCTGCAGGCACCACACGCCCTGCTCCCGCCCGTGCCGCCACCAGTCACCCATCGGCTGTCCCACCTCCTGCTGCTGCCACTGCGGCTGCAGCTGCAGCGGGGGAGGCTGCGGCGACTGCGGCAGCAGCGGGCATCCTGGCGCCTCATGCACCCCCGGCCCCATGTCGACCTCCATGTGGCCCAGCTCGTCGGGCAGCTGCTGCAGATGCGCGTCCTCCTCGACCTCCATCTCCACCTCCCCATCCACCTCCATCGACCCTCCCACGGCCCATGACCCGGCCCCCTGCCCGGAGCCCAACGTGCGGCACTGGGCCTGCCCAAAGCCCTGCCCCGAGCGCGAGCTGCTGTGGGTGGTACTGATGGTGGCGTAGCTGGTGGCATGCTGCCACGCCCAGTCTTCCTCCTCCTCCGGCCCCTCCTCCGGCGTCCCCGAGCGCGGGTAGCTGCTGCAGGCGGTGCTGCTGGTGGTGCAGCTGGCGGCACGCTGCCCAGCGCGGGCATCAACCTCTGGCTCCTGGGCCGGCCCAGACACCCACCCGGACCCCGGCCCCGACTGCGGGCCGCTGCCGGCGCTGGGCTCCTGCTCCTCCTCCTCCTGTCCCTCCTGCTCCTCCTCCTGTCCCTCCTGCCCCGCCTGTCCCCCCTGCCCCTGTCCCTGCCCCTGGCCCTCCTGCGCCCCCACGCCGTCCGCCCCCGCCAAGTCCCGCAGGCTGGCCATCACCTCCCCCGCCGTGGGCCGGTCCTCGGGCAGCGCCGCACGGCACGTGGCAGCCAGGGCGCGCAGCAGCGCCAGGCGGGACAGGTCGCCCTCGTCCGGAGCCACGCCCGACTTCCCCAGCGCCGCCTCCAGCCCCACCACGTGCTCCTCCACCGTCTCGCCCCACGCGTACACCTGGCTGAGCATGCAGCTGTACGACTGGGGGCGGCCCTGCGCGTCCTTGACCGCGAACAGCCCCGGAACCGCCTCCTCCGTCGCGCGGCCCTGCTCCACCATCTGGGACAGCTGCACCAGTCCGGGGCAGCCCGCCACGAACTTCTCGATCTGCTGCCTCTTGACCGCCTCTGCCTCCTTGCTGCTGTGCAGGCGCTGCAGCTCCTCGAGCCACTGCATCACGTGCTCAGGCGCCGCGTAGCACGGCGTGAACCAGGCGCACTTGCACGGCTGCAGCGCAAGGTGCCGCGCCTGCGCCGCCGCCAGCTCCGCCTTCTCCGCCGCCGCCGCCGCCGCCGCCACGCTCTCCGTCGCCGGCAGGAGCAGCCTTGCCGCTACCGCCCACGCCGCCTCCCACCACGCCGCGCTGTCCGCCTCCTGCCGCTGCCGCGCGCTAAGGCGCTGCATGCCGTCCAGGTCGATGGCCAGGGCGCAGGCCGCGGCGCCGCCGCCGACGGACAGCACGTTCTGGGGCTTGTAGTCGCACCAGATCAGGTACGCCATCGCAAACACCTCCAGCTGCGCCGTCGAAGACAGCAGCTCCGCCCACTCCGCCGGCCAGTCCACGCGCCCTTCCGCCTTCGCCCGCCCCTCCAGCTCCTTCAGCTGGTCCGCCAGCGTGCCCCGCTCGCCCCACTCGGACAGCATCAGCACCTCGAACCACGCCACGCCCTCCTCCGGCACCTGGCCGGCCGGCGGCGGCACCTGCTCCACGTCGTAGTACTTGGGCGGCGCCAGGATGGACTCCGCCGCATGCAGCGCGTCCCTGCCCCTGCCCCTGCCCTCGCAGCCCCCTGCCGCCACCACCCGCCCCTGCAGCACCGCGCTGTCCACCACGGCGCGCACCGCCGTCGCCGCACCGTCCAGCTCGCGGTACAGGTGCGTCGCGGACGCCAGCGCACCCCGGGCGGCAGTCGGCGCCGCTGACTCAGGCCCACCGCACGCCATCGCCCGCTGCAGCAGCTCCAGGCGTACGGGTAAAGGCCCGTTGCGCTTTGCCGCCATGCGCCGGGGGAACAGGGTGGAGGTCACCCAGCTGACCTTGCGGGGGGTGTCACCGCTGACCTTGTGCACCACCACCTCGTGGGTGAAGGTGGCGCGCAGGTTCGGGAACCACGCGGCGGTGGTGCTGCTGGCGAGGGCCACGGCGGCAGCAACCAGGTCGGCAGCAGCGCGGGGAAAGGGGCCGGCTGAGGAGGAGGAGGCTGAGGAGGCGGGCGCGGAGGGGGCAGCGGTGGTGCTGCGTGAGGGCCGCTGCTGGGGGTCCCATGAGGGGACGGATGAGGCAGGGGTGGGGGCTGCAAGGGAGGTCTGCGCAGTGATGGGCTTGCGGCCGCCCTTCTTGCAGCTGGTTGTCCTGCCTTTGTTGATCTTGGTGCTCACGCCCATGCGGCCGCCTCCGCCGACGGGGGCGGCGCAGGGGCAGGGCCCGGACTCGGCGTACGGGTGGTGCTTGGTGAACGGCTCGTCGGGGCCCAGCCATGGGCCGCCGGCGGGGCGCTGGGGCTGAGAGGTGGTGGGGGGAGGCTGACGCTGCTGCTGCTGCTGTGGCGGTGCGGCCACGGTGCTAGGGGGCGCGGGGGCGGGGGTGAGGCAGCAGGCGCCGCTGGTCTGGTTGCCGGGCTGCTGGGTGGCAATGAAGTTGGGGCAGGCCTCGTTCTTGTCCATAGGAAGCGAAGGGAAGAGCTGGCGGCCTGGGCAGCTGTCGCTCTCTACCGCGGTGCGGGCCGTCTCCGCTGCCGCCTCCTGCGGCCCCTCCTGCACGGCCGGCTGCCAGGAGCCCTGGCGGCGGCGCTTGGCGGGCCTTGGGCAGCCGTAGTCGTCATTGCTGCTGTTGCTCTTGTCGTCGTCGCATTGGGAAGGGTTGCTCGGGTTGGTGGGTGCCGCGGCCGGGGCGGCGGGAGGCTGGGCGGGTGCCGCGAGGGCGGCCTTGGGAATCGGGGGAGCTGCGGGCGCCTTGGGGAAGCCACGCGTGGGCTTGGTCGAGGCCTTGCGGCCGGGACGACGGCGCGAAGAGGGCTCCTGCGGCTTGAAGCCGGGGGAGAAGACCAGCTCACTGGGCGCTGTGGGGGGCGCAGCCGCGTGGGACGACTCTGTGTCGATGGATGACGTGGGCATGTCCGCCTGTTGGGCGAAGGTGGGGACAGGGCGGGGACCATGGGACTGCCACTTATATTGCCTCCTTGAACAGGGCCTGACACGACACGCTGAAAGTATCCATCAAGTACCAATCGAGCGTTGTCGAGCGTCCGGGCGCGCCCGAGCGACATGAACAATGCCCCGAGCAGAGTCTCTGCTTGCTGCGCCAGAACTCCGTGATACGCCAGTAGTGGTCATTTTGCAAAGTTTTTTGGCTTACTTGTAAGGGTGTGGGCTGCTGTTTCTCCTGCCAGTTCTCTGTTAACTTGCAGGCGGATTGGGACGACGGGGGCCTGCAGCAGTTGGCGGGAAGGTTTGCGTAATTTCGAAGTACACAAAGCACCGCATCAGCTTGGCCGCAATTGCTGGCGGGCCACACGAGGCCGTTCCTGTCGGCACGCATGCGCCCGGCCAGAACGGCCTCGTCGTTGCGGGAGGGCACACAGCGGCAGCAAGCCGTACTTGGGATGCTTGCAGTCACCTCAGCTTAAGCTGTCCTTCCACCTGGCCAGTGCTGGCCGCAAAAGCGACAAAAGGTCATATTCGCGCGCGATACGCTCCCGAGTACTTTTCCGGCACTCACTGTTGCTCCATCTCGTTCTCCAGTTTCCTTAGGCGCTTGAAACGCGCCTTAGGAGGGCCAAAGGCCCGCGTAGGTGCTTCTCGTTCCATACGTCCTTCGCAGGGTGGGCTCCTCCGTAAAGACGGCGGGCTGTGTTGCTTAAGCCTGTACTAGCAGTATGTATGGAGTTACAACAACTGGCGCTACTTCTGCGCGCAGGGGACCGAAGACAAGTGCACGCTCGGCCTACAAGGGCTCTCGGGTTGATACTCTCTACTTCGCTCCCGATGGCAAGCCAATTACGACTTGAACTGTATGTAATTAGCTTTGGCTTTGGGTCTGGCAGCTGCAGCGTAAAGCTCTGGCCCAAATGGCAAGCCAAATCGAGGCGATGATGCATGTACGTCTGCAACTGGCCACCCCGCGCAACCTTGGCACATGCGTTTCTTCTAAAGCATTGGAGCTGACAATGGCACCAGGCAGAAGAAAAAGTGCCACGGCGAGACCCGAGACCCGGCAGGCAGGGGTGCCCAGTGGGAAGCCGTTCGCACTGGCTGGCAAACACGGCTGCAGCGACGTTGTGACAAGCTGGACATTTGTGCACAGGCACCTGTTGGATTATGCGGGTGTCGCGAACTCCTCAGGCCACCCGCCCGAACCCGTTCGGTGCATCGCCTCCTTCCTTGTGCCGCTGGGCACCAGTGCGCCCCTGTACGTAGCTTACATTCATGGTGATCCTGCTCTTGAAACTTGAGAGAAAGGGCCGACGAGTAGGAGCCCCAAAACCCCGGCCCAGCCCCGCCCCATGGAGGTTCCCTCATCGCCTGTCACGCTGCCCTCAGTTGTAGCATGGCGCCTCGCAGCCATGTTACGGCAAGAATGCCTAGGCCATATGCGGGGCTGGGGGAATAGAGGCATGCATGCTGTCGGGCACAAGTGGAGCTCCCTCGCTGCTGGCTTGGACCTTCTGCACCAGCAGGCCTTCTGGTCTGCGCAAACCTGCACGTGAGCAAGCGCCCGAGGACAGAAATATGATGATGGAACTGCCGGAGCTATTGGAGCAGTCCAGAGTGGTGGCACTCCGGGGGCACTGGGTGGCAGCGTGGCACACTAACACACCGCGCACACTGGCTGGCTGCAAGCCTGGCATGGCTCAGGGGTGAGCAGAAAGGCCAGGAGCAGGTTCCGCTCTGCCGGACTGGGCTCACTTGCTGCACCTGGCTGCACCAGGAATGCGATGCACTACAAAGAGTACCGGTAGATGTGGCACCGCCAAGGGGGAGAGCTCCCCTGCGCACCACAGGGCCGATCACGGGGCTACCAGCTGCAGCGGACCACAGCGGACCCACCGTGTATTGCAAGCCTTGAGCGTTGTGGCGAGCTGGTGACCGGACCCCTAGACGATACAAACACGTAGTTTGGGCATTTTGAGTTACAGTCAAGATGGTGTGGGCACACGGATTGATGATGTTAGCGGCATCCCAAAACGTCGCCAGCCACGCTACGCCACAACACTTCAGTAGTGGGTAGTAGCACACATGGCAGTGGGTGTGGCGCACAGGCGCGCTGCCGCGCTCGTCACCACAAATAGACGCACCCACGCACAGTGTTCCGATCTTCCGTGGGGGCTTTTGGATGGCGCGTCGAAACAGGTGCCTCCAGGGGACCCAACTTTCGGATGGGGGGTCCAAAATTTTGCTTTTGGGGGGGCTCCGCCCCCCCAAACCCCCCCGTTT
>VFQN01001251.1_pt1 | contig 43426 bp, 27 predicted proteins | sample 3512371 | NCBI WGS metagenome assembly VFQN01 (sample SAMN10412370, study PRJNA504923) | tailings metagenome | isolation source: Replicate 2 from Balatoc abandoned mine | place: Philippines: Itogon, Benguet | collected 2017-08-28 | reverse complement strand
CTCTTCAATCCCAAATCGAGTTTTGTTATTTCTAGAGTTCGAATAGAGACCTCTTGAAAAGAAAAGAAAATCGCTGCACGGAGAATTTTACGAAAGCCTTTTTACGCCGAAATTCACAAGATTACGGTGAGTGAATTCCATCCAAAATTTAAAAAATCCCACTTCCTGTCTGAAATGAAATTCGACAGAGATTCCCATTTCGAGACCAAAGACGAGAAATCAAGCCAACCTTTTCGAGAGCCTTCGGTTGAATGCACATTCATCGTCATCTTGGAGATCTTCCCAAATGTCAAAGAATTAACGAATTTCACAAACCAATACTTAATCATGTCAAACCCACAAAATCACTATCGATTGATGAAAAAAATTGGAGTAGGTGGATTTTCTGTTATCCATCTTGCTGAGAATGTGAACGGCAGAAAAGTGGCTATCAAGAGTATCAGGAAAAAGAACAAGAAAAATCTAGATTATTACTATAGGGAAGCAAAGATTCACTACATTTTATCCCAGTCAGATGAACAGTTGTTCGTGCAAATTTATGATGTAATGGAAGATGAAAATTACGTCCATCTGGTCTTAGAATACTTAGAGGGTGGAGATCTTCTCGCGAATTTAATAGATCAATTAAAATTAGGCCAACTTTATTCTGAGATCGTTCTCCGCAATGTGGTACGTAGCTTGCTGAAAGCAGTTCGATTGCTACATTCGAAGAATATAGTTCATCGGTAAGAAAAATCGAATAAAAATATGAATGCGCTCAAAGAATTCATGGTATAGAGATATAAAGCTAGAGAATTTGCTCTTAGTGGAGAAGAATGCCGCAAATCCTGTAATAAAGCTGGCTGACTTCGGTTTGTCTGTTGAAGTTACAGCTAACAACCTCACTTCTGTCGCAGGAACACGTCTCTATATGGCACCAGAAAACGATAAAGGGGAACCTTATGGCAAGCCGGTAGATATTTGGGCAGTAGGGATAATTACCTACGCTCTCTTCACTGGGAGTTTACCATTTGGAAATCATGAAAGCATTTGCAGGGTAAGAATCCTCAAAGGAGATGTCCAGTTTCACGAAAGGGACTGGGAACATATTTCTGCTGAGGCAAAAGATTTGATAAAATTCTTGCTTACAAGTGATCAAAAATTACGCCCAACTGCGGAAGAGGCGCTGAACCATCCTTGGTTTCAAGACGAAAGTTTCAATTCTACTCTATTGGAAATTCTTCAATAATCAAGAGTGTGCTTCATCTACTTAAGTTTTATTTCTGTAGAATTTAAATTTACTCTTATTTTGATCTATCAGAAGAATTTAAACTTTCATAGAAATCCCCAATCAAAAGTAAGGTAGAAGTTTGATGAATCGTTCCACCATATTCTGGAATAGTTCTGCTTCCTCAGCCGTTACAAGAGGAGATGGAAACTGTAAACATCCATAAAGAGTGTTATCCAAAGTCATACACGACAACTGACACAATACTCCGTTCCGATGATGTGATGTGCCGTAAAAGCATTCCTCGACACTCAATTGTTTGGTGGCCGATTCTGCTGTCTCTCTTTGAATAAAATTCACTTTTCCCATATTGGAAACTCCACAACTGTATCCTCTACCAAAAGACTTTTCATTATTCGCATCAATTTCCACAGCTTGTAAGATATCCACAGTTTTCATCCCAATATCAAAGAGGCGGACGGATTCGGGTACCCATTGGCTCTCTTGGATAATATCTCTCGACTTCTGTGCGCAATATTCAATAGTTTGACTAATAGGCTTTCTTAGAATCTCTATGAGATCATCAATTTTACTTGCATCTGTGAGTGAAAGAAGTTTTCGAAGCGTATTGGTTATCGTATCATCTGCTGGAACAATAAAATCAACTGCACCAGAGGCGCAAGCGACACCTCCCCAAGTAAAATCACTGATAGACCCTTTCGTATTTTTCTGAAGTTGTGAATATGGCCTCAGGCCAACAGAGAGCAAGAATCGAAGGAGACTATTACCATCACCGTTGTCATTTTCGTCTCTTCGCACTTCACCAAAATGTTTGATTGCAATATTCGTGCAGTAGATCATGACTGCGGAAAGAAGATGCGTAATCGTTAGCTTTTGTCTTGAATCTTGCGAAAGCTTTCTCAAATACTCTTGAAGGGAGTTCATAACGGTCTTTGGAATGGAGAAGAGTCTGATAATCGTTCGTCTCTTCTCGATGTTGTAACGAGCGAAGGCTTCATTCTTATCAAGCCTTCTGATCGCATTCGGAACCATAATAGGACTTCTAACAGAGTTGAAGACCTGATGTGCGGTCCATTCAAACGTTTTTGTTTGGGGGATCAGGGATGACAGACTTATCCCCTCTTCAATAGATAGTGGGAAGTTTAATGATTCATTCCATGCATTATTTTCGGGGTGATTTATAGAAGAAAGAAGCTCATTTATAATCAAATGAAGGGAGTATTGGTCATCAATTCCATGATTTACTGCAAATACCCAAACACTCTTGTCCATCTCTGACGATCCCATAACGTGATAGAGTCTTCAGACTAAGATAAGCCAAGCAATCAGAAGTAGCAAGCACTTACTTCCATTGCGGTCTACTACCAGAGAATGAGAGAAAATTTAAACTTTTTTCCATTAACTTTTGGCACTCTTCCTTTAAGTTTCCTTCTACCTGTAAAGGAATGAACGAGAAGTTCTCATAATATGTCACTAAAAGGATCGAACCTTCACTGTTTCAATGATTCGACTCGAAAGTTGAGAAGGGGAATCAGATAACTCATAAAAATATTTTTCTTTGTCTGTGACCTTTCTAATTCCAGACCTCAGTAACGGATGTCTAAATTAAGCAAAAGAAATAACTTATAACAGAGAAAAAGAAGAACAACAACCTTGCAACGACCATTGAAACAGCATCATGGAGGGCAGTTTGATCACAAAAACCATTCAAAAATACTATTGAACTGTGGGATAATGCAAAGATGTCAGAATTGGGTATGGTCCTTGATAACAATATTTCGTAACTCCCAAGCCTTCGTCCAAAGCTCATTTGCATCGAATGTCGGAGCGATAATGGAAATGATGCTTCCCATTGTTTTAGACCATCAAGACCACCTATGAATAAAATCCAGCAGCAGACCAGAGAGAGAAGAGATTTCATCATGTCAGTTATGTTTGAAGCGAAAAGATCATTCCTACCGGATTTGATAAATCCGGATGGATTTAAAAAAACGCCGGTATTTCTTCTGACAGCCAATTGTTTTTAACTGCGACTGAGTGACAGTTAACTTAGTTAACTGAACGATCAATTCAACTATCAGTAGTACTTAGATTACCTTTCTTAAGTAACAATGGCTACCTTCAATTCCACCTTATTCGATCAGGGTCGCAAGACTCGTCGTGAACCATACTATATTCCAGATGATTTAGCATTAGACCCAAGTCATTATTACATCCCAAAACATTACCAAGATGACTTAAAACATCTCTTGGTTCCTCATGGAATGATTGTTGATCGAGTTGAAAAGCTTGCCTATGATATTGCCCAAGACTACGAGGGTCACACAATCCACATGCTTTGTGTTCTTAAGGGTTCGTTTCTTATCATTGCCTTATTGCTTTTTATCTTTACTTGGATCTCTCTTCAGGTGGATCGACTTTCTTTGGTGACCTATGTAAAGCTTTGAGAAGATTTCACGACTATGCTAGATTAAACTACATCCCATATACCTTCGACTTCATTCGAGTCAAGTCGTATGAAGGCACAGAGAGCTCCGGTCACGTTCAAATTACCGGTTGTGACGTGTCAAAGCTTGCTGGAAAACATGTTTTATTCATCGAAGACATTATTGACACTGGCTTAACCATGTCCAGTTTATTAAAGTATTTGAATGATCAGATCAAACCAGCATCTGTTAGGTAGGACTGTCTCCTACTTATGTTATTAATCTGACTGTTTGGAATTATAGAGTTGCCTCTTTAGTGGAGAAGAGAACGCACAAGAGCTGTGGATTCAAAGCTGACTATGTTGGCTTTTCTATTCCTGATGTGTAAGTCTCCTATAAGTGCCTTTTGCCGAACACTTCTGAACTTGTAATTTCTAGTTTCGTCATTGGCTATTGTTTGGACTTCAATGAAGTGTTCAGAGATCTGACTCATCTAGCTGTGATTAGCGAGGTAGAGGCCCACTAACCTTAGCTCTTTTTGCGAATCTTATTCTCTTTCATAGACTGGTTTTAAGAAATTTCAATTCCATGAATACTAATGGAGAATCGAACTGCATCTTCCCCGCTATCTATTGAAGCATTTTTGCACATCATTTCACTTTAGTCTTCCCGTTGTTTATTTCTTTTCCTGATCTCATGGAGAATAGAGAGGCACGGCGGAAGAAAAACAGTTCCTGTTACGAATGCCACGTATGTGCTTGAAAGAAGATGTTGGAAAAGAATTTTGATTGGTAGTTTTATTCATGAGCTTCTTTATTTAAATTTAGATCAAGCTACAATTGTTTCTATTTACAAATTCGACAAAATACACTCAATTAAGGCATTCAAACAATACACATGCTACATACGAATTTCTTTTCTTTTTCTTCTTCTTCTTGTCTATCGAGTTGAGTCTGAGGCTGTCTTCGGATTATTTTCAACCTCAGTGGTAATTGGAATATTTGGAAGTTCTCGAAATCCTTTACTTTCAAGCTCTTCATCTAGGTTCTTCAAAATAGCAAGCTCAGAGTCGGTGTAAGGCATTCCACTGGGTTGGGACTTCAGACTAATCTCCGCCTCATTTCTTCGTAAGACGTCATTTTCGATAATTGGATCAGATATGGCGAATCCATATCTATCGGTTATCGATGCCGTCTGTAGCTTACCGTCGGTGTCCAGAACACAAGTCATGGCTGTATTGTCTTTATTGAGAGGAGAAGAGATCCAAGCATCTTTCGTGTATGGAAAGAGCAAATCTTCTGTATTTAGCTCCACAAAGATAGGAAAAGGGGTATTAGCGATGTGAAATTTCCTCGCAGCAACAGGTGGTCCTTCCTTTCCGATGGCTGTGCAGATCACAGCGGTGCTCTCAGTGTACTTAGCGTCTCCCGTCTCAGGACTCATTATCCCAAGAGGGAACTGAGTAGTTAGTCCATCAGCTGCAGCAATCTCAATAACTGCCTTAGCGACTTGACTTCCACTTTGAAAGTCTGGTCTGAGGGATGTGTCGAATTTTCTCTGCAGGTCCAAATGAGTGATCTGCTCTTTGATTTGACTATCTTCAACAATAGAAAGCTGTTCCTGTAAAGTTGTAGTTTCATCCAAAGCAAAGATTGAAGCTGGAGCTTGTAATGAGTTACAAGCAATGATTCCTGCAAAGCAAACCGGCCGCAGAAAGTTTCGAAAAGGAGAAGGAACAAACACACTTTTTAATGTCTTGCCATCACAAAAGCCACAAATACTACTGTCACTTAAATATACAAGAAAGATGACAATAGTACAATAAACTGATTTCCAATTCGCAAATCTTGAAGAGTCGTAGATCATCTTCTTCTTCTGATAATGTTATGAGAAGAAATCAGTTCCTTTCTCTTTATTTTACTCTGTGCGTACTCATAAGAAGAAATGAGACACCGTAATACCAGCAAAATTCTCTGTCTACTTTTCCAGTTTGTTTGGAATGCTGCTTATCATTTCTCTAAACCGTCAGTAAATGTACAGAAACCCTCCAGTCTGATTGTATATGGTGCAAGAAGCCAGCTTGATGTTTTCTTTCCTGAATTCTCCTCAAGACTGAAATCTCTTTCGATAAATGGAGCTTATGAAGCAATTAGTCTTCGAGATACACCTCCAAAGCCATTACTCTTTAAAGATCTACATCTTTATACTGAGAATATCCCAACTGTGAACAGGTTTTTGCTGGCGAACCCTAAGAGCTTCCTTCTGAACGAGGATCTGGCGAAAGCATATGGAGTATCTTTTGAACGTCTATTCGCCATTTTCAACCAACACAAAGATCAAAATCCTAAATTCAAATATTACCTTGATAATCCGTCTGAAATCATCCATGATCTATCTGTTCTAGCTTACATTCTTCCTGTTATCTATTTGGCAGAGTTTAGACCAACGCTTGGGGTATTAGGACTGCAATTAAATGCCAGAAGTGTTAAAATGACAGAAACAAAAGATTTAAGATTTCAAAATCCTTATGAGACAGTTAAGGATGTTTATCCCTATTATAAGGGTATTCGAGATAAAAGTCTTTATCATGGAGGCTTTGAAAAGAAAAGCGCAAAAATGCTAATGATTCATCAGCAAAAAGAATTTCCTATGAATAGAAAACTTAGATCGTTGCCTGGGAAGCCAGAGTTTGAGCTCTATTATTCCTCTGAGTTCGCTATAGCAAGTGATCAAATCATAACCAAGGACTCGAAGCCAGAAGAGTTCAAGTAAGTCCTTTTTATTGTCTATTTCTTGGCTCTTGTAATAATATTTCTTTAGATTTTTCCAATACGGAACACAATGGTCCTTGGCGCAGCTCGATCAACAGTGTTCTGATAATTTGTGGTTTGTCTTCGATGCTCCACCGAGTGTAAGCAATCACCTCTCTATGGTTGACTGAGGTAACATTTTATTTCTTAGCTAATTTTCGCAGAGGATAGCCACATAGAATTTCCGCTCTATTCGAGAATTGTGAATTCCTTGAAATCAGAGGACTTCGAGTCCACGTTGATGTACTCTAATTCTCCTGAAGTTCAAAAGGAAAGACAGAACATCCTCAAAGCCAGTCGTCAGAGTGGAAGGTTCCAGGCATCTTCAATTCAAGAGGCGGAATTCAGGCAACAACAAGAATCCGTTGACCGTGCTGCTTCAGAGTCAATTAAGAGAGAATCTTCTAAGGAAGATCTCTTTAGACAAAGAATTCCTACCACACCTCAAACACAACGATCCACTCAATCCTCATCTTCTCCATCTCGATCATCACCCAACTCATCATCATCATCAAGAAAAGATTTAGAGAACGAAATTTTAGACTTCGATAAGAAGATCAAGGAGTTAACTGATCGTTTCTCCAAAGGTGGAGGTGATGATGATTTCGATGATGAATTGTTAAAACGATTTGAGAAGAAAGATTCGAAACAAAAGAAGGATCAAGCTCGTAGTGAAAGACCGAAGTCTAATGCTCGATCGAAGGACGACGAAGATGTGGATGATGATATGCTTGATGAGTTTTTCAAATTTTAACTGTGATGTAAAAATATAAATACTCTCGTTACTAGAGTCTGCCTTCCCGAGGGCAGAAGAAAGCCCCACTTTACAACATCATATTGAGTTCTGTTGTTATGCAGAATGTCGAACATAAGAGAGAAACAAGTGCCTCGATCTTCTCACACTCCCTCGAGAAGTGGAATTGGATTAGATATGGATGAGTGGGAAGCTCCAGAACGGTTGAGCACAAGTATAAAGCGCACTAATAAAGCTTTATCAACTCCTGCCTCAGGAAGAACCACTGTAGAGTCAACATCCACCAACAAGAGACTTGCTTCAAATGACTGGGAACAGGTGACTCCTTTACGAGAGAGTAGTAAGTCAGTGGGGGATAACAGTACTCTGTCAACCGCTTCAAATCGCTCTCGCACAGTGTTAAACTCGAAACTCCTAGGTAGACTAGGATTCACCAACATTCCAGAAGAAGTTAGAGAAGAAGAAAATCAACGTAATAAATATGATCCTGATGAAGATGATGAAGAATTTGATCGAGATTTCTATCTTTCTGAGGAGAATCAGACTATGGGCATGGAAGAACATGAACATTCACGATTTCTAGGTGATGAAAAGAAATTTCGTGAAAAAGAAGAAGAATTAAGATTAAAACGTTCACGCGGTACAGCAAAGATTATTGGTATGTCAGCAAAGCAAAGTCAATTACATGCTGATCAAGAAGCATGGGAAGAGAATCGCTTATTACAGAGTGGTGTAGCAGAGATGAGACATCGTCAGACAGCTTTTGATGATGAAGAAGATAATCGTGTTACTTTAATTGTGCATAATGTTAAACCTCCTTTCTTAGATCGGACGGTCAACTATTCCATGCAACAGACAACAGTATCAGTGGTGAAAGATGCAACGTCAGACATGGCACTCAATGCAAAGAAAGGATCCGCTTTACTCAAAGAGGTTCGAGAAAAGCGCGAGGTAATGAAAATGAGGAAACGTTTTTGGGAATTGGGAGGATCGAAGATGGGAGATATCATCGGAGTCGCTGCACCAACTGAAGAGGAAGAAGGAGTGCCGCATGAAGGAATAGCAGTAGGCGACCAAAATTACCACGAGAGAGGAGATAATGAAAATGGAGATGAAATTGAAGATGCTGCGAAAAGAAGAAGTGAGAGAACTGAAGACGAAGAGGTGGTGGATTATCGTAGGGACAATGCCTTCTCTAAACACATGAAACAGATGAAAAGTCAACCACAGAGCACGTTCGCAAAGAGTAAGACAATCAAAGAGCAACGTCAATATCTACCTGTGTATGCAGTGCGAAAGCAGCTGTTAGAAGTGATTCACGATCATCAGATGGTGGTTATCGTGGGTGAGACAGGTTCTGGTAAAACGACACAACTAACCCAATACCTTCATGAGGAGGGATACACTGACTACGGTATGGTCGGATGTACACAACCACGTCGTGTAGCAGCAATGTCAGTTGCAAAAAGAGTCGCAGAGGAGATGGATGTTGAATTGGGCCAAGAAGTTGGTTACGCCATTCGATTTGAGGATCTGACGACTGAAAAAACTGTTATCAAATACATGACTGATGGCGTTCTATTAAGAGAATCTTTACGAGAAAGTGATTTAGATTCATATTCAGCTATTATTATGGATGAAGCTCATGAACGATCACTTCATACTGATGTGTTATTTGGTATTCTTAAACAAATAGTGAAAAGAAGGCGTGATCTGAAACTTATTATTACATCTGCTACTTTAAATGCAGAGAAATTCTCTCAATTTTTTGGTGGAATACCAATCTTTCGGATTCCTGGTAAAACATTTCACGTTGAAAAATATTACATAAAATCTGCTTGTGAAGATTTTATTGAAGCAGCTGTAAAACAAGTTTTAACAATTCATTTTTCTTATCCTGCTGGAGATATTCTTGTTTTCATGACAGGACAAGAAGACATTGAAGCAACATGTCAAGTGATTGCTGAGAGAATTGCATCATTAGCTGAGAGTAATATGAATACAAATAATCCAAATGCTATTCCTCCTCTCTTACTACTTCCTATGTACTCACAACTCCCATCAGATTTACAAGCAAAGATTTTTGAAAGTAATGAAAATCAGATTCGAAAATGTATTGTATCAACGAATATTGCTGAGACTTCTTTAACGGTGGATGGAATTAAATATGTCATTGATACTGGTTATTGTAAATTAAAAGTTTATAATCCAAAGATTGGTATGGATACCTTACAAGTTTGTCCAGAATCACAAGCAAATGCTAATCAGCGAGCTGGCAGAGCAGGGCGTACAGGTCCTGGTTACTGCTATCGTCTGTTTACAGAGAGACAGTTCGTGACAGAGATGTTAGAGAATCAGATTCCCGAAATACAAAGAACGAACTTATCTAACGTCGTGCTTTTATTAAAGTCGTTAGGAATTCATAATCTTCTTCAATTTGACTTTATGGATCCCCCACCACAAGAGAATATTATGAACTCGATGTACCAGTTGTGGGTGTTAGGAGCTCTTAATAACCAAGGAGAACTTACTGAACTTGGAGGGAAAATGGTTGAATTCCCATTAGACCCACCTCTCGCAAAGATGCTAATTTATTCTCAACAATGTTCTTGTACAAATGAAATTCTAATAATTGTATCGATGTTATCAGTTCCTAACATCTTCTATCGGCCTAAAGATCGTGAAGAAGAAAGTGATTCTGTAAGAGAGAAATTCTTTATCCCTGAATCAGATCATCTTACTTATTTAAATGTATATCAACAATGGAAAGTCAATAATTACTCGAATAAATGGTGTAATGATCATTTTGTACATTCAAAATCAATGAAGAAAGCACGTGAAATTTTATCACAATTAGTAGAAATTATTCAAAAACAAAAACTTCCAATCTCATCATGTCAAGAAAGATCTTGGGATCAAATTCGAAAAGCAATTTGTTCTTCATATTTCTATAATTCAGCTCGTGTTAAAGGAATTGGTGAATATGTAAATCTTCTTTCTGCATTACCATCTTCTCTTCATCCTTCGTCCGCCTTGTTTGGGTTAGGATATACCCCTGACTATGTTGTATATCATGAGCTTGTTATGACAACGAAAGAATACATGTCTTGTGTGACCGCTGTGGAAGGTGAGTGGTTAGCAGAGTTGGGTCCAATGTTCTTCTCTGTGAAGGAATCTTATCAAAAGAGAAGTGTCTTGCAAAGCGAGCATCGTAAGATGATTCAACAACAAATAAATGAGGAATATAAACAAGGAGTGTCTGGTGGTGTGAAGCGGAATCAAGGCAGGGGAATTGATGTGGAGGAAGAGGATGAGGAGAGTATGAAGAAGAGAAGAAAGATTGAGGAAGCGCAGCTGTCGAACTCAGTGACGAAGGCTCCGAGCTGGCTGGTGAATAGCTTATTGAGAAAGAAGTCTCAACAGATCGTGACACCTGGGTATCGACCAAAGCCATCATAGGTTTGTAAGCCGTTCATACGGTTGGGAAACAGATAGATGTAAGATTTTAGTTAAAATCGAAAACTGTAGGGTTTCTCAAACTAGATTCGATTCATTCAGCTCCGAGTCCCTGAACTATGCACATCAACTATTTATTCATTCATTCATTCATATTTTTTCTTCTTTTCGGCTCTCAGCCTATTCTTTCATCTATGAACTGAGGATGCAACAACGCAACTAACCTAAAGTCATTACTGGTTTCATTTAATATTCGTCACTAAGTTCATCCTTCTTCCATCTCTTTCTCTAAGGCTTTTCTCTTTTTTATTCGTATAAATATGGCCACAGAAATAAATTCTGTGACGTGAGGCTTCTACTGTTTCTACTATTTTCTCTTTAGACTTCATAAACGTCATCATATGCTTGTTTTTTATTTTGAATTTCAGCTGCTGCTTCGCTCCACAAATTATCGTCATCTTCCTCTTCGACATCGTTCCCAGATGATGTTAATCCATCGTGAGGAGAATCAAGATGATGGGAAGAGTTTGGGAACTTCATTTCGTTTCCATCATCATCAACGATCATATTGTTGTTGCTTCTCAGTTTTTCGTACTCCGCTAGGACATGTCGAGCATACTCGTCTGGATCCTCTGTACTATCTACAATAATCGTAAAAAAAAGAACCATCGATGGTAGTTTAGAAACTTACTTTGATTATCATCTTCATCTTTCACCATATCCTCAAAACTGTCTGTCTCAAATAAAAGATCATCATTACCATCATCGAATAATCCTAATCCCTCATCATTATTAGAGAGGTTATCTGCTCCGAGGGCGGACTTTGGAGTTCGAGCTTTTCGTGGTCTTTTATTACTATTTTCTGATTTAGGGACGTACGGACGCTTCTTCTTCTCAACGAGATTTGCTTGGACGAATGACTGGAGCTTTCGGAGGGTGAGGGTATCAAGTGAATCAATTGGGACCTCGACAACACCTTCACCACACTGAGGCATCGCTTCTTGTATTATTGCGAGAACTCTTTCCATTTTCTCTGCTGGAAGTTTATGTATTTGGGCGACTAATACCTTCTTCTCATCAAAGCTCAAAGGATTCTGTGCCGCTTCTTTCGTCTCATTTAACCGTTTACTAATCTCAGACTCCTTCACGACAGTGCGAAGCTGTTTCAATTCATCTTGCATGTTCGCTATTATTTGTTGCATTTCTAGGATCTTCATAGTACTGCCATCGACAGCAGCTGGAGGTAAGTTATATTGAGCAGTGAACTGTCGCGGACCTGGAGGAAACTTTCCAGTTCTTCCCGCTGCGATTACATCCTTGCTTTTGCTTCTTTTAATTCCACTCAGCTTGCTACCGCGGGGTGTTGTTTCTTCCATCATTGAGGCTGGATCTAACTGGGTAACTAATACTCGAAATTTATCTTCGAACTTATTGGAGATTTCTCGCGCGGCGATGTGGACCAAGCTATCTTTCGCCTGATTGTATGTTATAGCGTTACGAAACACGAGTCTCATGTGTTCAGCGAAACCATTTATACTATCATATGCACCTGTCTCGATATTCTTTCTTATTGTGGAAAAATCCATGGGAAATTTAATTATCTTTGGGTAATCTGGGATATTATATTTTACAGGATCTACTGGCTCTAGGAACCATTGAGCTTGCGGTAGTTTAGATAAGTCTTTCAACAAATCTGCACATTTCTTCATCCCTGGACCCAATCGATGACTTCGCTCGCTTCCATTAGCGTTAAGAGAAACAGATGATGAGGATGGCTTGATGCTTTCTCTTGGAGTTGCTTTTGCTGCTGGTGCTTTTTGTAATGGATCATGATACTCTTTGAGAAGACTAGACTGCTTTCGAACCCTTGCTGCCCCCTCTCTGGGTGTCGAGATTGGCTCAGGAATTTGTTCTTTTGGTATTCCAATTTCCTTCTTTCGATCTTCTTTTTTCGTCGAGGGAGTTACTGCAGCTTTCTTTTGGGAGGTAGGTAGTGGTACTAGGTAGAAGTATTCTCGATAGATATGGACGAGTCCTTCATTTGTCAAAGTTCCCTGTAGATTGAACTTTCCTAATCGATTATGGCCTTGACCCTGGATCGTAAAAGTTCCATCACCTCGTGAAATAAACTTCATGATCATATCTTTGTCGTCAATCTTCACTGATCCCTTCAATGGAGGAGGTTGTTTTATCAGGAACCATCCTTGGTACTTTCCATTGATAGGAAAGAAGGCACTATCGGAGTCTGCTTTCACTAATTTGAATTCGAAGTCGCTTGATTGACCTTCTATTTCATGTGCTTGATCGGACATTGCCCACCGTCCTTTACACGTAACGATTCCACCAGAATAAGTCATGGTGCCTTTTAGACTGGGGATTAGAGCAGGGGCAGTAGGCGTGGCAGGCTCGTGACTCAATTCCATCTACAATTTGATAATTAATAAACAGTTTGAAAGAAAGAGAGAGTGAGTACCTTGTCAGAGGTGAAATCGTCCTTTGACTGTGTAGAGAAATCAGTTGAACCAAAACTGTAAAAAGCAAGATTAAAACATTTCACAGTATAGGAGTGTTTTCAACTACCTTTCAATATGATCATCAGAAGCAGTAAATGAATTAGAAGGCATTATTTCAACAGGGTTCGTACCCAGTTCCATAATAACAACTCAAAGATTGGATGATAGTTCAAATCTAAGTAAACATGCAAAAGACAAACAAAACAAACAAAACTCCTTTAAGAAAGATAAATTACTACAAATCAATTCTGAAAGGAATATAATCGTAGTAATTACACAATGTGTAATCTTAGTATGTACAAGAAAGATGAGATCTTAATTCAAATGATGATCTCTTATTTCGTTAAGATAGATCTAAGGAGTGTTTAATTACAGCAGTATGGATGCGTTGCACCTCAACAACCAGTAATTTGAATAAAATTGTGAAAAAAAGAATCTCAAGAGATTTTTGAAACCGCCTTATTCAAACACCACGCATTCAAAAGCGACAAGTCCCCTGTCTTCGCAGGATCTTAAACCGACATTCCCAGGTTTTGTTCCCTCTTTCCCGTCTTTCTCCTCCATTTTCAGTGCAGGGGGGAGTCCCGGTATCTTCGAAAGTCAAAGAAAAATCTTGAGAAAAGCATTTCTCAAATTTATCGAAAACGATGAAAACGAAAGAGCTTGATAAAAAGTCGACTTATTTTTGGATGTCTCAAAATTGAAGACGTGCATTGTTGAAATTAAAATGTTGAAGTCAATTTCAATTGGAATCTTACGAAGACGTCGAAAATTAACTTTTCTAATCTAAAAATAAATCATACACAAGTCCAGAAAAAAGTGGCACCACACTGTATTTCTGCTTGAATCCTAACGCTAGTGAAGAGATGGATAACCTACAAAAATAGTTGATAATACTCTTAATCGGACTTCTTAGGCTTCTTCTCCTTCTTGTGTGCATCACCAAAGATAAACTTTCCAACAGCAAACTCCACAAACAGGTATAAATAAGAACCGTATATGGCGAGACCAGCGATTAAGTTGGAGAGTGCGTTTTGGCATTGTCCTGGAGCATAAATGCTTCCGCCGTATAAATAATAATAACAAGATGCACCAACAATAACACACCCAATAATCATTTGAGTAATTTGCATCATAGTAATGATCCAAGTAGGGAACCACTTTGGTACCTTCTTCACTGCTTGCAAGTAAAAGTAGAAGTACATAACAGCGTGAACGGTGTAATTCATCGCAACAAACCAAAGACCAGCTGCAGCCTTGGTGACATATGAGTTCCAACAGTAGAGTAACACAGTTACGTGATGATACCAGTGGAGGAAGATTAAAGGCTTCTTTCTCAAAACGATGAAGACAGTATCACCTAACTCAGGGATTTTCGACAAAATGAAGAGGACTACGGCTAAACCACAGGCTCCACCACCATAAGCTGAATAGACAGACTCGCAAACACACTCTTCGAAAGGCTTTGTGGCAATTCTGTGAAGTAAGTGTGGGACGGTACGAATTACACCGTAAGTGCTGAAAAGGGATAATCCTAAGTTCCACCATGCCAAAGGTCCGACCAGATCAAAAGGCTTGCGATCTTTCATGTAAATTTGGCCATAGTAGCAGAAAAGTAAATATGCTACGACCGCCACAACTGGAACAAAATAGTAGTTGTAGATCATAGTGTGAAGAAGTGGGATAGGATCGTAGTCTTTCTCAAATTGCGTATAGAATGAGGAAATTTGAGGGTAATGATGATACAACTAAATTAAAAAATGGAAATTAACCAGAACCTTCATAAATGCGCAGATTCTTACCTGAAGCATAGAAGTACCATTTACATGTGTAGCATCGGAATAATGTCCGAATTGAAAATCAAATTCAAATGGTTGATGTTTAAACGACGACATTTTTTCAACAAATAATAACAAGATTAACGAATATCAAATTAATGAATTTGAGGAGATTGTATTGATTGTTATTAACCAGTAGAATCTTTCTAGATGATGGATGTGTTAAAGATTTTCTGATGGTTTCGAGTCACTCACTGTCACACCTCACACCACCCCGCAGCACCACTTGTCCCACCAACCACTCAAAAACTCAACACTCTCCTTCATTTCTTCAAGAATCGCGTTTTTTGAAAAACGCGTTTTTTGTGTGAAAATTAGGCAGAGGAATTTTGTGCAGGTGTGTTAGAGGAACAACTCACGTTGTTGTACTTTTATCCAGAACTTCTCTTTCAACATTGAAAGGATGTTTTCCTATTCTCTCTTCACTTTTGTGCTGTGCTTTGTAGTGGTTCAACCATTCCATGTAGGATTGCTCTCTCGCTTTCGACCGATTGTTTCAAGCATCAAAGTTCCCAATAGCAGACTGCGTGCTGTCATAACAACTGCTCCAGATGTTACCATCCTAACCGCGGAGCCTGTTCTTACTCGAACAGATCCTGTAAAGCTCCTTTTGGAGTCCGAATTCTGTCAAGTATACGCCAATGAAACGGTCTTTACCGCTATTCAGAACATGAATGTTATGAACAAAGGAGGACTTCTAGTAGTGAATGAAAACAACACTCTCGCAGGTATCTTTACTGAAAGAGACTTTATCGTTAAGGTGCAAGATCCCAACAAGTCAATCAGTGAGACAATTGTTTCCACTGTTATGACACCCGTCAGCAAGCTTTTTGTTGCTTCTCCATCAACTTCACTCACTGACTGTCGCCAAATTATGCTTTCTAAGAACGTGAGACACTTACCTATTGTAGATTCTAACAATGCACCTGTTGGTATTGTCTCGATGAGGGATATTATTCGAGCGTTGCAACTGGAAGACCTTCGCAAATGTTCTGCAATTCTCTCAGGTGATACATTAGATCAAATAGAAGAGCAATTCAAAGATCGCGCTAACTCATTAGCTCTCAGTGAAGAAGGGAAGAAGCAAGATATTCTGCGTTCTGGATTTGTCTTCCTTGCCTCTACCATCTTAGTGGGCATAGTTCAAGGTGACTGGATTAGACAGCACGAATATCTTGCAATGTGGGGTGCTTTTATTCTTGGATATTTAGGAATTATTTTTGAAACTACCTTCGAATTCAATAAAGCTGGTATTGCCTTGATTATGTGTACAGTATTATGGACTATTTTCACTAGCAGTAGCTCTCTTACTGGTGTTGATCCAACTTCCGCCATGCATTTACTCTCTGAAAAAGTATCAGAAGTTTCAGAAATCGTCTTTTTCATCCTTGGTGCTATGACCATTGTTGAGATTGTTGATTCACATCAAGGATTTAAAGTTGTAACAGACAAGATCGAATCGAATTCTAAGAGAAATCTGATGTGGGTTATTGGAATTTTAACTTTCTTCATGTCTGCCATTTTAGACAACTTAACCACTACTATCGTCATGGTCTCATTAGTCAAAAAGTTATTACCGGACATTGATGACCGTAAGTTGTTCGGTGCTTTAATCGTGATTGCTGCGAATGCTGGTGGCGCTTGGACACCAATCGGTGATGTCACTACAACCATGCTTTGGATAAACGGTCAAATTTCAGCTATCCCAACCATGACGAATTTATTCTTTCCTTCACTTGTATCAGTGATAGTATCATTATTCGCATTGCAGAGATTCATCCCGGCTGAAGCACCAGTCCCGCCAAAGAAAAATGTTGATAAACAGCTTGCACCTCGAGGACAATTAGTTTTTACCACAGGCATTCTCGGATTAGTTTCTGTCCCAATTTTTAAGTCAATCACTGGATTACCTCCTTATTTAGGCATGTTAGCGGCTCTCGGTGTCATCTGGTCTTTAACAGATGCGATACATGCAGGTGAAGGTCGAGAGAGTCTCATGGCACCTGCAGCCTTGAAGAAGATCGACACTTCAGGGGTTCTGTTCTTCCTTGGTATCTTGCTTTCAATTGGTGCTTTAGACTCGGCAGGCGTCTTGCGGAATTTAGCAGAATTTTTAGATCAAAATGTGCCAAGCGAATCTCTCGTGGCAATGTTGATTGGTCTCGCATCTGCTGTTATTGATAATGTTCCTTTGGTAGCTGCAACCATGGGAATGTATGATTTGTCAAAAGTTGCGCCAGATTCCTCATTGTGGCAGTTGATTGCGTATTGCGCAGGAACAGGTGGCTCCTTACTTGTAATTGGTTCAGCTGCTGGAGTTGCTTTGATGGGATTAGAAAAAGTAGATTTCCTCTGGTATGCGAAGAAAATTACTCTGCCGGCTGCTGCGGGTTATTTTGCGGGAATCGGAGCCTATCTTGCTCAAGAGGCTTTGTTGCATCAGACAAATCTTCTGAATAGTTTGCCGCAAATCTCCTCCTTTTTGCCCTAGTGAAAGAATAGAACTCATTTTTCCTTGCAGCAAAAGAACTTCGAAAAGATTCTTCGCAAATTTCTATCTAAAGTTGTGTAATTTATTGCCCTAAATGCACTGAAAACTAATTAATTTTGAATTTTTGCCTTTCTTTGTCTCATTTGATGTAGGAGTTTAATGTTTTATCATGAAGCGAAGATCTTGACCTTATGACGCTAAGGATGATATTAATTCAAAATACGAAGCGTAAGGAAGATGCGACCACAATCTGAAAATTACTCCAATTAGTCCTCTGGCATAGAGAAAGAAATTTCGTCGGAATTGTATCGTTGTTACTTCCCTCAATCAATAGCAATTGTGGAGATCAAAAAGAATAAAAGAGGGGAGAAGAATTGAGAAGCTTTACGAAGTAATAAAACTAAGTGATAAAAGAACCCAAGAAAAGCCACACTTGCCCTAGCTATTACACAAAACACACAGAATTAAAAACATAATTGCAAAGAATCGTTGAGAAAATTCAATTAATAGAGCGAAGCACCCGACGCTCTGTCAAATTTATGTCTCATCGATCTTTACTGATCAATAAAGAAAAAAAGAAATCATCTCTGTTTGGCTTCTGAATACGTATATGTAAGAGGGAATTAACAAATGTACAAAACCTTAAAGATGAATAAGAACCAAGGCTAAGGTTATTAATCCTCTAATCTGTTTCTGCACCTTCCATGAAGATTAATTGATCAATTAGGGATATGTAATGCGCCTTTCCTTCTCCTAAAATTGCACGAACTCGAGCAATCTTCTTTGCCTCAAAATCATCATCGTTTAAGTCTCTTCCATTATCATAACCTTGGGACTCCTAATGCATAAAAGAAATAAATCTTAACTCATGCTACACAGGAATGTCTTACCATCTCATGCTGCTTCATAAAGGAATATGCATCCATGAAAGCATCACGTCCAAGAGCCTCCATGCATCTTTGCCGAAGTCTTTCAATCCTATCTGAGAGTTTTCCCGACGGAGATGGAGCATCCTGCAAACCTCCGTAATGAGGGTTTGCACTTTCAGGTTTGATTCGTCGTACTGTTCGATCTGCTCCTTCCATTTGATTGTAGTAATCATCCAAATTCGTTGCAATACTACCTGGTTTATTATTTTGGTATGCTCCTTTCAACTTAGAGCTTCCTCCTTCATCAAAACTCTCCTAAAAACCAGTAAAGGTTATTAATCCTTGATGTAAAAATAATAATTACCTCATATTCATCAGATTCCTCGAGATCATACAAATCCTCGTCGTCCTCTTCATCTTCTTTCACAACTTCTCGTGGAATATTATTCTGATGGTTATCTTTGCTGCTGATCGGTGCTTTTACTTCTTTCCCTCTTGTTGGTAACCGGGGACCGAGGAAAGATTTAGTCTCTTGCAAGGTACGTCTAAGTTCTTCAACTCGAAGAGTTGCAAAATTTAACTCAGCTCGTAATTCCTCTTCTCTTCGATGAAGGTCTTCTTCCTCCTCATCGAGATTTGCACCACCCTTTTGGAACAACTCTTCTTCAGGATCACTATCGCTTCCATCATCATTGAGCTGGGTACTAGATGCGCTTGATTTATTGCCATCAGGATTAACAGAAGAACCACGACCAGAGTTTCTCTTCTCAGAATTCCCTTCTGATTCGTAACGAGGTCCTTTGCCTCTGGTCGCTTCTTCTAAACGATCAGTTAGCTCCTCTGAGTCCATCTTCTGTCCCTTTCGATTCCTTCCCTGACTATCAAACTCATAACGAGGAGTCTCTTCATCACCATAAGGATCACTAGATCGATTACGATTCAGTGGAATACCACCATTCGCATGATTGCCAGAAATATGGTCGCCATACACTTTATTTCGAAACTCTTGTTGGGCATTCGCTCGAATGCGACGGTTTTCGAACTCCGCTTCACGCAACGCGTCTAACCGCTCTTGTTCTTCTTTCGCTTGTTTTTCTTGTCGTCGAAGGTAGACCCTTTCTCTCGCTGACATATACTCTTCTCCTTTTTCTTCCGCACGAGGGTTACTATTTCGATTTAACTCCAATTTGCCTAATTGGTCATTCATATTATCCAACTTCGATTGCATAATATCCATCTGCTCGCGACGTCTTTCATCGAGACGCTGTCTCTCTTGAGCCCTTTGTTCTTCTCGAATGCGCTCGCGTTCAGTTGCTCTTCGGTCTAACTCCAACTTATCTCGTTTTAATTGTTCGATTTCTTCCCTTTGGCGTTCTCGTTCTCGCTCCCGTTGAGCTTCACGCTTTGCTCGAGCAGCTGCTTCTGCTCGTTCTCTCACTTGTTCCATGCGCATTCTTTCCTCCTGTTCCTCGCGAAGCTTTGCCTCTTCTCTTAACCGTGCTTCTTCGCGGGCTCTAGCTTCAGCGCGCACTTCTTCTCGACGACGATCCTCGGCTCGAACACGTTCAAGTCTAATTTGCTCTTGCTGTTCTTGAAGGCGCTTTCTCTCATCAATTGCCTTCTTCTCTCTTTCTATACGTTCTCGTTCTCGGTCGCGAACGGGATCTCTGTCCTTTTCTTCGCCAAAGGTTCTTCGTCGACCTCCTGCAGCACCGCCTCCGACTCCAGGTGGAGTATCATAATTACTCGCTGGTTGTTTGTCCCGAGCTTCTTTCCTCAGTGCCTCATTACTTACATTTCGATTTGGTGCCTGTTGCTGCTGAGGTGGGGGAGACAATTGCACAGGGGGCGCTGCTGCGCCTGATGGGCGTTTGCTGGGAGGAGGATTCCCTGAGGGTCCACCTCGTTGAGGTGCTTGTTGTTTATAAGGGTCATTCCGAAGCTTAGCACGACTCTCACGCTCTAACCTTAGCTTTTCAAGAGCTGCCTCCACCATCTTCTTATGTTCTTGTTCTCTTTTCAAAGCACTTGCTTGCTCACGAGCTAATTTTATAGCTTCCTGATCGTCTTGCGGATTTCCCTTGGGCCTCATTGCTTCAGCCACAGCATCGGCCATATCTAACGAGTTTAGCTGCTGCCTCAAGGAAATCATATTGCTATCGTTATATGAATTTCCACTAACAACTCCTCCTGCTGCAGCTTTAAAGACCATTGTACCTTCTCCGATACTTGTGGAGGGACGAGAAGCGATGTCAACGAAGAAGTTGATAATATGCTTCTTGATAAAAGGTTTTCGCAAAATCTGATCCAAATCAGGTCTTTGCTGAGGATTGATCATCAACATTTGTGCGATTAATTCCCGTAAGTATCGACTGTATTTTGCATGAATTGGTGGATACTTTCCTTTCACAATTTTAGTGGCGAGACCATTCAAAGAATTTGCATCAAAAGCGTGGTTCAATGTGGTCATTTCATACAAAACACATCCTAATGCCCATACATCTGATTTGTAACTATATGGTTTATTTTGAAAAATCTCGGGACTCATATCTACGAGGTTGATGACAGTTAATCAATTGAATAAAATACAATCTGAGACTTACAATAAGGTGTTCCGATGCATGTTTGGGCGAAATCCATGGTTCCATCCAATACTTTCGAAATGCCAAGATCTCCAAGAACTAATCTTCCATTTCCAAGCATGAAAATATTCTGTGTCTTCAAATCGCGATGTAAAACTTTGTTGCTGTGCATGTAATGTAATCCTAAAGCTAACTGAACAAACCAATGCAAGATTTTACTCTCTGAGAACAAGTTTCTTCGAGCTGCTTTAATTTGCGAGGCAAGATCGCCCTACGAATGACATGGGAATAAGTAGGAGCGAGGCAGCAAAGATTACAATTCTTACTCCATCACAGTACTCCATACAAATACAAAGACTCTCATGGTTTTTTGACAAGAAAGAATCAATGTATCCAACAATATTAGGGTGATGCAATCTTTTCAATAGATCAACTTCCATTTTCGTTGCCTCTCTTTCCTTTTTGGGAATATTTTTAATCTTAATAATTTTCACACAAACAAAATTGCGTTTGATCTTATCTCTCATCAGATAGACCTAGTAAAACAAAAGGAGAGAATTCAAAAACATCTCATTTATTTTGATAATATGAATTACCTTTCCAAAACTTCCTTCCCCAAGAATGCGAATTGGATCATATCGATCAATGCTCATGTTGCTTGTATATTTTAAACCAAAGGGAAAAACACCAAAAATTGTTCGTTTAAAAAATCAATAAAATTAATCTATATTATCAACGGATGAATTGTCTCCACAGTTTCCAAAAGCCTTGATGTATTTATATCATCTAACGAGGGATGGAATCGAACAAGAAGAGACTTTATTGTTTTTTGAAACAACTCACCGGAAGCTAGGCTGGTTTGCGCAACTAAGAAATAAAGAACCTGGGTATTTACGGATTTAGGCGATCACCCAAATTTCATGATGAAAAGAGAAAAGAGAGTAAATTCGAAAGACGAAGAGAGACCCTTTGTGACAATTTTTGATTGATCAGGAGCAAGTGAAACACATTCCATTCTGTTGAAACTCAATAAGAATAATTGATTAATAGTTTTGAGCCAGTGAGTTTTTAGAATTCGCGATTTTCATTGTGAAAAGTGTGGAAGAAGCCATTTAACTTCATTTTTCTGAAATGACTGAGATTGACAATGATAATCTTCAAAACTCCGAGCTGGAATGTCGAGTTTGTCGAATTGGAGGAGACGAGGAGCGTCCTTTGTACACACCATGTAAATGCAGCGGATCTATTGGTTTAGTACATCAGGATTGTTTGGAGGCGTGGCTCACTCACTCAAAAAAAGATACCTGCGAACTTTGTGGTGCGAAATATCAATTCGCTCCTCAATACGCTGAAAATACTCCCTCCATTATCCCACCATTTATTTTTATTCGCTCATTTCTGAAATTAACGGTATTTAAAGCACTGCCATTCACTCTACGTCTCCTTCTTGCCATCTTTATTTGGCTTGTATTAGTCCCATTAGGAACAACGGTCGCCTATTGTACATGTATGCGAAGGAATTTCAATATAAGTTGGAAGATGTCAACTTCTACTTTCGCTTCCACTGTATGTTACGGAATTGTTATTGACGCTGTCATGGCGCTCTCTATGCTCATAATTGTAAGCCAATTTTTTCCCTTAACGGTATCACAACCTCACATCTCTTTTTTTTTCATTAGATGTCGTTTGCTGATTTTCTTCGATTCCACTGGGCACCGATGAATAATAATGCGTTAAACAATAACATTCCTAGAGCCGCACCGGTTGAGCCAGCTGTTATCCCTCCTGAGCGACCAGAACCCGAGCCAGTACAACAACTTCCACAATTACCAATGCAAAATAATATAAATAACGACAGAGTAAACATGTTGCGTCAGAGGATTCGACGTCCGGTTGGTGAACGAGTAGAACCGAATAACGCACAAACTGCTGAAAGACCAGAATTTCCTCAACGCATTCGACCCCAACATCTTCCCCCTCAACACCCTCGGTTTTCTCAGGATAGAGTGCATGATGACTCAACTCCATTTCGAATTCCTCATGAGATTTCGAATCGGAATGAGGTGATGAAGTCTGATTCTTCAGATGATTTATTCCCTGTAAGTTCTTTGGATGAAACTTTTCGTCATCATTTGGTTCGGAATTCTGATGGCTCATCTGTACCCCCTTCTCCTCAAAAGAAGTATATCTTGACCGACTCTGATGGAATAGGCGAAGAAGAGAAAGAGTTCCATCGAATTCTGAGCCGCGAATTTCATGATTTTGTTAGTCATGAAGAGGTTGAGCAAGTTATCTTGAAGCGTTCGACAGAAGATGCTCGTGATGACGAATCAAGTGGGAGCACTCCGAGTAGCAGTAGCAGTAGTAGTGCCAACACTGAAGACTTACTCGCAGAACTCGATCGTGGCAATCATCGACAGAATCATAACGATTTTCATGGCGAAGAAGGTTTCTTTCTTAGTGATTCAGATTCCTCCTCGTCTGATGACGATGAAGAAGAGGATGATGACTTTGGTGTTGGAGGATTTGACCTTCGGTTAGAGATCGGTTTAGAGGTCGATGATGGAGGAAACGCAGCGGAACCTGGGCTCAACAATAACAATAATAATTTGAACAATAATAACATCAATTTAAATAACGAAGATAATCCAGACGTTGGAATTGAGATTCGAATCGCTTTATTTGAACTACTTGGTTTAGAAGGTCCCTTTTATATAATGTTTCGAAATGCAGCGTGGCTCTTAGCCTTTAGTTCAGTTTATATTACAGTATTAGCTTTCTTTCCCTATATGATTGGAAATATTGTGATGAAGCTCATTAAAACGAGATTTTTGTCTGTGATAGCTTCATCCCTTCACAATAAATTACCACAATTAATTGAATTACTAAGCCCTGCTAGCCAATTATTTCATCCGATCCTTGAATTATTTTATGCTGTTTCCAAATTGTCTCAAGAGAAAAATCCTCCTTTACAATTTATGGATTTAATTTATGTTGCAACGGGATATTTAACCATTTGTTTAGTTGTTTTCGTCTTTGATTTTGTGTTTTCACTTCTTAAACGACTTCAAGACAATCAAATTAGTTCAAATCAAGGCATATTACAAACAATTTCAGTGAATATTTCTCAATTATCTTTAGTCATTAAAGTTGGTTCGTTATTAGTGGTTCGAATCTTTCTGCTTCCCATTACTTTAGGTTCTGCGATCTTATGCATACTTTCACATCATATTTTAGATTATACCAAAGAAGAATGGATTGAATTCTTAACATTTAATGGTGTTGGTGCATATGCCTTAGCTTGGGTTTCTGGAATAACTTTTATGTTATCTGTAACAATCTCTGTATTACAATTAAGAGAAGTTCTTCATCCAACAATCTTTGGGAAGATTATTAAACCACAGGAAGCACATTCTGATTTAATCATATCATTAATTCATGAAAATGGTATTGTTCATGCACGACGTATATTTGTTTCCTGTTGTGTTTATGCATTATTATTAGGATTATTAATCTTTTCACCAATATTACTTTATGAAAAAATGAATGGTTATTTACATTGGAATATATTCCAATTTCATTTTTGGTATTTTATTCCACAAATTCAAATTCCAATTGAATTATTATTAGGACATATCTTATTTTTATCGATTGTTGATAAGAATAAAGATATTATTGGTCATATTCAACATTATTGGTTAGTTTTCATATGTAATAAATTGGATTTAACGAGATTTGTGTTACCTCTACCAATGATTAAGAAGGTACGTAGTTATTTTCCAACTCTTTGAGTTTTCTGTTGACTCGTTTCTATAGAAGAAGTCCGGTGAGGGTGGAAATAAGAGATCGCGAAGGAAAAGTCGAGGTTCTAGCGAGAGGATTGAAGAACCTGAAAGAAATGATGGCCAAAAGGAAAGTGACGGTTCTTCCTCTCCTTCACCACCCTTGCCTGGTATTGAAGGAGAAGATTATGAGATAGGAAAGCCATTACTAAGGCCCCCAGCCGGTTGGGATATTCGATCATCACAGAATTCGGTAAGAAACCAGCGAGTGAATAGCCTTTCATTTAAGTAATCTTTATGTAGACTCGTTGGGCTTGGGGAAATGAAGTTCCCTCCGCTTTAGAGAAAAATGTTGCACCGCGTATTGCACCACGTTATTATCTGTTGAAAACTTTCTTCTTGTTAATTATTTCTTTTGTTCTTCTTCACCTTATAACTCTTTTTATTTTCACAGTACCTCTAACAATGGGACGATATCTATTCAGAGTGCTTTATCTCCCTCAATATCTTATCCATGATCCTTTATGCTTCATTATTGGAAGTTATGTGATGATTACAATGATTGTTGGTGTCTATAAACTTATTTTCCAATCCAATCTAATCTCAAATCATTTATTGAGATTTCATCCAGGATTATTGTGTTGTAAGTATTTATATTATTATGGTAATGTTTGTTCATGGTCATTCCTTGGAGCCTGTAAGTTCTCTTTCATATTCTATCTCTTGACCGTCCTTCTGTTAACTTTCATTTATTTCTTTAGTGGTTCAGATTACTTTGCAACGACTTGCAAATTTCATGATCGTCGGAATGATGGTACATATATTAAGTAAATTATGGAATGTTGATTTATATTATGGATTCTTTACAACATTAACTTCTTCCTTCACTTCTTCGGACACAGCACTGAATATTGGAAGAATTGCTGTCACTGCTCCATCTGCAATAGGAAGCAATGGAGTTAGTGGTGTTGCAGGAATTGTTTATGATTTTACCATCTTTCAAATTCCTAATTACTTTTCCTCTCAATGCAAAACGTCATTTTGGCGTGATTTTATCTATTTATTGTTGAGAGCTTTCTCTTTCCTTCCAACGGGATTCATTATTTTAGAAACTTTTATTTATCAAATTCTTTCACCTGTTGGAATGAGATTAGCAAGATATCTTCAATTGACTTCAACATTAACATGGATTAATCAGTGTCAGATGCAAATGAATCGTCTAATTATCTTGATGAAAGAAGCTTTAGCGCATAATCATCGGCATCACAACAATGCACCTCAAGGAGACGATATTCCTCAGAACGAACCAAGCGCTCAGAGACCACACGCGGAACCACATCAGCATGAGGATCGCAACGAAGAAGATGAAGCTGCGACTATCGCACGAGCGATTAGTGATGATCGCCAGCACCGTTCACATTACCACATACACAAGTCTCATGAAACTAAAATTATTCAGCAAATGTACGAGGTTTATCTTCTCGTCTATTATCCTTTTTATCGAGACCTTGCAGTGAAAGGCTTCTTCTTCTTTGTGCTTCCAACGATTATCTTATCCAATCAACCAATTCTGCGCGTTCTACATCTTCTCCCAATCACTGATTGGCTTTTGAGTCGAGTTTATTCAGAGGAAAATGAATTCGCTGCCGATTCCTCCGAACCTATCTCTTCTGATGAGATTCTTTTTAGTTTTCGTATTCATTGGATGATTATGAGAGGATTGATTGCTTGTTACCTTGTATTAATCTTTTTCCCTTTCCTTCTACAACCTCTTTACCAGTCATTTAGTAGCTTGTATAACAAGATTCGTGATGAGAATTATTTGGTTGGAAGAAGGTTATTAAATATTCATCAACAAGCTTCAACAACGTCACAGGTAAGGGAATAGCAAATCTTAGGGCGTTTTATATGTCTTTAATCGGTCTCCTTAAAATGAATACAGGAACAAAGGAAGTAAAAAATTGTTAGTACGATGGGGCCTAGTTACATTTGGGTGATGTAATAACCCTCTAAATAGGAAATAGAAATAGGTGAATCAAAGTGGTTAGTTCTTATAGATCCTATGTAAAACTGTTGATACAAGCATAGCTATTTGAAAGAAGCGATCTATCACATATTTGATTCGATTGAAAAGAATTGTTGTTTATAATATATAATCATTTTCATTCAAACAAACATTATACTCCTCCTATTACCATCAAATTGGATCGTTTGATGAGATTTACATGGAAGCAAATGAAAAGGTGATGAGCAAATAACTGACTAAATTCTTTTGATCTATTATTTCTTGTATTTAAATTAAAGGCAATCATAGCGAAAGATTAACTTTCGATTCATTCTTATTCTCTTTGTGGGAGGAATTGATTGGATATGAGATAAGAAAGGCCTCTTGTCCGAGATAAACAAATTCCCATTCATTATCATAGTAGAGAATTCGATGGGAATGAGACACATCATCATAGGCATTAATGACACCTGTGTAAGTGCAGAAATCATCATGCCACCAAACTTGTATCTCGTGACTTAACAACTTTTCTTGCTCTTTGTGTAAGCAGCGAGTGCAAACCCAAGACCAACATCTTTGCTCTGTTTGAGCTATTAACGATATTGAGTTCGCTTGTCTTCTGCCTTTCTGACCCATTTCGACTGTCTCAATCTCAGGAGTAGCTTCTTCCTTTACTGTTGGTAAAGACGGGGTCTCAGCTTTGCCTCTCCGAGAAGAACGAGTAATCTTTGGGGAAATGGTGTGTGATGGAGTCGAAGTTCTTGATCCTTTCGTCGATGCACTTTCATCAAGACTCGTAGACTTTGCCTCTGCTTGGTCGATAGATGGATCTTCAATCTCCATGGGTTCTGACAGTGCAGATGGCTCTTTGCTCTCTTCGAAAGTTAGACTAGCGGCAGGTGATGCAATAGATTGAAAGCGCTTGCTTCTTCGACGACCATCAGATTCGCTTTCCACTTGGATCTGATTAGAATCAATTGCCTCATTTTTCACAAGTGGTGAATTGGTTTCAATTTCCATCTTCACTTGCACTTCTTCAGAGGCTTGTGCCTTGCTTTCTTCCTTAATAATGGATGGGAGAGCGTCTGGAAGCTTCATTTCCTCTGGCCAATTCATAATTTCATACTATTCGAGAAATACAATAAGAACAACAACTGTGAAAGAGCAAATACAAGAGTACCTGCAATCGACAATGATAACATGTGAATATTTTGGCATTAGGATTATGAACAATTTTCTCTTTATTACGGTTTGTTTTCTCATTCTCTTCTTTGACAGGAACCACACTGCTTCTCCTTCGAGTTGTACGTGATTCAGCAATAATTGATTTTCTGCCTTTTGTTTGGGAATTTTCATTCTTTACTGTCAATAATTTTGATTGAATATTGATAGGTTTCCAAGAAGAGGTCAGCAGTGACCATGACTTCGTCTCCAACATTCCTTTACTCTCTTGAAATAATTTATCTAATAACTTAGTATCTTTCCAGGTAATATTATTTGGTGCTGTAACAGCACGAGCATTATTTAACATCAAATAAAAATCTTTTGCAAAAGAAGCGAAATTATGATAATAATGATGATGTAATTTTTCTCTCATAATATTAATGGTCATAACTCTTCTTACACTGTCATCATAATCGGGAATTAAATCATATGGTATATCATTAAAATCATCACATAAATATCTTCCATTTTCTTCAACTAAATTTCGTTCTCTGGAAGTATAAGATAAGATTGATGGAAGAGCAGAAGACTTTCTGTGACTGTTGTTAAGGGGTGAAAGCTTTGGAGAGTCTTTAAGAATTTCAGGTTTTTGCATTTTTCCCTGTGATTTTTTAGTTGTGGAACGATTCTTTTTATTGTTCTGCTTTACTGGTGTTTTAAGTTCGTCCTGACCGCTAATGTTTTCAGGTACATGTTCAGAGGAATAAATCAAAGTATAGTCTGGTGTGCGTTGAAGAATATAATCTGCAAAAGATAATTGTAAATGAATATCAATATCTTCAGAATGATACAGGAAATAAGCGGATAAGCACTCTAACATATCTTGAATCCATCTCTCTAAACGAAACAATTCATTATTAGGGTAGACTCTCCAATCTATAAGATTCATTTTAGTATCTAAATCGGTTGACCCATTATTTATTTGGAAAAGGTATTGATCAAAACCAAGGAGATCATTCTTTTGGGAGGATTGGATCTCAGAATCAAAAGCTGGGAAGCGTTTTATCATTTCCCCGTAGAAACTTGAGTTTTCGTGTTCTCTTATTTTCACTAAGAAAGATTCCATCGGGCCTTTCTCCTCTGCTTTCTTCGGTTTCTTTTTATCAGGCAAATCTTGATCACTGTCTTCGTTTCCTTCCTCGAACTCGCTCTCCCCTTCAGAATCCTCTTCTCTGTGACGTTTCTGTCGAGAAGGTGTTGTATTTTTAGGCGTTCCTCGGCGAGGTCTTCCTCGCCCTCTTACATGGACTTCTTCCTCCTCACTTACGTATTCTTCGTCTTCATCGATCTTTCCATCCATTCCCTCTTCAGATGGTGAGCTATGCCCATCACTATCCTCGTCAACAAAGTCATCTTCTAAAGAATCAGAATCCGCGTTTCTTCTTCCTCTAGTAGGCTTACCAACACTTCTTCTTCCAGCTTTGTTACGCTGGCTATTAATTTTCGATTTCGTCTGCTTTTTTGTAGAAGCTTTGACGGTTATTGGAATTTCGGTCCGCTGAAATTTGACCTTATCGAATCGAAGCTCAAGATTGATTTTGTCATCGGGTTTTGTAACTTGAGACTTAAACTCTTTATCATTTAACTTCATCATTTTGATTAAATTGGGTCCAATTTCTTGCGCAAATTTTTCCTCTGCACGACGATCAGCAAATGTTCCTGTCCTTAATTGGTCTTCGTTTGTATAAATATAATTCTTTTGATGCTTAAGATATGATTTTCTATCAAGATTTGTATTTTTCTCTTTAATTTCAATCCCTGCAAAATAAACTTTGGTCAATTTTTTTAAAGATTGATTTTTTCGTTGTTGAGAGCGCACAATATTGTACCAAGTTAAACCTACATCAGCAATTTCTCCATTTGATAGTTCAACCGGAACAGTAGTCGGTGTTGATTTCTTTTTTAATCTTTCAGATAGATAATCTAAAGGAACAAATTCATCAAAAAGTTCATCATCGATTGATTCATCATCTTCCTCTAATTCATCGATTTCGAAACCATCTTCTTCATTTTCTTTCTCATCATCATCTTCCTCGTCTGATTCTCCTCCACCGTTAGCTGAAGAAACTTTGGTCTTTCTGCCTTTAGCCTTATCTAACAGCTTTGATATCTTTGTTTGCATTAATTCTGCCTCAGTTTTGCATAATGTTCGTTTCAATTTCTCTCGCCGCACTAATGTGTCTAATATAATACGAGCTCGATCTAAGAACAAACGGAATCGAAATAATTCCTGCCCATCCAACCAGTACCCAGCAATAAAATCAACACCAACAGGAATGTGTTCTTGACAAAAAGCTTCCTTCATACCATTGCGAACTCGAACAAATCCTTTGTTGCTTCTGGCAGCGCAAAGAGGATGGAAGAAAGAAGCACATCCGATACAACTGCACTGAATACATATTCCTCCTTTACGATTACAAATTGCACATTTTTGTTTCTTCCCTTCTTTCGAGATTAACCGAATATCAATTCTTTTTTCCGCAGTGATTTTCGCTTGTGCTGGAATTGACTTTGCACAGTACGGGTGAGCCCAAGTTCCATCCACTGTGTGGCAAAAGAAACCTCCTCTTCGAGGACATAACGCACAATGAACAGTTTCATAATCAGATTCTTTGCAAACGTTGCATAACCAACTACTGGAATCAAACGAAGAAGAAATTTCTGAGGATTTGCGGTATTCCATCCAACATTCCCCATGCAAGGTTAGGTGACAATTCCGACACGAAACATAAGGTGATGGAGCTGGGATAATTTTGCTTCCCATAGTCGTAGCATCTTCAGCTCGTACTACATTATCGCTTGAAGACGAAGGTGAAGCATTTATTTCTTCAGAAAAAGGAACAAGTGAAGATTGATCCTCAGTGGAGTGGGTCTTTTGGACAAGGGCAGTTTCTAAAGGAGGAATTTCATTTAAAGCCTGGCTATTATATCCATTCCCAAAGATGTCGTTCGAAACAGGTCTCATACAACTTGCACAAATAGTGTCGTCATAAACGTCTGGTGGTAATTCTTTCGGTGCTGAAGAAGTTGTAGTGGCCTTCCGACCAGTGCCTTCTTTCTTTCTATTATATTTCTTTCTCTTCTTCTTAGCTTTTCCTGGAACTTGCTCTAAATCTCCTTCTTTTATTCGGTATTTATTTCGAAAGAGTCGAAGGGACTCTGCTGCGTTCACAGGATTCTCCGTTTCGCTGTGAGTATGGCAGCGAAACTGGTATTCTATTCCCGCAGGGTATCGCCCCTCCCTTTGTCTTGCCTCATAGCTCGGATCAGTAATAGTTGCCTTAATTGAAGCACCTGCAAACCATGCACACAAAGGATGGAACATATGGTTGCAAGTGACCAAAACAGAGTCATTTTCAGGTTCATTTTGACAGTAAGAACACGTGACTAAGAACCCGAAAGTCTGATGGCAATAAATACAAGCATTTTCGGAATAAAGATAATTATTTCGTTTCTTTTCACGTTGTGTCGGGAAGGGTTGAAAAACTAAATTGCTAATGTTAACAGGACTCATATCTTTCATGTCCATCACCTCCGCCTCACCAGACCACAAGGCGCAGCATATGTGGACCCATCGACCATCAGTCGTTGGCTTAATACCTCCATGATGTAAATTACATAAACAACATTTTACAGTTTCCTTCGCAACTACTGGATCTAAATCAACCTCGTCCAGCGTTAAGGCTAATTTTTCAATAAATTTGCAGCGGTCGCAGTAATAATCTCCCTCAGGAATTTCGGCAATACCAAAACAAACTTGATGCATGGAAGCATTGCAACCATCACAAAATACAATTCGATTATTATCAGAGCTTGTTCCATCAAAGCAACACATACAAAGACCATCTTCTTGAGCCTCTTCTTCATCATCGGCATCTGGAGAGCCGGCTTTTGGCCTGCCTTCAACTTCTAATGCCCAAGAAGGAGGTAAGGGTTCATCCTCACTTTTTATTACCTCATCACCGCGATGATTGACACCTTTGTGAACTGATTGACTAATCTTCTTCCATATCTGTTGGTTCAGATATTTATTATTAATTTCTTTCCACTCTAAATTATTTAATTGAAACTTTCCAGTTGAATCCAGCAAATCAGTTGTTTCAACAATACCTTCAGTAAAAGCTAAAATCGAATTAACAATCCGTTTGTATGCATGGATATCTTTTAAAATGATAACCATCAATTCAGATAAGTCGGAACGAGCTCGTAATATTCTATCGGAAAGATGAATCACTTGAGTATTATTTATTGGAACAAGTTCCATCAATTCAAAAACTTTTGTATCTTGTGATCCGTTACTGGAGTTGGACGTTCGGCGAGGTATAATATTTTGAATTGACCACTCATCTAAATTTTCGAAATTGGGGGCTTGATTATCATCTCCAGTGACAATCCCAGCACTCTCAGAAAAATAGCTCGGAGCGACTTCGAATTTACATCCAACTCGAGATTCTCCGTCAAACACAATGTTTAAGCTTTGATCTTCCCTAATATGGCCACTGTCAGAAATGTCGTGTTGGTTGTTCTCAAATAAAAGCAGCTCGTTCTCGAATTGCACGTCATCAGTAGCCTTATTTGGAACTTCCGAAGAGGATGAGTTCAACGAATTAGGCTGCGACGTCGGAAATTTAAGTTGTTCTGCAATTTGATGCACTCTCGATAAAAACAAATTTCTTTTAGCAGGGTTTAAAGCTGCGGATTTTTCTCTTTCTCCCCCAAGCGCAGTCAACGCATCATCTATCAAATCTTCCAACTACAAAGTGAATGTATTAAAACGGTTTTGATTACCAATAAGAAGGCGCTTACGTCATCCTCATTAGTTTCCTTGGGATCTTCTTCTTCGTCATCCACAGTCAAATGTTTCCAATTTTTCACAGCATCGATTGTAGTTTCAACCCACTTAATCAAAGGGATTAAAAAATAATCGGCGAAAATTGATGTAACTTACCATTTCAGTATGGTCTTCAACATGGAAGGAAGAGACATAATTCCAAAAATGCTCTAAATCCATGGCTTCACCTTCACTCATTCCTGGCCACTCTAATAAACTAACTACTTGGTTTGCAATTGGGTCATCGTTTGGATGGACTACAGTTTTCGAGATCTCTTGATTCCTAAGTTCAGTAATGAGTTGATTTACGGTCTTAGAGACCAAATCAACTTCTGTCATTGAAGACGATGGCCATTTTTGATCTTTCCATGAAGTTTCCTTCTTATGCTCTTTTTCCTCAGGGTAAGGATTTTCGTTTGTCCAATAAGCCATATCATCATGACCATCAGCATCATCATGAACCTTACTTGCTTTCGCCTTTGATCGATGCTTCGGAGCTTCTCCAACGGCATTCGCATGAGTTTTGCAAAATATTTCCCAAAGCAAGATCCCTTCATCACCTTTGATGATTCGTCTGGTACATAGAGTAGAGCGTAAAGCGCACCATGGATGCATTCCCTGAGTACACCGTCCATAAGCACATTGGACACAAGCCCCTTTCTTAGTACAGAGACCACATTTAAGCTTATATCGCTTTTGATCTAAACGCTCTAAATTAAGGAGCGACGGCTTTCCAGGCACGGAGACTTCGTAAACTTCAGGAATCCAACTTGCACAAAGAGGATGAGCCCATTTATTCCCACCCTTTGTACATCTTTTGTATGCACCACCACAATAGCTACAAAGCTCACATGTAAGAGTCCTAGGATCGAGTCCCTCTTGACAGGGGAAACAAAACCTGTAGAAAAGCTTCAATGATGAATAGAAATGATATCAAAACACATACCACGAATCTTGAGGGATTTCCTTGATTCCATAACAATGCTGATGAACTGCAACATTGCATTTATCACAAAAGAGGATTTCATTGTCGTCAAAGACTTCTCCATCCAAACAAATCTCGCAAACCTTATGGGAGAAATGAGTTAGATATAGTACGTGAAGGTGAAAGGAAAGTAAACCTCATTGTCTTCCTTCACATCTTCGATTGCAGTGCTATCAATTGAGGATTGATGAGCGATTCCTTCGCTTTGTTCATCCTCATACTGGTCATCCATAGTAAATCTTCTGCGATTACCAACTAACTTCAGCGATACTCCTTGAAATAAGGTCAAAGCAATTTATTCTTCGCACCAACTCAACCCAATCCACTTCGAGCACTGAGATTAGTGTTGTAAATGTTACAAATTAGCTTGAGCAACCCTTGAAATTAGCTTCTCTCTAAACACGCTTGCACCTACACAAATTGCATTTAAATTTGAAAAACGCGTTTTAGTCAAAAGCGCTTTTCACAACATCAAGCGTAAAATAAAAGAACGAAGTATTATTTCAATCCACAGAAAAACCATCCATGTTTAATTCTTCGAGAGGCTTTTTGCCTTTTTCCAAGTCGTTTTTGAATGAAGTTACTTATGATCAGGAAAATGAAGAAGAGCAAGGAGCTAGATCGAGCGAAGGCATATCCCAAACTCCTCGAAACTCTCCAACTCTAACTTCTCATTTACCATTCAAAACGTTAGACTGCGGCAACGGAACGTATGTTGCATCGTTTGCCTGGGAAACAACTGTTTTTATTTCTGGATATTGCAAAATCATCTGTTTGAAAGGTCGAGTATCAGTAGATGGCTACTTTTTGGGAGTCGGGGAGGAGTTTGCCTTGCGGAAAAGTACATGGTACCCAGCTGTTCAGATTCGAATCAAGAAGGGAAAATCCCTGAGAAAATTAAAGAACCAAGATAAAATCTTGAATGAATATAAAATCAAAGCTAACTTGAAGGAGGAGCAAAGTTGTCTGTTAATAACGTCCTTGGAATGTGGATGGATGGAGGTTACAGATTCGATACTATTTAAGCGAGTTGATGCTTCAAATTTACTACCATACAATGGAAATAATATCAATATAAGCAATAACTGGAAAACAGAGTATCAGCTCCTAACAGGCTCTTTTCAGCTCGCAACAGAAAGCATCTTCTCGAAACAAAAATGCGAGATAACCAACTTTCCTACGACTTGGGACTCTGCTGTTTATCAATTAACCGATTCCTATTTGCAGCACAAACAACTTAAAATCCTGATTTGTGGATCAAAAGGTGTGGGAAAGTCATCTCTACTTCGTTACGTAATTAACAGCCATTTGAACGTTAGTGGAATTAAACAGTCGCCGATATGCCTCATCGATTGTGATTTAGGACAACCAGAGTTAACTGTACCTGGAATGGTTTCGCTTCATATTGTTGATTTTCCTTTGATCTCTTCCCACCATTTTAATCTTCAACAACCTAAACTTGGCTTTTTTATTGGCGACGTAACGTCTCGAAATGAACCTGAACTATTTTGTGTTGCTCTACGAAGAGTTTTCTCGTATTATCTAAAGCTGCGAGAAGACTACAAGAAAGACCGTTTGAAAGAGTTTCGATCCTGCTCCAAAGCTCCTTCAAATCCCTTTTTCCTTCTGGATGAGGAGAAGAGTGAGAAAATTAACGAAAGCGATTTAGACAATTGTTTGCCACTTGTTATAAATACTGATGGCTATGTCCGCTACATGGGAGCTGAAATCCTTGCAGCAATTGTTGATATCATACAACCCACGGATATTCTTCATGTTTCTTCCAATCAGGAACCCACTTTGCCTTTGTTACAACAGATAGCTTTGAGTGACCCGGGTGTTAATATTACGGCTTTAGAGTCACCTTTACTTTTTGCTCAGCCTCCGAATATTCGTCCCATAGCAGCTGAGTTGCGAAATTTGCGCTTTTTGTCTTACTTCCTGCGAAAGTTACCAATTGACGGTTCTGTCAGCTTTAGGAATGCGGCTTTAATGGGATCGGGAAACGATGGTCTTCTTTCCTGGTTCCTTCTCAACCAATGTTCTTATATTATTCCCTTTCACTTGATTACGTTCAACATTAAACAGGAATCGATTACACCGAGTCAAATATTGTCGATTATAAATGGGACTGTTGTTGGAATTTCTTTCAAAGAGAATGTTGAACGATGGCCTTCTCAAAGCGAGAAGAGAACTAAATTACGAGTTCGAGGCCGAAATGATACGCAATTCAATCTCGCTTATTTCTCTCCATTTAGTGTGGTAGAGATGGAAGGATTGGGCATTGTAACTTCTATCGATCTTAGTCGAAAATGTTTAACATTGATTACTCCTCAAGCTATTGATACAAGTCAACAAATCGTGCTTTCAGTTGGAGGAGGTGTTTCTTTGCCGTACTACGTTGGCTATGGTGAAGGGTTTCCTTCTCTCCCATACTATTCGTCTGAGTTTTGTGGCGAAGGTTCATCTCAGTTAAAACCGCGAACGAATTTAAAGCGGAAAGGTCAAGAGAATTCCTGAAAGTAGGTTATCGAACTTGGTTATATTTGACATCCTCAGAAATTGAAGGCGGTGATGATAGATCTTATTCTTCTCAAAACATAACAGAATTTTGTGATGAAATATGGATCATGCTAATCTGAGCCTTTCTTCTTGAGATGTTTAATTTTACTTAGGCGATGTAGTTTGGAGGGAAATAGATGAAGTATAACGATATAAAAATATTCGCCCGATGGGTAAATTTAGATACTTTCGATGGTGTATGTTTGAGTCTCCACCTGGGTTACACCTGCGATCGCTTTTATCGAAGCCAAAAATTCTTCCTCAGGAGCAAACTTCTTAGATTCCTGTGAAGATAGTCAAAAAGAGAATATGAAATATGAAGTAAATTGAAATCATACCCATGCACCAAATTTGTCGGAGTCCAATGCCACGATAACTTTGAAATCGTGACAACCACCGCAGACAATGCGTTGAACATTCTTAACCCCATCAATCTTTTTTAAGGAGGGTGAAAAGATGTTTAAAGTTGCCTGTGCTGAAACTAATGATCGCTTATCATCTTCAGGATTCCATTTAAATCTCCATTCTCTCGCAATTGTGTCGAATTCAACTCCTTCTGCAATTTTCTTTGCTCTTAAGGCACCGGGAAGACGAGAGGAGAGTGAGGGGTGACCCATATTAAATCCCTGCGAAAGAAAAAGCAGCAGAGAAATCAGTGAGAGCAAGAACAAAGCAGAAGTCATTGTTTATTTCTTTTTGATTAGGAGTCGTTAAGATTGTGATTCAAGCTCGCGGTACAATACGTTAGAAACTTCATATAACAGGAAAGATAGGAGAGAAGGATCTTTCAAGATATTAGAATTTTACAAACAAAATCCAGAAATTCAACACTCAATAGAAGGTTTAAGCAGAAAATAGGGGAAATGTACTCTACAAAGATTCTAACAAACAATTCGCACTAAAAAAAATCGATTGGAAAATATACGAGAAGATAAATAAGATAAGTCAGTCATCGAGATAACTCAATCAATAGGTTCAGCGACAGCTATATTGATAAGATGGGAGGGTTCCACTTCGACTCCAATGAGCAACTTATCGACATTCGGAAGATTTTGAATGCGGAACAATCGGCCATCGATTTCAATGTCACAAACCGAACCACAGAAATGGGAAACATCAATGACATGAAAAACGCAGTTTCCACTGTCAGGTGGGTGCGCCACTGCATAAATATGATGAAGATGGACGTATAACCGGTGCTGCGGAATGATTATAACTTCAGCTTGACTGATATCTAGACGGTCGAAGTCATTAAAACGGTACACAAACTTCGAAAATACTTACACGAGTAAGGTTCCCCCCTAGGAAAGTAATTCATTCGAAGAGGATGCGGAAATAATGGATGAAATGAAGAGGGCGTAGACACCCTATCTTTACCATTTGAGAAAGAGCGAGACCCTGCCGGAACTTTAAATGGTGGATGCGGGGCATATTGTTGTTGATAAAAATGAACCTGCTGACCATATTCAGATCTGGACATTGACGAAAGAAAGTTTAGGAAGACTAGAAATTGGTTCAAATACAAATACAATACAGAAGCGCTTTTCTCAGAGATGTGAACTTCAAGAAACGCTTTTTTAAGATTCTGACTTCTTAAAACTGCAACACCAACTCACAACTGAAAAACCTTTTGAAATCTAAATCTAGACTACCTTGATCGTCTGCTAGCCTCACCTTCCCTCGACAAGATAGTAGAAGATTATTAGATATTTAAGATATAATCTTTAGGGTAAGATTTCCTTTCAAACCCTCATTATTTATTTTATTCTTTTATTTTGGATTTAGGAAAGATGTTACGTACCGTATCTAACTATTTAAATCCTTCGAAATATAGGCTATTGCAGTCAAAAAGAGGATTGCAAGGTCTAACCATTGGCGTTCCAAAGGAAAGTATTGCGGGAGAAGAGCGTGTTGCTCTTGTTCCTCTTCATGTCACCAAATTGAAGAAAGTGGGTGCTATAGTCAATATTGAGTCCGGTGCTGGATTAGGAAGTGGTTATACCAATGATCAATATGCCAAAGCAGGAGCTAACATAGTTTCTGGAGACGAGGCATGGAAATCCGAGTTAGTTGCGAAAGTCAGGCCTCCTAATGATGCTGAAGCTCGCAAAATCGAGAATCGCACCATATTGTCAATCATCCAGCCAAGAGTTAACACCCAATTAGTTGATCAACTGATCTCTCAAAAGGCTACAGTGCTTTCGTTAGATTCTCTTTTGCGAACTCTTTCTCGAGGACAAGCGTTCGATGTATTGTCCTCTCAAGCGAATGTTGCGGGTTACCGTGCGGTAATTGAAGCGGCGCACCACCTTCAGCGCCCTTTCGCTGGTCAAATGACAGCTGCTGGTAAGATTCAACCAGCGAAGGTATTAGTTGTAGGGGCTGGTGTTGCTGGTCTAGCTGCGCTTCAATTAGCAAAGAAGAAAGGTGCAATTACATACGGATTTGATGTCCGTGCTGCGGCTAGGGAGCAAGTTGAGAGTTGCGGAGCGAAATTTCTAGAAGTAAAGAGTGCCGAGGATGGATCAGGTACTGGTGGTTACGCGAAGGAAATGTCCAAGGAATGGTTTGATGCCGCAGAGAAAATGTTGCTCGATGAATGCAAAAATTTTGATGTGATTATTACTACTGCATTAATTCCTGGTAAAAAGGCTCCAATATTGATTAAAAAGAGTATGGTAGAAGTTATGCCTCCAGGTTCCGTCACTGTTGATTTGGCTGCGCCTGCTGGAGGTAACGTGGAAACAACAGTTCCAGGAAAAGTTGTTCAACATGGTTCTGTGACTTGTGTTGGCTACACAAATATGGAAAGTCGAATGGCATCAACAGCTTCCTACTTATTTAGTGGCAATGTGACAAACTTATTACTTTCGATGGAAGATAAGGCGACAAAGAATTACGTTGTGAATTTGGAAGATCCAGCTGTTCGCTCAATTCTATGGGTGAATAAAGGCGAACTTTTACCACCTTATGTCCCACCTCAAGGAACTCCAATGTCGACACCTGCAAAAAAGACTGAAAAAGAAGCGAAGAAGCCTAAAACAGCTGAGGAGATTCAAAAGGAATACTATCGCAATGCTTTATTTACCACAGCCGGCACGTCATCCGCTTTAGGTCTTGCATCACTTGTTCCAAACTCTCCCATGATGTCTACCTTTGCTTTGAGTTGTTGGGTTGGTAAGTTATCTTCTATTATATACTGATCAAGACTGATTCTGTATTTAGGAAATAGTTGTGTGCAAGGTGTGACTCACGCTCTTCATTCACCTTTAATGGCTATGACAAATGCTATTTCTGGAATGACTATTGTCGGAGGAATGTTGCAACTTGGTGGTGGTTTGGTACCTACCACTATTCCTCAGTACCTTGCGGCTGGAGCAGGTATATTCTTACATTAAATTCAAAGCCTCCCTCTAACAATCGATTTCCCTTAGTTGGATTATCTGCCATTAACTTAACAGGTGGAACCATCGTTACAAAGAAGATGCTTGATATGTTTCGAAGACCAGATGATCCACCTGAATTTAATCATTACTATCTGCTACCTGGTGCCGCAGCTATTGCAGGATCTGGTGCACTCTTTGCGACTGGTTTAAATCCGGTCTCTCTTGCCCCAATGTTGGCTTTAGGTTCTGCTCTTGGCTGCGTTGGTGGGATCTCCTGCCTTTCCTCACAGCAGACTGCAAGATTGGGAATCTCAGTTGGTATGGCAGGTATCGGCACGGGTTTAGCCGCGACCTTAGCGTATATGAATCCTGCTGACATCGCAACCTATGGTCAACTTATGGCTTTGGGTGGTGCTGGTGGTGGAGTTGGATACTATTTGTCTACAAAGATTGGCCCGACCGAACTCCCTCAAGCCGTTGCAGCATTCCATTCACTTGTCGGACTTGCCGCCACGTTTACTGCTGTTGGTGATTTCATGGCTCACGATCCAACTGTTCATGCCTCCACTTTTCACAATATTTCCACTTACCTCGGTGCCTGGATGGGTTCCATTACTGCCACAGGTTCCGTTATTGCTTATGGTAAGCTTTCAGGCGCTATCGACTCTGGAGCTCTGCAATTGAAGATGAGAGATCAAATTAACATTGGTCTTGCTGGGGTGAGTGTTGCCGGATTGGCTGGATTTTGCATCAGTGGCGACCCAACCATTGGTGCTATTTCACTCGCTGCTGGTGTTGCTTCCAGTGGTATTTTAGGTCTTCATATGACACATTCTATTGGAGGTGCTGATATGCCTGTTGTCATCACTCTATTAAACTCTTACTCTGGATGGGCACTTTGTGCAGAAGGTTTCATTTTAGATCAACCTTTACTGACTATTGTTGGTGCATTGATCGGTTCATCTGGTGCTTTCCTCACCAGAATTATGTGCGAAGCGATGAACCGATCTTTACCAAATGTGATTTTAGGCGGATTTGGCACTGCAGTTGGTGAAGCCCCTAAAGCTAAGGGTGAAGTGAAAATCCACACTGAAATCGATGCTCCTGGCACTGCTGAGGTTCTCCGCAATGCTGACAAGATCGTTATAGTTCCTGGTTATGGTCTTGCGGTGGCCCAAGCTGCTGGTGTTGTTGCCGATATTGCCTTAAAGCTTCGAAAGGAAGGAAAGGATGTGAAGTTCGCAGTGCATCCAGTAGCTGGTCGTATGCCTGGGCAATTAAACGTCATGCTTGCCGAGGCTGGTGTTCCCTATGATATGGTTTTCGAAATGGAAGAAATTAATGAAGAGATGGAGCATGTTGATGTAACCATGGTTATCGGTGCCAACGATACGGTAAACAGTGCTGCTGAGGAAGATCCTACTTCTGCCATTGCCGGCATGCCAGTTATTCAAGTTTGGAAATCAAAGCACACCATTTTCATGAAGCGTTCCATGGCAAGCGGATATGCTGGTGTTGATAATCCAGTTTTCTACAAGGGCAACACTGATATGTTGTTAGGAGATGCGAAGAAGACCTGTGAAGCTATTCGTGCTGAGTTAGTGAAATAAAGGGAACTCTTACTTTTTAACAGGAAAAGTTGATTGAAATTGCTGAATTCTTGCTATTTGGTGAGTAATTCGGCGCCAAATTCGTTGTATACGTGAGGATTAATATTTAATTTATTTTACTTCAAATTCCTCCTTGCATTTTTATATGTCGATACCAAAGCATCAACATTCTTAGATTCACCCTTCAATGTAAGACCAGTTTTTCCATAGATTCACAATAAAATCTCTATATAAAAATTAATATATAATTCATCTTGTCCTCATCGTTGTCTCTCTTCTTTCGGTAAGACGTCGATACCGTTAGCGCAGTTTCGGTAAAGCTGTTTCGTTTTCCGGGAAAGTTTGAATTGAATCACTTAACTCTAACATACTCATATCCCAGTCATGCAGTCTGTTTATGTGCTTGTCCTTTGTCTATTTGTAATATTTTGTTTAACTCCAAACATAGATGCAGAAAATTTTAGCCAAAGACGGAGAAGAACAAAGGAATTAGAAGAGAAAATCAATAAATTAGATGATGCAACAAAACAAAGAATTTATGCAATGAAAGCTGCTGGCATGCCCCGAGAGGCAATAGCTGAAAAGATTGCTTATACAGCAGGTGGTAAAGGAACTGCAAAAAGAATCGTTGATGCTTTACACGATGAAGCACCAAAGCGTCAACAAGCCAAACCAAAACCACAAGCCACTCCCAAGAAAACTACAAACACTGCTCCGACATCATCCACCGCAAATAAGAAACCAGCAACAAATTCCAATACAGGAAAGGCTCCAACAAATGTAAATGTTGGCAAGAAGAAGTAAACTTGATTTATTTATTTATTCCTTAGAGATAGTGAGAAATATTTGTCGTCAAGGAATAATTTTTTTTGTTGAAAGAAAAAGAAGAAAAATAGAAATAAAACTAATTTAAAAATAAAAGATAAATATTTCCCCCTTTAAAATCAGTGGCTTTCATTCTTTCATTTCAATTCATTCTTTTTGATACAACTCGTACAATATCATCTACTTTTACATCTCCGTCGTCTCAGACTCATCAACAGAACTATTTGTGACACTACTGCCTGTGACTTGAGATTGTTGTAGGAAAGGGTTGCCTCCTCCTCCGAAGAAATTGTTAGCTCCGCCCGTGATAGGAGCGGCATTAACATTAACATATTTATTCTGCCGACCAAAACCTCTTCCTCTGCCAGTAGGCGCAAATCCTCCTCTCGCATAAGCAGCAGCTCGACCGCCATAGTACGGCATTCTACCACCAGGACCACCACGAAATCCAGGGTAAGGTTTATTGAAAGAATCAGCTGAAGCAACTCCTTTTTCCATCTGTTCTCGAACTGTTCTTAGCTGAGCTTGAAGATCAACAATCTTATTCTCTAGATTCTGAAGAAAACTTGTCTTTTTTTCATTTTCTTCTGCGCTTTCTAATTTCTCCAGCATCGCACGACATTTCTCAACTGATTCCTAGAAAAAAGAACGTTATCATCAGCATTTGGTGGTTATTTACACTACAAGGGAAACTCACCAGTAACACCTTCTCTTTTTGCTTTAGAATATCTTCAGCTTGTTGTTTCAGTGTTTTCAATTGTTCGAATTCTTGTTTTAATTCTTCGTTCTCTTTCTTTGCGGCAACTTGCGCTACGGAGGAAGATCCCTCATTATCTGTTGATGTAGTTGTCAATGTATTAGGATTCTCCACGCCGTTACCACTCTCTTCTGAATTTACTGCAATCTTTGGATCGGAGCGTCTCCATTTATTTGTAACTCCAATCTTATGAGTTGAAGCAAGAGCAGCCTTCTTCTTGTGAGGATCATATGGTTGTGGCTGAATATCTTGAGTCAATAAAGCTTTATCGTTCTCAATCATATCATAGGAAGGTGGATCAACATCACTTGGCATAATAATATTAAAACTAGAAGCATGTAATCGAATAAAACGATTCGATAAAACTGGTGCTTGCGAAGTTAAACATTTCTTAGCATTTGCAGCAGAATAAAATTGAACTAAACATTCATTATAAGTTTTCTTTTTATCTTTTTCATTTCCATCCAATGAATCTTGATTATTATTATTATT
>VFQN01001250.1_pt1 | contig 43452 bp, 41 predicted proteins | sample 3512371 | NCBI WGS metagenome assembly VFQN01 (sample SAMN10412370, study PRJNA504923) | tailings metagenome | isolation source: Replicate 2 from Balatoc abandoned mine | place: Philippines: Itogon, Benguet | collected 2017-08-28 | reverse complement strand
AGCTTCCGCCTCGGCGAGCATGTGCTGCTCCATCGCCTGCCGCTCTCGGTTGAGCCGGTCGAGTTCAGCAGCGATCCGCACCGCTTCGGTTGGATCCTCCTCGAGCAGCAGATTGGCACCGAGGTCGGCCCTGCCGATGCGGCCGCCAGCGTTGATACGAGGTCCGAGCAGGAAGCCGAGATGATAGGGCTCGGGCGGACCATCAAGCCGCGCCGCATCCATCAGCGCGGTGAGCCCGATGTTCTCGCGCCGACGCATCGAGATCAGCCCCTTCGACACGAAGGCGCGGTTCAGCCCTCGCAGCGGCACCACGTCGGCGATCGTGCCGAGCGCGACAAGATCGAGCGAACCGAGGAGATCGGGCTCGTTGCGGCCGCCGCCGAAAAAGTTGCGCTTCCGCAATTCGCGATTCACGGCAACGAGCGTCATGAACACGAGACCGACAGCGGCAAGATGATTGAGCCCGGACAGATCATCCAACCGGTTCGGATTGACGATCGCGAGCGCGGGCGGCAGCAGCGCATCGCATTGGTGATGATCGATAACCACTGTGTGAAGGCCAAGCCGTTTCGCTTCGGTCAGCGGCTCGATCGAGGTCGTACCACAATCGACGGTGACCAGCAGCGTCGCACCGCGTCCCGCAAGCGCGCGGATCGCGTCCACATTGGGTCCATAGCCTTCGAACAGACGATCCGGAATGTGGATGATCGGGTCGAGACCACAATGGCGCAGATAGCGGGCCAGCAGCGCCGAAGATGTCGCACCGTCGACGTCATAGTCGCCAAATATCGCGATCCGCTCGCCGCGCTGAATCGCGTCGGCAATGCGGGACGCTGCTTGCTGCATGCCGGTCAGCGTATCCGGATCCGGCATCAGCCGCCTGACTGCGGGGTCAAGGTAGCTTTCCGCGTCCGCTGCCTCCACGCCGCGCCCAGCGAGGATGCGCGCCAGCATCTCCGGCACGCCATGCCGCTGGGCGATCGCGAGCGCCAGCGCGGATCCGCGCGAATCCAGGCGGTCGCGCCAGGCACGGCCGCGCGCGGACTTCTCTACGCCCAAAAAGAAGCGCGATTGCGCCCCTGGCACGGCGGCCAAGGCTGGCATCGACATGGGAACCGATTCGATGTGTCAGAACAGCTTGCGATACTGGATGAAGCCGGAGCGATCCGCCAGCGTGTCGTAAAGTGCGCGGGCGCCGTGGTTGTCTTCCTTGGTCAGCCAATGGATCCGGCTCGCGCCGCGGGCGCGTGCCGCCTTTTCCACAGCCTCGATAAGCCCACGCCCTGCTCCCATGCCCCGCGCGGGCGGGATCACAAACAGATCCTGCAGGTAGCAATAGTCGCCGATGGTCCAGCAGGACCTGTGGAAAAGATACTGCGCGATCCCCACCAATCTGCTGTCCGAGAACGCGCCAAGCACGAACATCGGCTCATTGGCATCGTGAAGCCGCTGCCAGAGCACGTCGGTCGTCTCCGGTGACACCTCGGACTCGTAGAACGTCAGGTAGTCGTGCCAGAGCGGCTCCCAGGCGGCACGCTCGCTGGGGATCAGTGGCCGGATCGTGAAGTCGGTCAGCTTTGTCATGGTCGCGCAGGATCAGACGATATCGCTGCGCGGCATCGCCGCTCAGTCGAGGTGAAACTTGTCGAGCTGTCGATGCTCGGCATGGATGTAGCGAACGGTGCCGGTGACCGAGCGCATGACCACGGTCTCGGTCTCGATGATGTTCTTGCCGAACTTCACGCCGCTCAGCATGGCGCCCGAGGTAACCCCGGTCGCGGCAAACAGGCAATCGCCCTTCACCATGTCCTCGATTTCGTATTTCTTTTTCGCGTCCTTGATGCCCATCTTCAACGTACGCTCGCGCAACGCTTCCGAATCGATCACGAGCCGGGTCTGCATCTGGCCGCCGATGCAGCGCAGCGCCGCAGCCGCCAGCACGCCTTCCGGCGCACCGCCCGTGCCCAGATAGATGTCGATGCCGGTCCTGGGCTCTGCACAATGGATGACGCCCGCGACATCACCGTCGGAAATCAGACTGACCGCAGCACCCGTCTTGCGAACGGCCGCGATGATGTCCGCGTGCCGCGGCCGGTCGAGCAGGATCGCGGTGATTTCGGAAGGTTTAACACCCTTGGCGTTCGCGAGGCTGATGATGTTCTCTTCTGGCGGCGCGTCGAGGTCGATCGTGCCCTTGGGATAGCCCGGCCCGATCGCGATCTTGTCCATGTAGCAGTCAGGCGCGTGAAGCAGCGTGCCGGCATCGGCCATCGCAAGCGTCGCGATTGCGCCCGGCATGTTCTTCGCGCACAGCACCGTGCCTTCGAGCGGATCGACGGCAATGTCGACCTTGAATCCTGACTGGGTGCCGACGCGCTCCCCGATGAACAGCATGGGCGCTTCGTCCATCTCGCCCTCGCCGATCACGACCGTTCCGTCGATCGGGAGCTTGTTCAGTTCCCGGCGCATCGCATCGACTGCCGCCTGATCCGAAGCCTTGTCGCGGCCATGGCCGCGCAAACGCGCCGCCGATACCGCCGCACGCTCGGTGACGCGTACGATCTCGAGCGACAATACGCGCTCAAGCACTTGGTTCGGTGCCACCGTGATCGTCGACGCCATGTCTCGCCCTCTTCCTGGGCCGCACACGCGCTTGCGGCGGCCCCCCAGCAAATCTTCTATCGGTTTTTCTCGATGCGGATCAATTGCGGCTCGCCCGAAATCACCTGGTCGGCCTTCACCGCCGCAAGCGCACGGCGAACGGCATCTTCGGTCGTCGCATATGTAATCAAGATGACCGGAACCGGTCCGGTTGCGGCTTTTGCGTCCTTGCCGCCCTGTGGCCCCGACTGGGGCGTGACCGCGTGGCGCTGCACAATGGATTCGAGCGAAATCTCCTGCTCGGCAAGCCGGGTCGCGATGGTGGCCGCCGTTCCAGGCTTATCGACCGCAAGGAGTCGGATGTAATAGCCGCCTTCATGCAATTGCATGGGCGCCTTGCCGGGCACCGTGAGACTGTCGACTGCGCGGCCAAATGGCGCGACGCGCGCACCTCGTGCGATATCCCCGATATCGGCCACGACGGCGGATGCCGTGGCAAGCCCGCCCGCGCCGGGGCCGACAAGCGTGATCGGCGCGATCCCCTCGGCATCGACCGTGACCGCGTTCGTCACGCCCATCACCTGAGCGATGGCGGACTCCTTCGGCACCATTGTCGGGTGTACGCGCTGCTCGATACCGGTATCGGTCTTCACCGCAACGCCCAGGAGCTTGATGCGATAGCCCAGTTCATCAGCGGCGATCAGATCGGCCGGCGCGATCGAAGAGATGCCCTCGACGAAAATCGATTCCGCATCGACCTTGGTGCCGAACGCGATCGAAGCGAGGATCGCAAGCTTCTGCGCGGTATCGTAGCCCTCGATATCGAATGTCGGATCGGCTTCCGCATAACCGAGCCGCTGAGCATCCTTGAGACATTCGTCAAACGACAGCTTGTCCTGCTCCATTCGCGTCAGGATGTAGTTGCAGGTGCCGTTCAGGATCCCATAAATGCGCGCAAACGAATTGCCGGCGAAGCCCTCCCGCAGCGTCTTGATGATCGGGATCGCGCCGGCGACGGCCGCCTCGAAGTTCAGCGCGACGCCGCCAGTCTCGGCAAGTTTCGCCAGAACCAGGCCATGCTTCGCAAGAAGCGCCTTGTTGGCGGTCACCACCGCCTTGCCGGCTTTCAGCGCGGCTTCGATAGCTGATTTGGCAGGGTCGCCATCACCGCCCATCAGTTCGACAAAAACGTCAATCGCAGGATCCGATGCGAGTGCGACCGGATCGTCGATCCAGCGCACGCCCGAAAGATCGACGCCGCGATCCTTGCCTTTGTTGCGGGCCGTGACGGCCACGACTTCTACCGGCCGGCCGCAGCGCGCGGCCAGTTGATCCTCGGCAATCAGCCTGACAACCGAAACACCGACCGTGCCTAAGCCGGCAAGACCCACCTTGAGGGGCGCGACCATATCCAGTTCCGAACGTTTGGGTGGTGGCGCTAGCGCCGGTTGGCGAGCGGAACGACGTTATGCAGCTTGTCGATTCCAGTTTCGAGGAAGCGGCGGATATTGCGCGCGGCCTGCCGGATGCGCTGCTCGTTCTCGACAAGCGCAATCCGGACGAACTCGTCGCCGTGTTCGCCGAACCCGATCCCCGGTGCCACCGCGACATCCGCCTTCTCGACCAGCAACTTGGAGAACTCGATCGAGCCCATGCCGCGGAAAGGCTCGGGAAGCTTGGCCCAGGCGAACATCGAAGCGGAGGGCGAAGGAATCTGCCATCCGGCACGACCGAAGCTTTCGACCATCACGTCGCGCCGCTTGCGATAAATCTCACGCATCTCGCGAATGCAGTCGTCCGGACCGTTCAACGCAGCCGTCGCAGCGACCTGCACCGGGGTGAATGCGCCGTAATCGAGATAGGACTTCACGCGGCCAAGTGCCGCGATGATCCGCTCATTGCCGACGGCGAAGCCCATGCGCCAACCGGGCATCGAGAATGTCTTGGACATCGAGGTGAACTCGACGGTCACATCCATCGCACCCGGAACCTGCAGTACCGACGGCGGCGGATTGTCGTCGAAATACACCTCTGCATAGGCAAGATCGGAGAGAATGAAGATCTCGTGCTTCTTCGCGAAGGCGACGAGGTCCCGGTAAAAATCGAGGCTTGCGACGCAGGCCGTGGGATTGGCCGGATAACAGGCGATGACCGCGATCGGCTTTGGAATCGAGTGCTGCAGCGCACGCTCCAGCGCCGCGAAGAATTCCGGATTGGGTTCGGCGGGCACCGAGCGGATAACCCCGCCCGCCATCAGAAAACCGAAGGCATGGATCGGATAGCTCGGGTTTGGAACCAGAACCACATCGCCGGGCGAGGTGATCGCCTGCGCGACATTGGCGAAGCCTTCCTTCGATCCGAGGGTTGCCACAACCTGGGTATCCGGGTTGAGCTTCACCCCAAACCGGCGCGCGTAATAGGCCGCCTGGGCGCGGCGCAGACCCGCAATGCCCTTCGACGCTGAATAGCGGTCCGTGCGCGGCCGCCCGAGGGTATCCTTGAGCTTTTCGATCACGTGAGCTGGGGCCGGCAGGTCCGGGTTGCCCATTCCGAGGTCGATGATGTCGGCGCCGGCATTCCGGGCGGCCGCCTTGGCGCGGTTGACCTGCTCGAAGACATAGGGCGGCAGACGTCGAACGCGGTAAAATTCTTCCATGGAAACGTGTCCTTGGCGCCAAAGCTTTTACGGGCCCGAGGGCCTCCCCGGGCCGGACGGGGCGAGTTGTCGATTCAAATGGCCGGCGAATGCGTTGCTTTTATCACGGGCGCGCGCTTCCGCCAGTGGTCTGCGGCGGCAACGGCCACGGCGGAGCGCCGGAACCGGCCTGACCGGAGGCTGAAGCGGCCGGGCTGGCCGCATTCGAGGGCTGCCTCGCCGCGGTCGGACTCCCCGCCTTCGATTTAGACTTGGCTTGGGATTTGGCTTGGGATTTGGCGTCCTGCTTGCCTTTTGACGCATTCTTCTGCGGTGGGGACTGGCGGTTGCGGGCGGCGACCAGGTCAGCCTCAAGCTTTTGTTGCTGCTCCGCATCGAGCAAGGCGGTCGGGCGCGCGGGTGGCGTTTCAAACACGCCCGGGAAGGCAGGCGCCTGGGCCGGTCGCTGCGGCGCATCAGCAGGCAGGCCGCCGAACTCCTTCGGGAGCTTGTCGATTTCCGCCGTCGAGCATCCGGACAGAATTACCGCCGCCATCGCCAGCAACCGCCAGCCCGGCACGGGACATGCACTTAAATGGCGATTTGGCATCCGTGGTGCTGATCTTGAAGGAATTCGCGCGAGTAAAGGGCTAATATGACCAAAGCAAGGATGAAAGAATGGGCGGCTAACGTCCATACCTGTTCACAGGACACCCCGACTCGGCGTCCAAGGACGGTCACCTTGCGGGAGGATGCTGCTGGCGCCATCTGCAGCAGTGGAAACGCTTGAGTGGGGCAATGAACAAACTGCCGGACAGACCGGTCGTCGTCGAGCCGGGCAGCGTCGATATCGAACGCTTCTCCTTCAATGTCGCCCGCCTCGTCGAACAAGGCGGGAAAGCGCTCGCCGCCTACCTCAAACCGCGCGAGGAAGGCGCCGCAACTCTCGATTTTCCGGACCAGATCCGCGACGCGGTCAAGACGCTGGGCCAGGTCATGGAATATTGGCTGTCCGACCCGCAGCGCGCCGTGGAATTGCAGCGCAAGCTCGGAGCCGCCTATCTCGAATTGTGGGGCAGCGCAGTCAAGCGCATGGCAGGCGAAGAGGCGGCGCCGGTTATCAAGGCGGACCCGAAAGACAAGCGCTTCACCGATCCTGAATGGTCCAGCAACCAGTTCTTCGATTTTCTCAAGCAACTCTATTTGCTGTCGACGCACTGGGCGGAGCAACTCGTCACTGACGCGCAGGCGCTCGATCCGCACACGCGTCAAAAGGCGGAGTTCTATATTCGCCAGATTGCCAATGCGGTCTCTCCATCGAATTTCGTTCTGACCAACCCCGAGTTGCTGCGCGAAACACTGTCGTCCAACGCCGAAAACCTTGTCCGCGGCATGACAATGCTGAGCGAGGACATCGACGAGCGCGGCAACCTCAAGATTCGTCAGTCCGATCCGACGCTGTTCGAGGTTGGACGCAATCTCGCGGTTACGCCTGGCAAGGTCATCTTTCAAAATGACCTGATGCAGCTGATTCAGTACTCGCCCTCGACGGAGACTGTGCTGAAAACACCGTTCTTGATCGTGCCGCCGTGGATCAACAAGTTCTATGTGCTCGATCTGAATCCCGAGAAGTCCTACATCAAATGGTGCGTCGACCAAGGGCTCACGGTTTTCGTGATCTCATGGGTCAATCCCGATGCGCGGCTCGCCGACAAGGGGTTCGCCGAATACATGCGCGAGGGTCCCCTCGCCGCGCTCGACGTGATCGAGCAGGTCACTGGCGAAACCGAGGTGCATGCAGCGGGTTATTGCGTCGGCGGCACGTTGCTTGCTGTAACGCTTGCCTATATGGCCGCGACGCAGGACACGCGGATCAAATCCGCCACGTTCTTCGCGACACAGGTCGATTTCCGTCACGCCGGCGACCTCAAGGTTTTCGTCGACGAGGAACAACTCGAGGCGCTTGAAGAACGGATGCGCCAGCAAGGTTATCTCGACGGCACGAAAATGGCGACAGCCTTTAACCTGCTGCGGTCCAACGATCTGATCTGGCCTTACGTCGTCAACAATTACCTGCGCGGCAAAGCGCCCTTCCCGTTCGACCTTCTGTACTGGAATTCCGACGCAACCCGTATGCCGGCGGCCAACCATTCCTTCTATCTGCGGAATTGCTATCTCAACAATGCACTGACGAAGGGGAAGATGACCGTCTCTAACGTCGCGCTCGATCTCAAGAAGGTGAAGATCCCGATCTACAATCTCGCGACGCGCGAAGACCATATCGCTCCGGCCAAGTCGGTATTCATCGGCTCACGGTATTTTGGCGGCCCAGTTCGGTTCGTGTTGTCAGGCTCCGGACATATCGCCGGCGTCGTCAATCCGGTAGCAAAGGGCAAATATCAGTACTGGACCGGTCCGAAGCCCTCCGGGTCGGACGTCGAGGCCTGGCTCAGGAAAGCCAAGGAAACGCCGGGCTCTTGGTGGCCGGATTGGCTCGACTGGATCAAGTCGCAAGGCGATGATCGCGCTCCAGCGCGCGAACCTGGCGGCGGTAAGCTGAAGCCGATTGAGGACGCGCCCGGAAGTTACGTGAAGGTCAGGTGTTGAACACGGCGGCGGTGACAGCGCCGGGCGCCTGACTATCGCAATAGCGCATCATCGGTATAACCTCGGCGGACAGGAATCGAACGGGAGGCGACGGTGCTTGGCGAGATGATGGGCGAACTGTCCAAGGAGTTGTTCTGGCTCACGATGACCTGCGTTCTGACGCTGCTCATCTGGGTCCCCTATACCCTGGACCGCATCAAGGTCCGCGGGCTGTGGGGCACGCTGGACAATCCCTCGCCCAAGGACAAACCGCAATCGCCATGGGCTCACCGCCTCTACTTCGCTCATACGAATGCCGTCGACAATCTCGTTACGTTCGCGCCGCTGGTGCTGATCCTGAACGCGCTCGACATCTCGACCCGGACCACCGCGATAGCCTGCGCGGTCTATTTCTGGTCGCGTCTCGCGCATGCCATCGTTTATGCGGCCGGTGTTCCGGTGCTTCGCACCTTGGCGTTCTTCGTCGGCTTCCTCGCGCAGGCCGTGCTGGTGCTCGCGATCTTCCGCATCGTGTGAGAATTCGAGGGGGCACGCCTCGGATAGAGGCATGCCCTCTTGGCTTATGATGCGAGTTTGACCGGGATCTTCAGGTAATGAACGCCGTTCGATTCCGCGGGCGGAAACTTACCCGCGCGGATGTTGACTTGGATTGACGGCAACAAGAGAAGTGGCGCTGCCAGCGTCGCGTCTCGCTTCTCGCGCATCGCGACGAACTGATCCTCGCTGACGCCGGCTCCGACATGGACGTTGCGGGCGCGCTCATCGGCAACCGTGGTCTCCCACGCATAAGTCTCGCGCCCCGGCGCCTTGTAGTCGTGGCACATGAACAGCCGTGTCTGCGGCGGCAGTGACAACAGGCGCTGGATCGACCGGTAAAGCGTTCGCGCATCGCCGCCGGGAAAGTCGGCGCGCGCAGTACCGTAATCCGGCATGAACAAGGTATCGCCGACAAAGACCGCGTCGCCGATCTTGTAGGACAGACAGGCGGGTGTATGTCCGGGCGTGTAGATGGCCTCAACGTCGAGGCTTCCGATTTTCAGCGTTTCACCATCCGCCAGCAGCCGGTCGAATTCACTGCCGTCGCCGGACACATCGATCGCGTTGAAGACCGGACGGAATATCCGCTGTACGTCCCGGATATGCTCGCCAATCGCAACCTTCGCGCCGGTCTTTGCTTTGATATAGGGCGCGCCGGAGAGATGGTCTGCGTGCGCGTGGGTCTCCAGAACCCATGTGATGGTCAGACCGGCATCCGCGGCATATTTCAGGATCGCATCGGCAGAGCGGATGTCCGCCTTCCCGCTTTTATTGTCATAGTCGAGCACCGGGTCGATGACTGCGGCCTGGCGCGTTGTCGGGTCCGATACCAGGTAGCTCACCGTGTTTGTCGGCTCGTCAAAGAAAGCCTTGATGTCAGGTATTGCGGTCATTGCACGACTCTCCGCGAAACTGGTTGCTGGCTGCCTTGACAAACATATTCATACATTCTAATTTAGCAATACGTAATATTACAAGGCAAGCGGGATGGCCGGCCACCCAGCACTGACGATGGAAAGACTTGAGCAGCGGGCCGGCGACGCCGCGCAGTTGCTCAAGCTGCTCGCGAATGAAACCCGCCTCCTCATCCTGTGCCGTCTCGTGGCCGAGGGTGAAATGTCTGCGGGTGCCATCGTCACCGCCGCCGGACTTGGCCAGTCCGCGGTCTCGCAACATTTGGCGAAGCTCCGCGAAGACCATCTGGTGGCGACGCGGCGCGAGGGTCAGACGGTCCATTACCGGATCGCTGACAAGAACGTCGCGCGCATCATCGCCGTCCTGAAAGACATCTATTGCAACGACGCCTGATTGCGGCGTTGCGTCAGCAAAGACACAAGAAGGACACTGCCAATGACCGCCATGACTCCAATTTCCCCCGAACGGGCCGCCGCACTCGTGAGCCAGGGCGCAGTGCTCGTCGACATCCGCGAACGCGACGAATATGCGCGCGAGCGCATCGCGAACGCGCGTCATCACGCTGTGTCGCTGCTTGATCGTGAGCACCCGGCCCGTAGCGGCGACGAGGTGCTGATCTTTCACTGCAAGTCAGGCAACCGCACGTCCCAAACCGCCCAAAAGATTGCGCGCGGCACGCCGGAAGGGATCGAGACCTACATCCTCGAGGGTGGCATCGATGCGTGGAAAAAGGCTGGCCTCCCGGTCGTCATGGACCGCAGCGCGCCGATCCCGATCATGCGGCAGGTGCAGATTGGGGCCGGCGGGCTTGTATTGCTGGGTGCCGTGCTGGGCGCAACGGTCTCGCCCGCGTTCTATCTCCTATCCGGGTTTGTCGGCGCGGGGCTCATCTTCGCCGGCGTAACCGGCTTCTGCGGGATGGCGCGCATTCTTGAGATAATGCCGTGGAACCGAAGCGCAGCAGCCTGATCGGCATCGAACGATGGTTCAAACCCTGGCTGCGATCGCATCGGGCAGTGTTGTCGGGCTGTCGCTCGGCCTGATCGGCGGCGGCGGCTCGATCCTCGCGGTGCCGTTGTTGATCTACGTGGTCGGGATGCCGTCGGTTCATGCTGCGATCGGCACAAGTGCTGTCGCAGTCGCTGCGAGCGCTGCGGTCAGCCTGATCGGGCATGCCCGCGCGCGCAATGTGCGTTGGGGCTGTGCGCTCGTGTTCGCACTGTCAGGAATTTTCGGGGCAACCGTCGGCGCGCAGCTCGGCAAGATGATGGACGGCGGACGCCTGCTGGCGCTGTTCGGCGCCCTAATGGTGATCGTCGGCCTGGCCATGCTGAGACGTCGTCCGGGCGGGGACAACATCGGCGTCCGGCTCGACCGGACCACGGCGCCTCGCCTCCTCCCGGTTCTCGCCGCGACCGGCTTTGGAGTGGGATTGCTCTCGGGGTTCTTCGGAATCGGCGGCGGATTTCTGATCGTGCCGGGGTTGATCGGTGCGACCGCGATGCCGATGCTCGACGCGATCGGATCGTCCCTCGTGTCGGTGACGCTGTTCGGCACCACCACCGCGACGAGCTACGCGCTGTCCGGACTCGTCGAGTGGCGGATCGCCGGTCTGTTCGTGCTGGGCGGTGCTGTCGGAGGCGTCGTCGGCCTCATGGCGGCCGGACGGCTCGCCACCCAAAAGCGGACGCTCACCTACGTATTCGCGGGCGTCGTGATTTCGACGGGTCTCTATGTCGTTGCGACGTCCCTGCTCGGGTAACGCACCAAGGCGGCCTACGGGAAAAGGGCGACCTGATCGATCCCCATCGTTTCGGGAAAGCCCATCACGAGGTTCATGTTCTGGATCGCCTGACCCGACGCGCCTTTCACCAGATTGTCGAGCGCCGAAACGATGATCGCGCGCCCGGGAACGCGATCCTTCGCGACACCGATGAAGGTCCAGTTGGAGCCCCTGACGTGCCGCGTGTGCGGCGTCTCGCCAAACGGCAGAACGTGGACGAAATCCGCCTTGTCGTAGAACTTTAAAAGTATCTCGTGAAGCTCTTCAGGCGTTCGTCCGCGTCGTCCCTGCACATAAATCGTCGACAGAATGCCCCGGTTCATCGGCACCAGATGCGGGGTGAAGCTGACGAGCACTTCCTTGCCCGCGGCAAGCGAGAATTCCTGATCGAGTTCAGCCATGTGCCGGTGGCTTCCGACGCCGTAGGCATTGAACCCTTCCGACACTTCCGAAAACAGCATGGCCTCCTTGGCCGAACGCCCCGCCCCGGTCATCCCGGACTTGGCGTCGATCACGATGCCATCGGTTTCGATCGCCTTGTTCTTGAGAAGCGGGATCAACGGCAGCTGCGCGCAGGTGGTGTAGCAGCCGGGATTGGCGACAAGTCGCGCCTTCTTGATCTCGCGCTTGTGGATCTCGGCAAGACCGTAGACCGCTTCCTTCTGCAGTTCGGGCGCGTGGTGCTCGTGGCCATACCATTTCGCGTAGGCCGCTACATCGCTCAGTCGGAAGTCCGCGGACAGGTCTACGACCTTCGTCTCCGGGGCCATCGTCAGCAAGTCCTTCAGCACCTTCTGCGTGGTGGCGTGCGGCAATGCGCAGAACACGAGGTCGAGCGCCTGCGCCCTCCAGTCCAGCCCTTCGATCGAGACCAGCGTCGGCAGATCGAACGGCGCGAATTGCGGGAAAACGCTCCGCATGTTCTGGCCGGCCTTGCGGTCGGCGGTGAGCAACGCGATCTCCGCGCGCGGATGGCGCAGCAGCATGCGCACAAGCTCCGATCCGGTATAACCGGATGCACCTAGAACGCCGATCTTCGCTTTTGTCGCCATCTCAGTCTCCGCAAGGCAGGCGGACTCGCCGCCGGGTTCTTAAGTCGCCGGATGAGCCTTGGAAAGCGCGGATTTTGACAGGGAAGCCGCGGCCCGAAGGCTTGCGGCAGGGATCGGATCAGGCAAAAGCCTCCGCCCCGGCCGCTAAGGCGGCACGGCGGCGGCGAACGGTTGCAAGTCTGATCGTCATGATGCGGCCATATAGGGCGTCACTGTTCCATGGTCAATTCACAGACTCATGACCCGGCGCATGATCGACCCGCTTTCGGCTATCGCCGTCTCGTCGTACTGACTTGTTCATGTATCGTGCTGTCACCATGCTGCGGCTATGCTTCGTCGTCCTGTTTGGGGCGATGAGCCTGTTGCATGGGCCAGTCATGACATTCTCCGGTGCGCACGCCGCCGGAACCGTACAGCATCAGCATGCCGAATCTCATGAGGCTGCTGTGCCGGACTGCCACAAAGACGAGGCGCCACCCGCAAAGCACACCGCCTGCAATGCCTTTGCCTGCTTCATGGCGGTCGAACCCTTGCCTGTGACGCCCCGCCCGCTCACGCCTCTTCTGTTTGCGGTCATGGCCGCCACACCGATGACGGCGCTCGATCCGGTGTCGACCGCGCCCGCCCTCCCGCCTCCCCGTCTCCACAGCTGAACCGCCCGACATCGCGAAGACCACCGCGCGCGGTTGTTCCTGGCTACGCGCATCACTGAAGCTTTTGGAGACACATATGAGAATGAAACTTGCCGCCGGCCTCGCGGCCGGCTCGCTGGCGCTCGGCACCGCGCTTGCCTTCGCGCAATCGCACCACCATGGACACGGCGCACATCAGCAACCGGCCGCCGTCGACCATTCGGCGCACGGCAGCAGCAAGCCGAAAGGCGATACCGGGCCGTCGAGCCTCGCGTACCAGGCCATCAATGCCAAGATGCACGAAGGCATGGACATCACCTTCACCGGCAATGCCGATATCGACTTCGTGCGCGGCATGATCCCGCACCATCAGGGTGCGGTTGATATGGCCAAGACCGTGATCGCCTTCGGAAAGGATCCGCAAATCCGCAAGCTCGCGGAGGAGATCATCAAGGCACAGGAAACCGAGATCGCAATGATGCAGTCCTGGCTGAAGCAGAACGCCAAGTAATCATTAAAGCGGGTCATTATCCGCCGACAAAGCCGCCCGGTGCGAGCCGGGCGGCAGGTCGCAACCGCGACATCCCCGCACGCTGCAAACCTTAACCAGCAGCGGCAGCGCAGCGCTTACGCGGCAGGAACGAAGCGGTAGCCATCGCCGCTCCTCTCGAGCCAGCCCATCGCCGGGAATGGCAAATGATAACCGGTCATCCGCATCTTCTCGGCCGCAAGCATGTCATAAAGCTTCCGTCGCGTCGCGACCGCCATCGGCCCATCCATGTCGCCGCCACCGAACCAGTCGGGATGGCGCACGAAAACCAGCGCGACACCTGACGTCACATCGGCCTGTATCAGCATCTTGTCCGCACCGGACGCGAGCACGAAGGACGTGTGCCCCGGTGTATGGCCCGGCGTCGCCATCGCGGTGATGCCGGGAGCAACCTCCTTGCCGTCTTCGAATTTGCTCAGGTTCTTGCCGGGGATTGCTCCGAACACGCGGCGTACATTGTTGTGCGCGTTACGCAGGTTCGATCCCTCGGCGGCCTTGTTCATGTTCACGTCATCGAGCCAGTAATTCCACTCGTCGAGCGGCACCTTGATCTCGGCATTCGGGAAGGCCGGTGTACCGTCGAGCGTGACGAGGCCGCCGATATGGTCGCCATGGAAATGCGAGATGATGACTGTGTCGATTTGCGCGGCGTCGACACCGGCCGCGGCAAGACGCTGGGCGGTCAGGCCGGTGCCTGCGGACAGGGTGCGCGGACCGTTGCCGGTATCGATCATGATCAGACGGCTACCGGTTCTGATCAGCAGCGGATGGAAAACCGAGTTGATTTCGTGGCGCGGCAGGCTGTCGGCCGCGAGCGCATCCTGAAACTGGTCGAGGCTCGCACTCCGCGTCGGACTCGCTGTGAGCTTGCCGGACCTGACGCCATCGAGGATCGAGGTGATCTCGACATCGCCGACCTTGAAGCGGTGAAATCCAGCGCCCTCACCCGGCGACTGAGCGGCCAGCGGCGACAGCGACGCTCCGCCCGCCAGAGCGATCGCCGCGGCACCGCCAAGCATATCGCGGCGCGTCAGATGCGTCATGTTTTCCTCTCCGTCTGTGGTTGAAGGACCTCGCAGAAACTCAAAGGCCGCCCTTCCGGGCGGCCTTTGAAACTCCGATCAGAGCGTCGTGCTCCATTGCACCATCGTTTCGCGATATCCGGTGGGCGTTTTTTCGATATAGGCGACGGCGGGGAAAGGATAATGGAAGCCCTGCACCATCATCTTTTCGGCCGCCAGCATGTCGTAGACCTTGCGGCGCGTCGCTTCGGCCTGCTGCTGATCCTGGTCGAACATCAGATGCCAGCCTGGATTGCGCGCAAACAGATACGGCACATGGGTGACGTCACCCTGCACGAACAGCGACTTGCCGCCCGAGGAAACGACCTGCGAATTATGACCGATCGAATGTCCATTGGTCGCGACTGCGGTAATGCCGGACACGATCTCCTTACCGGGCTCATACGGCTGCACGCGCTTGGCGATTTCGGCATTGCCGAAAATGCGCCGGTTGTTCTTGAACAGTCCTTCCATGCGCTGGTTGCCGGCAGCCTTGCTCATCTCGCCGTCGTCCATCCAGAACTTCTGCTCGGCGACGGGGACCATGATGGCCGCGTTGGGGAATGCCGGCGTGTTGTCCTTGCGCAGCAAGCCGTTAACATGGTCCCCGTGGAAGTGAGAGATGATGACGGTGTCCACGTTCTTCGGATCAATGCCGGCGGCGGCAAGATTGTTGATGAAATTGCCGGCCGTTCCCTTGCTGGTCTCGATGCCGGCCTCGCCGAAGCCGGTGTCGATCACAACCAGGTTCTTGCCGGTATTGACCACGATCGGCGTGTAGGTGTTGTTGAACAATTCCGTATCGACGAACGCGGCAGCCAGCGCCTTCTTCACGTCTTCGGGGGAGGCATTGCTCACGAAGCCGGGCGGCAGCTTGAAGCGCACGACACCGTCCGCCACGACCGACACTTCGAAGTCGCCAACCTTGTAGCGATAGAAATTCGGCGCCTGTTTGCCGACCTGCGGCGCTTCAGCCTGCGCTGATGTGGTCAAAGAGACTCCTCCCATCATCGCTGCAGCTGAAAACGTGGCTGTGCTGCCAAGCAGCGTACGGCGCGTCACTTGAGTCATTATGATCCTCCCTGTTGACCTGACCGGCTCCCGCTGACCCTGGCCAAGATCCGACAAATTATAGACGAGAGCGGCATCGCCCGAAACGACCGTCACGGTTCGGCGCCGCACTGCGCGCGCAAACACCGCGAAGCGTCGTTTATTCCAGCGCCGAATTTGGCATCGCGAAATCCCCGCGCGACAATGCCGCACCGCAAGCGGCGTCGACTGCGTTCTCAACCGGCTTCCGGGAGATTGGTGAAGTAATGGTCGATATAATTTGTCTTCAGGTAGCGGTAGCCTAGCTTGGCGAACAGCGCCTTCAAGTCCTCGAAGCGGTCCGAATAGAGTTCAACCTGCAAATAGCAGCGGTTGTCGCGCAGCGTGCGCTCCATTCCGGCGAGCGCGTGAAACTCCGAACCCTCGACATCCATCTTGACGAGGATGGTCTTGCCTGAAAACGAGAATACATCGTCAAATCTGATCTGACGCACCACGTGCTGCGCAACGCCGGGCGCCTCCTCCGGCGGCTTGTCAGGATGCGCAATCCAGGATTCTCCACGATTGTGGCTGCCGGCCTCCATCAGCACGACTTCGCCTGGCTTGTCGCCGACGGCATCCTCGACGACGCGAATTCGCTGTTGCAATCCGTTGGCCGCGACGTTGGCGAGAAGACGCGCGCGATTTCCCGGATCTGGCTCGAATGCAATGATCTGGCCGCCAAGATTTTTTGTCGCAAGGAGCACGGAATAAACGCCGGCATTTGCACCAATATCGAGAAAGCAATCGACGTTATAGGTCCGGCAAATGGCGGCAAAATCCTCCAGCTGTTCGGCCTCCCATATCGCATTGATCGCGATCTCGCGGTCGATCAGATCAGTGGTATCGACGACAAACCGTGCACCCTGAGCGTGCGCTACATACGGTACCCGACCGATCGTGCGCATCACCTTGTCGAAAAAAGTGCGCGCCTGGCGTTCGGCGCCTCCAATCGGATGGCGAAAGGTGCGTGCTGGTATCATCGCGTCAGCACGTCCGGCTCAATGAAACCACGATGCAAGGCCGAACCATTTTGCGATCCCCATCCCGATGTCGCCAAACGCGAGCAACACATATGCCCAAAGCATGGCCGACAGCACATTCGCGATCTGGAACTTCCAATAGTCCATCTCGAGAATGCCCGCGACCAGCGGAACCGTCGCCCGCAGCGGTCCGAAGAAGCGCCCGATGAAGATCCCGAGGATGCCCCAATTCTCCATGAAGGCATGACCGCGCGGCATCATGTCCGGATGCCTCGACAGCGGCCACATGTGGGCGATGCGATCCTTGAAGTGGAAGCCGAACCAATAGGACAGCCAGTCGCCCGCTGCAGCCCCGGCAGCGGCCGCAAGCCAGATCGGCCAGAACACCAGTCCCGATGCGTTGATCAAGGCGCCAAGGGCGACCAGCAGCGCCCACGCAGGAAGAAACAGCGAGAGAAAAGCAAGGGACTCGCCAAAAGCGAGTACGAATACAATCGGTAAGGCCCACCAATGGTTCTGGCGGACGAACTCGATAAGGATTTGGCTGTATTCCTGCATTCTTATTGTGACAGGCCCGGCGGCGCCATCATGTACCCTGCCGTTGCCCAATGATCCAGCACCCCGCCGGTAAAATCACGAGCCACCTCAGGCGGTTTCAAGGATTTGCCATGGGCGTGGCATAGTGAACGCTACCCTTCGATTCGCATCTAGCCCGCAGTTGACAACTAAGCATGGCCAAATCCAAGCCGACCCGCACCGTAAACAAGAACGCCAAGACCGAGAAAAAGACGCAGAAGACCGCGGACCTTTTCAACGCGGGCGCGTCTGCCGGTAAGCAGGTGGCGTCAAGCCGGCGCGCCGCGACGCGCGGGAGCGGCAGTGAAAGTGGCTACACCGCCCATCACATTGAGGTGCTCGAGGGTCTCGAGCCGGTCCGGCGCCGTCCCGGCATGTATATCGGCGGCACGGACGCAAAGGCACTTCATCACCTTTTTGCGGAAGTCATCGACAACTCCATGGACGAGGCGCTGGCAGGCCATGCCACCTTCATCGAGGTCCATCTCAGCGCCGACGGCTTTATCTCGGTGGCGGACAACGGACGCGGCATGCCGGTCGATCCACATCCGAAATTTCCGAAAAAGTCGGCGCTCGAAGTGATCATGTGCACGCTGCATGCCGGCGGCAAATTCGATTCCGAGGTCTACGAGACGTCCGGCGGCCTGCATGGCGTCGGTGTGTCGGTGGTCAATGCGCTGTCGGAAAAAACCGAAGTCGAGGTCGCGCGCGGACAGCAACTTTACCGGATGACCTTCAGCCGCGGACATCCGAAGGGTGGTCTCGAGAAACTGGGCAAGGTTTCGAACCGGCGGGGAACCACGGTTCGCTTCAAGCCTGATCCGCAGATTTTCGGTGACAACGCCCAATTCGATCCGGCGCGGCTGTTCAGGATGACGCGCGCCAAGGCCTATCTGTTCGGTGGCGTGGAAATCCGATGGTCCTGCGACGCCTCGCTGATCACGGACGATACGCCGGCCGAGGCCGTGCTGCATTTCCCCGGCGGTTTGCAGGATTACCTTGCGGCGTTGATCGAGAAATCGACGCGCGTTCACCCCGATATTTTTGCCGGCGGATCGGAGAAAAAGGGCGTCCGGGGGTCCGCAGAATGGGCGGTCGCATTCGTTGCCGATATTGACCCGTTCGTCTCCTCGTATTGCAATACGATCCCAACGCACGATGGTGGCACGCACGAAAGCGGGCTGCGTACCGCCCTCTTCAAAGGCCTGCGCGACCATGCCGCCCGCGTCAATCAGGAGAAGCGGGCTGCGGCAGTTACCTCCGACGACGTGATGGCGGGTTGCTGCGCCATGGTGTCGGTGTTTATCCGCGAACCCGAATTCCAGGGTCAGACCAAGGACCGGCTGGCTACGCCGGAGGCCGCACGCGTTGTCGAACAGGCCATCCGCGATCCGTTCGATCACTGGCTGGCTGGCAATCCGACCGCAGCCAACAAGCTCCTCGATTTCGTCATCGAGCGCGCCGAAGAACGCATCCGCCGTCGCCAGGAAAAAGACGTCGCGCGCAAGAGTGCCGTGAGAAAGCTGCGGCTGCCCGGAAAACTTGCCGACTGCACCAACACGGCCGCGCAGGGTTCCGAGCTGTTCATCGTAGAAGGCGACAGCGCCGGCGGCTCGGCCAAGCAGGCGCGCGACCGCGCCTCACAGGCGGTGCTGCCGCTGCGTGGCAAAATTCTGAACGTCGCGTCCGCGGGCAAGGACAAGCTCGCGCAGAACCAGCAGCTTGCCGACCTCATTCAGGCACTCGGCTGCGGCTATGGAAGCCATTATCGCGAGACCGATCTGCGCTACGACAAGATCATCGTGATGACCGACGCCGATGTTGACGGCGCGCACATCGCTTCGCTGCTGATCACGTTCTTCTACCGCCAGATGCCCAAGCTGATCGAGGACGGTCATCTCTATCTGGCCGTTCCGCCGCTCTACCGGCTGTCGCATAGCGGCAAGACCTTTTACGCGCGCGACGAAAAGCATCGCGACGAACTCCTGAAGAAGGAATTCCACGCCAACGCCAAGGTCGAGATCGGCCGCTTCAAGGGTCTCGGCGAAATGATGGCGAACCAGCTTAAGGAAACCACCATGGACCCGAAGAAGCGTACGCTTCTGAAGGTCATGTTGCTCGACGAGGAACGAGCCGGCACCGCCAAATCGGTCGATCAGCTGATGGGCACCAAGCCGGAGGCACGCTTCGCGTTCATTCAGGAGAAGGCGGAATTCGCGAGCGAGGATCTGATCGACGTGTGAGAAACGGCGAGCTGCAGCTGTCGTCCTGCGGCGTCCAGCCTGCCCCAGTTCAATAAGAAAACGGGGCGATCTCTCGCCCCGCTTAGTGAACAGCGGCACTTTATGGTCTTGTTATCCCGGCACCGCCCTTTCCTGTGGCAGTCCTGTCTCGTTCTCAGTTTCCGAACTTGAGATTGCCGGCCTTGATCACCTCGGCCCACATCTTCTGCTCGTCCGCAATCAGCTTGGAAAATTCAGCGGTGCCTGCGCCAGACGTCCGCACCGCCATTGCACGCAGTTTGTCGCGCGCGTCGGTTTGCGTGATGACAGCACTCAGCTCCTTATGCAGCTTTTCGATGATCGGCTTCGGCGTACCAGCCGGCACGAAGAATCCACTCCACAGGCTGACACTCACATCCGGGAAACCGGCCTCGGCCATGGTCGGCACGTCAGGAAGATCCGGGAAGCGCTCTTTGGCAAGCACCGCCAGCGCCTTCAGCTTGCCGCCCTTCACCTGCGGCACCATCGGCGGCGGATCGACAATGGTCATCGCCGCATTGCCGGCAATGACCGCGAGGATCGACTCGCCGGAGCTCTTGTAGGGAATGGCGGTACCGTTGGCGCCCGATTTCATCTTGAACAATTCGGACGGCAACGTGAATGCGGGCGATGAGGTCGCGTAATTGGCTTGTCCTGCATTGGCCTTGGTCCAATCGACAAGCTCTTTCGCGGTCTTCGCCGGGTTCTCGGCGGAGACCGCAAGGAACAGCGGGAAGTCGCCGATCATAGTGACCGGCACGAAATTCTTCAGCGTGTCGTATTCCGTCTTGAAGATCAGAGGACCGATTGCCATCGCGCCGCTGGCGCCGACAAGGATCGTATAGCCGTCGGCTGGTTCGCGGGCGACGAACTCCGCCGCAGTGCGACCGCCCGCTCCCGGCTTGTTCTCCACCACAACGGTCCAGCCGGTCCGCTTGCTCAGTTCGCTCTGGATCAGACGCGCGAAAATATCGTTGCCGCCACCGGCTGCGAAACCGACGACCATCCGGATCGGCTTGTTTGGAAACGATGCGGCCGGATCCTGTGCGGACGCTATTCCCGCAGATAACGCGAGTGCTGCGATGCCCAGCGCCGCGCCAAAACCAAGCGGCGGCCGACGATACCACCCTGCTCCCATGCGAAAACCTCCCGTTGCGGCCTTGTCTTCGGCGTTGGCGCCGAGCGGCCGGTTCGATTCCTACCATAGCTGCGCGGCACCGGGCCGCGCAAGTTCCGAGACCGCGCGTTCGCTGTCGCTCAAACGATGGGCAATCCCGTGTACTGCTCAGCAAGCGAGGTCTGCGCCGCGGTCGAATGCGCGATGTAATCGAGCTCCGCCAGTTGTCGTCGGCGATCGAATGCGACCTCGTCCGGGAACAGATGGAAAATCTGCGTCATCCACCACGAAAAGCGCTGCGCCTTCCACACGCGATCCAGGCAGGTTGACGAATAGCCGGCCAGCAGGCCGGCATCGTTCTTCTTGTAAAACGCATCCAGCGCGCGCGACAGCATCCGGACATCGGCCAGCGCCAGATTCATGCCCTTGGCCCCCGTGGGCGGAACGATGTGCGCGGCATCGCCGGCCAGGAACAGCCGGCCGGTCTGCATCGGTTCGCAGACGAAACTCCGCATCGCGGTGACGCCCTTCTGCAGGATTTTGCCTTCCTGAAGTTTGCGCGTCCCGCCGAGGCGGATGTGGAGTTCTTCCCAGATGCGATCATCCGGCCAGTTGGCGATGTCCTCGTCATACGCGACCTGGATGTAAAGCCGCGCCAAAGTCGGCGAGCGCATCGTGTAAAGCGCAAATCCGCGGTCGTGATAAGCATAGATCAGTTCGTCATCCGGCGGCGGCGATTCAGAAAGTATGCCGAGCCAACCGAACGGATATTCGCGATCAAAATACGTCAGCACGCCCTCGGGAAAGCTCGGGCGGCAGATGCCGTGGAAGCCGTCGCAGCCGGCGATGAAATCGCAATACAAGCGCTGCTCCTTGCCGTCGTGCCGGAAGGTGATGGACGGCTTGTCCGTGCCAATGTCATGCACCTTCGTGTCGTCGACCTCGAACAGGAGCTGTCCGCCATCCGCCAGACGCCGTGCGACGAGGTCCTTCACCACTTCCTGCTGGCCGTAAATCGTGATGCCCTTGCCAACCAGCTCGCGGAAATTCACATGATGGGCTTCGCCGTTGAAGCAAAGATAATTGCCGTCATGGAACATGCCTTCGCGCGCCATGCGCTCGCCGACGCCGGTTTCGGTCAGCATGTCAGCTGCCCATTGTTCGATCAGGCCGGCGCGGATGCGCTGCTCGATATAGTCGCGGCTACGGTTCTCAATGATGATCGAGGAAATTCCATTCAGATGGAGGAGATGCGAGAGCATCAGCCCGGCCGGGCCCGCACCGATGATTCCGACTTGTGTCCGCATTGACGCCTTCTGATCCCGTGACGGTTGTTATATCTGCGTGTTAGCTTTGTTCGGGCGCGCGTCAAAGACCATTTTGCCGGAAGTTGCGGCACGGATGCGGCCAGCCCGGCGCGAGGTGGAGAACCGCCACGCTGCTACCGGTTGGTCCGCGGATCGGCCCTGAAGGTTTTCACTTCCGAGGTCGTACCGTCGCGATAGGTCAGTTCGATCGACATCACCTGCGTCTTCGGCGGCAACTTCATGTAGGGCTGCGCGTTCGAGGGAATAGAGGACGGGTCGCGCGGATCGCAGGGAGGGATCGCGAGCTTGCGGTCGGGCACCGTGGAGTCGACGCCGATTTTCACCTCGCGGATCGCGCAGCGATACGACAGCAGATGGGTGTAATAGACCATCAGCCCGTTGAATTCCCGGAACGACAGCCAATTGCCCGACGTCATCTCGAGGATTTCGCGCTGGCTACGCTCCAGAGCGCCGACCGGGTCGAATTTGACCGGGAAAGGCTCCGCCCATTGACCGCGGTCATCCGCGTAACGCACGTAAATCGTGCCCTCCGGTGTGTCGGCATCGAGCTGGATCGATGGGTTAGGCATGCGCTTGCGCGTCCGCGGATCGAGCGTGTTGAGATGGCCGGTCTCCCTGAAATTGCCGCTCTCTCCGAACCGCCAGGAGATTGCCGTGACAGGGTCCGCGAAGGACAGCGTCACCGACCAGCCGCCGTTGTGCCGCATGAAACTGGCGAGCGGCGCGTTGAGTTGCTCAGGCTCGTTCCTGCGGCTCGGGAGCGGCGACGGCTGCACCGGCGTCACCGCTGCGACCTGCTGCGGGATCGTCTCGATGGCCCTTGCCGGATCGAGCGTACCGTTGAGAACCACGTCGCCGACGATCTCGTCGTAATAGGCCGGCCGCTGCGCATGCTTGTACTTGCGCGCCAGCGCGGTGACGTTCGCTTGTGTGCGTTTCGCGACCTGCACGAGCGACAGGCCCGGTGTCTCCAACTCCTTGACGAAGAAGCGTGTGAAGACCGAGTTCGGGTCCTTGTCGTCGTCGGACGCATAATCGAGCGCCGTCTGGTTCTCCGACGCGGAGTAGATGACGAACGCGCCGTCTTCGCTCATGGCGGCAAGCCCACCGCCGCCGCGCACGCTGCGCGTGCCGGCCCGTTCGAAAGGATTGTTGCGGCAGGCATCGAGCACCACCACCGTAGTGCGTGCGCCCCTGCTCTTGACCCGCTCCATGATGCGGCGCGCGAGGAAGGAGTTTTCGTGGACCTTCTCCTCCTCCCCGTCGAGCGCCATCGGGACGTCGGTCGGCAGCAGATAATTCTCACCCTTGATCTGAAATCCATGTCCCGCGAAGAAGAAAAACGCCGTATCGCCGGGCGCGAGCGCGCGCTCGAAGGCGGTCAGGCTGTCGCTCATCCCGCGGCGGTCCTGGTTGGTGGCGGCGATCACCTGGAACCCCAGCCCCTTCAGCGTCCTGGCGACCCGGTCCGCATCATTCGCCGCCTTCCGGAGCGGCGAAACGTTCCTGTAAGTGTCGTTACCGATCACCAGCGCGACTTTTTTCTGAGCCATGACCGGCGACCCGGTCGCGGCCAGCAGCGACAAGCCCAGCAGCAGCGCATTCAGGAACAATGTCGGTTTCATAGAGGCTTCCCCAACCGGAAAGGCGGACTCTCCAGTCAGCCATTGTCGCACGAGCCAGCGTCGCGGTTCAATTTTCGGTCTCAGGCCCAACGGATTCGTGACCGGTTCTGGGCCGGCCTGGTCTCGATGAAGCTTGGACGAGTTTGGGGTCTGGTCCGCCGCGACCCATCGTTTCTTGTCCCCGCGAATTGTGATGATGCGGAATCGCAGTTATCAATTGTGCAAAGATTAAGAAGCGTCGCTGACGGCGCGGCCACGGAGGATCGGAATGAAGACCGGGATATGCAGTTTGCGCGGGATAGCGGGACCCGCGCTGTTTGCCGCACTTTTCGCCGTGGTCCTGCCGGACGGCCCCGCCCAAGCCGAAAGCCAAGTTCAGACATGGCCCCAGCGCGCGGTAAAATTCGTCCTCCCCTTCGGCGCGGGCTCCGCGACCGACGTCGCCGCGCGTCTGATGACCGAGAAGCTGCAGGCCAAATGGGGCCAGCCAGTTGTGATCGAGAACAAGCCGGGCGCCGACGGGTTGCTTGCGATCAACGCCTTCCTGCAGGCCAACGACGACCACACCCTGCTGTACTCGTCGAGCGCCTCGTTCATGGCGCACCCCTATACGCTCGACAAGCTGACCTACGATTTCGCACGCGACATGACGCCGATCGCTCGCGTCACGGATACCGTGTTGACGGTCAACGTACCCGTGTCCTCGCCCAACAAGACGCTGAAGGAATTCGTAGCGCAGGCAATGGCGGAGCCCGGCAAGCTCAACGTCACCGGCGCGCCCGGCGTGCCGGATTTCGCGCTCGACTATTTCATCAAGACGCGCGGACTGAAGGTCCAGAAAATCCCGTTCAAGAATATCGTCGAGGCCGCCACTGCGCTGGCAGGCAACCAGATCGACTTCCTTTTGACCTCGGCAGCGATCGTCCAGCCCCTCGCCAACGGCGGCAAGATCCGCATCCTTGCCGTGACGAGCCGTGACCGCGCATCCTTTGCTCCCGACATACCGACGGTTCACGAGCTCGGCCTGGACGGGCTCGCAGTGGAGACAACGGCCGGCCTTTACGGCCCGAAAGGAATGCCGCTGGACCTGCGCGAGAAGATCGCACGCGATGTGATCGAAGTGGTGTCCGATCCGGCCGTCTCCGGCAAGCTTCTTGCGACTGGTCAGGTTGTGCGGGCCGGCGGACCTGACGCCCTTGCCGCCACCATCAAGGAGCAGTCGGAACGAACCGCAATGATCGCCAAGGAGCTGGGACTCAAACCGAAGAACTAAACCCACACGATGCGCCGCTACCATACATGGGCTTCGCTGCCGGATGACGAGATACTTACGCTCAGGCTGAAGGACCTGAAGCTGACGCTCGAAAATACCTGGCTCGAAGGCTGTCTCGACGATCTTCAGGTTGAACTCGAGGAGCGCGACCTGCGCATTCGTCCGCATGCATGGCTGTCGGACGAATGGTTCAGTCCCGACACCACTCCCGGCATCGCAATCCCGTTCTATCTCGCACATCCGCGATTGATGCGGCTTGAGCGCAAGATGATCATCGATGTCGAAGGCGGCACACGACTTGAATGCATGCGCATCCTGCGGCACGAGACCGGACACGTGGTACAGAATGCATTCCGGCTGCAACGGCGGCGCCGCTGGCAGGAATTGTTCGGCCGCTCCTCCACGCATTATCCGCGCTACTACCGGCCCAATCCGGCCAGCAAGAATTACGTCCAGCATCTGCGGTTGTGGTACGCGCAAAGCCATCCGGACGAGGATTTCGCGGAGACCTTTGCGGTCTGGCTGAAGCCGCGCTCCGATTGGAGAAAACGCTATGCGGGCTGGCCTGCGCTCCGCAAGCTGGAATATGTCGATGAAGTGATGAACGAGATCGCCGGACAACGTTCGCAGCTTCCGCGCGGCGCTGCGGTTCATCCCCTCAGCCAGATCACGACGACACTGGCCGAACATTATCGCAGGAAGAAAGCGTTCTATGCGGTCAATACGCCGCGAACCTATGATCGCGAATTGCACCGGATATTCACCGCAGATCCGAAATATCGCAACGCACCGACGGCGGCCTCATTCATTCGGCGTCATCGCTCGCACTTTCGGCAAACCGTGGCACGTTGGACCGGCGAATATCAGCTCACACTTGACTCCGTTCTCGATGATATGATCGATCGGTGCCGCGAATTGAAACTTCGAGCCCCAGGACCGGAGCGTCAATTGCTGACCGATTTCACTGTTTTGTTAACGGCAAAGACGGTCCACTCGCTTTATAGTCCGTCACGCCGACAATGGTTCGCTCTATGAAAAGAACCCGCGTTCTGGTGCTGCTGCATCCGGAACAAGCGCCGCCTGACTCGATCAAGGGTTACAGCGAGCAGGACATTCTTGCGTTCAAGACCGGCTACGACATTGTCAACACGCTGCGCAAGGCGCGGCATGAAGTGCGCGTGCTCGGCGTCCAGCACGAATTGCGTCCGATCCGGGCCGAGATCGATTCCTTCCAGCCCGACATCGTCTTCAACCTGCTTGAGGAATTCCACGGCGATCCGGCCTATGACCAGAATGTTGCAAGCTATCTCGAACTGATCCGCATTCCCTATACCGGCTGCAACCCGCGAGGGTTGATGCTGTCGCGCGGCAAGGATCTGTCGAAGAAGCTGTTGCACTATCACCGCATTCCGACGCCGGCGTTCGCGGTGTTTCCCATGAACAAGAAAATCCAGCGGCCGCATCGCCTGCCCTTCCCGCTGATCGTGAAGAGCCTCAGCGAGGATGCCTCGATCGGCATTGCGCAGAAATCGATTGTCGATACCGACGACAAGCTCGCCGAACGAGTCACCTTCATCCACGAAAAGATCGGAACCGCTGCCATCGCCGAACAATATATTGACGGTCGAGAGCTTTATGTCGGTGTCATCGGAAACGACCGCATGCGCGTACTGCCGATCTGGGAATTGTATTTCGGCGACGTCGGCAGCAAAATCGCAACCGCCAAGGTGAAGTTCGACGTCAAGTATCAGGAGGAGCGCGGTATCCTGCAGGGGCCGGCGGTAGATCTCGCGCCTGAAATCTACAAGCGGATTCAGAACCTCACGCGCCGCATCTGCCGCACGCTTGAGCTCGACGGCTATGCGCGGATCGATTTTCGCCTGTCCGCGGACGGCGTGCCGTATTTCCTTGAAGCCAATCCCAATCCGGAAATCGCCCGCTATGAAGTCTTCGCCGAAGCTGCGGCTTACGACGGAATGAAGTATTCCGAGATGCTGCGCCGGATCATCGCGCTCGGAATCCAGCGAGCGCGTATCAAGGCTCCGTAGCGAGCGCCGCGGGCGAGCAACCTGCCTACGGCCTCGTATTGCGGGCCGGAGCGGTTTGAATTAAGGGAGACGCCTTTCCTGGCCCCCGGGACCGCCTCGTGACCTTCGCGTTCCGCCCTGACATTCAGATCCTGCGAGGCTGGGCGATCGTTTCGGTCTTCGTCTATCACCTGCTGCCCGCATCGATGCCGGGCGGCTTTCTCGGCGTCGATCTGTTCTTCGTCCTGAGCGGCTTCCTGATGGCCGCGATCTATGATCCCTCTGCGCCTCACGCGGCGCGCGGCTTCTTCTTCAATCGGATGCGGAGGATCCTGCCGGCGTATTACGCGGTGTTGCTCGCGATCGTGGTTGTGGCGGCATTACGCGTATTGCCTCACGAATTCGCCGAGGTCAGAGGGCACGCGATCTATTCGGCGCTGCTCATCCCCAATATTGGCTACTGGCTGGACGGGTCCTATTTCGCGAATGCCGCATTCCGTCCGGGACTTCATCTGTGGTCACTGGGCGTCGAGTTCCAATTTTATGTCCTGGTCCCGGCGATCATATGGCTGCATGGCCGGTATCCGCGCGCTCTGATCGCGATAGCGATAGCGAGCTTCATGGCCTGCATCGTGATCGTCGAGTCGCGGCCGCGATACGCGTTCTTCCTTCTGCCGTTCCGGCTCTGGGAGTTCTTTCTTGGCTTCTATGCCTATCGGCTGACCTTGCACCTGAGCAGACGCCGGGTTCCGCAATCGCTCGCCTGGATCACGCTGCCACTCGCACTCAGCATGATTGCGATCATGTTCGTGCCGATATCGGAGGCCGACCACCCTCGGTACGCCGCGGCCTTCCTGACGACGGCCACCGCGATCATGCTCGTGGTCGGCATGCCGGCACGCATAACGGCAAGCCTCCCCGGCCGGGCAATGGTCGTGGTCGGGCAATATTCGTATTCGATCTATCTCGTGCATTATCCCGTCATCGCCTACTGGTTTTACCGGCCCTTCAAACCGGTGGAGGGCTTCACAGCGAGCGCGAGCGATATCGTCGTCGTGACCGGCCTGACGATTTTGTTGTCACTCGCATTGTATCATCTGGTCGAGAACTCGCTTCGTAAAACGCAGAGCGCGGCCCGGCTGCTGGGCTTCCAGGCATCCCTGATCGCGGCATTGATCGCAGTCTTCGCATTGGGAAAGCCGATCCAGCAGATGATCCTGCCCTATCAGGTGTTCCGCATTTCCGAAGCATGGGACGATCGCGGGCCGGAGCGCTGCGGCAAGTTCACGATGCTGCTGAACGTCTTCAGCAAGGCTTGCCCGATTACCGACACGTCCCGGCCAGGCGCATCCAATGTCCTCCTTGTCGGCAACAGCCACGCCGACGCGATCAAGACCGCGATGGCCGAAGTTGCAAGTCAGACCGGAAATGCGCTCTACCTGTTTAGGGAAAACTGCGTTCTCGGTGCGGGCGGCTGCACCGTCGGCAATGTCATCGGCGTTGCATCCTCGATCGGAGCAAAAACGATTGTCTTGCACAATTCGCCGGGTCACACGCATTTCGACGCTGTGCGGCAATTGATTCCTGCCGCAGCGGCCAAAGGGATCAGGATCGTGCTGATCGACCCGATACCGGTCTATGAGTCGGACATCCTGCAAGGACTGTACGAAGCACAGCGCTCGTCGAAGACACTCGACTGGATGAAACAATCGATCGCGCAATACAAGGCCGCGAATGCAGACTATCTGCGCGACGCAGGCTCGATCAACGATCCGGGATTTTCGCGTTTGAACCCGGCGGAGGTGTTGTGCACGCCGGATTGCCGCGTCGTATCGCCGGACGGCAGACCCTATTATTTCGACAGCGGTCATCTGACGCACACCGGCGCACGGGAGCTTGCGCCGATCTTTCGATCCGTATTCACCGAACCTTCCGCAGCGCGACCGCAATCGTGATGATCAGCAGGGATCGGGTCGTGTTCGCCACCCCGCTCGGCCATCGTGCGCGCGCCACTCACGGCTGACTTGCGCTCGCACATGAACAACCCGACCGACCATATCGATCGGACAGATGCCTTTCTGCTCGTCCTTCTTTCCCTGCTTTGGGGAATAGGCTTCGTGTTCGCGGGCGTGGCGCTGAAAGAACTGCCGCCGGTCACCGTAGTGTTTGCTCGGGTCGCGTTCGGCACAATCTTCCTGTTCCCACTTATCGTGGCCAGACGCGTCGGATTACCGCGCGGCCTCTCGGGGTGGCTTCCCTATTTCGTAATGGGCCTTCTCAACAACGTGATCCCGTTCGCGCTGATTGCGTCCGGCCAGGCAATGACGACAACGGGACTTGCGTCGATCATGAATGCGACCACCCCGGTCTTCAGCATTCTGGTCGCAGCGTCCTTTGGCGAGGAAAAACTGACTGCGCACAGGCTGATCGGTGTGCTGATGGGACTGGGCGGCGTCGTCATCCTGCGCGGCACCGGCCTCGATCTGGCATCGGCGCAGACGATCGGCATCCTGCTGTGCCTCGGCGCCGCATTGTCCTACGGCTTTTCAGGGGTGTGGGGCCGCCGCATGCTGAAAGGCGTGCCGCCGCTCACCTCGAGCTTCTACCAGGTGCTCTGCTCCAGCGGCATGCTGTTCCTGGCGATGCTCGCAATCGACCGCCCTTGGACCTTCGCGATGCCGGGTGCGGCCACATGGCTGTCGCTGATCGGACTCGGGCTGTTCGCGACCAGCATCGCCTATCTGGTCTTTTACCGGATCCTCGCGCGATCCGGCGCGACCAATGTCATGCTGGTTACGTTGCTGATGCCGGTCAGCACGATCGTGCTCGCACATTTCGTGCTCGGCGAAACCCTCGGTATGCGTGAAGCGCTCGGTGCGATGGTTATCGGGAGCGCATTGCTGGTGATCGACGGGCGGATATTCGGCTGGATGAAGCGCTGACTCGGGGCTGGTGGCCCTCCCATTGTTGATCAATCGCAATTTCGCGCACCGTCTAATGCTGTAATTGGCCACTCGCAACCGGGAGGGCGCGCGCAGCTGATCATCTCGACGGACATATGATCGAAGTCATATCGGTTCGCCCTCCGGGATGCTGATTTTGTGGGTTCCCATCCTGAAGGAACGGATGTGCTTGTGCGCCCCATGTTCAAACGCGGTCTGATCATTGCGGTGATCGTTGCGATCGGCGGGGGCGCATTCGCGTGGTCCAGAGCGCGCGAAATCGCGGTTCCGGTCCTGTCGCCGGAGACAAATGTCGAAGTGCGGGTTTTCGGGATCGGCACCGTCGAAGCGCAGGTCGCTTCGAAGGTAGGCTTTCACGTGGCCGGGAAGATCAGGGCGCTGAGCGCAGATCAGGGCGACTTCGTGAAGTCAGGCGCATTGCTCGCGAAGCTCGACGACGACTCGCAGCGCGCCAAACTGATGAAAAGCGAAGCCAGCGTCCGTCAGGCCGCGGCGAACGCATTGAAGTCGCAGGCACAGCGCGATCGCGCCGAGGTCTCCTACCAGCAAAAGAAGAACGTCAATGCCCGCCGGCAGACGCTGGTCGGGCGAGGCGCGGTCTCGCAGGAGGCCGCGGAGGATGCGCAGGCCGCCGAAGAAATTGCCCGCGGCGATCTCAGGCTCGCGGAAGCCGAAGTCGCGGTTTCCAAGGTGCTGCAGGATGACGCCGAAGCTCAGCGCCGTATCGATGCTGTGCTCGTGGATCAGCACGAATTGCGGGCGCCCTTCGACGCGCGCGTGATCGCACGCCACAAGGAGCTTGGCTCGGTCGTGAATGCGGGCGAAGCGGTCTTCACATTGATCGAGCCGGAATCGATCTGGATACGTGCTTTCATCGACGAAGCGTCGGCCGGAGGCTTGCAGATCGGTCAGAAGGCGTTTGTGCGGCTCCGCTCCGAGCCGATCAACGTGTTCGAAACCGAGATCGTGCGCATCGACCAGGAGAACGATCGCATTACCGAGGAACGACGCGTTTACGTCCGCTGCCGCGAATGCGGTCCGCAGCATCAAGTCCGTTTTCTCGGCGAGCAGGTGGAGATTGAGATCGTCAAGGGCGTGGGCGCGTCCGGCTATTTCATTCCGTTGAAGTTCGTCGAGGGTTATGATGGCCGGTCTGGCACAATCTGGCTGATCCAAGACAACCGCCTGACCAGGTGGAAGGCGCAGTTCGCAGACCGTCTGCTCGACGGACGGGTTCGTATCGCCAGCGACATTCCGGCTGGCGCAGCGGTTGTGGCGCGTGATCCCGCAGGCTTGCGCGCCGGGCGCGCGGCGCGACCCACATCGGAGTCTGTTCCGTGAATCTCGCGCTGCGCGACATCCGGCACAATCTCGGGCGCTTCCTTCTGACCTGTCTCGGCCTGAGCCTGCTGCTGGGCATCGTGCTGGCCATGGTCGGGATCTATCGCGGACTAGTCGCGGAATCGCTCGGCTTGCTGCGTGCCGCCAAGGCCGACGTCTGGGTTGTGGAAGGTGGCACCCGCGGTCCGTTCGCAGAGGCGTCGCGTCTACCCGCTGACACTCGCGAAATCATCGCGGCGCAATGGGGTGTCGCCGCAGCCGGGGCCGTCGCATACCAGAACGTGGAGTTGCAGCACCGCGGAGCCAGCCGCCGCCTGATGATTGTCGGCTCCGAGATCGGTCGCATCGGCGGCCCGCCGCATATCGTCGACGGCCGTCCGATCACGCGCAATCGATACGAGGCGGTCGCGGATATCGGTGCGGGTCTGGCGATCGGCGAGCAGATCAAGCTCGGCCGCTACACCTTCACAATCGTCGGGCACACGCGAAATCTTGTCGCCTCCGGCGGCGACCCGGTCGTGTTCGTGACGCTTCGCGACGCTCAGAAGCTGCAATTCGACTTGACACCTGCCGCGGCGCGCCGCGAACTCGCCAGAAATCCTGGCGGCACCGGCACCATCGACACCGCCAACGCCGTACTCGTGCAATTGCTGCCGGGCATCACTCCCGCTCAATTCGCAGGTGAGGCGATCCGCTGGAAACATCTTGGTGCGCTGACGCAGGAGCAGCAGGAAGCGATCCTGTCGCAATCCGTCATCGATCGGGCGCGCCGGCAGATCGGATTGTTCACCAGCCTGCTCCTCATCGTGTCGACCGTCATCATCGGCCTCATCATCTACACCATGACCATCGACAAGAAGAAGTCGATCGCAACCCTCAAGCTGATCGGCGCGCCCGACAGCCGCATCATCGGCCTGATCCTGCAGCAGGCGCTCGCGATGGGGGTCATCAGCTTTGTGACCGGAGCGGCATTGATCAATGCCGCTCAGGGCTCCTTCCCGCGCCGAGTGGTTCTCGAACCAGCCGATGCGGCCACGCTGTTCGGCATCGTCTTCGTCGTGTGCCTGGTTGCAAGCGCGCTCGGTGTGCGCACGGCGATGAAGATTGATCCTGCCTCGGCGCTTGCGGGCTGACAGCCATGACCGCGGTCGTCGAGATCAAGAGCATTTCGAAGCATTTCGGCGAAGGGCCAGCGCGCGTCGACGCGCTGCGCGAGGTGTCGCTTGATATTCACGCCGGAACCGTGATCGGACTGCGCGGTCCGAGCGGATCGGGCAAGAGCACGCTGCTCAATGTAATCGGCTGCATTCTCGAGCCCAATTCCGGACGCATGACGCTGAACGGCGAGCTTGTCTATGACCGGAAATGGCTGCGCGGTGACCTCAGGCGTTTGCGGCTTGAGAAGATTGGATTCATCTTCCAGGCCCACAATCTCCTGCCCTTCCTCAATGCATGGGAGAATGTTGCGGTCGCACGCATCCTCGCCGGCGCAAGCCGTAACGCTGCTCGCAAACGTGCAACGGAACTGCTGGCCTATCTTGGCGTGGAGAAACGCAGTGAGGCGATGCCGGGTCAATTGTCGGGCGGTGAAGCCCAGCGTATCGCCATCGCCCGCGCGCTCGCCAACGATCCAAGGATCATTCTTGCCGACGAACCGACCGCGGCGCTCGACTCCCAGCGTGCCGGAACGGTCATGGATCTGCTGCGCAAGGTCGCACAGGAACAACGGTCCGCTGTCATCGTCGTCACGCACGACGAGAAGATCTTCGACCGGTTCGACCACATCTACACGCTGCGCGACGGCGTGCTCGAAAACCCGCAGCCGCTTGCGGCCTGATCGCTCTGGTCAGCCCTTCAGCCACGCCATCAGCGCCTGCGTGACCGCCTCCGGCCGTTCCAGCGTCGAAAGGTGGCCGCAGTCCGGTACAATGACGAGCTTGCTGCCGGGAATGAGCGAGGCCATTTCCTCGGACAAAGGCGGCGGCGTCAGTTGATCCCCGTCGCCGACCAGCACGAGTGTCGGGCAAGTGATTGCGGGAAGGCCCGGCCGTGAATCCGGGCGATTCATGATCGCTGTCTGCTGGCGCGCGAAGGCATCGGCGCCCGCTGCGAGAGCCATGTCCCCGGCGATTTTCCGAAGTGCCGCGTCGCCCTGCCGATCCCTGTGGACCAGGACCGGCCACAGCATGGCGTTGATCTCATCGAGCTTTCCAGCCTTGGCGAGCGCGATCGAAGCCTTGCGCCGCTCGGCCGCTTCCGGGGTATCGCTCCGCGCGCCGGTATCCAGCAGCGCAAGTTTGACCACCCGCTCGGGGGCAATCCGCATGATGGCAAGGGCGATGTAGCCGCCCATGGACAGCCCGGCGAGCGCGAAACGGGGCGGAGCGTCTTCGAGTATCTGGCGTGCGATCGCGTCCATGCTGTCGGCGCGCCGATGGTCGGCGACCGTCACCGGGCCGAACGACCACAAAGCGGGCATCTGCTCCGTATACAGGCGGGCCGTGCACCCGAGACCCGGAATCAGCAGGATTGGCAGGCTGGCAGCGTCGTTCATGTCATCGTTCCGTCATCGCGTGAAAGCCAAAAACGCTTGTATTTATTTAACTTAACGAGCCCTCGAGGATTGACTTTCGGGGTCCCGGCCCTATGTTCCCCATAACGGTCAGACAGACAGATTCGACCGCCCCTCGCGCAAAATGTCATGCTTTGTGGTCCGGCGCGAACCCATTGATGGGCGGCGCCGTTCAGAGGTTTTATGTCCTTTTCCCAACTCGGATTGTCCGACAAGGTTTTGGCCGCCGTTAAGGCTGCCGGTTACGAGACCCCCACCCCGATCCAGTCCGAAGCGATACCGCATGTGCTTGCGCGGCGCGACGTTCTTGGCATCGCGCAAACCGGCACCGGCAAGACCGCGGCGTTTACGCTGCCGATGATCACGATGCTGGAGACCGGCCGCGCGCGGGCCCGTATGCCACGCACGCTCATCCTGGAGCCAACGCGCGAACTTGCCGCGCAGGTGCAGGAGAATTTCGAGAAATATGGTGTCGGCCAGAAACTGAATGTCGCCCTCCTGATCGGGGGCGTTTCTTTTGACGACCAGGACGCCAAACTGACACGCGGCGTCGACGTGCTGATCGCAACGCCCGGCCGCCTGCTCGACCATTTCGAGCGCGGACGCCTCCTCCTCACCGGCGTCGAATTGCTGGTGATCGACGAAGCCGACCGCATGCTGGATATGGGCTTCATTCCTGACATCGAGCGCATCTGCAAGCTCGTCCCCTTCACGCGGCAGACCCTGTTCTTCACTGCGACGATGCCTGCCGAAATCCGCCGCATCACCGAGCAGTTCCTGTCCAGCCCGGTCAAGGTCGAAGTGGCGAAGCCCGCGACCGCTGCCGCCACGATCACGCAGCAGCTCGTCAAATGCGGCCGCGAACCTCACGAGAAGCGCGAAGCGCTGCGCCGCGTGATCCGTAACACCACCGAGAATTTCAAGAACGCGATCATCTTCTGCAATCGCAAGCGCGAAGTCGCCCTGCTGCATCGTTCGCTCGTCAAGCACGGGTTCAATGCCGTCGCTCTCCATGGCGATCTTGATCAGTCCACGCGCACGGCCGCTCTCGACAAGTTCCGCAAGGGCGAAGCCGATCTGCTGATCGCATCCGACGTTGCAGCTCGCGGCCTCGATATCCCCGATGTCAGTCACGTTCTGAACTTCGATGTCCCGTTCCACGCCGACGACTATGTGCATCGCATCGGCCGCACCGGTCGCGCGGGCAAGACCGGCACCGCCTATACGATCGTCACATCCGCCGACCAGAAGGCTGTCGCCGCGATCGAAAAGCTGATCGGGCAGACGATCCCAGCCGCGCCCGATTTCGGTCGTCAGGAGCCGGCCGAGACAGCCGAGGAGAATGCGCGAGCCGAACGTCCGCGTAACCGTCAGCGCGGCGAGCGTTCGAGTGGCGAACGCCAGAGCGGCGACCGTCAACGTGCTGAAAAGCACGGTGGCGAAAGGCATGGTGGCGAAAGGCAGGGCGGCGAACGTCAACGCCGTGACAGCCAGGGGCCGGCCCCGGTGGCGCGCTTCGATCAAGCCAAGCGCCGGCCGCAGCCAGCGGCCGATCTCGAGCCCGATCATTCGCACCTTCCGGCCTTCCTGCTGCGTCCGGTCCGCGTCAAGGCCTGACAAATTTCATCACGTGAATGAAAGCCCGCAAAAACGGGCTTCTCCTTTGTATGCAGCGATTTTTACGACTCGTTTACTCCTGAGAAATAGGGTTTTCGCATTGGCTTGGCTGCCGCCTTTTTGTCGGCCGACAGTATTTATTGCGTGCCTCTCGGGGGTCTAAAGAATGGCGACCAACGGCGACGAACACGAGCGCACGATCGCGTTCGCCGAAATCGCAATTGGCCAGATCAAAGCACTGCGCCAGCCCGCAACGCCTCGCAATTTCGAACTCTGGTATGCTTACGCAACCGGATGCCATCCCGAATTGAACGAAGCGATCAATAACATCCTGTCCCGCCGCGGCGCCCTCACCGATACCGAAATCGAAAACATCTGCAGCACTTACCTTCCTTCCATCCGGGCCAGCGAGCGTATCGACAGCGCCGAGAGCCGCGTGGTGGATGAGATCGATCAAGTCATGGCGATGGTCAACATCGCCATCGATTCCACATCTGGCGGCAACGACCGCCGCGCCGGCATGTCGCGGGACATTCCCTCCGCCGATCGCAAGGATCTGCGCGCTATCGTGGAAAGCCTTGTCGGCACGTCGAAGGAAATGGAAGACGTGAATTATGCGCTGGAGGAGCGGCTCAGCGCGTCCAAGCTCGAGATCAGCCAGTTGCAGCGCAATCTCGAATTGGCACGGAATGAAAGTCTGACCGATCCATTGACGTCGCTGTCCAATCGCAAGTTCTTTGACGAGCAGTTCAGCGAGGCGCTTGCCAAAGCCGCGGCTGCGAATGAGGCCCTATCGCTGCTTTTGATCGACATCGATCACTTCAAGACCTTCAATGACACCTACGGTCATCTCACCGGCGACCAGGTGTTGCGGCTGGTCGCGGTTTCCGTGAAGCAGAATGTTCGCGGTCACGACACCGCCGCACGTTATGGCGGCGAGGAATTCGCGATCATCCTGCCCAGTACGATGCTGTTCGCGGCGGTCACGGTCGCGGACCATATTCGCCGGGATGTGATGGGCAAGGAATTCATGAAGCGCTCAACCGGCGAGCATCTCGGCCATGTCACCATTTCGGTCGGGGTTGCGACGCTTCGTCCCGGAGATACAGCCCAGTCCCTGATCGGACGCGCCGATGCGTGCCTCTATCTCGCGAAGCACGGCGGGCGCAATCGCGTCGTGTGCGAGGCCGATGCGGAGTTTGCAAGGACATCCGCGCCCGCTACGGCCGTTGCCTGACGGTTCACAGCCGCTTTTCGGTCTTGCTGCGCTTGCGCTTCTAGCCCCTCTTGCTCCGCTTACGCCGCGCGGCGCCGTCAGCCTTTTGTTTCGGGGCCGCTTTGCACAACGCTACCGCGTGCGAACGCGACGCCCATTGCGCGAGTTCGTCCGGATCGTCGTACAGCCTCTCGGGCATTCGGCGGTAGGAGGTCAGCACGCGACCGCGATCGCCGGCCTGATACGTAAATGATGGGAGATTCTCCCGCTCGAAATCGGCGTGATTGTCTTCGCCGGTCTTGAGATAGATCACATCATCCACCACGAGCCCGAACATCACGCCGTCTGCGAAAATTCCTGCGCCGCCGAACATTCGCCGCACGGTCACCGGGCGAAAGGATGCAAAAAGGTCGCGGATGTGGTCGGGGTCCATGGCGGACATTCGAGCGCCAGCAAGGCCTGCATGTGCCAGGCATCGATAATCCAGCACGAACGAGAGCTCAATGGCCAGGACAGAGCCCTGGCCACTGGCTGAACAAGTCTCAGGGGATAGGTTTAGTGGGCCGCAGCGCCTTCGCCGTGAGCCGGCGTCAACTGCACCGACTCGCCGCAGCCACAAGCCGAGGTCTGGTTCGGGTTGTTGAAGACGAACTGGGCGGACATCTTGTCGATCTTGTAGTCCATCTCCGTGCCGAGCAGGAACAGGACGGCCTTTGGATCGATCAGGATCCGCACGCCCTTGTCCTCGACCACCTCGTCGGTTGGGTTCGCGCTGTCGACATATTCCATTGTGTAGGCCATGCCGGCGCAGCCGCCGTTACGGACGCCGACACGCAGGCCCGCTATCTCACGGTCGGATTTCGCCATCAGTTCCTTGATGCGATCGGCAGCGGCTTCGGTGAGCCGCATCACCTGGGGCCGTGGGCGGGCAGTGGCCATTTTTTCTATCTCCAGCCGCCGGATTCAAGGTCCGGCTCGGGACTCGTATGTTCCTAAATTAACAATGAAATCGTCGCTGTGAAGCCCTGCGAGGCTGGATTTGCTCCAGGGGGATGCCCGGATTCAATAGATCGCCCAGACGCCGGGCGTCACGAGTTCCAGGAGATGCCCGTCCGGATCGCGGAAATAGACGCTATGGCCACCGCGTGGCCAGTCGGTCCGGCCCTCGATGGAGACACCGTGTTCTCCCAGCCGCTCCTCCCAAGCCGGAAGCTCATCCGCTCCGACTGCGAACGCCATATGGATCGGTCCGTGCCCGTCATGCGGCGGGATGGTGCCGCCCGGCAACTGCACGGTGTCGAGCGTTGCGCCACGCTTGAACAGCAGCAGCACGCTGGTGCCGCCGACGTCATAGGCATGAAAACGCGAATCCTCGCTCAGAGGCGTCAGGCCCAGCACCGTCTCGTAAAACGCGGCAGCGCGTCGGAGGTCATCAACGTAGAGCGCCGTCTCCAGCACCTTGCCGAGCTTAGGGGCAAATCCCACCACGCTGCTCACCTCGTCACCGGGATCGATCCGGCCCATGCTGGCACGGAGGTTGCTAATGATCTCACACTAGCCGCATTGGCTCACGGGAGAACAGAGCATGCTTCGTATCGTCAAGGTTGCAGCCCTCGCCATGCTGTTGGGCATGGTGTCAGGCCATGCGGAAGAATTGTCGCCGTACGGAACGTCCAAAGCTGACCTCCACGAATATCCGGTCACCAACGCTGTTTTCGACGCGAACTACACCAAGCCCGAAGACCTGAACATGCTGTACGCCTTTGTCAAAAACACGATGGGGCCGCTGAAGGGGAAGATGGTGGTCGTCACACACGGGCCTGAATTGCGTGCCTTCGCCAAGGAGAACTATCTCAAGTATCAGGGCATCATGGATCGCATGAAGGAATTGGCGGACGCGGGCGTGGAATTTCGCATGTGCCATAACGCGTTGCGCGCGGCGGGATACAAGGCCGACGATTTCCACGGATTCGTAACGGTGGTGCCGGCGGGTTTTCCCGAACTGGCCTATCTGCAGTCGCAGGGCTACCGCTATATCAATCCGCTGCCCTACTCGCCGCGCGACGTGCGTTTTCTCGACAAGCCGGAACTGAAGAAAACGAACTAGAGGTCACCACATATTGAGGACGAGCCGCGCCTCGTCGGACATGCGGCTCGGATCCCACGGCGGATCCCATACGATCTGGACGTTGACCGGGCCTACGCCCTGCACGCTCGCCACCGCGTTCTCGACCATTTGCGGCAGTTCGGCTGCGGCGGGGCAATTCGGTGTGGTCAACGTCATGTCGACATCGACCGTACGGTCGTCCTTGATATCGACCTTGTAGATCAGACCCAGTTCGTAGATGTCCGCGGGAATTTCCGGATCGTACACGGTCTTGAGCGCCTGCACGATATCGTCCGTCAGCCGGGCGATCTCTTCCTGAGGCAGCGCGGACTCCTGCGCCGCTGCGGCGACCTCGCCTGCCGGCGCCGCACTCAACTCTTCGGATTTGGTCTCGTCTGTCATTGGAAGAAATCCTGCGCCTTGATCAGGGCGCTCGCAAGACTGTCGATCTCGTCCGTCGTATTATAGAGCCCGAACGAGGCCCGGCACGTTGCCGTCACCCCTATCCGGTGCAACAGCGGCATCACGCAATGGGTTCCGGCGCGCACCGCGACGCCCGAGCGGTCGATGATGGTCGCAATGTCGTGCGGATGGGCGCCGCGCATCTCGAAAGAGACCACCGCGCCCTTCTCCTTCGCCTGGCCGATGATTTTAAGCGAGTTGATCTCGCGGAGCTTCTCGTGGGCGTAGCGAAGCAGTCCATCCTCGTGCGACTTGATCCGCTCCTTGCCGATCGAGTTCATGTATTCGATCGCAGCACCAAGGCCGATCGCCTGCACGATGGGCGGCGTTCCCGCCTCGAACTTGTGCGGGGGATCACCGTAAATCACGCGATCTTCGAACACGTCGCGGATCATCTCACCGCCGCCATTGAACGGCGGCATCGCCTCCAGATGCTCCGACTTGCCCCACAGCACGCCGATGCCGGACGGTCCGTAAACCTTGTGGCCGGTGAAGACGTAAAAGTCGCAGCCGATGTCCTGCACGTCGACCGGCAAGTGCACCGCCGCCTGGCTGCCATCGACCAGAACCGGAATGCCGCGCGCATGGGCGATCCGCACGACCTCTTTCACCGGGACGTAGGTGCCGAGCGCATTCGACATGTGGGTGATCGCCACCATCTTGGTGCGCGGGCCCAGCAGTTTCTCGAACTCGTCGATCAGGAAATTGCCCTCCTCATCGATCGGCGCCCACTTGATGACGGCTCCCTGCCGCTCACGCAGAAAATGCCACGGCACGATGTTGGAATGGTGCTCCATGATCGAGAGTACGATCTCGTCGCCTTCCTTCAGCCGCTCGCGGCCAAAGGTATAGGCGACCAGATTGATCGCCTCGGTCGCGTTGCGCGTGAAGATCACCTCTTCGGACTTCGGCGCATTCAGGAATTTGGCGACAATCTCGCGCGCACCCTCATAGCCCTCGGTCGCGGCATTGGCGAGATAATGCAGCCCGCGATGCACGTTGGCGTATTCGTGCGTATAGGCGTGCTGGATACGATCAAGCACGGCCTTCGGCTTCTGCGCGGAAGCCGCATTGTCGAGATAGACCAGCGGCTTGCCATAGACCTGCATCGACAACGCGGGGAAATCCTCGCGGATGCGGGCGACGTCGTAGGAACCGTTGGTCACTGCGGGATGCATCGTCACGCCCGCGCCTTGAGCCAGCCGCGAGAAAGCTCCATCAGCACCTCCCGCAGGATCTCGTTGTCGATTTCCTCGACCGCCTCGCCGATGAAAGCCTCGACCATCAGCGCCTCGGCTTCCTTCTGCGGAATGCCGCGCGCCTTCAGGTAAAACAGAAGATCGTCGTCAAGCGCACCGGCGGTAGCGCCGTGACCGCAGACCACGTCGTCGGCGAAGATTTCCAGCTCAGGCTTGGCATCTGCCTCTGCGTCGTCAGACAGGAGCAACGCATGCGTCGCCATTTTGGCGTCGGTCTTCTGCGCGTGCGGCCGCACCACGATCTTGCCCTGGAATACCGAGCGGCTCTCGTTGTCGAGCACCGACTTGAACAACTCCCGGCTTTCGCAATGCGCGACCGCGTGATCGACAACGAGCGTGTTGTCGACGTGCTGACGGTCCTTGAGCAGCGAGGCGCCGCGCACAGCCGCATGGGTCTCGCTGCCATTCAGTCGCAGCGCGATCTGGTTGCGGGTGACTGCGCTTCCGGCGGTGAAGGTGAAGGCATTGAGATGCGCATTCGCCCCGACCTCGACGAGCTGGGACGCGATGTGCAATGCGCGGTCGCCTTCACGGCCGATCTTCACATGATCGAGCCGGGCATCGTCGCCGACCGATATGTCGAGCGCATGATTGGCCTGATTATCCACGCCATCTGCGCTCTCGTGACTTTCGATGATCGAAAGTTGCGCGCCCTTCCCCACACTCACGAGCGAACGGGTGAAAACCGAAACCGGCTTGTCCGACGCGGTGACGAACGCAAGATGAATGGGTCGCTCGATCTTGGCCCCATCGGCCGCGGCGATCACCACTCCGTCGCTCATCATCGCGGTGTTGAGTGCGAAGGCCGGGTCGTCGGCAAGTGCAGCGCGGCGGCCCAGACGCTCGACGACGGTCGCCTCGCCTTTCGACAATGCGTCCGCGAGCGAAACGATCGACAGGCCAGGTTCAAGCCCGGAAAGGTCTGACAGGTCGGCGGCGAACACGCCGTCCACGATCACGATGCGGCGCGCCTTGACCTCGGCCGCATAGGCGCCCGCGGATCTGGCCTTCGCCTTCGCCGCAGCATCCGGCACCGGCGCCAGCGGCTTGGCATCGCGCATCAGCGCGCGCAGATCGGTGTATTTCCATTCCTCGACCCGGCGATGCGGCAGCCCCTTCGCCTCGAAGGTGCGAAACGCATTTTCACGGAGCGATTTTACTGCGGCTGCCCCCGGCAGCGAGGCGCGTGCGCCCGCAAAGGTCTCGGCGAGACCCTCTTCGGCTGGAGTCTTGATCACTTTGAGTTCGGCCATTGTCAGCTCAGGCGTTACGCCGCCTCTCCGACATATTGCGCGTAGCCCTTTTCCTCGAGCTCGAGCGCGAGTTCCTTGCCGCCGGTGCGCACGATGCGGCCCTTCGAGAGCACGTGCACCACGTCCGGAACGATATAGTCGAGCAGCCGCTGATAATGCGTAATGACCACAAAGGCGCGCTCCGGCGAGCGCAGCGCATTGACGCCATCGGCCACGATCTTCAGCGCGTCGATGTCGAGACCGGAATCGGTCTCGTCGAGCACGGCAAGGCGCGGCTGCAGCATCGCCATCTGCAGCACCTCGTTGCGCTTTTTCTCTCCGCCGGAGAACCCGACATTGACCGCGCGCCGCAGCATGTCCTGGCTGATGCCGAGTTCGGCCGCCGCCTCGCGCACCTTCTTCATGAATTCAGGCGTCGTCATCTCCGCCTCGCCGCGCGCCTTGCGCTGCGCATTCACCGCGGTGCGCAGGAATGTCATCGTGGCGACGCCGGGAATCTCGATCGGATACTGGAAGGCGAGAAACAGACCCTTGGCCGCGCGCTCGTCGGGCTCCATGTCGGCGATGTTCTCGCCGTTGAAAAGGATTTCCCCTTCGGTGATGTCGTAGTCGGCCTTGCCGGCCAGCACATAGGACAGCGTCGATTTGCCCGATCCGTTCGGGCCCATGATCGCGTGCACCTGGCCTTTCTCGACCGTGAGGTCGAGACCATTCAGGATCTTCTTGCCGCCGATCTCGACGTGCAGATTTTTGACTTGCAGCAGTGGCATGGATCTATCCAGTCAGTCGTCGAGCGTGACGATATCGTCAATGAGCTCGTTCAATGTTCGCTTGGCGCCGCCGCCGGCATCGACCGCATTGGTCGAAGGAACGGCGACGTTATCCGTGACCCGGAATGCATCCGGCCCATCGCGGCGGACAACGAGGAAGCGGCTTCCGCCCTTGATGATGAGGTCATCGTTCTCGCGGAACGCCTCAACCTCCGGGAAATGTTCCGCGATGCAGTCGACAAGATCGCCCGCGGGCTTGTTGCCGGCGAGGCAGGCAGTGGCGGCGGTTCGGAATTGGTCCGTGCTCATCCCACGCTCCCTTCGAGGGAGATCGAAATCAGCTTCTGGGCCTCCACCGCGAATTCCATCGGCAGCTGCTGCAGCACGTCCTTGACGAAGCCGTTGACCACGAGCGCGGTGGCTTCCTCTGCCGACAAGCCGCGCTGGCGGCAATAGAACAGCATGTCCTCGGAAATCTTCGAGGTGGTGGCCTCATGCTCGAACACCGCCGACGAGTTCTTGGCCTCAAGATACGGCACAGTATGCGCGCCGCACTTGTCGCCGACGAGCAGCGAGTCGCAATTGGTGAAGTTGCGCGCGCCGGTCGCCTTGCGATGCGCTGACACAAGACCGCGGTATGTGTTCTGCGACTTGCCCGCGGAAATGCCCTTGGAGATGATCCGACTCGTCGTGTTCTTGCCGAGATGGATCATCTTGGTGCCGCTATCGACCTGCTGCATGCCGTTCGAAATCGCGATCGAATAGAACTCGCCGCGCGATCCATCGCCGCGCAGGATGCAGCTCGGATATTTCCAGGTGATCGCAGACCCGGTCTCGACCTGGGTCCAGGAGATCTTCGAGTTCTTGCCACGGCAATCGCCACGCTTGGTGACGAAATTGTAGATGCCGCCGCGGCCTTCCGAGTCACCCGGATACCAGTTCTGCACGGTCGAATACTTGATCTCGGCGTCGTCCAGCGCAACGAGTTCGACCACCGCCGCATGCAGCTGGTTCTCGTCGCGCATCGGCGCGGTGCAGCCTTCGAGATAGCTGACATAAGCGCCCTTGTCGGCGATGATCAGCGTGCGCTCGAACTGTCCGGTATTCTTTTCGTTGATGCGGAAATAGGTCGACAATTCCATCGGGCAGCGCACGCCCGGCGGCACGTAGACGAACGAGCCGTCGGAGAACACCGCCGAGTTCAGCGTCGCATAGAAATTGTCGGTCACCGGCACCACCG
>VFQN01001249.1_pt1 | contig 43453 bp, 48 predicted proteins | sample 3512371 | NCBI WGS metagenome assembly VFQN01 (sample SAMN10412370, study PRJNA504923) | tailings metagenome | isolation source: Replicate 2 from Balatoc abandoned mine | place: Philippines: Itogon, Benguet | collected 2017-08-28 | reverse complement strand
GTCATCACCGGAAACTGCATGTAGTACGATTTTGGCTGCGACACAGTTACCCCTCATTCCTGGAAACCTGACCTGATGCCACCAACGCCGCATGATCTTCCTTGGCGTCTTCCACCAGCCGCCTGTATTCCGCAGCGACCGTTTTATTTCGCGGCCTCTGATACCACGTCAGCGCAGAATCTGCGTTGTAACCGTTGATAATCTGAGTGCAGTTCAGCCCAGATTTTAACCAGTATCTGCCACCACCAGGCGGCTTTGCCAGTTCCTCGACCGGCACGCCTTCCAGGTGACCGTCATGCAGCCGCACGACGTGATACAGGTAATGGATTCGCCGGCGGTGGCATCGAAAATGGTGCGTCCTGATCAGGTCGCCGACCTCGATCGGATATCCATTCAGGTCGAACGCTTCACCTGGTTTTGCTGGCATCTTGCTCACCCTCTCTTCACTGGCGGCGGCGCGGGACTCACCGGAGGTGGAATCTCTGCCATGAACTCACCGCAGATCGCGCAGAACCACTGTCCCGGACTCTTCTGTGGTGCGACCATCCAGTCACGTCGGCAATTCTCGCACCGGACATGCACAGTCCGCCCTGGCGGCGGTTGTGGTTGCTTGGTTCCCATCGTTACGCCTGCACTTTCTTGAATTCGATCACCCACACCCACGGGTTCGCGGACCAAGACCCGGCACCGTTGATCCGCTCCCACAACTCACGAAACGCGCATGCTGCAGCCGACTGCATACCAACATGGCACCCACAACAGAACGCGCCCTGAACGTGGTATGTTTTGTATCCATTGCGGGAATAGTAAGATCCGCCCCAATATCCCGGGCCGTCCCACTTGAAACCGGCTCCCGGCCCAGTCCCGTCGCCATTCTGGATCTGGATACCCTCAGCGATTGCATCGCCCTCGCTGATCTCCTGCAGCCGCTCCACACGTACGCCGGTGATTTCGAGCGTCAGACGTGAGGCCCAGCGTGGCATGAACAGCGGAGAGACATTGCCGCGTGCTGCTGCCTTCGGACGATTCCATGCAGCCGGAACCAAGGCATCGTTGATTTCACGTTTTGACATATCCGCTGCGTACTGGATCACTTCCCCCTCATAGACCCCATCGTCGTCCCACCGATCGAATGGGCGCCAGGTCTCTTTCACCCAGAGGCGATCACCAGGCAATCCGTAGGGACTCCACGGAATAGGGCCCTCGAATGTGCCGTCCCAATATGGACCATCGAATGTGACGAACTCGCTGCCGACAGTGTCGAGGCCCAGTCGTCTGCCGTGTTGCTTCGTGAAGATCCGCCGCGTGTTCGTTTTCCGGCCTTCATCGATCGCGCGGACCATCTGACCGTTGAACAACATCGGGAGTTCGCTAACTGCTGTTGCTGCCATCGCTACCAGTCCTTCATGTTTCGGTTGATCCCAGGGCGGTCTCTCCCGCCGTCTACACCACTCTGGCAGGTGGTCGCACGCTGCGCATTTCTCTCTCGTCGCAGAGGATGTCAGGTTAGTTACCGTCTTTCCTACGTCACGGGGGCTCAACTATTTCCTTGTGCCAACCAGGCGAAGCGAACGGCCGTCTTTACGGCGGATCGCTCGCAAGGTCCAAGGGCGCTGCTGTTATCCGTGCATTCGTCGGCGGGAAGCGAGTCCGCCGTGCTCTGTTTCCATCAATACGCCTGCTACTTAGTTACCCCGGAAGATTTTCATTCAGAAACGACTTTCGATATTGCCGCCAACCAACGAACGGCCCGCTTCGCTCGTCCGTATCAAGGGCTTGAGCGACGTGTTCATGAGGCGACCAGTGGCCGAATCCACTTCCCTGGCACAGACGATCAAAGAGCTTCAGGTCGTCGCCAACACTTCGATTGCCATCATGGGTGAGGTAGCTCACACGGGCACAGCGTGCCGCTGAAACCCTCGCCAGCACGCCAACATCGAAGTGAGGCAGCTCGTCAGCTTGCACAAATGGTAAGTGCCAGTCGCCGACTGCCATTTGAGCGGGGGAGCCATCAGTTAACGTATCCCGGATCATCCCGGCGATTTTCTGAAAATGAATCTCGGCGTCCGGATGGCACCGCAAGCGGAAAAAGTTCTTCCACTCCGTCGCCGTCATCACGATCGTTATCCACATCCAGGGCTCCGTGATTCGGTTGCAGATCGACTTGTGAACTCCCAGATCGGCCAGTTGTTGTGCAGAACGAACCGCGTTGTCGCGGGCTTCCAGCCAGATCCGGCGAGCCTCGTCCGGGTTGTCGATCTCGCTACCAGTCTGCATGCCACGCTGCTCGCTGCCGAACCGCAGCGGTATCACCGGATGCTCAGTGATTGCCGTCATCATCTTTGGCCACGGTATCGCCCGACTGCTGGCCGAGTTCCTCGCCCGATCGCGATGCGTCAGAATTTCCGCATGAATGAATCGAGGATAGGTTGCCGTGATGGTTGTCAGGCGGCGTCCGCTCGGAGCCAGGCTGTCCGCCACAATCTTGACGCTGTAATCCATTTTGCGAGTTCTCCAGATTGGTAATGAGGCGGTCGAGATACCAGCGGGCCTTCCGCAAGTCCTCAACGCCGTTCTTCAACTTGTGGCGAGCGACGTACTTGACCACGTTTCCTTCATGGAAGCCGAGCTTCCAGTCTTCGATAGCATCAATGACCTCGATCGCCCCCTGGTTGTAGTGCGGCGGATGGTTGACGCTTTCCTTCATGATCATTTCTCATGTGCTGGGTGACGATTGGTTATTCACCTCGCCGCGTACCTGCCGGGCAGACGATGCGGTTTTGGTAGCTGGCCAGTTCGCTGATTTCGCGGCCGATCTGCTCATCAAGCCAGACGAACAGCTTCGCAATGAGCGGCTTCGACAGATCATAGGTCGACGAGTTTCCAATAATGGAAAGCTTCAGCAGTTCATCCTGCTTTCGATGTCGCTCCAGATCCGCGCGCAGCTGCTGGAGACGCTCGATCTGTGAATTGGCTGCTGAGTAGTGCTCCACAGCCTCTTTAATTTGCCGGAATTCTGTGCTGTACATGAGGCCCTCTCTCATCGCGTGGTGATCGGTGGTTAGCGGTTAGCTGGCTTTATTTCGCGCCAGATGCCTGTAGTCCGGCTATATTCAGCGGCTCCGCGTTCCACAGCCCATCGCCGCCAGATTAAGTCTTGAATAAAGAATGTCGGCACGCCGCCCAGAAGCGCCCCGATGATCAGGATGCTCAGCACGACATTTCCCGGGTACTCCCTGTCCTGACAGCACATCGCATTTTCCTTAGTCAGAATCTGACCGACAAATTCCTTGTAATTCCGTGATCCCTCTCCCACTGCTGCTGCGCCGCAATTCTGGCATCTCGACGGGCTCGCTCGTCAGCGTCGATCTGCTCATTTGGATCGACTGCGACCACTCCCTGCGCTCTAAGGTAGAGTTCGTAGATCCGCAGAGCCTTCGGTCCGATAATCCCGATGCACACTGCCACGCAGATAAGTGATGCCATAGAAAACACCCAGAACGCTTCGGGATGTCGACCTTCGATTTTCTCAATTGATTCCCACATAACAGTTACCCTTTCATGCGTGGTGACGGCGTGATACCGGTAGTCAAAAAGGACGGTTTTGATCCTTCGCCAGTTCAGCCAGCATCGCAGCCATGCTGGTGTGAAGCCGATCGCGTCCACAGAGCAGGTACATCAACTCTGGCTCGGGATAGTCAGGCGGAATAAGAATGTGAGTCGGCTTCCCTTGTCCGAGAAACCAGCCGGCTTCAAGGTGAGCACTGCGATTGCACGGCAACGCCAGAACGCATGCGTCTGCCCACTGCATTGCCTTAAAGTCGCTCATGAAACCGTGGACAGCAACTGGTGCCGACAGAGCGTCGATGAATTGGTTCGGCGTCCAGTTTTTGTAGTCGCCGTCGATTTCATTCCACCGAAAACCGCTATCGCCAGCGGATGGTGTCCGGAAATCGAAAACCTCGTGTCCAGCTTTTCGCAGGTCATCGACAACCGATGTCAGATACTCATTCCGCCAACTGCTGGCGACGTAGATTTTCATAGACTTATGATCCTCAATTGGTGGATGCGGTAAATCCGCGTCATTGAATCCCGGCGCTCGTTCGCGCCGGACTGCCAGACACTTCCACGCCGACGATGTCGTAAGATGTGTTGCCGTATTTCCAGCCACGCAGAATGTATTGCTTGTATTTCAGCGTGGTCCGGTTGCCAGACTGTTCTGCGGCTTCGATCTGCTTGACGATCTCCGGATCTGATGCCGAAAAGTAAAACAGGTCAGCCGTCATCGTCGGATGCTCGCCACCGGTGGACCGCAGGCGATGCAGGTCCAGTTCGCCTTCCCACGTCTGCCAGATCATTCCCTTCCGGGAAATCTTTGTGACTGTGCCGCTTCGACTGCCATCGCTGTATTCGATATTGAGTCCGCCAGCGGCCTTGATGGCAACAACGGCAGTGACTGCAACAGCAATCAACACTACCGTGGGACATCCCAGAGCCTGTTCCGGCTCCACTCGTGAACTACGTCGACGCATTACTACCCCTCGTCTCTCCACGTCATTGACCATCCCCCGCCACACGCGCGGCGAGGCGTTCGATACTCACTGCAGGGCCGCTACGATCCCGCCTCAGAACAAACCACGCTGACCGGACGACGCTTACTTCAGCCGCACGGGCACGGCGTTCTGGTCTTCATCGAGATACCCGCGGTCCATCTGATGCTCGATGGCTTCTGCGGCCTTTTCTTGCGACGGGAATGCCATGAATTCGCCGCATTCCATGTCATCGATCGGCGGCAGGTAATAGTCGCCGTCAGTATCGTCTGTGACCTTGATCGCCCAGATTTCAACCAGATTGCTTGCTCGCAAAACCATGCTCATCACTCATCCTCCAGATTGGAAATCGCTTCATTCGGATCGGTCTGCAACAATTCCTCAAACGCCAGACACGCCATATCCCACGCTTCTTGCTCCTGCGGATGGTGAGCCTGATCGAATCGGTAGCCCTCGGGAACGTCATAGCCGCGGCAGGCGTAGAACTGCCTGGCCAGTGCGTTGCACTTGTCGACGATTTCGCGGTCGGTCATTGATTCCCTGTCTGCCAAGAACTCACACAAGCCGCGGGTACACTCCTCGTTGTGGAGTCCGTCGTCCTCCGACTCCTCACGCCAACCCGTTCCGTTGCACTCGAAACACGGCGCGCCGGATAACGGATCGCGTTCGCCGGTTCCGCCGCAGAAGTAGCAGATATCACCATCCATGCCGGGCAACGCCTTCCTTCGCGGGACTGTTGCACTTCACGCAGACATAAATGTTGTCCTCGGGATCGGTGGCGTACTCGTCCTCGCCCAGGATGAATGTTCCGCACCCTTCGCAGCGGGCGATCACTTCATCCGAGTCGCTACCGTCTTCCAGACTGACGGAAATCGGAGCCCATCTCTTTTCAACGCCGACTCCTGCGACATCGATGACAGCTTGCTCCAGAGCCTCCTTCATCGACTCGGCCTCAACCGTCAACGTGACGCTTGATACTGACCGGAAATCAACTTCGTACTTCGCCATGACTCTATCCTGAATTAATCCGCACAATTTCACGCCACAACCGGAGCTGCCTTGAGGGCGAACTTCAAAACTTTCGGCCTCGCCTTTCTCCCGCAAGACACCGTGAAGTCCTGCCAACGGCGAGGCTTGCCATCCGGGTACGTCACTGTCGACTCGCGGACCTGGTCACAGAAAAACTCGCCACGCTCAGGCTCGTAATGCACGTCGACGCCGAAGTGACCAATCGGAGTTGCGTATTTCCGGGACGTCCACACTCCACGCTTGGTGAATCTGTCCAACTGGCTGTCGTCGCTGAGATACTTGCACAGGATTTCGTCACCTGCGACTTTCGTAATCACGGCGATCAACCGGCAGCACGGCTGTTCGATGTCGCTGATGTTGATGCAGTGGCCGACCGCCAACTCACTTGCCGCGAGTAGAACCGTTTGCATGACTCTCTCCTGTGACCCTCAAACTGGACTCAATTCGTCGGCACAGCCATTCGCTTGTGCGAGAAGAACTTGCACCTGCCAGATGTATGAACCGGAAGATCGAATGCCGGCGACAGCGTGCAGTGATCCGGCTTCGCGTTGACGTTTCCCGACATCTGATTGCTGGGTACAAAGTAACGACAAGAACCACAACATTGATCAGAGTCGATATATCCCATCGCCTCTTTAACCTTGCCAATAAACTCGCTGTCCACGACTCTCTCCTGTGCCGGGTAACGCCCTTGATAGGAACCATGTGGTTTGGATTCATCGAACAGACACTGACGATGGCCGGCGTCACGTTGTCACCAGTTCACCGGCGGGTTTCTTCCGTTCCAGCAACTTCTTGCGCTGTTCTGCGACCCAGGCCTCTCCGCCCCAGTCCGATGCCGGGGGAGCTTCGGCGCCGACGGGTTTCGGCGCTGATACCGGCTTGCCGTCCAGGATCATCAGCCAGTTCGCGGCCTTCTGTGCCGCCGTCGGGCAGGCCTGCAGGATCGCCTTCATGTCCTGCCCGCAGATCAGCTGACCGCCCAGGATCGCCCAGAACGCTCCGATCGGACTGCGGATGGTCATTCGCCCGTCGGCTGTCGTCAGCGAGCGCAGCGGCCCCAGGGCGGCGGCCAACGCGAAGAACTGCGGACGGTCCACCTGCGGCGGAAGTCGATCCTCGTTCAGTCGCCAGAGCCGTTGCAGCTCGACCGGGTCATTCAGGTCCGCCGCTTTCAACGATTTGCCGCCGGCACTCAGCGGCTTCCGGCCTTCCGGTCGATTCCTCTTTCCGAGACTGCCTTTCTCTCCGGGAAAGTCCGGCGTCATGGTCATGGTTGAATTCTGTATGGAAGAAACATGCTCATGATCATGCATGCCGTCCGTTTTTCCGGGGTGACCGTCCTGACTTGCGTGGGTTGCCGGGGTCTTTTGCCGGGGTTGCTCAGGTGCATACGCCGATTCTTCCGGGGTGACCCCGGCCACTTTCCGGGGTTGCAGCGGTGCTGCGTGGGTTGCGGCAATGGTTTCCATGGTCACCCCAGCAGGTTGCTGTGGTTCAGCAAGCGGCGCGGAAGCGGTTGCCGGGGTTTCCGCGCGGAACGTCTGAACCAGTTCGATCAACAGTCCCAGCACACGCATCACGGTCTGCACCGGCAGCAGTTCGGCGCCGAGGTCGCAGAGAATCCGGCGACGCGAGCGGCGTGTCCGGACCATGGCAGGCACGGGCGCAGCCGTGTCCTGAAACTTGATCACCAGCTGGCGCGGGTCGGGAGTGCGCGGTCGAGGCGAACTCGACGGCGGGCTCTGGATCCGGGCGGCCTGATCAGCCTGCTGACGGTGATGATCCATGATGGCAACAACAGACGGTGTATAAATCGACGGTCGGCCAGGACGTTTTTCAATCAGCACGAACTGCAATGCCTGGGCATCAGCAACAGCCGCCTGGGCGGTGCGGGCGCTGACGCCCGCCGCCGTCCCGAGCTCGGCCAGAGTGCCGCTCCACTGCGGCCGTCCCTGGCACAAGTCCACTAATCCCAGCAACACCCGGAACCGCTGGCCGCGCATCCGTTCGCCGCGGCTGTTTGTGCGAGCGGTGTTGGCGACTTCATGCCGCAAACGCTGCTCGTTCCCCAGTTCCAGATTGGTCAGTTCCGGTTGCATCACCACAATCCATCAATCCCTGACGGCACACCCAGGCACTTTTTCCAACTGTCAGCGGCTACTCTGCCGGCGGCGTGTCATCCGTCAGCAATTCCCCACGGACAATTTTCACGTCCTCCGGCGCTTCACTGCCCAGCCGGGCCACGTTCCGTCCCAGGCCGACCGTCTTGACCCGAATCCGGGTTTCCGTAGTCGATGGCGGAATGATGTATTCAATGAATTCCCCGGGCTTGCGCGATAACACGAGCATGATTGAATCCTTTCGTAGTTAGAGGCGGGCGCAGCGCGAGCCACGCCCGCTCAGACGGGCCAATCCTTCGACCGGAATTTCCGATACGAATCGGAATCAGGGAGTGCCGTAGAACACGGGGCAGGTGACTCCCTGCCTGATGAGTTCGCCGATATTGGCGAGCTCCTCATCGACAGCAGCAATCAGGTCTGCTTCCAGCGGCGAGAACGTGAATTCGCAGGTGCGCGGATTCACATCGAGATTGCAGCGGACCGGAGCCCGGCGCTTGATGGACGGGTCATCGAATACCCGGATCTCACAGACGATCGTTTCCGGAATATCGCCGATCTCGGACAACGCCTCCGCCTCAATCTCGCGGCCCAGCGATTCACGGCCCTGGCTCAGTTTGGAGTGGCCGGATTCGTTGACATTGAACTTGATCGCCCGCAGCAGTTTCAACAACTCGTCAACATGGGGGATCGCATCAATGAGACCCTGTCGAATCCAGTTGATGAACAGTTTTGGCAACCGTTCCTGGGGAGTTGAGGCCTCTTTCTGCAGCACCTTGAATTCCGGCGACAGGTTCAGCGGCACTTTCGCCATCGCCCGGCGATCCAGATCAATCGCCTTGTCCTGCAGCAGCACAATCACGGCGGACCGGTCATACCAGACCGAGGTTGTCGCAGCCAGCCGGTTCGACGCATCCTCGACAAAGGCGGCCACCTGATCCACGCTTTTGAGCGTGTGCTGACGCGGCGGATTGTTGGGATAGCGAATCTCCAGCTCGCCATTACTCTTCACCACGGCGAAGGCTCCCAGCGGATCATTGGGGATCGCCAGGAACTTCACCTTGTCTTCCGCACCGCCGGCTTTGGTCGCCAGGTCGGCTACGGCTTCAATCGCGGCACTGAGATCCATAATTATTCAGCGTCCTCATCGTCTTCGTCGCTCTCCTGCCCCTCGGGCGCGGGATACAGCGACTGTTGATTCGGCGAGTCCGGAAAGTCCGCGTTGAACAACAACCCGTTGTTCGCGACTCGCATCTCGTAAGGTTTGGTGCGGAAGACCGGAATCTTCGACTTTGCCTCAATTTCCACCCGGCAGCTTTCGCATTCGTTTTCCGGGCTGCAGATTGGCTTGATCGTGAATTCCAGGGTGACCTTGCGGGCGGTCCCGTCGCCCGGCCGCGACAGCAGATCGTTGGCGATCTTCTGCAGGTGGAACCGCAACAGGCGGTCCACCCGGCCATTGTCGAGCTTCGCCAGATTGGTGAAGTCGAGGGACAATTCCGTCAAACGGGCCATGCTGGCCGACTCCTTTCAGGATCGCGGGGAACTGTCGGTCGTGAGCATCACAGCTCAATAAGTGCTGTCGTCGTCATCGGTATCGAAGTCGTCTTCGTCCTCGATGACTCGCGCGAGGCCGGCATCGGCGGGGACGGTGTGATCCGTCAGGTTGCGCACGTGTTTGAGCGCTTCGCGGAACTCGGGCGGCAGGTCGTAAACCGAGACCGGCTCTTTCTGGAGTCCCTGGGCCATCGCGGTCGCGATCTCTTCCGACACAAACGTGATGGCGTAGATGGCTCCGGACCCAAACAGTTTCGTATAGGCCGGAACCTCGCCGGCCTGCGGCACATCCACCCGGACAAAGGACTGTCCGCCGACGATTTCATCCGAGATGCGCCCGGCAATCTTCTGATGGCCGAACAGCTCGACAATCGCATAGCGACTCTCACCATCGATCTTCTTCTCCAGCATGTTGACGTCCTGTCCGGGTAGGAGGTGGGAAAAAGACTGCGGCCTACGCGACCTGCAGCTGCTGAATCGAAAACACCTGACCGCCCAGCGCGGTGATCAGGGAATAGACGTGACCCTGACTGCGGATCGGCCGGGGCACAGCCGCCGACGTCCAGATGCCTTCGACGACGTTGACCAGCTCGGCCGTCCAGTCGCCGTGCGGCGTGTCCGGAGCGATCAGTTGCAGATAACTCCGCACCCACGGGCGGGGTTCATCCGGCAGCCACAGCCGCCAGGCAAACGGTCGCCGCTCGTCATGCTCGAAGCCGAGCCCATTCAGAAATTCGATGGTGACCGGGTTCATGGCGCCGTGACTCCTGTCGCAGGAACAACGGTCCCGGGAGTGCCGGTCGGGTGGGCGTCGCCCGTCGCGGACAACAGCAGATGTCCGCCGAGGCCCCGGACCAGCCGGACGACGTCGCTGCGATAATTCAGTACCGGAGGCAGCGGCACACCGACGCCCATCCAGAACAGGTGGGCCTTCCACTCACCGTATTGCTTGACCAGCAACAGCTCGAATTCGTCCTTGACCAGAGAAAAGGACCAGGCCTCGCGGGACGGATCGTACGCCGCCCGGTCGATGAATCCGCAGCCTTGCAGCCACTCGGGGGAAATGTCGTTCAGTCCCATTACCTGGCCCTTCTGCTATGAGAGGACGTGTCGGGCGGCACACACTTTCGTGTCTGCAAATCCCATTTGAGGCCGTGCAGCGGACAGGTAATGCAGCCGTTCTGCACATCCAGTCCGCGCAAACTGGCTCCGCGATGCGGACAGATGAGGCCTTCGCCCAGCCGGTGGCGTTTGAATGCTGCCGAGAGGTCTTTCAGCCAGCGGGGGCCGCGCCCGGGATACTGGGGATACACCTGCCGGCATTTGCGGAGGCGCAGTCCCAGCGGATTCAATGGCGGCAAATGCAACACATGGGTGTAAATGCTCCTGTCCCCATCAAGGCGGGTCAGGAACCGCTTCTGACGCAGCGTCAGGAACCGGTAGTCCAAGTGGTAATGTTCATCCGGGAAATTGATGAACTCGGCGTCCTCATGGCGCGGGCCGATGACCGGCCACTGACTGAGGAGTGTTCCCAGTCGTGCCTCGACAACCGGAACCCGGTAATACCGGCCAATCTCATAAGTCTCGACAGACAGGAGGGCATCACTCATGGAATGCCCCCTGCGCATGAGAACCGCGGTGCCGGCGGGCGGGGGATGAGGTCGCCACGCACCTGGGGCTATCGGTGGCCGGCACCGCGGGGGAGCTTGTCAGAACACCAGAAAACAGGCCGGCTGTTCGACCGCGCGCACTGCCTGAAACATCAGTTCGCTGGGGTTCATGTACGACGTGCTGTTGCAACCGAGATCGTGGCCGAGCATGAAGTTTCCGGAGCGGTCGAACCCGCGCGTCGAGTTTAGTCGCGTATTGCAGGTGGCCCGCGCGACCTGAAACGGCTTGGCAATCTCCAGCCCCGCTGACGAAAACAAGGTGCGGACCGTTTCCCGTCGCCGTTCTGCCGCGCGACTCTTTTCCGGGTCTTGTGCCTCCGGATTCGTGCGGCCAGGAAACAGCAGTCCTGACCGACCGAACGACGTCAACCGCTGTAGCTGGGCCACCGTCACGGGTGCCAGCGGCAACCGCTGGTCCTTGCCCGTCTTCCGCGCCCGAAAGCTGACCGTCGGCCGCTCGCCGTCCAGGTCGAAGTTTTCCCATCGCAACAGGAAAAGATCGACGGCTCGCATGCCGCAATTGCACGCCAGGACAAAGGCGACCTGCAAATCGGCATAGCCATCGAGCGCCCGGTAGGCCGTGTCGAGTTCGGCCGTCGTGTAGGTGCGGGGTTCGCGTCGCATGGCTTTCTGCCGCTTTCGCTGCGGCGCTTTTTCCAGCGCCCGGACCTGATCGGCGAAGTTCAGAATGGTCCGCAGATGGTTCCAGGTACTGCGGACCGAATCCGGACTGAGTCGCGCTCGCATCCGCAACAACACCGATTCGAGGTACAGGCCGGTGATACTGCCGATCGGCACACCCTGCCAGGGTTTGCCGGACGGCCATTCGTCCGGACGGGAATGTTCTTCCCAGCGGGTGAGAGCCTGCCGGTATTTCTTGAGCGTGGCCCGGGAGAGCTCGCCTGCCGCCTGACGCTGCCGGTGTTCCGGCAGCAGCCAGGTTTCGTAAAACTCGCGGAGCGTGAACGTCCGGCGAATGGCACTCCGCTGGTGCTCCGGCACAAACGGATCCCGATACGTCTTCTCCATCTGCTCGACGTACCGCGCCAGCTCGCGATCGAGATCCGGCGGATAGAACTCCTGCTGTCCCGCAAACGACAGGCGTTTTCGAGCTTGTTTTTTGCGGGGGGGATTCCGAATCCCCCCCGCAGGCGGTGCTGCCGGCAGCGGCGAAAAAAGCAGGCTGTTGACTCCGTTGTGACTGTCCCGCCGCCGTGCTGCCGACATACGCTTCTCCTGATGTCAGCCGGCCTCCTTCAGCGACGGCAGACGGTGAACATTGGCCCGCAACTTCCGTTCGATCTGCACATAACGATTCCGAATGCCCAGCCCCTCGCCGTGGATGATCTTGCCGCAGTCCGTGTCGACAATTGACCATTCCGTGATGGCGCACCGCCGCAGACCGTGCGGCGTCAGATTCGCAATTTCCGCCGCGAGGCTGAGTCGGCGGAGTTCCCGCCGCACAAAGCAGGGCAGCCGCCGGCAGGGGAACAGCAGTTCGGAATCCGCAGGCAGATCCCGCATCCACTCCAGCAACCAGTCGGGCAGGACAAACACATGCTCGGTGTCGGTTTTGTGGGCGGTCCAGCGGACGACGTCGCCCTGCAAGGCGGCGCGGCGAATGGTGAGCATGTCGGTCAGCCGCAGGCCGGTCACAAACGCAAAACCGATCCAGCAGCGCCACCAGACGTCGGGACGGAACTGCGGCGGCCAGATCGCTTGCGAGGTCAGCCGACAGGCGGCGCGGAGCTGGTCGACCGTCGGCACCGGGCGTTGCGGCGTATGTTCCCGCAGCGGACGCCCGACATACGGCACCCGGTCGATCAGCCCCAGGCCTTGCCGGCGTTCGGACTCCGGACCGCACAGCCGCAACACCTGCAGGATCGTGCGAATGCCGGCCTCGATCGTGCAGGCTTTCAGGCTGGCCTTGAGGCAGTTCGCCCGATAGCGGTTGAACGTCTCGGTGGTGATCTGCTGAATCTGCGGATCGGCCGTCTGTCGTTCCCAGCGCAGAATTTCTAAGCGGTAGCGTTCGAGCGTGCGAGGCTTCAGCTGTGGATGGTTGGGAACGTAATGCGTCTCGAAGGCCTGACGGATGGTGAGCATAGACGGAAAGTCCAGGTGCCAGGCGGCGCGGTCGCAGCCGTCGGCGAAGTCGCGATAACCTCCGTGATGGGAATGGCATGGGGTCCGTCCAATCGCAAGAGTAGTTCACATCTTTCAGCGGTGAACGAATGAAACCACTGCGCAGCCCGATGCACGGGAAAGCACAATCGTTTTGTCCGTCACGGAAAGAGGGAGACCGTGACCCGTGCGCAGGCTGGCAGTGCGCACGGGTCACGTCGGAATCGCCCGAAAGCTGCAAAGGCGGATGCGGACGGCAGCGGCGGCGGGACGACTCTCCCTCAACAGTCGACAACACGAGTCGGTAGCAGATCCCGGACAGCAAAGGACGGGGTCGGCTCAAACCGATTCACAAACCAAAAAGGCTGCAAAGCGGGAGCCGCGACTCGGGTCGACTGGATCGCCCTGAGAGTTGGTTGCTCGCTTTGCTGTCGTGAACGCAGGCTGCTACACCTGCACCCCAACGAGTTGAGGCACCGACAATAGAACCAGAGCGAGCAGAAAAGTCAACGCAGAAAATTAACGATTATTCTCCCGGTGGTTTACCACCCATCACCCATCTTCGACCCACTTTTAATCGAATCACTTCAAACGATTGCGGTCTCACATAGGCAACGATGTCCTGTCGTGGCTCTCCGTCAAATGTTTCAATCTTGCCTGTCGCTTCCCAGTGCCCCGGTTCAAAGCGATAGCCGATCCGGAATTCGCGTCGTTCTGGATCGGTGGGCCATTGTGGCAGAAAAGGCGTGTCCAGACTGGTCTTGATAGCATCTATCACCGCTGCATTGACATTCCGGATATCACGGGCAACGTCATCAGGAAGGTCGGTAAATTCATTTCCCGCGACGCGGATGAACTTGTTTTCAGCTTCAATCAGCTGCTGAGACCTATAGATATAAGTCTCCTGAACCTTCACTAATTCAAACTCAAACCGGTTTTCATTCCTGTTCCATGACATGCTGATCGTCCAGGGAACATTCTCCGGGATTTCTGGAGGCGAATTCAGTTTTCCGTGAACCCACCAGTTTAGTTCCATCGCCTCATCACTGGTTCGGCCACTGACTTCCCCAGTAGGTTCCACAACTACAATCTTATCCGTTCTCACCTGAGATTTTAGGAACTCAACAGCCCTTTCAAATACTTCGTTGGTATTTGGCGTTGTCTGTGGATCTCTGTTATAGAACTCCTCAATTGTGAGGACATCCGCCGGCGGTACGGGATCGCCGGCAGTAGTCGGCTGTCTCTGAGGCCTGAGTAGACTCAGATAGATGCCCATAAAGGCAACAATCCCGATGCAACCCACTCCAGCCAGCCCGGCAACAATCCAGTGCCATCGCGTGAATGTCGCCCGCTTCTGCCGCGTCGCTGGAATAGGAACCTCTGGCGTCTGTGCCGCCGTTGTAATCGCGATCACAGACCGCTCCAGAGGCACAGGTGCGGTCTGAACGGACTCGGCGGTATTCTTCCGCCGACAGGCCGGACAAACTGCCGGAGCCGGCTTGTGTTCCGGAATCCGGTACTGCTGCGCACACTGCGGACACGTCCAGAAATAGGTGTTGTCGCTCATTGCCCGGCCCCGCTGTCGACACAGAATCCCCATCGTCACCGCTGTCATTCTGAATAGCGGTCCGGCCTGTGGCAAATGATCTGGACATTCTGCCACGGAACTGACACCGTGTTCTCCGCATCTGCAGTCCGGATCGACACGCAGCCGCATACACTATGCGGCTGCATTTCCAATGCGTTTCAAATGGAGTTGAAAGATGAAAGCCAGACACCTGATCGCCTTCACCCTGCTGGCCCTGATTGCGTCCACCGTCGGCGCAGTCGCGGCGAACAGTCCGGCGCTGAACATTCCCGAGATTCGCGCGGAAAAGATCATCCTGACCAGCCCGAACGGGAAGCACACCATCACGATCAGTGCCAGCGATAAGGGCACCGGGATCTGGATGAACCGCGAGGACGGCGGGCCGATGGTCTGCCTCTACAACCTGGAACAGGAAGGGACCGCGCTCGGCCTGCACGCGAAAGAGATGACGCCGGGCTTCCGGGCGTCGCTGTCACTGGATGGCAATGCCGGCGTGTTGCAGCTCGCCGACGGCAAACAGTTCCAGCAATGGCGACAGTCCACGATGCTGACGAGACCGCCCTACGATTCCAGGCTGTTTCGTCGCTGAGCGTCGGCATCACGGCAGGCGCAACTCTGCCGATCGTGCTGAGTGATGTGCAAAGGCTGCCCGTCCTGCGGCAGGGTGGCGAGCAGGCGATCGAGGGCTTCACCGGGCGTGGCACCACCGAAGGCTGTGCCCGGTGCAGCAGATTCACAGGCGGACCAGTGACCGTGCAGCTGTTCGATCAGGATCGACACGGGCGTTTTCCTGAAAGGATCTCGATATGGATAAAGAACTCTCGTCCGAACAGAAGGAAGTACTGTTGTGGCGGACAGTGCGCGATTTACAGGCGGCCGTCGTTGCCGTCAAGAACCTTGGTCTACACGGTTGGTCTGCGCGTGGCACTGGCAACTGACGAGTTGATGAATGCCGCGAATGAGGGACGGGTCTGGTCTAACCCCGAAGCAATCGTAGCGCCTGAAGTCGTGGCCAATCCCGATGAGCTCAGGCAAAGGGTCAGCGAGACTTTTACGGTCTTCTGTGATGAATTGTCGGTACTCGCGAAACACGCACTGGATCTGGAACAGCCCGAGATCGCGACGGAATTATTGACTACACACAAGGTGCTAAAATCCCGGCTTGAATATCGTCCACTCCGTCCCTGACTGGTTCAGCCTTTGTGAAGAGTGGCTATTGAAATCTCGTGCCGAAAGCCATGAGCCAGAACGCAGACTCAAGACCCGGGACGTCCATTCTCATGTCAGAGTACCAGTCACAGCTCAATGATCTGCGGACGCTCGCGGAAACGCTGAAAATAAAGGCTGAGTTAATTCAGAGGCAATCACGTCTGCAGACAAGTCGCCCAGCAGGAAGTAAAGATCGTCTACGGAAAGCGACCGAACTACTGCAGGAAGCCATCCGTACCGTTCAACCAGATATCGTTGACAGGCCTCAATTCCCTCCTGGCGGTACCGGAACCTGACTGCCAGTGCATTGCCGATGATCGTCAGCGTGATCAGGACGGAATTGTGGCCGGTTGTCAGCGTCTCGATGATTATCCGCTGGGAGGTTTTCAGAGTCGATTCCGAGAGATCGACCTGAGATCTGGACCGCTTCTTCACACTTACCCCCTCCTCCGCGTCAAGTAAGCGCACAGCGACCCCGGCAGGGGCAAGCCCTGCCGGGGCGTGTGCTTCGGTTGTTCGGTGAGGTAGCAGAGCAGACGGGGCGGACAGCAAAGCTTAAAACACCACCGTCCACAACTCTCCGGACTACCGAATGTTCAGGTCATTGGGCGATACAGGATTCGAACCTGTGACTTCCACCGTGTGAAGATGGCACTCTAGCCACTGAGTTAATCGCCCGGTTACCGGCCGTCCGCAGGCGGTGCGGATGACCGTCTATGTTGTAACCGGCGGACGAACGTCTTTCAAGGATGTCTGCCGGCCGCCTGAGTGCCAGGGGTACTCGTTTGGCTTTTCGAGAACAGGGGCAACGTCGGGGCTTTCCGGGACGGTAGTTCTCTTCCCAAGGGACCGATGGACTCCCTGCAAATTCGGGACTCCCTTCAGGACACAGTTCTGGGGCGTGTGTTCGGTGCGGGGGATGGTGTATTCTGGTGATATGGCAAAAACACTCCCTGAATATGCTGCCTGGCTGGCGGAACGCGACTTACGCTGGCCTGCTGCTCCCAGGCAGGAGGCAGTGAAGGCATCACCGTATCTGAAGCCGATTCCCGGGCTGAAAGCAGTGGCGTGGGATGTGTACGGAACCTTGCTGCATATCGCCGACGGCGAACTGTTGTTCCAGCATCCGCAGCAGATCCGGATGGAAGTGGCGTTTGACAAGACGCTGCAGGAATTCAATATCTGGAATGCAATGTCCCGCAAGCCGGGGCCTCCCTGGCAACAACTCCAGGGTCTGTACACTCGGGCCTACGACGACCTGCGGCTGGCAGGTTCCAGCCGGAAGGGCGATCTGACAGAAGTCGATGCTGCCAGATTGTGGCGGAAGGTCCTGGGCAAACTGGAACTCGACAAGTTCAGTTATGACGAGGGGTTCTACGGAGACCTGGATCAGCTCGCGGAAAAGATGGCCTGGTTCTTTCACTCCTCCCTGCAGGGAATTGAGGCAGCCCCGACGGCACTGACCACCCTGCGAGAAGTCCGGGCCGCCGGATTCCTGCAGGGGTTGATCGCGGATGGGCAGTGCTTTACAGAAACCCAGCTGTTGCGGGGGTTACAGGCTCAAGGTACACTCGCCGCGGTCACAGATCTGGTAGGGGAATCTGTCGTAACGCTGTCCTGCCGGGAGGGCGTGCGCAAACCCTCAAAATCGCTCTACCAGCATGCTGTGGAACGATTTCGAGAAAGCGGCGTCGAACCTGGCCAGGTGCTGTACATCAGCGCGCGGCTGCGGGATGATCTGGCAGTGGCCAGGCAGGCGGGCTTTCGCACGGCGTTGTTCGCCGGTGATAAACTCAGCCTGAAAGCCGCAGCAGCCGACCTGAAAGACCCGACCGTAAAACCGGATCGGCTGCTGACGGAACTGCGTCAGGTGCGAGAGATCCTGGAAATTTGAGGAAGTCGTTCCGGAAGCCATCTCCCGATCCCGGGCAACCTTCCGGAAGGCCGGTCTCAAACCCGTGGAGAGGGCAGGCTGTCTGCCAGCGAACTCTCCCTCTGGCATTTCAGGATCGGGGCGGATGTGATATTTGTCCTGTCAGATTTATGATTTCGGCCGTGTCGGCCTCAATTTTTTCGTGGTTCGAGTCTCGCCTCGCCGGGATCGAAAGGATCTCGAATGCCCGCTCCGCCGATTTATCCGCTCGAAGATGTCAACTTCGACAAGCCGCTGTTCACCATTGACGACATCCGCGAGGTGAATCCGCAGCGGTTTGAAATGGAGCAATTGACGGCGATTCTCTCAATCGACGAAGCCGGCCACGGTCTCGTTGGTTACAAGGACATCACCGACAAGGAGTTCTGGATTCGCGGCCACATGCCCGAATTCGCCCTGATGCCGGGCGTGGTCCTCTGCGAATGCGCGGCGCAACTCGCCGGCTTCTATGCCCGCAAATACAAGGTGCTGGGCGGCGGCGATTTCCTGGGCTTCGGCGGCATGGAAGAAGTCCGCTTCCGCAGCCCCGTCTATCCCGGCGACCGCCTGCTGCTGATGGCCAAGGTCCACCGTCTGCGCCCCGGTCGCCGCGCCGAGTTCGACTTCCAGGGCTACGTCAACAACAAGATGGTCTTCTCCGGCCGCATGATCGGCGTGCCGATCTTCACCGATCGGGCCCGGAACGCGGAGATGGAGTAGACATTCTCTTAGCCCCCGGTTGGGTGGCATGCTCGCCCTTCCAGGCGAGCATGATTGGCATATCACCTCTCTGCCAGAGTTGGACAGAACATGCTTGCCTGGAAAGGCAAGCATGTCAGCCGTTGACTGCACTCACCAGCAAAGAGAGTCGCAATCCGGCAGATGGCGATCGATGGGACTGATCAGCCTTTTTTTGCCGGCATTACTATCCATGCTGCATCATGCGGACACCTCGCGGAGTTGCCCGAAGTGTGCTGCAGCGATGCCACGGTACCGAATTCCTCGCACCGCCAGACAGATTGATCGGGGCGGATGGACCTGCTCAAGATGTGGGGTCGATGTCGAAATGACTTTTCGGGGTAAGCCGTACTGCGAGCAGAAAGTCATCCGGTCGAGCAGTAACTTCGCAGGCCTCAACTCTCGCTGGTCGGTCCGGCTTGCGTCCTACTTCTCTTCCAGCTTCTTCAGGAAGGCTCGGGCTTCGCTCTCTGTCGCAAAAGCACCGAAAAACCACTGACGCGTGGCATTGATTTCCTGATCCGACTTTTTCATCCAACCTGGCTGAGCCTTTGACGAACCAGGCTTCAGTTGCTGCACAGCCGCATTCGGACTCGTGAGATATCTGGCCACAGTCAGAGCGGCATCACGTCGCCCCTGAACGATGGCTTTGTCGCCGGCAGACCTTTTTTGTCGAGATTTCCCATTCGACCAGGTCAAAACCCCGTTCTGGTGCGTCGCACTCGTGGATCGGACGGTTGAAGAAGCTGAGTCGCGAAAAACGAGGGCATACCATGTATGGGAGTCTGCCGGGTTCTTGTCTTTCGACTGCAGCTTCGTCACCAGCTGTTTCTCGATGTTAGCGACAAAATGCGCTTCGGCATAAGAGAGCTTTGGCGCTTTTGCGTCATCCGCCTGCTCCTCAGAGATTCCTCGCTGGGGAGTTGCCCCAAACACACATCCTGAAATGAACAGGATCAGCCAATATCGATCGTAAGAAAAGAGAGCATTCATCTTGCGATCTCCCAAGTCTGCAAAACAAAAAATGACAAGACCTGAGCATCCTGGCGCAAAGTTGCCTGAGGCCATTTGTACACACAAAGTGGCTTTTGGTCAACCATCAAGTGCATGCAATTCCAGAGGTCTGCCGCCCTGTCCGATGGAGGGGGTTGGTGTCGCCCACGACGCATTTTCGAGATCGCCCTCCGGCCAGTAACCGGCGTTTTTTGTTATGCTGGGCGGCTCATAAATGCCGATTGCTCCCAGGGTCACTGCCCCTGGGTTAAGACTTGACAAGAGACTCTGCTCAATGACCACCCGCCCGTTCGCCCACCTGCATTGTCATACGCATTACAGCCTTCTCGACGGTGCGACGCGGATCAAGGATTACATCAAGAAGGTCAAGGCCAGCGGGATGAATGCGGCCGCGGTCACCGACCACGGCAACCTCTACGGGGCGCTGGAGTTCTATCTGGCCTGCAAAGGCTCGGACGTGAACCCGATCCTGGGAATGGAGGCCTACATCGCACCGGGATCGCGATTCGTGAAGTCGGGAGCGACCCGGACCAAGGAAGCCAGCTTTCACCTCACGCTGCTGGCGATGAACCGGCAGGGGTTCAAGAACCTGGTGAAGATGTCGTCGCGGGCCTATATCGAAGGTTTTTACTACAAACCCCGCATCGACAAGGAGCTGCTGGAAGCGCACAGCGAGGGGCTGATCTGTCTGTCGGGCTGTGCAGCCGGGGAACTGTCGTTTCTGCTGCTGGGCGAGCGGTACGACGAAGCGGAGAAACTGGCGGCCTGGTATTCAAAGGTTTTCGGCGACCGGTTCTATCTGGAGATTCAAAACGCCGGATTCGAGATCCAGACGCGGTGTGCCGATGCCACGATCGACCTCGCGCAGAAGATGGGGTTCCCGCTCGTCGCCACGAATGATGCGCACTACCTGGATCGCAAGGATGCGGTCGTGCAGGACGTGTTGCTGTGCGTGAATACCAAGACCGAACGCAGCGACACCAACCGGATGAAGATGGACAGCGATCAGCTTTACATCCGCACTCCGGACGAAATGTACGAGGCATTCCCCGGCCACGAAGACGCGGTCGCGCGCTCGCAGGAGATCGCGGATCGCGTCGATATCGACCTTGATCTGAAGTCGCGGCATTACCCGGTGTTTATGCCGCCGGACAACAAGAAGGACATTGATTACCTGCTGGAACTGTGCGAGCAGGGGATGATCTGGCGGTACGGTGAAGACGGGATCACCGAGGCGCATCGCGAACGGCTGAAGTTTGAGCTGGGCGTCATCGAAAAGATGGGCTATGCCAGCTACTTCCTGATCGTGTGGGATTTCGTCCGCTTCGCCATGGAACGGGGCATTCCCTGCAGTGCCCGTGGTTCGGCCTGCGGCGCGATTGTGGCCTACGTGCTGGGACTCAGTCACGTCTGCCCGTTGAAGTACGACCTGCTGTTTGAACGGTTCCTCGATCCCAGCCGAACCGAGCCGCCGGATATCGATATCGACTTCTGCCGCGATCGCCGGCAGGACGTGATCGATTACACCAAGAAAAAATACGGCGAGATGAACGTCTCGCAGATCGGCACCTTCGGCACGCTCAAGGCGAAGGCAGCGATTCGCGATGTCGGACGGGCGCTGTCGGTGCCGCTCAAGCGGGTCGACGAAGTCGCCAAGATGATTCCCGACGAACTGAATATCGAGCTGAAAGAGGCACTCGAGAAGAGTGCCGATCTGAAGGAAGCCTACAACACCGATCCGCAGATTCAGGAGCTGTTGAATCTGGCGATCGAACTGGAAGGTCTGGCACGCTCGGCCGGCACGCACGCAGCCGGTGTGGTGGTGTCCGATGGTCCGATTGAGGAATACATTCCGCTGCAGACGATCTCGGGCAAGACCGACATCGTGACGCAGTGGGAAGGACCGACGGTCGAAAAGGCCGGTCTCCTGAAGATGGACTTCCTCGGTCTGCGGAACCTCACGATTCTTGATAAAGCCGTCAAGAACGTGAAGCAGCATCAGGGCGTGGAGATTGACCCGGTCAAACTGCCGCTGGATGACAAGGCGACGTTCGCGCTGTTGCAGCGCGGCGAAACCAAGGGCATTTTCCAGCTGGAGTCGGGCGGGATGCGCGACCTGCTGACCAAGATGAAGCCCGACCAGTTCGCCGACATCATCGCCACGTCGGCGCTCTATCGTCCCGGTCCCCTCGAAGGGGGCATGGTGATGACCTATGTGGACGTGAAGCACGGTCGCCTGCCGCTGCCCAAGGTCCACCCGATCATGGACAGCGTCCTGGACGAGACCTACGGCGTGATGGTCTACCAGGAACAGGTGATGCGGATTCTGAACCGGCTGGGGGGCATTGAACTGCCGCAGTCGTATCAGTGCATCAAGGCGATCAGCAAGAAGAAGCTGGAGATGATCGCCAAATATCGCGCCCAGTTTCTGGAAGGGTCGCAGAAGAACGGGCTGCCGGAACAGACGGCGGTCGAACTGTTCGGCATGATCGAGAAGTTCGCCGGTTACGGCTTCAACAAGTCGCACTCGACGGCCTATGGAGCGGTGGCCTATCAGACGGCGTATCTGAAAGCTCACTACCCCGTCGAATTCATGGCCGCGTTGCTGTCCTGCGAACTGGGTGAGACGGACAAGCTGATCGAGCATCTCGACGACTGCCGGCGGATGAAGATCGAAGTCCTGCCGCCGGACATCAATCGGAGCGACGTCGAGTTCACCGTTCACGGCGACAAGCTGTCGTTCGGCATGGGAGCCATCAAGGGGGTCGGCGAAGGCGCGATCGGAGCCATCGTCGAGGAGCGCAGGGCGAACGGTCCGTTCTCCAGCATCTTTGATCTCACCGATCGCGTGGATCCGAAGCAAGTCACGAAAGGCGTACTGGAACTGCTGGTCAAGGCGGGCGCGTTCGACAACCTGGGCGGGCACCGGGCGCAACAGTTCGCCGTCATCGAACGCGCGGTTCAGGGCGCGGCAGCCATGCACCGCGATCGTCAGCGGGGGCAAAAGAATCTGTTCGGGGGTGATGATGACGTGGCAGCAGTCGACGCAGCCGCCTCGGTGCAGTCGTTGCCGACGGTGCCCGAGTGGAGCCATCGCGAGCAACTGACGTTCGAGAAAGAAGCCCTCGGCTTTTATCTGACCAGTCATCCGCTGATGGAAGTCTCCGGCAAGCTGAATGCCTTCGCGTCGACGAAGAACGAGGAACTGGTCAACCTCGAGGACGGCACCGAAGTGGTGCTGGGCGGGATGGTCTCGGCCATCAAGAAGGCGCAGACGAAGAAGCCCAGCCGTAACGGTCATACGAAGTATGTGAACTTCGACTTTGAAGACCCCACGGGTGTGGTGCGGTGCATCATGTGGCCGGAAGAATTCGCCCGGCTGGGCGAAAAGGTCGTCGGTGATGAGGTCCGGTTCCTGAAAGGGAAGGTCGACAAGCGCAGCCGCGAGCCGAACGTGATCGTCAATCAGATGTGGACCCTGGAAGAGGCGGAAAAGGAATTCACGCGGCAGATGGCGATCAAGTTCAAGAAGGGCTTCCATGACGAGCGGGTGGTGAATCGCGTGCGGGACATCCTGCAGCGTTATCCCGGCAAGTCAGACGTGATCGTACTGGTGGAAACCGTAGATAACGAGACGTCGATGAATCGCCTGCGCTTCGTCGCCCAGCGTCCGGTCGCGATGAAAGTCGGAGTCACCAGCGAACTGCAGAATGAGTTGAACGATGTTCTGGGCGAAGGGCACCTGCAGTTCTTTGCTGATGTCAAACGCGCCAGCAAGCCGCAAAGTGTCGGGCGATAAGCACCCGAACATGCGACCGGAATTCGCTCAGCTTTTATAGCATCCCGATCAGGTGATCCCGGTGTCTGCTTTCCGGGATCACTTTACCGGTCAGTGAGTTTCCGGAGAGGCAGGCTCTGCCTTCCCGGATTTTTCTCACAACCGATCCCGCGATCCGGCAAGCAGTTTGCGCCCGGCAGCTGCGTCCGCCCGGAATTGCCGCTTGATTCAGGCCCTGTGTGCGGCAAGATTGCCGAAGCGGCCCTTCTTCGCTTCGCAAACTCCGGCAGATCTCGCCGCCGCACGGTATGTCATTTGCATGACGCAGGGCGATGCATCTGTAGTGAGCACGATGCCGCGACCTGTCGGTACAAACTGACCGGTTGGCGTGCATGATGGACTTGTCTTGACCGGGAATCGATCGATGAGCCAATCGGTTCTAGTCGTCGACGACGACCGTAGCACCCTGTTGATGGTTGAACACGCTCTGCGCAACCTGCCGGTGAGAATCCTCAAGGCATCCGGAGCCGACGACGGTTTGCGCTATGCGCGGGATGAACATCCTGACGTCATTCTGCTGGATGTGCGGATGCCGCGGATGTCGGGACTGGAAGTCTTGCGACACCTCAAGGAATTCCGGACGCGAACACCGGTGATTCTGATGACGGCGGGCGAACAGAGTCAGGCTGCGATTGAAGCCATGCAGTTGGGCGCCTTCGACTTCATCGCCAAGCCGCTGGATGTGCAACAGCTGTGCGTGATTGTGCAACGGGCCCTGGATTTACAGCGGCATTCCGAAGCACCGCTGGCGATTGCCGTAGAGGATGTGGAACGCAACGGCAGTCCGCAGGAACTGTTCATTGGCCGCAGCACGAAGATGCTGGAGGTCTTCAAGGAGATCGGTCGGACTGCCGGCCAGAATGTCACCGTCCTGATCCGCGGTGAAAGCGGCACCGGCAAGGAACTGGTGGCCCGATCGATTTATCGCTTCAGCGAGCGGGCAGAGCGGCCGTTCATGGCAGTGAATTGCGCTGCCCTGACCGATACCCTGCTGGAATCCGAGTTATTCGGTCATGAAAAGGGAGCCTTCACCGGAGCAGAGCGTCGGCATATTGGCAAGTTTGAACAGGCCAGTGGCGGCACGCTGTTTCTGGATGAAGTGGGCGACATGTCGCCGCTGACCCAGGGTAAGGTCTTGCGAGTCTTGCAGGAACAACGGTTTGAACGCGTCGGCGGTAACGTCACCATCGAAACCGATGTCCGGTTGATTGCTGCGACGAATCGCCCGCTGGAAGAGATGGTCGAGAACGGCAGCTTCCGCAGCGATCTGTATTATCGACTGAATATTGTGACGATCGATCTGCCGCCGCTGCGCGAGCGCGTCGATGATATCCCGATGTTGCTCCAGAATTTTCTGACCCGGTTCCGGAAGGAGCTCAACAAACCGAACATTGAAGGGATCTCGCCGGAGACACTCAGGATTCTGCAACGCTACCCGTGGCCAGGAAACGTACGGGAACTGCAGAGCGTTGTGCGTCAGTTCGTATTGAAAGCGCGGTCGCAGGTTATCGTGCCCGATGATCTGCCCATTCACCTGCAGGAAACCGCGTTGCATTGTGCGGAAACCGCAGTCCCGTCCGCGCAAAAAACGCAGGCAGTGGCGAAGCTGCCGCAACCCGATCCGGCCTCGATCTTTGACAGCCCGGATGACAATCCACTGTCGATTCATGACACCACGGTCGAGCGATCCGCGAATGAGCGAACATCGCACATGCCCTCGGTGGATCTGAAGCAGTTCATCGAGGAGCGGATGGCGGCAGGTACTGAAAACCTGAACGCAGAATGTCAGGAAGTGATGGAGCGTTACCTCTATGCTCGCGTCTATGAAGCCTGCGGTGGCAACCAGTCGCAGGCCGCAAAGATTCTGGGGGTGACGCGAGGCAAGGTCCGGGATCGTCTGGCGACGTTCCACATTGTGCTGGGGAAAAGTATCAGCATTCCCGCGGAATATCTGGAGTGAGGTAATTGCACTGAAAGTGTGGCACCACCTGAGTCCGCGAACAAACTCAAACACGCACCTTCAACGCTGGCGCTGCGGGCCGGTGAATCATTTGTCCTGGGTCTTCGGTTTGGCAGAAGGCTTCGGCATCTGACGCACAAACAGGATCGATTCGCCGTCCGGTGACGGGCAGGCATCCAGATAGCTGAACTCCTCTGCCAGCCCGGTCAGCAGTTGCGGGGCAGTCTCCTCTTTCAGGTTCACGGCGAACAACTGCATGCGGTTGCCACGTTCCGGCACACGCTGGTTGAACAGCAGCCGGCCATCGGGAAAGAACGAGACCGCTGGCAGCACGTCGGCATCGGTGACCACCTTCAACCCCTTGCTCGCGCCGGCAGCATCCACCACAGCCAGTTCCGCCTTGCCATCTTTGCGCATGCCCTTGAACGCGATCGAGCGACTGTCCGGCGACCAGGCAAAGTTCCAGTAGATCTGGCGATAGGGGGATTCGCCCGGTGCAAACACCTTGCTGCGGGTGCCTTCCACCAGATTGAAAATCCCGATGTTCATCCCGGCCTCGCCGCCATACTCTGTGAAAGCGACGCGGGTGCCGTCCGGCGACCAGTCCGTGCCCCAGGCGGCTTCCTCAATCTGCACAAGTTCCACGTCCGGTCCGTCACTACTCATGATCCAGACGCCGCGACCCAGCGAATAACGGGAGAACGCCAGGCGGCGGCCTTGCGGCGACAGGCTCGGCATCGCCCCTTCCGTCAGCATCCGGAGATTGGAACCATCCACGTTGACTACGAACACCGCTGCCGACGATCCGGTTTCTGACTTCCGCCAGCCGTCAAACGCCACCTGCTTGCCATCACGCGACCAGCTGGGCGAGCCCTGGGACGTGATCTCGGGAGCATCAATCAGCGGCCGCGGGTTGGAACCATCGGCATGAGCGATATAGAGCCGCGCGACATACCCGGCATCGGTGTCCTCTGCCAGCGCGACCGGGACAGCGGTCAGCATTCCCGAACTGCAAGCCAGCCCCAGACCGGCCAGACAGCGCAACAAGGATCGACGGGCGCAGGTGGCTGACAGCATGGCAGGGTGACTCCGGAAGAAATTGGTCAGACAAGACTGGCAGAGCTGAATTCAGGAAAACCCGGTTTGAGAAAACATGGCTTCACAAAGCCCCCCGGGATCACTGGCAACGAACGGCCGCAGGCGAAAAGACTGACAGAGCGAATACAGCGTCTGATCCACGGACAGGACCACTTTATCCGCAAGGAGAGCAGGATACGCCTGTTGACCGCCGGGATGCGAGGAAATTCCGGAAAACACTCCGCCCCGTTCCTACGCCTGCTGTTCCACAGGCGACGTGTTGACATCCTTCCATTCTCCGCGACCGGCCGGGTTACTCGCTGCGGGCAGTCTGCTGCGGCAGGCTCTGAATCCAGGCCTGCAGGACCGCCGTCCCCACCGGGTCGACCAGCGAAGTCGCCAGCGGCGGCATCTGACCGCGGCCACGGATCTGCATCCGATGCAGCAGCACCGAACGACCGGGATCGCCGGGAGCAATCAGTCGGGCGTTGGCGATCTGGAATTTGTCGTGCAGCGGCGCAACATCCAGCAGGTTGCGTTTGTCGGCCGCCGTCGTAAACCGCAGTTCGATCTGCGAGTTGCCGCCGCCCGCTCCCTGATGGCACGTGGCACAGTTCACATGCAGGTAAGACCGCACGCGGGCTTCCAGCGGCTGGCTTTCATCCGCCGGGTCGGGATAACTCGTGTAGTCCGAGACCGGCCTGGACAGCCACGGCAGGTTTTGCGGGGGAGTGCGCAGTGCCTGCCAGGTCGTGGCTCCCGCCTGAGCGATCAGCGGTGAAGTCGTCTGGTCCTTGAACGAGGCTATCTTCCCGGCCTGTTGTTCCACCAGCGCCGCCAGTTGCTTCCACTGGTTGGCAGCTCCGGGATGCTCCTGGATCTTCGCCCGCAACATTCCCAGTTGCGACAGATACTCCAGTTGCTGAAACTCGCCTTCGGGGTACTGGTGAGTGCGGTTCAACTGTTCGGTGCAGACGCCCAGCACAAACCGGGCGGCCCGGGAGTGGCAGATCATGCACTCGGAGCGACTGGGGAAATGCCAGGTCTGCGTGCGTTCGCCGCCCGTGACCGTCGCATCCCTGATGACGAAGTCCCGATCCTGGCCGCCGCGTTCAACCAGCGTCGCTTCCGTCTGCTCGTCGTTCCAGGCATAGGTGTAGCCGGCCCATTCATTTTGCTGACGGGTCATGATCCGCGTCTCGATCCGGCGCCGGCTCACAGGATTTCCCGCTTCCAGCTCCAGCGAAAACGTCTTCACCAGTACGGTCGCTTCCGGCAACTGCCACGTCTGGGTCGGAGTGAAATCAACCTGCGACATCCCCGGCAAAGCGAGATAGCGTTCCTTGTGGGCCCCGTCCGACCACAACGGCGAGTTCACCGAATACCCGATCACGCCTGGTGCCATGGCGTGATCGGCGACGGATGCATACAGACCGGTTTCCGAGAGCGTCTGCGGGAACGGCAGCGGGTTCGTTACCGGTGGAGCAGGTTCCAGGCGATGGAAGCCGGAGTGCTGATCAATCACCGCCAGTTCACCGGACGGCGTCTCGACGAAGCCGACGATCGCGAAGGGTGTGTCGCAGATCTCCTGATGCCAGGTCACCTGTTTGTCATTATGACGGATGCCCCAGATGCGGCCGGTGGAATAGTCGCCGTAGATGTAGGCTCCCTGCAGTTCCGGCAACTTTGAGCCGTAATAGACGACACCGCCGGTCAGCGAGCGGGCCTCCGTGTGATGATGCTCTGCCACGGGCGGAACGACCTCGCCCGGTCCCTTCGGCCGGTTCAGGTAAAACGGATAGCTGCCTTCCTGCACGCTCCAGCCGTAGTTCTCGGCGCGACGCACCAGATAGACCTGCTCCCACAGGTCCTGTCCGTTCTGGGTCACCCACAACTGGCCAGTCTTGCGATCAAACGTCATCCGCCACGGGTTGCGAAATCCAAAGGCCCAGATCTCTCCGCGGGCATCGGGGACATTCACATACGGATTGTCCGGCGGGATGGAGTAGGGACGTTCGGCGGTCGGATGATCGACATCCAGCCGCAGCATCACTGCCAGCAGATCGTTCACACCCTGTCCGGTCTCCAGTGGATCAGAGTCCGAGGTGCCGTCGCCGGTCGCGGCATACAACATGCCGTCCGGACCAAAACCCGGTTCACCGCCGTTATGCCCGTTCGATTCCCAGGTGATGATCACCAGTTCCGAAGCCGGGTCAATCGGCTTGCCGGGTTCTTTCGGAACCGTGAACCGCGAAATCCGGTTGAACTTGTGTTCGTCGCCGACCGGGCCGTTACTGTAGACATAGCAGTAGCCGTTGTCGGCATACTGCGGATGAAACGTCAGGCCGTAGACCAGTTGTTTCTCCAGGGAGAGCAGCGGTTCCGTCGTGCTGACGTCGTTGCGATCTGCCACACGATGAATGCGGGCCGGTTCCTTGCCCTGCTGCAATTGAATCACGAACAGGTTGGAGGTGCCCGGTTCCGCGGCGGCGTAGACCGGCTGCGGGATTGACAGTTTTTCGTAGAGCGGTGCCGTGCGATAGGGCGGCGGCGGTTCGGGCGAGCCAACGACGCGCGAGGTCGGCCAGGGAACACGTCGCACTTCCGCCAGGGAAGTCTCCGGTTGCTGCGTCTCTGCTGCCACCGCACTCAGGCCAATGGTGACTCCGGCGAACATGATCCCGGCGAAACCGGCCAGACGCCACACACGCACAGACTGCTGCATTCCTGAACCTTTCGGGTATCAAACAGAAAGCGAGTGCCGTCACAGCGTACGATGAATCCGACGACAAATGGAAGCGTTTTGATGGGTTCCGGGAGAAAACGCATCTTTCACGCATGAATCACGAACCCGCAAGCGGTCTTCATCGATCGGTGGTGGGTTCGCCATTCATTCCCAGCGCCGCGCATCCCGCCTACACTTGAGCTCCGGATCTCCCCGTCTCCCCCTGCGGAACTGTTGCCCGTGCCTGCCCGTCGTTCTACCGCCGCACGCTCTCTCGTCTGGCTCCGTGACTCGGCACGCCCCATGTTCGTGCTGAATGCCCAGCGGCGCGTGGTGTTGTTCAATCAGGGGTGCGAACAGATCTCGGGCTGGCAGGCAGCCGATGTGCTCGGCAAGCGGGTCGAGATGTCCTCTCCGGAGGATGCGACGGCGGTCGGATTCCTGCTGTCGACACTGGCACCCCCGGCCGAAGTCTGGCAAGGTCAGGCCTGCCAGTGGGAACTCGACTGGCCGCAACGGTCGGGAGAATCCAGCCGCCAGCTGATCCAGTTCTGGCCGATCCCGCTGCCCGATGGCCCGGGCATTCAGGTGGTGCTGGGAATTGTTGGAACACCGACGGTGCTGTCCGGACAGCCGCTGCCGGGCCCTGCCGCACAGCAGTGGCATCAGGCCCTGACCGCGTTGCGACTGGAACTGCGCCGACGGTACGGAGAGCGCTCGCTGATCGGTGCGACTCCGGAAATGCGACGGGTGCTGCAACAGGTGCAGCTGGCACGACAGTCCACGTCTCCCGTCTTCATCAGCGGCGACACCGGAGCCGGCAAGGACCATGTCGCGCGGTCAATTCATTACGGCAACCAGACCGAGTCGCGGGCATTTGTGCAAATCGACGGCCGGCTGACTCCGCCCGAGGAGCAGAAGCAGGTGTTACGCAGGCTGGCCAGCGAAATCCCGGCTGCCGGTGCCGATCCGCAGTTGCTGCCCGGTTCACTGCACTTCGCGCATCTGGATGCTGCCGAAGCCGACGTACATGAACGACTGCGGGCCCTCCTGGAGCCACCGGCCCTTGTGCGGCTGATCGTTTCGTCGGAACAGCCGCTCGCCCGACTGGTGGAAACCGGACGACTCTCGCGCGAACTCGCGTGGCTGTTATCGCCGGTCATGATCACGCTGCCGCCATTGCGGGAACGGGGGGATGACATCGCCCTGCTCGCCCAGCATTTTCTGGAGCTCTGCAATCGTAACCACGAGCGACAGGTCACCGGCATCGACGAGGCCGTGCTGCAGCAGTGGCGGCGCTATCGCTGGCCGGGCAACCTTGACGAACTGCAGAAGGTGGTTCAGGAAGCCCATGCGGTCTGCGACGATGGCATCCTGCAAACCGCCCACCTGCCGTTTCGCTTTCGAGCCGGCGTTGAAACTTTTCTGCGCGGACCACAGCGCCGGCAAACTCGTCCGCTGGATGCCCTGCTGGAACGGGTGGAGCGGGAAGAAATCCTGCAGGCAATCGCCGAAGCCGTCGGTAACCTGACACTGGCGGCTGAACTGCTGCAGATTCCCCGGCCACGGCTTTATCGCCGCATGGAGTTACTGGGCTTGCGCACGTCAGCAGCCCAGGAAAATCCGGAAAGTTCCGTTTCCGGATCAGCGGCTGCCGGCGTTTCTGGAGTTTCTGGAACTCCGGAAAGCGATCAGCGGGGCGATGCCGGCTGAACCAGCTCGTCGAGCATGCGAACGGTGGCCTGCAACAGCTGCGGCAGGCCTTTCCCGGTCACCGCGGAAATCTTCAACGGCGTGATGCCCAGGACTTCCTGAAACAGCTCTGCGGCAGCATCGGCATCCGCCAGTTCGCACTTCGTGATGACCACCAGTTCTGGCCGTTCCGCCAGTTTCGGGTCGTACAGCCGCAACTCTTCACGGATGTTGCGGTAGTTGTCGAGCGGATCGGTCTGATCATCCGGCGCGGGCTCGACCAGATGCACCAGCACCTTGCAGCGCTCGACGTGCTTCAGGAACTCGTGTCCCAGGCCAACTCCCGCATGGGCGCCTTCGATCAGCCCGGGGATGTCGGCCAGCACGAACTGGCGTTCCTGGCCCACGCGTACGATGCCGAGATTGGGATACTTCGTCGTGAACGGGTAGTTGGCGATTTCGGGTGTTGCCCGTGACAGCCGGCTGAGCAACGTCGATTTGCCCGCATTCGGCTTGCCGACCAGTCCCACGTCGGCGATCACCTTGAGTTCCAGGATGATCTCGCGGCTTTCGCCTTCGGCACCCTCGGTGAATTCGCGCGGGGCGCGATTGGTCGACGTCATGAACCGCGTGTTTCCGCGACCGCCGTCACCGCCTTTGGCAATCACCACCTGCTGCAGATGTTCTGTCAGATCGCGCAGCACGAAGTTGCGTTTGGCGTCACGAATCACCGTCCCCGGCGGCACCTTGATAATCAGGTCATCCCCGGACGAACCGGTCTTGAGCGCTCCCTGGCCCGGGCGACCGCTGTCGGCCGTCCAGTGCAGGATGCCCACCAGATGGACCAGGCTGCTGACGTTCTCGTCGGCTTCCAGAATGACGTGCCCCCCGCGGCCACCGTCGCCGCCGTCGGGTCCACCGCGCGGCACATGGGCCTCGCGGCGGAAGCTGGAGCAACCGTCTCCGCCGTCTCCGGCCCTGGCGATGATAGACACGCGATCGACAAACATAACATTCAGCCAGAAAACGCAGTCAGCGAGGCTGCCCGCGAGAGCAGGACGGGCCTGCAATCACCATGATTCCGTGAACCACTGTGATTTCGTAAAACAGGCCGGGATTCAATAAAAACAGGCCGGCAAACCCGGCCTGAAGGCGATTCAATTCTGATTGCGGAGCGACGTTTCACCAACAGACATCATCCCGGTCCGAAGCGCCCGCGAGGAAGCAGGCCCCGTGTCCGGAACATTCCTCAACCGTCTTATGATGCCTCAGCAGTACGACGTCTCAGAAAACGACATGATCTCCGCGTCGATGGAACCAGCGTTCCACCGGCGGGAAACTACATGTTGCCGCCGCCGGCTGCGACCAGCCGTTGCACCTTGGTGCGGCGTTCGGCGCGACGACGGGCACGGCGATTGATTTCGCTCGGCTTTTCGTAGTACTCGCGACGACGCATTTCCTTCTTGATGCCGGCATGTTCGACCAGCTTGCGGAACCGCTTCACAGCCTCGGCAATATGCTCGTTCTCTCGCAATCGCAGCTTGACCACACAGTCCTCCTTCAGGACATCGACCGATACCGGTAGTTCAACTGACTTCAACCGGCAAGCTCGCAGGATCGAGGATCACGAGGAGGCCGGACAGGGTTTCCATACAGGCGCGGAGTTTCCGCAGGATCGGGAAGTATAGTCAGTTCCCGTTTCGCTGGCAATTCGCCACGGTGGAAATTTCAATCGGAACATTTGTCCCCGTGTCGCAAGGCAGCAATCTCGATTGCAGACCTGTCCTCTGGTCGTCAGGCTGGGGAACCTGAAGGACCCCGTGATCAGACCACTCTGGAGAAACTCACATGCGCTCCGCTTCGCTCTCCCGCCCCCACCTGCTCGGCCCTGTCGTGTTAACCCTTGTTTTGCAAGGACTTGCCGCACTGGCTTCCGGAGCGGAACCCGCTGCGCTGTTCAACGGCAAGGATCTGTCCGGCTGGGAAGGAAACCGCGATCTCTGGTCCGTTCGCGACGGGGTCATCATCGGGACGTCTCCCGGACTCAAGGAAAATCATTTCCTCGCGACCGAAGCTGACTACGGCGACTTTGAATTGCGGTTCCAGGTTAAGCTGCACGATCCCGCTGCCAATTCCGGCGTGCAGTTCCGCTCGGTCCGGATGGACAAGTCGACCGAGATGATCGGTTACCAGGCAGATATCGGCAAGAACGTCTGGGGCTCTCTCTATGACGAGTCCCGTCGTCGCCGCATGCTGGTCCAGGCCGATGCCGACCTGATTGCGAAGACCGTCAGGGAAGGGGAATGGAATGACTACGTGATTCGTGCGGTCGGTGCTCACGTGACTTTGTCCATCAACGGCGTGAACACGGTCGATTATCTGGAAGCCGACTCTGCGATTCCCCGCAGCGGGAAGATTGCGCTGCAGGTGCATAGCGGCGGCCCGTTCGTCGTCGAGTTCCGGAATCTGAAACTTACGCCGCTCAAGGCAGAGAAGTAATCTTCTCCTGGAATATCGCGAACCCGCCAGCGGTCTTCCAAACCACGCTTGCGGATTCGCGATTCTAACAGCGCCAGTTCCCGCGCAATCCCCGAAGAACCCGGATCTCACAGATACGCCGTCAGCCCGCGACGCTCCAGTTCCGCGAGCAGCGCCTTCACCCCGGCCTCGTCGTTCCGGTTCGCCACCAGCGTAATGTCCGGCGTCTGCACAATCACCAGGTCGCTGACGCCCAGGGTGGCAATGAGATGGTCAGCTGAACCGCGAATAATGCAGTTCTGCGTTTCCACCCCGCAGTGCAGTGCCTGGACGGTGTTGCCGGCATCGTCCGGAGCGATCAGCCGGGACAGCGCCGGCCAGCTGCCGACGTCGTCCCACTCGAACGTGGCGGGCAGCATCACCACATCGTCTGCCTGTTCCAGCACGGCATAATCGATGGAGACCGACGGCATCTGCGCGAATTCCGTGTCCAGCACCCCCTGCCACTCCGTAGTCCCGGCAACGGCTGCGAGGCGATCCAGTCGCGATCCCAGATCAGGCCGATACTTCCCGATGGCCTCCAGAATGGCCCGGGCCTTCCAGACGAAGATGCCGCAGTTCCAGAAATAGCCACCGTCCGCGAGATAGCGGCTCGCCGTGGCGAGATCCGGCTTTTCCCGGAACCCCTGAACCCGGAAGACCCCCTGATCCTGATCGAGCAGGTCGCCGCGCTGCAGGTATCCAAATCCGGTGGCGGGGCCGGTGGGTGTGACTCCGAACAACAGCAGTTGATCGGGATGAACCTCCACCCAGGCAGCGGCCCGGATTGCTGCTGCGGCAAACGCATCCGGCGGTGAAATGACGTGGTCGGCCGGAACGACGAGCATCGTGGCATCGGGGTCCAGCGCCAGTAACTGAATGGCTGCCAGCCCGATGCACGGCGCGGTATTGCGTGGACAGGGTTCCACAATCAGGTGGTCTGCCGGCATCAGCGGCAACTGCTTCAGCGTCTCGGTGGCATAGCTGGCGCCGGTCACTACCCACAGCCGTTCTGTGGACGACACCGGTTCGCATCGATCGGCCGTTTCGCGAATCAGGGTGTGTTCGGTGCCGATCTGCAGAAACTGCTTGGGTAGCGCCCGCCGGCTCTGAGGCCAAAACCGGGTTCCGCTGCCCCCGGCCATAATCACGGTGTGTAACACGGGTGTCCTCGCTCTCGCAGCCAGTTTCACTGCTGGAAACGAAATCGCGAACCCGCCAGCGAGCGACGAACATCACTGGCGGGTTCGCGATTCTCAGGAAAATCAGACTCAAAACCGCGCCTGGCGCTGCGACAGATACTCCACCAGCGCCCGGTCGAACGGCAGGCTGGTATCCAGCGGGACGTAATCCGCCCCGATCGATCGGCACTCGCGCTGATACCGGTCGCGCAGTTCCCGCACCGCATCCAGGTAATCGCTGCGAATGCCCGGAGCATCCAGCACCAGCGACTCGTTTGTCTCGGGGTCCTGGAAATCCACCATGCCCGTAAAGGGAAAGTGGACCTCTGCTTCATCGAGGACGTGAAACAGGATGACGTCGTGGCCGGCGTACCGCAGTTGATGCAGGGAATCCAGCACTGGTTGCTGATCGCACAACAGGTCGGAAATCAGCATGATCAGGCTCTTGTGCCGGATCATGGCGGCGACGCGGCGCAGATTGGCGGCGACATCGGTCTCACCCGCCGGCTGGGCCTTCGCGAGCAGGGCCAGAATGTTGCCGAGCTGGGTCCGCTTGCTTTTGGGAGGCAGGCTGGCCCGCAGCTGCGTGTCGAAGGTGATCAGTCCGATGGGATCCTGCTGATGCACCATCAGGTACGCGAGGGCTGCCGCCAGACAGACGCCGTAATCGAACTTGGTCAGTTCCTGGCGATAGGTGTAGCCCATGCTGCCGGAGAGATCCATCAGCAGGTAGCCGGAGATGTTGGTCTCGGCCTGATACTTCCGGACGTAGTACCGGTCGGTCTTGGCGTAGACCAGCCAGTCGATGTCCCGCGGGTCATCGCCCTGGGTATACCGCCGGTGTTCGCTGAACTCGACGCTGAATCCCTGAAACGGCGAGGCATGCAGACCGCTCAGGAAGCCCTCGACGATGAACCGGGCCCGCAAGTCCAGACGGGCAACCCGCCTGATCACATCCGGCTTCAGATACTGTTCCGCGGTGGAAGCCATGAGTGCCCCCGGGAGACCGGAAATTCAGGAATGGCAAGGAATACTGAACCTTTCGGGCTGAAGGTTGAAAGCTAAGGGCTGAGAGAAAGAGGCCTGTCTGCACTCTGGTCTGTCCCTTAGCCCCTGGCCTTCAACCTTCAACTCGAAAGTTCACGCCATTCAGCATCTCCAGAGATCAACTTTTCGGCGCGAGGACGGCCGTCATGTTACGGCCGCCTTCCAGACCCGGCGGCTTCTCGATCTTGCTGACGTCCATCAACTGATTGATGATTTCCGCCAGCATTTCCCGGCCGCGATCGTGGTGGGCGTTTTCACGGCCACGGAAAATGATATTGAGCTTCACCTTGTCTTTATGGGCAAGGAAATCCTTGGCCTGCTTCACCTTGAACTCGATGTCGTGATCACCGGTCTTCGGGCGGAGACGAATTTCCTTGAGCTGCACCTGATGCTGCTTGGCAGAGTTCGAGTGCTTCTTCTTCTGTTCGTACTTGAATTTGCCGTAGTCCATGATGCGACATACGGGGGGCCGTTCATTCGGCGCGACTTCCACCAGATCCAGTCCGGACTCAAACGCGGTCCGGAGAGCATCGGAAGTCGGGATGACGCCCAGCATCTGACCATTCTGGTCAACGACCCGCACAGGTGTGAGGCGGATCTGATCATTGATGCGATGCGTAGTTTCGATTGCTGATTACTCCTGTAAGGCCAAAGGTAAAATGCCCGCAGAATCCAGGGGGAACACCGCACACACCGGAATCCCCGCCGCCGGAAGCGACTGAGGCTGGAGCAGATGCTCGCTGGAGATTCCGGAAGTCACGCCCCCACCACAGGCGCTACTGCCTGTGACCGCAGGGCGATTGCACTTTCCAGCAAACACAGCGGCAGATCGAAAAACGAACAACGGCAGCCCAGCCTGGCCCCGTTTTTCGATCACATCCCGGTCTGATGACAGCGCGTCACCCTCGGATCATGCTCCGGCAGTGTCCTAGTCTTATCGCTCATCAGTCGTTACGTCAAGAAGGGGTTGCCGAAGCCCGCATTTCCAACGGAATTTTTTGATGGAATCCGACTTTCGCGGGCAGGACAGTCGGGGGCGCGTTGCCTTTCCGCAACTTTTTGACCGGCCAAACTACTTCCTGACCGGTCGAACCGGTGTCGCGGGTTTGGCCGTCGGGGCAGCGGGGACGGCAGGTTTCACTGGTTCCACTGCCAGCACTTCTTTCGGCGACGCCAGATTCTCGCCGATCCGCACGGCCTTCTTGCCCTTGAGGGTGCCAGGAAACGCCTGGAACAGGGGACGCCCTTCTACCAGGATCTGTGCTCCGAGCCGAACGTCATTTTCGGTCAGAATGACATCGCCCACTTCCAGCTCCGCCAGTTCGCGAGCGGTGATCGATGTCGATGCCAGATGCACGACCATCTCCACCGGGGCCTGACGGACGCCATCCACCAGGTGCCGCTGTTGTTCCGGGTCGATCGCTTTCTTCTGATAGGCCGACCAGGAATCCGATGACAGCTTGCTCGCGAGCGGTTCAATGGTATTGAACGGAATACACAGGTTCATGATGCCGCGAACGTCGCCCATCGTCAGTTCAAAACTGATGAGCACAATCACTTCGTTCGGCGGCACGATCTGGACCAGTTGCGGATTGCTCTCGACCTGCTGAACCCGGAGCTTCAACTGGCAGATGTTGTCCCAGGCATTCTCCAGCGCCTGAATGGACAGCGTCGTAATCCGTGATGCCAGATGGAGCTCGATCTCCGTCAGCGGGCGACTGGGGTAGTCCGAGTTTCCATCCTTCCCGCCGCCCAGCAAGCGGTCGACGATGGGAAAAATGATCGACGGACTGAGGTCGAGGATGAAATTGCCCTCCAGTCCTTCCGACCAGAGCAGGTTGAAGCAGGTGGGGTTTTCCAGACTGAATACGAATTCACTGTAGGTGAGCTGATCGACGCTGATCAGCTTCACTTCGACGATGGCGCGGAGCATGCTGCTGAGCGAGGCGCCGAATTCCCGGCTGAAACCTTCGTGCAGGGCCTGAAAGGCCCGCATCTGTTCCTTGCTGACCCGCTCCGGACGCTTGAAGTCGTAAACCGTGATGTGCGAACGGAATTCGTCACGCGACCGGTTGTTCGCCTGAGCCGACGGCAGCTCCGACGATCCCTGATCCAGCGCGGCCAGCAGCGATTCCACTTCGGACTGACTGAGGACATCGGCCATCGCTAAAGTCCGTTCGAGCCTGGAGGCCAGAGTAATTCAATGAGTCCTGTCCCGCAGCGACCCGGTCGATTACCAGTGAGCAGGAAGAAATCAGGACAGGCTGTCGTCAGCTTTCTGAATTCCCGTGCCGGCTGTTCACCGTCCACTATCCCCTGATCTGCCCCTGTCCCTGCACAATCCATTTGTAGCTGGTCAGTTCGGTCAAACCACAAGGGCCCCGGGCATGGAACTTGTCGGTACTGATGCCGATTTCTGCGCCGAGGCCCAGTTCACCGCCGTCGTTGAACCGCGTGCTGGCATTGACCACCACCGCGGCCGAATCCACCTGTTGCACGAAGGTTTGCGCCGCCAGCAAATCCCGTGTGATGATCGCGTCAGTGTGATGCGAGCCGTAGGTCTCGATGTGATCGACCGCTGTTGCCAGGGAATCCACCACCCGGGCCGAAATGATCAGGTCCAGATATTCGGTCCGGTAGTCCTGCTCTGTAGCCGGCTGTGCGACAGGAATCGTCGCACAGGTGCGTTCACAGCCGCGAATCTCTACGTTCTCTTCCGCGAACATTCGCGCCATCTGCGGCAGGAATTCGTCCGCGATTCCGGCATGAACCAGCACGCATTCCGCGGCGTTGCAAACGCCGGTTCGCTGACACTTGGAATTCCGCAGGATCTGCAGCGCCATCGCCAGATCAGCGGACTGGTCGACATAGACGTGACAGACACCGTCGAAGTGCTTGATCACCGGCATCGTCGCTTCAGCGCTGACCCGTTCGATCAGCGATTTACCGCCGCGGGGAATCGTCACATCCACCAGACCACGCAGCTTCAACATTTCGCCCACAACCTCGCGGTCCGGTGTGGCGATCAGCTGGACGGCATGTTCCGGCAGGCCGCACTCAGTGAGTGTCTCTTTCAGAATGCGGTACAGGGCGACATTGCTGTGCAACGCCTCCTTGCCTCCGCGGAGAATCACCGCGTTACCGCTTTTCACGCAGAGAGCAGCCGCGTCCATCGTGACGTTCGGCCGGGATTCGTAGATGAAGAAGACCACACCTAGCGGCACCCGCACGCGCTGGACCTGCAGGCCGTTCGGGCGGACGGACCCTTCGATCACCTCTCCGACCGGATCCTTGAGACTGGCGACTTCGCGCAGCGCGGCCGCGATCTTCTGCAAACGATCCGGAGTCAAACGGAGGCGGTCGATCGCCGCTGCATTGAGCCCATATTCCGGCGCTTTCGCCAGATCCTGCTCGTTGCGGGCAATTACCTCGCCGGCTTGTGCCAGCAGTCGATCGGCGGCAGTGTGCAACCAGGCCGCCTTCTGCTGACCGTTGACGGCGGACATCTGCCGGGACGCCGCCCGGGCGCGCTCGGCAAGTTGACGGGCATAATCGACGTGATGGCTCATGGCATCGTCAGTCACGAACAGAAAAACCACTCCCGATCTTCGGAAGGATCGGGAATTTCGTCAATCCCGGGATCGCGCACCGGCATGGTGGCGATCCCGGTGTGACCGATCCTAGAGATCCTCGATCTCCGTAATCTCATACTTCATCACGCCCCGGGGAGCCTCGAATTCCACGACGTCTCCCACCTTTTTGCCCAGCATGGCCTGAGCCAGCGGACTGTTGGTCAGGATCTTCATCGGATCGCCGGTGTAGTCTTCCTCGCCGGGACCAACGAACACGTATCGCTCGATGTCGTCGTACTTCAGATCCTTGACGGTCACGCAGGAGCCAAAACTGACGATCCCCTTGGGCAGCGTCGACTTATCGACGATGTAGCAGTTCGACAGTTTGGCTTTCAGGGAGTAGATACGAGCCTGCATCAGCCCCTGACGTTCGCGCTGTCCGTGGTATTCCGCATTTTCCTTGAGATCGCCTTCCGCCCGGGCATCGGCGACTGCCTGGGTGATCGCAGGGAGTTCGACGTCCTCCAGCTGACGGAGTTCCTCGCGCAGCTTGTCGTAACCCTCACGGGAAATCGGCTGCTGATCCATGTGATTCACTCCTTGATCCATTCACAAATGGCGATAGATCGCCACGCGGGTCGTGTTGAAGCCGTAGCAGCGCAGCCACTTACGGCACGAATGAAACAATTTTTCCCGGATTCAATGCCTGTCGCCGCCTTACGGCTTCGCCGCAGCGTCCGTTACAGTCGCAATGCCAGTCACGGTCGGCCACGTTCCTGAAACGCGTGCAGCCCGCGGTGTCGCCTCAGGTTGTCGGCATCGGGTGATGCCTGGACTGCGTGAGCCTGTCGTGCTACTGCAGGAGCCTGCGCTGCCGGAAAGACAATCAGGCCCTGCAGACGAGATCTGGTATAAAAGAAAAGGGGACGGACGATCTGTTCATCGCCCGTACCCCGAATTGTCGTTCAGACCCTGAGTATACCCGATCTTCCCGGGAATGCTATCCGGGAATGACGGCCATTCCGTCCGGCCGTCTGGAATTCCGGCACCAGAGCAGGAAACCCGACGGGAATCTGCAGGAAGCTGCGGCGGTCCCTCTAGCGCACGTCGAGCAATTCCACCAGGAAATGCAGCCGCGCATTGGGGGGAATCACTGGGGGGGCTCCACGCTCTCCGTATCCCAGGTTCGGCGGGATTTCGAGTTCGATCATGCCGTTCTTGCCGACCAGCTGCATCCCCTCGGTCCAGCCCGGGATCACGCGGTTCAGCGGAAATTCAATCGATTCCTGACGCTGATACGAGCTGTCAAAGACCTTCTTGTTGTCCAGCCAGCCGTGATAATGCACCTTGACGGTGGAGGTCATTCCGGGCTTGACGTCGCCACCCTTGCGCAGGATGCGATATTTCAGGCCGGACTTGGTCTCGGTAAAAGTTTTCGGTGCATCGGCGTCGGGTTTGCCAGCCCCTTCCGGCAGCGCCGGCAGTTCGACTTCCCTGGTAGAGGCTGAGTCTTCGGCCATCACAAATCCTGTCAACACACACAAGAGACTGAAAAAGATAACGGGACGACGCATGCCGCCACTCCTGGAACTCACGATGCCCAGCCGCATCTGTTGATCTGGTTCATAATCCCCCACGTTTCCCAGAATACAGAACTTCGCCGCATTTTCGAGGGAGGGGTTTCCGAAATCCCGGAATCGTCGGGATTTCGGCAATGGAGGCAGCCAGCCCAGCAAGGCGACAGGCTGAGCGGGCCGTGATCCCTCGCAAGGATATGAACCCGGGCCAAACGTACGTGTCTGGCAGCAAGGGAGACTGCGGACCATCGGAAAACCGTCTTCAATTGAGTTTCACAGCGCTGCCTGTTGTCCGGTTTTCCGGGCATTGTTATCTTGATCGATTCGATTTCAGAGCGGGATCGAATCTCGCACCCCTAGTTGTCTGCCTGTGACCTGACCCCCGTGACCCTGCGAATTCTCTCCAGGATCGTCCCGCCTGTGAGGGGACGCTGCACGAATGCCGGCTCGATTATCGCCGGCGCATCCTGAGACAGATGGATCGGAGCTGACTGTGTCTGCATTGCCGCTTGAGGACCGTGACGGCGTCATCTGGCTGGATGGCGAACTCGTTCCCTGGCGTGAGGCCAGGATTCATGTCCTGACTCACAGCCTGCATTACGGCAGCGCCGTCTTTGAAGGCGAACGGGTCTACAACGGCAAGATCTTCAAGCTGCGTGAACACAGCGCGCGGCTGCTGGCCTCGGCGAAAATCCTCGGTTATGAGGTGCCTTACTCCGTCGAGGAGATTGAGGCTGCCTCCCGGCTGGTGGTCGAAAAGAACAACATCTCCGGCGGTTACGTGCGACCGCTGGCCTGGCGCGGCAGCGAGGTCATCGGCGTCTCCGCCAAAGGTGCCAGGATCCACGTGGCCGTGGCAGCGTTTCCCTGGGGCGCGTACTACGGCGAGGAGGCGCTGCGAAACGGCATCCGCCTGAAAACCTCTGCCTGGCGTCGCCCGTCCCCGGATTCGGCTCCGACCGCGAGCAAGGCCGCAGGTCTGTACATGATCTGCACCATGAGCCGTGATGCGGCCGAGGCCGCCGGCTATCAGGACGCCCTGATGCTCGACTATCGCGGGCAGGTGGCGGAAGCGACGGGCGCGAATATCTTCCTCGTGATCGATGGCCAGATTCACACGCCGACCCCGGACTGCTTCCTCGACGGCATCACCCGCCGCACCGTGATGGATCTGGCCCGCAAGCGTGGCTATGAAATCATCGAACGGGCGATCTTCCCCGAAGAACTGTCCAAAGCCCAGGAAATCTTCCTGACGGGAACCGCCGTGGAAGTGATTCCGATCGGCATGATCGACGAACTGAAGTTCAGCGTCGGACCGATCACGAAGCAGTTGCAGGCCGATTACAAGGAACTGACGCAGACATTCTGAGCGGCATTTGCCTTACAGGACTATGGCCAGAACCCGCTTCGCCAGAGATCCGATTCACCAGAGACCCAGTTCTTCAGAGACCAGAGACGCCCGGGGATTACCCTCCCCGGGTTTCCGTTTGAACCCCCAGAGCAAGCAGAGATATGGACGCCGGGATCGTTGGCCTGCCGAACGTGGGCAAAAGCACGTTGTTCAATGCCCTGACCAGCACCAAAGGAGCTCAGGCAGCGAACTACCCCTTTTGCACCATCGAGCCCAACGAAGGGATCGTGAGTGTTCCCGACGGCCGGTTGCAGCGGATCACGAAATACATCGTGCCGAAGAAAATCGTGCCTTCCGCCCTTAAGCTGGTCGACATCGCCGGCATCGTCAAGGGCGCCAGTGAAGGCCAGGGGCTGGGCAACAAGTTCCTCAGCCACATCCGCGAGGTCGACGCGATCCTGCAGGTGGTCCGGTGCTTTGATGATCCGGACGTGATTCACGTCGCGGGCACAGTCAACCCGGTTTCCGACATGGAAACCATCGACATCGAACTGATGCTGGCCGACATGCAGACTCTCGACAATGCGCTGCCGAAGGCCGAGCGCTCGGCCCGCACGGGCGACAAGGAAGCCAAACTGCGCGTGGACGTCATCAAAAAATGCCTCGCCCATCTGCAGACCGATCAGCCGCTGCGGAAGCTGACGTTTGACGAAACCGAGACCAAAGCTGTCTCCAGCTTCGGCCTGATGACTGCCAAGCCGATTCTGTATGTGGCCAACGTCGACGAATCCGACCTGCACGGCAAGGGGCCGCTGGTGATGCAGGTGCGTGAATTCGCTCACAAACTGGGAGCAGAAGTCGTTGCGGTCTGCGCCCGGCTGGAGTCCGAGATCGCCGAACTTGAGGAAGCCGACCGCGGCGAAATGCTGGAATCGGTCGGGCTGGAGGAACCCGCCCTCGCTGTGCTGGCGCGGGCTGCCTATCGCACGCTGGGCATGCAGAGCTTCTTCACCGCGGGCGAACAGGAAGTACGGGCCTGGCCGATTCGTCAGGGAGCCACTGCTCCGCAGGCCGCCGGGGTGATTCACTCCGACTTTGAAAAGGGGTTCATCCGGGCGGAAATCTACAACCTGGAAGACCTGGAAGCCTACGAGAGCGAGAAGGAAATCCGCAACGCCGGCAAACTGCGTGTGGAAGGCAAGCAATACATCATGCAGGACGGCGACATCTGTCACTTCCTGTTCAATAACTGATCTCTGGAAATCAGCGTCACCCGACAGCGTTCGCGACCCGGGCTACGGGATCTAGTGTCGTGCCTCAAGCAGATGGGAACTTATTCAGGCTGGCTCGGGCTCGCGCGACTTTTTCGAGGATGTCTTCGGCTTTTTTGGTCCAGACGAACGAC
>VFQN01001248.1_pt1 | contig 43521 bp, 45 predicted proteins | sample 3512371 | NCBI WGS metagenome assembly VFQN01 (sample SAMN10412370, study PRJNA504923) | tailings metagenome | isolation source: Replicate 2 from Balatoc abandoned mine | place: Philippines: Itogon, Benguet | collected 2017-08-28 | reverse complement strand
CGGAGCCCAATGGATGAGCCACCGCAGCGCGGCCACCCGCAACAACGGCGGGTAGCGCCGCTCGTGCATCACCGCCAGGAGCTGTTCGGTGGTGTAGTGGCGCATGCCCGTCAGAAGGACGACGAACCTGTTGCAACGATGGGTGAGCATGGCGGCCCCCTAGTCCAGGGCACGCCGGATGGTCATCGCATCAGGGTGTTCGCCGATGAACTCCAGCAGCAGCTCGTACTTCGCGTTCAGGCTGTCCCAGCCTTGCCAGAGCATGCCGTTCAGCGCGAACGTGGTGGCGATGGTGCCCGCCACCTCGGCACTGACGGTGCCGCGAAAGCCGTTGCCTTCGACCGTGAACTCGAACGCGTCGACGCCAGCCGGGTACATGAACGCGCCGCCATTGGAGAGCTCGATGTAGTTCCAGTAGCCGCCGCGATAGGACGGGCAGAGGTTGCCCATCCAGTCGTACACCGACATCTCGAACTTCATCATCGCCCGCGCACCGAAGTGCTTCGGAAGGAAGTCCATGCGCTGCTCGGCGGGCACGATGCTCGCCGTGATGCGCGCGTCGCCGTCGTTGGCCTGGCAGGGCGCCAGAGCGAAGGAGAGGGAATCGTGGGTCATGTCGCTTTCCTTTCAAGCGCATGAGCACGAGCGAACCCGACTCGGGGTGTCGCCCGAGCTCGGGTTGGGGATGTGCGGGGAGGCCCCGCAGTGAGTTGCCTACGACCCGTCGATGCCGCCACCGCTGGGCGGCACGCGCTGGGTTGTCTGCTGAGCCGGCAGCTGCCGGCGAAGGATGAGGGTGGCCTGCGGGCGCAGGCAGATTGAAGTGCGGGTCACGACCGCAAACGCCGGCCAGGCCGGAACGCTGGTGACAGCGGCAAAGGCAGAGATGCCCATCGCATGGTCAGTATGAATCATCGATGCGCGGTCGAAAAGGGGCATCGCACGGCGCATGCCCATCCGTCACTCGTCCGCCCCGCACCTGCTGCGGCTGATCTGTCGCTTTGGACCGCGCGGCGCCCGAAATCCGGGGGGACTTCGAGCCGCCTTTCCGGTTGAAGGCGGTCGCCATCTTCGGGACGATTGGCGCCACGGCAGTTCGCCCATCGACGGCGTTGCCTGACGTTCAACCCACAGGTCGAGATCAGTCCATGGGGCGCCTACCCTTAGATTCGTTGGGCCTGCTCATCAGCGTGGTCGAAGGCGGCCGAAGCTACAAGGAGGTGGCGTCCGACCTGGGTGTCGCGCGCTCGACGGTCGAGCGTCGGATCAAAGGCCTGCTGCGCAGGCTTCAACAGGCGGGCGCGCTGGGCTCGATCCGGGTGGACTGGCTCGACAGCCTGGTCGCGATTCGCCGCGAGCGCGAGACGATCATGGCCGCTGCGCGCGCACACGATGTAGGCGCACCGCCGCCGCCTTGCCGGGTCGTGCTGGATGCGGATGAGGTTGCTGCCGGGGCGAGCCGCCTGCGTTCGTGCTGCCGAAGTGCCAACCGGGACATCGCCCTGATCTACACGCTGCTGTGCACCGGCCTCAAGACCATGGAACTCGCGCTGCTGGAGGTGGGCGACTACCTGGATGAGAACGGCGAGGTGAGACGGGTCTCGACACTGCGTGGGGAGGTGGCGGCCAGCGGCATCGCGCGGCCGCTGTACTTCAACTCGTCGCGAGCCGTGGCTAGCATCGACATCTACCTGGAAGAGCGCCTGCGTCGGCGGTTGGGCACCGGCGAGCCCGGGCGCTTCCGTGGGCTCGATCCGAAGAGCCGCCTATTCCTGACCGAGGTGGGCAGGCCGTTCCTGATCACCCGGCGTTCACCGACCGATTCACGGCTCACCTCCAAGTACCTTCAGGCGACGCTGCGCCTGGCGTTCGCGCGCGCCGGATGGGTTGGTATGACGGCACAGCAGGCCCGCAGGCAGGTGGCGCTCTCGCTGGATCGACAGGGCGCGGACAGGGCCCAGCTTCGGGAACTGCTTGGGCTGCGGTCGGCACGCCAGGTGCGAAGGCTGCTCAGGCTGCCGCCCATGCCGCTCGACCTCGTGTCTCACGAGATCGTGTAGGCCCGATCGTGGCCGCAGACGCCCAGGAGGTTGCCATGGACGCAGCGAAGTACTTCATCCGCGGCGTCACGCTGCTGGCGACCGACCCGGGCCTGCAGGAGGCGTTGTCGAGGGTGTACGAGAGCTCGGAGCGTCCGCGCTGCATGTGCGTTCGCGGTGGGGTGGAGATGTACATCGCCAAGCATGGCGAGTACGTCGTCAAGCGCATGCCGGGCACCGGGGACATGCACCATCCGACCTGCCAGTCCTTCGAACCCGAGCCTGGCCTCTCGGGCCTGGGCGAACTCGTCGGCGAGGCCATCGTCGAGCACAACGCAGATCACGTGGAGATCCGGACCGACTTCCCGTTCTCCAGGGTCTCCGGCAAGGCAATGCCGCGAGGGGAGGCGAACGGCGAGCCTCCCGCCGTGAATGCACCACGCAAGCGGATGAGCCTGCGGGCGGTGTTGCATTTCCTCTACCACCGCGCCGGGCTCAACCGCTGGTATCCGGCGATGGAGGGAAGGCGCTCGCAGGGCGTGATCAAGAAGTACCTCGAGCTTGCGGCAGCCGGCGTGACGCTCAAGGGCGAGACCTTGGACAAGCGCCTGTACGTGCCCGAGCCGTTCCGGGTCGCCGACAAGGAAGAGATCGGCGAGCGGCGGCGGCGCAAGCTGGCCATGTTGCTCTCGCCGGGCGACGACGTGGCCTACAAGATGGCGATTGTCATCGGGCAGTTCAACGGCGCCGAGCAAAGCGCCTACGGGCGCAGGCTGTTGGTCAAGCACATGCCGGAAGTGCCGCTGTACATGGAGAACAAGGCCTGGGAGCGCGCCGAGCGCGCCTATGCGGCCACCCTGCAGGCCCGTGACGCCGATCTGGAGCGCAAGCCGATGGTCGTGATGGCCGCGCTGATCTACGCCAAGCGTGAGCACCTCTACCAGGTGGACTCGCTGTCGATGACCTTGGTCTCGGATCAGTGGATACCGCTCGACGGCCTCCATGAGCTGCCGCTGGTCGAGGAACTGCAGCGGCAGGGCCGTGCCTTCTTGAAGCCGCTTCGCTTCGACGCCAAGAGTGGCGCCTGTTTCCCGAACGCACTGCTGCTCGACACCGAAGGCGGGCCATTCCCGCTGCATGTGGTGAGTGCCTTCCTTGACCCGAAGGAACAGAGCGCCAAGGAGAAGGCGGTCCAGGCCGCGGGTGACGACGCGTGGGTGTGGCGCACCGACCAGGCCTTGCCTGCACTGCCGCCGCGTGCGGGTTCCAGGACAGCCCTTGCAGGGTCTGACGCGGCGCGAGCGCAGCGCGTCTCTGAAGTCGGATAGCAATGGTGAGCCGCGGGGCTCGAGCGCCCGCGGCAAAGGCTCCCGACGAAGCCAGTAGCGGGGGCAACGCGAGGCCATCGGGGTCAGCCGCGACTCGCGATCGGCTGGCACTTGGCCTTTGCGAGCGGCTCTTGAGCTCAGGCGCTTGAGCCGTAGGCTGGCCGCATGGTCCGCGAGGAAGAGAAGCACCTGATCCGCCAGTGCATCGACGCGCTGCGAGAGGGCATTCCGGGCTTCAAGTCGCGCCGGCCGCAGATGGAGATGATCGCGGCGGTGGCCAACACGCTGTCGCGTTGCCGCGCAGAAGACGAACAGGCGGGCAACGGCGACCACCTCGCGATCGTCGAAGCCGGTACCGGCACGGGCAAGTCGTTCGGTGCCCTGGTGCCGGCGCTCGTGATGGCGAAGTCCAGGCAAAAGCGGCTTGTCGTGAGCAGTTCGACGGTAGCGCTGCAACACCAGTATGCGGAGAAGGACGCGCCCAGCCTGCAGCGCTTGGTGCCGATCCCCTTCACCTTCGCCGTTGCGAAGGGCCGACGCCGCTACGCCTGCACGGCCAAGCTGCAGGCGGAGGGCGAGCTGGCGGGGCAGGGTGGCCTCGACCTTGCGTGCGAGCGCGGCCCCGGCGGTGACGAAGACGCACCCCGGCGGGTGGCAGTGATGAGGGAGTTGCTGGCTTCCTTCGACGCGGGTCGATGGAGCGGGGATCGGGACGAACTGCCATTGCCCGTGGTCGACGAGGTGTGGGATCGCGTCTCCACGGATCGCCAGGGCTGCGCCGGTTCCAAGTGCCCCGAATTCGCACGGTGCCCGTTCCAAGCCGCGCGGCAGCGGGTCAAGGAGGCGGACCTCGTGATCGCCAACCATGACCTCGTGCTGTCGGCCATCGACATGGATGGGGCGAGTGTCCTTCCGCCGCCCCAAGAGACCATCTACGTGTTTGACGAGGCCCACAGCCTGGCCGCCAAGGCCGTGGAGCACTTCTCGGCCAGGCATGCGCTGCGCGGTGCGATCGACTGGCTGGAAGGGGCGTGCAACGCGGTGCGCGATGCGGTTCTCGGACTGCGGCTCGACGAGCAACTGATCCGCGACAGCCGGGCCAGTGCCGAACGCATCGAGCGGGCATTGCGCGATCTGCACCACCGGATCCACGGCACCAACGGCTTCGAGGAGAAGCGCGCCCGCCGGTTCAAGTCCGGGCCGTTGCCGGACTGGTGCGAGACGGCTGGTGGGCAGGTCCTGGCCGCCGGCGAGGAGTTCCAGAAGACCTTCGCTTCGCTCAGGGAGCATGTCCTCGAGAAGGCGCCGAGTGTGGGCACGCTGGCCACGCAGGTCCTGTCCGTGCTGGGCTTCTACGTGGTGAGGCTGGACAACCTGGTGGACACCTGGCACCTGATGCTGGCCGAACAGCCGGAGGATGCGCCGCCGATCGCGCGCTGGATCGAGCGGCATGACGAAGGAGGTCGTCCTGACGACTATCTGGTCTGCGCGTCGCCGATCAGCGGCGGCGACAAGCTTCGCAAGCTGCTGTGGAATCGCGCAAGTGGTGCCGTGGTGATGTCCGCCACCCTGACGTCGTGCGGCACCTTCGACCTGTTCCTGCGCCAGTCCGGCCTCGGCTTCTTCGACAGCCCGGCCTTCCTGCGTGTCGAGTCGCCGTTTGACTTCCGCAAGAACGCGCAGCTCGTGGTGCCGGCGATGCGCACGGAGCCAACGGCCGCAGAGCAGCACACGCGGGAGGTCAGCGACCGGCTGCCGGCGCTCGTGGAGACCCTCGGCACGCTGGTGCTCTTCACATCGGCACGACAGATGCGCGAGGTCTACGCCCAGTTGCCCGAGGAGCTGAGGCGGGTCACCTTGGTGCAGGGGTCGATGCCCAAGGGCGAGATGCTTGCGCGGCACCGCGCAGCCGTCGACCGCGCCGATCGGTCCGTGTTGTTCGGACTGAGCACCTTCGCCGAAGGCGTTGACCTGCCAGGGGAGTACTGCACGCACGTCGTGATCGCCAAGCTCCCGTTCTCGGTGCCGGACTCGCCGCTTGAAGAGGCGCGGCGTGAGTGGGTCGAGTCGCGCGGTGGGTCGCCCTTCATCGAGATCACGGTGCCGGAGGCCGCGGTGCGGCTGAAGCAGGGGCTGGGGCGGCTGCTTCGCACGATCCATGACCGAGGGCGCGTGACGATCCTGGACAGGCGGATCGTGACCAAGCGCTGGGGTGGGCTCCTCATGCGCGGCATGCCCGATTTCGAGATCGTGATCGAGCGTGGTCGTGCTACCCGCCCGGCGGCGACCCGCGCGGCGGACTTGAAAGAGGCGAATCCGGCGGGACCATGAATCTCCACATTCACCAACTTGCGAAGGAGAGATGAATGGTCGCAATGGCACAGAGCAAGGCGAACGGGCAGGGCGGTGGCCTGGTCCAGACCGCGGGCGGCGCGGTGGCGATCCCCACGCTGCTGGGCCGCTCGGCGCAGCGCATCCCGGTGGGCGGCCGCATCCGGGCCGGCATCAAGGTGCTGACCCGGCGCGCGGCCGAGTCCGGCCAGGCGCGCGAGATCTACGACGCCGGCGTGGCGCAGGGCAAGGGGTTCGACGCGATCGAGCGGGAACTCGCCGCGGCGCTGCCCGACCTCAAGAACCCGCTCACGCCGAAGAACGTCCCCTACTTCACCGTCCGAGGCGAGGACTTCCCGAACCCCGAGGTCGCGCGGCAGATCATGGACCTGTATGCCGAGGACCGCGGTGAGGGTGTCCAGCGTCTGTATCGCTTCCCGGTGGTGTTCCCGGCCGATGCCTGGCAGAACGTCATGCCGCATGAGCTGGTGACCTGGACGTCCAGCGAGCGGCGCTTCTGGTCCGAGTACTCCGAGGACGGGCAGACGCGGTACTGCAAGACCTACGAGCAGCCGCCGGCGCCGGGCGCAGGCCGCCGCGTCGTGCGCATCTTCGGCGGGCGCAAGGTGACGCTGCGCGCCGAGAACAACGGGCTGTGCGATCCCGAGGGCTGCGCCGAGTACCAGGGCAAGAAGTGCAACCTGTCGGGCCGGTTCATCTTCTTCGTCCCCGGCATCAAGTCGATCAGCGCCTTCGAGCTGCCGACGAACAGCTTCTACGCCATGCAGGCGGCCATCGAGAAGTTCCAGACGATCGGCTTCATGCGCGGCGGCCGCATCTCTGGTTTCCTCGACGGCCAGCGCACGCCGTTCTACATCAGCAAGCGCCTGGTGGAGGTCTCGCGGATCGACGAGGAAGGCCGTCCAACCCGCGTGGCCCAGTGGCTGATTGAACTCGAGGCGCCGGTGGATCCGACCGCACTGCTGCGCCACGACGAGGACCTCGACGCGCTCGAGCTTCGCGCTGCGGATGCGGCCAACGTCCTCCAGGGCCATGGTGGCGGGACGAGCACCGTCCAGGAGGTCAGTGAAGACGGCGTGATCGAGATCGCGAGTCCGTCCCCCGTGGTCGAGCGGGCCGGGGAGCGCGGCCAGCGCTCTTCCGGCGCGTCAACCGAGAGCAGGCCGGCGGCGCCGGCGCGGGCCGAGCCTGCGCGCTCAGCCCAGCCGAAGCGCGGCGAAGCGCCACCGGCTGGCCGGTCGGCAGCGGCGGACACCGGTGCCGAGGCCAAGGAGGTGGCGTGGCTGTTCGATGCCGCGGCGGCGCTTGGTGTCGACGCCGAGAGCTATGAGCGCTACGCCACCAAGCGCTGGGGTCAAGGCTGGAAGAAGGCCGCCGGTGGCCGCAAGCGTGCACTGGAGGACCTCACACCCTTCCAGGACGACGGCGCCGGCTTCGTCGAGAAGGTGAAGGGCGAACTCGAGGTCTGGGCCTGAGTGCGGTCGGCGCCGCACAAGGCGGCGCCATCGCTGGACACGCCAGCGCTTGAAGCCCGGCGCCGCGGGCCGATGCTGGCGGCAGGTGCTCAGGACGCACACGCACAACCGACGGAAGGAACTCTCATGATCAAGGTGGCGCAGTTTTCGGACCTGCATTTCAGCGGGAAGAACCTCGACGAGGCGGGCCGATGCTTCGGCTTCGCGGTGGACCAGGCGATCAGGCACAGCGTTGATGCGGCCGTGATCTCGGGCGACGCGACAGACCATGCCCTCGACGTGCACAGCCCGGCGGTCGAGCGCCTCGCGCGCGAGGTCCGGCGTCTCGCCGACCACTGCCCGGTGCTGATGCTGCAGGGGACGTTCTCTCACGAGCCTCCCGGCACCCTGGCCATCTTTCCGCTGCTCGGCGGCCGGCACCCGGTGTTCGTGGCGGATCGCCTCGGCCAGGTCGCGCTGATGGAGGAGGGCCGCTGGGTGCCCTCGCAGGCCTGGCGCTTCGACGCGGTCCCCGCCGGAGCGCGGGCCATCTTCACCTGCGTCCCGACGGTCAACAAGGCGGTCGTGGCGGCCACGGTCGGCGCCACCGAGGCTGCGGAAGCGGTCGGTCAGGAACTGGCCGCGCTGCTGGCCGGGTACGGGTCGATCAACCGAGCCGCACGGGCAGCGCAGGTGCCGACGATCGGCGTAGCGCATGGCACGGTCACCGGCTGCGTGACGGAGCACGGCGTGCCGATGGCGGGCTTCGACCACGAGTTCACCACCACGAGCCTGTTCTCCGCAGGTACCCAGGCCTTCATGCTCGGGCACATCCACAAGCATCAGAGCTGGGACGACGGCGGGCGACTGATCGCCTATGCGGGCTCGATCGGCCGCTTCCACCACGGGGAGATCGATGCCAAGGGCTTTCTGCTGTGGGAGGTCGAGGCGGCGGCGGCCCGATTCCAGTTGGTCGAGACGCCAGCGCGGCGCACTCTGGACCTGGTGTTCGAGGGGGTGCCGGATGCCGAGCAGATCGCCGCGGCGGTTCGTGAAGTGAATGTGGCCGGCGCCTACGTTCGGGTGCGGTGGCAGGTGGGTGAAGAGGAACGAGGCAGCGTGGACCGTGACGCCATCAAGCGGGCCCTGGGCGACGCCGCCGACGTCCAGCTCGAAGGGCGGGTCATTCCCGTCGTGCGCAGCAGGGCGGCAGGGATCTCGCGCGCGTCGTCACTGCAGGAGAAGGTGAGGGTGTGGGCACGCGCCACCGGCAGCATGGACGGTCCGCTCATCGAGCGCCTCGAGGCCCTGGCCCACCGCGAACCCGCCCAGATCGCGAATGCGATCCTGGCCGGCGGCGAGGAAATCGGTCTGACTACCGAGCCGGCCCCCGATGATACGGCGCCGCCGTCGCCGTCCGGGGACGGGCGTGTGGCGGAAGCCCTGCGCGAAGCCGAGGCGATGGAGCTGTTCTGAAGCGGACAGGTCTTGAAGGAAGCGGCAACGGCCGGAGACTCGTTCGAAGCGGGTCGATGGGCGGCCGTGCATGGAGCAAGAAGATGGACGATCAAGTGAAGCAAGCGGACGAGGTGTCCCGCGACGGCTACCAACCGCTGTCGCTGACGCTCACTGGTTTCAAGGGGATCCGCAGCGGTCTCGGTCGGAACACGATCACGCTCGATCTCGAGGCGCTGGTCGGTGACGCGCAACTGGTGGCCATTGCGGGCAGCAACGGGCGCGGGAAGACCACGGTGATGGACAACCTGCATCCCTTATGTTGAGTTGGTTGTGTCAACCTTTTGCCGCAGAGCCCGGTGCGGTGTATGACTGCTGATGCTTCGGCAGCGGTCTCGCCTTCAGCGACGGCCAGAACCTGCAAACGACCCTCAGCAGACATCCGCGGTCGCGATCTCGCCGCCCCAAAAGCTGCCGGGCGGTCCCCGCTCCCGGGCAGCGTGAGCGGCATGGTCTTGTCGCGACGCTGGTCGCGTACTTCTTCTTGGCGTGCGAAAAGTTTCGGAGGCGGCGGAATAAACGGATGCCGCCTCCCGTCTGCTGCTGTGACAGGCGCTTCGAGCGGTCTGAAGTCGCCAGCGCTTGGCAGTCACGCCACTCCGCAAACCCCAGGAGCCACCATGTTCAAGACCCTTTCCCTCTCTGTCTCCGTCGCCGCTGCTGCGCTGACCCTCGCCGCCGGCAGCACCTTCGCCGCTCCCGCTGACGACGCCCGCACGCACTTCCAGGCCATAGCCTCCGGCGACTTGGCAGTCGTGATGCGCGGCTACGCCGACAACGCCCGCTTCGAGTGGATCGGCGGGCCGCTCGATGGCAGCTACGCAACGCCCGACGCGATCCGCGGCGTCTGGACCAAGTTCACCGGCTCGCAAGGGCCGCTGAAGCTCAGCGTCGACAAGCTCGAGGAGTCGGCCAACCCCAAGGGCGCGACCGTCTCGGCCAACGTGCAGTTCGAAGGCAAGGCACCGATCAAGGTGCGCTACGTGCTGACCTTCCGCGACGGCAAGATCGTCGCCGAGACGTGGCAGATCGATCCCAAGCTGGCCGTCGCGGCGGCTTACTGATCAGCGACCGAACAAGCGCCCAACGCCATGAACGCATCAGGTCTGCTCGCCGCCGTCGCCCTCGGCCTCGCATCGCTCGCCGCGTCGGCCGCCGACGCCCCCGCCAAGCTCGTCAACGGCGCTCTCGTCGCCGCCAACGGCATGACGCTGTACACCTTCGACAAGGACACCGCCGGCAGCGGCAAGAGCGTCTGCAACGGCGCCTGCGCGGCGCTGTGGCCACCGTTGATGGCCGCGCAGTCCGACCAGCCCGCAGGCGCCTGGGGCATCGTCACTCGCGACGACGGCGCCAAACAGTGGGCGTACAAGGGCAAGCCGCTGTACTTCTACCAGCCCGACCAGAAGGCCGGCGACCGCAGCGGTGACAACTTCAAGGACGTCTGGCACATCGTCAAGGAGTGAACCCGACGCCGAGGGCCGCGACGTGCAAGGCCACGACGACCAGTCGCTGCTGACCTGGCTGCCGCGCCTGCGCCGCTACGCGCGGGCGCTGGCCGGCAATCGCGACGACGCCGACGACTTGGTGCAGGACACGCTGGAGCGCGCCTGGGCCAAGGCCGGGCTGTGGTCCGGCGTGGCCGACATGCGCGCCTGGCTCTTCAGCATCATGCACAACCTGCACGTTGACGGCATCCGGCGCCCGAAGGTGGCCACCGTGGACCTGGACGACGACACGCCCGAGATCCCTGTCGCACCTACCCAGGGCGAACGCCTGGCCGTGCTCGACCTGCAGGCCGCGCTCGACCAGCTGCCCGTCGAGCAGAAGGAGATCATCCTGCTCGTTGCGTTGGAGGACATGGCCTATGCCGACATTGCCAAGACGCTGGGCATCCCCATCGGCACCGTGATGTCGCGCCTGTCGCGCGGGCGCGAGCGGCTGCGCGCACTGATGGAAGGCCGGGCGGATCCCGTACGGCTGAAGGTCGTGAGATGAAGGCCCGATCATGAACCCGAGTTCCCCGATCACCGAGGCCGACCTGCATGCCTGGGTCGACGGCCATCTGGCTGCCGAGCGCGCGCGCGAGGTGGAGGCGTATCTCGCGGCGCGACCTGAAGAAGCGCATCGTGTCGAGGCGTGGCGCGCGCAGAAGCAGGAGCTGCGCTCGCTGTTCGACCCGGTACAGGATGAACCGATGCCGGCCCGCCTGCTGCGCGCGGCGCGCCCGCGCACGCCGTGGTACGCGCAGCGGCTGGCCGCGGCTTTCGCGATCGCGGTCGTGAGCGGCGCACTCGGCTGGAGCCTGCGCGGCGGGTTGCAGGACGGCGCACCGCGGCTGGCCCAGCAAGCCCCGGCCACGGGCATCGTGCAGGCCTCGGCGTTCGCACAGCGCGCCGCCATCGCACATGCGGTGTACTCGCCCGACCAGCGGCGGCCGGTCGAAGTGGACGCCGCGCACGAGGACCAGCTCGTCGCCTGGCTGTCCAAGCGCATGGGCGCGCCGATGAAGCCACCGCATCTGCAGACCCTGGGCTATGCGCTGGAGGGCGGCCGCCTGCTGCCGGGCGGCAAGGGGCCGGTCGCGCAGTTCATGTACCGCGACTACGCGGGCGCCAAGCTGACGCTGTACGTGTCCAACGAGATCGGCGACCTGAACGCGCTCGGCGCGCCCAAGCCGTCGGGCACGGGCGCCAATCAGGACACCGCTTTCCGCTTCGCGCAGGAAGGTGGGGTCAACGTCTTCTACTGGGTCGACGGGACGTTCGGCTACGCGCTGTCGGCGCAGGCCGACCGTGCCGAGCTGGCCCGCGTCTCGGCCGAGGTGTACCGGCAGCTCGCTGGCCCGCTGCCAGGCAAGTGACGCAGCGCCGCGCGCCGATGGAATGAAACCCGTCCGGCGCTGCTCTTGAACTCGATTCCCTCTGCCCGCCGCGCCGCGCGTGGCATCGCTCCAACGTCGTCTCCTCAAGGACCCCCATGACCCTCGATCGCCGCGACTTCCTCCAGCACACTCTGGCCGTCGGCGCCGCCCTGGCTGCCCTGCCCGCCGCGATGGCGCAAGGCAGCGCGGCCCCCGGCGGCATCGACGCGCGTGACCGTGTCTTCATCACCAACGAGGACTCGAACACGCTGGTCGTCATCGACCCGCGCCGCAACGCGGTCGAGACGACGATCAACCTGACCAGCTTCGACGAGGACCCGCGGCCGCCGTTCCGCTACGTCACGGCCGGCGTCGCGCCGACGCACGCGGCGATGATCCACAAGCCGCTGTACCACGGCTGCATCGACGCCCACGGCGCCGTGCCGTCGCCCGACGGCACATTGCTGGCGACCAGCGGCCGCGGCTCGAGCAACATCTACCTGATCGACGCGGTCGACAAGCGCGTGATCGGCAACACGCCCAACCCCGCGGCCGGCGAGACGACGAACGCCGAGCGCTTGTCCAGCGGCATCCCGCTCGGCCGCGAGCCGCACGAGCCGACCTTCTCGCGCAACGGCAAGGAGCTGTGGGTCACGCTGCGCGGAGAGGACCGCATCGCGATCCTCGACGTCGACAGGGCGCTGCGCTACCTGCGCGGCGCCGAGCTGTCGCCGGTGCGGCAGTTCCTGCCCACGCTCAACGGCCCGGCGCAGGTCTGGTTCAATCGCGAGGGCACGCTGGCCTTCGTCGCCAGCCAGAAGGTCGCGCGCGTCGACGTGTTCCGCGTCAACGCCGGCGCGGACGGCCACTCGCGGCCCGAGCGGCTGACGACGCTGGACATCTCGGCGCAGGACAAGCCCGGCTTCACGCCCTTCATGAAGACCACCGCCGACGGCGACGAGGTCTGGTTCTCGCACAAGCTGGCCGACGCCGTGTCGTGCCGCTCGACGCGCGGCGGCTTCGAGCTGCTCGACAGCGTCGCGCTCGGCACCGGTGCGCGGCCCAACCACGTCGAGTTCGTCTCCAACGCACGCGGCAGCGTGGTCTATGCGAGCCTGGCGCGCGTCGACGACGGTGGCCCGGGCGGCGTGGCGTCGAGCCCGATCGCGGTCATCGACCGCAGCGCCGCACGCGGCCAGCGGCGCGTGGTGGGCAGCTTCTACAGTCATGGCCGCGAGGCGCACGGGCTGTGGACCAACCCCGAGAACACGCTGCTGTACGTCGCGCACGAGCAGGACGAACTGCCCGGCACGCCGAACGCCGGCCAGACCGTGTGCAGCGCCTTCGACGTGAGCGACCCGCTGCGCCCGGGCTTCATCGCGCAGATCCCGCTCGGCAGCCTGAACCTGCCCTCGGGCGCGCTGCGCAACAAGAAGAGCATCAACCTCGTCTACGTGCGGCCGGGGACGAAGGGGCAGACGGCATGACCGGCGCGTCTCGACGCGCGGCGCTCGCGGCCGCCGCGGCGGCGACGCTTGCGCCTTTCGCCCATGCTGCCGGCGATGTGTCTCACCACGACCATGGCGCGCTGCCCGTGGGCGGCGAAACATCGGCCTTCGAGCGCGAGATGGACGCCAGCATGGCCGCAATGATGCAGGCCATGCACGCCCCGGGCTACAGCGGCGACGCCGACGCCGATTTCCTGGCGATGATGGTGCCGCATCACCAGGGCGCGATCGACATGGCGCGGTTGGTGCTGCAGCACGGGCGCGACCCGGTGACGCGGCAGCTGGCCGAGGAGATCATCGCCGGGCAGGCGGTGGAGATCGAAGGCATGACGCGGCGACTCGCCATGCTGCGGCAAGGTCGCTCGGCCCGCGGCGATGCGGAGTTCCCCGCGCTCGGCGGAACCCGCGGGCCGTGAGCGCGCATCGACCCGGGTAAACACTGAGCAGGTCGTGCTGTGGCGCAGGGAATGACACACGGTCCTGCACGCTCTCGAACACATCATGTTCTCGTCGGCCGAGTCCCGCTACAACTCTTGGGTGCGCGAGCACTACCGCTTCCTGCTGCGCAGCGCGTGGGCGTTGACCGGTTCGCGGGTGGTGGCCGAGGACGTGGTGCAGGACTGCTTTGCCGCAGCCTGGCGCCACCGCGAGCAACTGAAGCAGGCCGATTCGGCGCGCGCGTGGTTGTTCCAGATCATGCGGCGCAATGCGTTTCGGCACCTGGCGCAGGGGCCGGTGTCGCTGGACGACGAGGAGCTACCAGAGCAGGCCGCGCCCGACGCCGCGCTCGACGACAAGCTCGACGTGGTCAAGGCGCTGACGCGCATCGCGCCGATCCACCGCGAGGTGCTGGTGCTGTACTACTTCGACGACATGCCCACGGCGCAGATGGCCGAGGCATTGGAGGTCGCGCCGGGCACGGTGCTGTCGCGACTGGCCCGGGCGCGCGACGCGTTGAAGGCCGCGATGACGGCACCCCGAGGGCGGCAGCAAAGCAGCCAGCCGGGCGCGGCTGTCACGCCTCTGCGGAGGGTTTGACATGCATCGCGACAGTTCTTGCAACCCACCCATGCCCGAGGACAGCGCGTTCGACCTGCGCGCCCGTGCCGAGCTGGCGCTGGCCTTCGAGCCCGGCGAGCCGCCGGTGCGCCTGCTGCGCCGGCCGACGCCGTGGTTCGCGCGACGCGGCGTGCAGAAGGCCATCGCCGGGCTGCTGCTGGCCACCACCGGTGCCGGCACGGTGCTGGCGATGCGCCCGCCCGAACTCGTGCGCGGCGCCATCGAGCACGAGTACTACGAGCGTACGCTGCGCGGCAACTTCATGGACCCGCAGCAGCTGCTCGCACGCATCGGCCTGGGCGGCGCGAAGATGCTGCCGGGCTTTCCGCAGCTCATGCGGCCCTGCGACATCGAGGGCCAACTCGTCTACCACCTGACCACCTTCTTCGAGAAAGGCGGCATGGTCACGGTGTTCGCCTTCGATCAGCCGGTGGACCTGGAGGACGGCAGCGGGTGGTGGAACAACGTGTACTGGCAGGTGCTGCGTTCGCGTGACGGCAAGCCGCTCGTGCTGGTGTCGCAGAGGCAGAAGGCGCTGAACGTGGCGAAGGCCCAGCTGCAGTCGCTTCCCACGGCGTCACCCGCAACCTCGCCTTCGGTCCCTTGATCGCCCACTGATCCGCCTCCGATCCCCGCTCACCCCCCAAAGCGCCTGGCGCACACCCCTGGAGACACCCCGATGAACAAGAGTCCTGCTTCCCTACCCCGCCGCCACCTGCTGGCCGGCAGCGGCGCCGCACTGGCCGCTGCCGGACTCGCGGGCTTCAGCCGTGGCGCGGTGGCAGCCGGCGAGACGCCCGCGGCCGCGTCGCCAGCCGCTGCCGGCGCAGCGCCGAAGCCACTGCCCGCGTACGTCAGCTGGAAAGACCCGCGCAGCCTCATCGTGCACAGCAGCACCACCATCGAGACCCAGCGCAGCGCCTTCGGCACCAGTGTCATCACCCCGGCCGAGCAGCTCTACATCCGCAACAACCTGCCGGCGCCTGACGCTTCGATCCTGGCCGACAGAGACGCGTGGCAGGTCGCTGTCGAAGGCGTGAAAAACCCACGCAGCTTCACGCTCGGCGAGTTGAAGTCGCTCGGCGTGGAGACCTTGGCGATGGTGCTGCAGTGTTCCGGCAATGGACGCGGCTACTTCCCCAACAAGCCCAGCGGCACGCCATGGCAGGTCGGCGCGGCGGGCTGCGTGGTGTGGAGCGGCGTGCCGGTGCGGGTGGTGGCCGAAGCGCTCGGCGGCGTCAACGCCGGCATGGCGTTCATGACCGGGACCGGTGGCGAGAAGCTGCCCGAAGGGCTCGACCCCAAGAGCATCATCGTCGAACGCTCGGTGCCCGCATCCGCGATGGCAGACGCGCTGCTGGCCTGGGAGATGAACGGCGTGCCGATCTCGCTGGCGCATGGCGGGCCGCTGCGCCTGATCGTGCCGGGATATACCGGCGTGAACAACATCAAGTACATCAAGCGGCTGGCCTTTACCGCGCAGGAGACCGACGCCAGGATCATGTCGCACGGCTACCGGCTGTCGCCGCCCGGCGGCAAGGGCGAGCCGACGCAGCCGTCGGTGCTGGAGATGGGCGTCAAATCGTGGATCAACGGCCCGGGCACCGACGGCACGCCGCTCAAGGCCGGCAACGTGCAGATCCATGGCGTGGCATTCGGCGGTCTCAATGCGGTGGCCAAGGTGGAGGTGTCGGTGGACGGCGGCAGGACCTGGGCGCCGGCGCGCTTCATCGGGCCCGATCTCGGGCGATATGCGTGGCGACAGTTCGTCTTCGCGGCGCGTCTGCCCGCCGGAAACTACACGCTGGCCAGCCGCGCGACCGATGCGGCCGGCAACGTGCAGCCCGAGCAGCGCTTCGAGAACGCCGGCGGCTACAACAACGCCAGCTGGGCCGACCATGCCGTGAAGGTGGTGGTGGCATGAAGGCGACGAGCACTCCGGCGCGCGTGGCACGCTGTGCGTTGATCCCCTTGCTGGCGGTCTGCGCCGCGGCCACGGCCATGGCGCAGGACGACCCGAAGCTCAAGCTCGGAAAGGAACTGTTCACCAAGGGCGCGGTGCCCGCTTGCGCGGTTTGCCACACGCTGAAGGACGCCGGCGCCGAGGGGGCGGTGGGCCCGGTGCTCGACGAACTGAAGCCGGATGCGGCGCGGGTGGCGAAGTCCTTGCGCGACGGCCTCGGGCAGATGCCCTCGTACCGGGGTAAGCTGAGCGATGAGCAGATCGCGGCCCTGGCCGCTTACGTCTCGAAGGCCAGTGGTGGTGCCCGATAGCCGAGTTCGGAACGGGGCAAAGTCGCGACCCTCGCACCGATGTAAGTGCGATCGTCTCGCAACCGGCCGGTTGCCGGCGACCGCTCCTGGCCGGCTGCGAAAGTTCGGCTGGACATTGCAGGCGGCGGCGATGCGGCCCAAAGCGGCCGGCGGACTTCGAGAGTCGCCTGTCCATCGCATCGCCGCCCTTCGGGCCGGGCGGCCAGTCGGCGGCCCACGACCCCAAGCGGCCAGTCGTTCCGGTCGGCAGCAGACCTTCGTGCCAGCTAGGACGGCGTCGGTATCAGCATCTGGAAGGGCTTTGACGTCTCTGCCTTCGCCCAAAGCTGCGGTCCATCTAGGCGGGATCGAGACTGCCAACCAGCAGCGATGCCAAATCTTCAGGTGCACGGCCAGCGGTCGGCTGCACGTCCAACTTGATGCCGTGCAGTTGGTCGACGAGATTGAACCCGGAGACCCACACCGACCCTTCTGGAAGAAAGCCCTCGCGTTCGGCAATCGTCAACGCAGGCTCGACCATCTCTGCGTCGAAGAACGGCAGCATGGCGACGACCAGTTTGATCTGACCGTCCCATTGCCTGCACAAGGCACCGAGGAGGTCCATTCTCGTGCCGAAGACAAGGCACCGCGTAGGCACGCACCCACGGTCGAGAAGACGGTCGAGTACCTCGTCCACTTCCGACTCGGGCACACCATAGAAGACCGGGAGGCGCTGCATGAGGACGGCAGGTGACGGCTCAACGGTCAGCGCACGACCTGCCGCTGCTCCCCGAGCTGCGGGCTGCTCAATGCCATGATGTCCCCGCGAGCCAGGTAGCGAGGCGGACTCATGCCCATGCCGACGCCATGCGGGGTGCCGGTGATGATGACATCACCCGGCTGAAGCGTCATGAAGTGGCTCAGGTAGGACACGATGTGTGCCACGGGGAAGATCATGTCGCTGGTCTCTCCGTGCTGCAGGCGCTCGCCGTTCACGCGCAGTTCCAATTCCACGCGCTGCGGATCGCTCAGCTCGTCGGTCGTCACGAGCCACGGACCCAACGGACCAAAGCCGTCATGGCTCTTGCCCTTGATCCACTGACCGTTTCGCCGAAGTTGCCAGTCGCGTTCGGAGACGTCGTTGGCGAGGCAGTATCCCGCCACATGGTCCAGCGCCCGGGCGGGATCGACCTTGCGCGCCGTCGTGCCGATGACAACACCGAGTTCGACCTCCCAGTCCATCGCTACCGAGCCCTCGGGCATCGGAACATCGTCGTTCGGACCGGCGATGGCCGTGACGGCCTTCGAGAACACCACGGGCTCGCTCGGGATGTCGAGCTTCGACTCGATCGCGTGAAGCCGGTAGTTCAGCCCGATGGCGATGAACTGTCCTGTTCCCGACACCGGGGGACCGAGGCGGGTGCCCGCGGTAACGAGGGGCATGCGGTGCAGGTCGATGGCGGCGATCGCCGCCAGCCGTTCGCGGGACAGCCACTCCGGCGTCACGTCCGGCACCAGAAGCGACAGGTCGCGGACCGCGCCCTGATCGTCGATCGCCCCGGCTCTCTCGGCGCCCGCTGGGCCGTGCCGAAGGAGCTTCATCGGCCAAGGTCCTTCGCGCTGACGCCGGCGATGCCCCAGTTCTCCTTGGGCATCTCGTGGATCCAGACGCGCACCGCCTCCTTCGGGGCGCCGACGGCCTCGATGAGCGCCTGCGTGACCTTCTCGATCACGGCTTTCTTCTGCTCCGGCGTGCGGCCTTCGAGCATGTAGATCTGTGCGAATGGCATGGCCTCACTCCCATTCACGCTGCCAGCGGCTGGGCGGCGGCACGCTGGCGAGCCATCGTCAGCGCCGTGTCCTCGATCATGTCTTCCTGCCCGCCGACCATGCCGCGGCGGCCCAGCTCGACCAGCAGGTCGCGCGCGGGCACGCCGTACTTTTTTTCGGCGCGCTTGGCGAACAGCAGGAAGCTGCCATACACGCCGGCGTAGCCCAGCGTCAGCGCGTCGCGGTCGATGCGGATCGGGAAGTCCATCAGCGGCACGACGAGGTCTTCCGCGACGTCCTGGATCTTCCAGACGTCCACGCCAGTCTCGATACCCATGCGGTCGCACACCGCCACCAGAACCTCCATCGGCGTGTTGCCGGCACCGGCGCCCAGGCCGGCCGAGGCGGCGTCGATGCGGTTCGCGCCGGCCTCGATGGCGGCGATCGAATTCGCCACGCCCATCGCCAGGTTGTGGTGGCCGTGGAAGCCCAGTTCGGTCTCGGGCTTCAGCGCCGCGCGCACCGCGGCAAGGCGCTCCTTCACGCCGTCGGGCAGCAGGTAGCCTGCCGAGTCGGTCACGTAGATGCAGTTCGCGCCGTAGCTTTCCATCAGCAGGGCCTGCTTAACCAGGCCTTCGGCGCTGTTCATGTGGGCCATCATCAGGAAGCCGACCGTGTCCATGCCCAGCTTGCGCGCGTAGGTGATGTGCTGCTCGGAGACATCGGCCTCGGTGCAGTGGGTCGCCACGCGGATGGTGTTGACGCCCAGGTCGTGGGCCATCTTCAGGTGGTCGACCGTGCCGATGCCCGGCAGCAGCAGCGCCGAGACCTTGGCCCGCTTCATCAGCGGAACGACGGTGGACAGGTATTCCTCGTCCGTGTGCGCCGGGAAGCCGTAGTTCACCGAGCTGCCGCCCAGCCCGTCGCCGTGGGTGACCTCGATCAGCGGCACGCCGGCCGCATCGAGGCCGGTGGCCACCGCGCGCATCTGGTTCAGCGTCATCTGGTGGCGCTTGGGGTGCATGCCGTCGCGCAGCGTCATGTCGTGCAGCGTGACGCGGCGGCCCTCGAGATTGCTCTTCATCGTGTGCTCCTTGAATGGCTTCAGGCGGGAACGGCGGCGGGTTCGAGCGTCAGGCGCCCGGCCAGCATCTCTTCCGCGAACATTTCGGCGGTGCGCGCGGCGGCGGCGGTCATGATGTCCAGGTTGCCGGCGTACTTGGGCAGGTAGTCGCCCAGGCCCTCGACCTCCATGAAGATCGAGACGCGGTTACCGTCGATCACCGGGCCGTTGACCAGCTTGTAGCCCGGCACGTACTTCTGAACCTCGCGGATCATCGCGTGCACCGATTCCTCGATCTGCGCCGCGCGCGGCTTCTCGGCCGTCAGGCAGTGGATCGTGTCGCGCATGATCAGCGGCGGGTCGGCCGGGTTGATCACGATGATGGCCTTGCCTTTCTTCGCGCCGCCGACTTTCTCGACCGCGCCGGCGGTGGTGCGGGTGAACTCGTCGATGTTCTTGCGCGTGCCCGGGCCGACCGAGCGGCTGGACACGGTGGCCACGATCTCCGCGTAGTTCACCGCCTGCACGCGGCTCACGGCGGCCACCATCGGAATCGTCGCCTGCCCGCCACAGGTCACCATGTTGACGTTCATCTCGCGGCGACCGACGTGCTCGCGCAGGTTCACCGGCGGCACGCAGAACGGGCCGATGGCCGCCGGCGTCAGGTCGATCATCAGCACCCCGAGTTCATTCAGCTTGCGCGAGTTCTCGGCATGCACGTAGGCGCTGGTGGCGTCGAAGGCGATCTGCACGCCGTCGGCCTCGACGTGCGGCAGCAGGCCGTCCACGCCTTCGGCCGTGGTCTTGATGCCCATCTCGCGGGCACGCTTCAGGCCGTCGGAGTTGGGGTCGATGCCGACCATCCACACCGGCTCCAGCACCGGGCTGCGCTGCAGCTTGGCGAGCAGGTCGGTGCCGATGTTGCCGGGCCCGATGAGGGCGCACTTGATCTTCTTCATGCTTGAAGTTCCAGTCGTTGAAGGTGGGGTCAGGCGATGCTGCGCACCACGCCACCGTCCACGCGCACGGCGGCGCCGGTGGTAGCCGCGGCCAGCGGGCTGCACAGGTAGGCGGTGGTGGCCGCCACCTCGTCGGGGGTGATGAATCGCCGCAGCAGCGAAGTCGGCCGCGCCTGCGTGAAGAAGGCACGCGCGGTCTCGTCGAAGCTGCGGCCGCCGTCGCGCGCCAGCTTGTCGAAGAAGGCCTGCGCGCCTTCCGTGAGCGTGGGTCCGGGCAGCACGCTGTTGACGGTGATGCGCGTGCCGGCGCAGGTCTCGGCCAGCCCGCGCGCCACCGACAGCTGGGCCGACTTGGTCATGCCGTAGTGCACCATCTCGGCCGGCGGGCACAGGCCCGACTCGCTGGAGACGAAGACGATGCGGCCCCAGTCGCGCGCCTTCATCGCCGGCAGCAGCGCCCGCGCCAGGCGCACGCCACTCATCACGTTGACATCGAAGAAGCGCTGCCAGTCCTCGTCGCCAATGGCGTCGAACGGCTTCGGATCGAAGATGCCGAGGTTGTTCACGAGGATGTCGACGCCCGGGTCGCCCAGTGCGGCGGCCAGTGCTCGACAACCTTCGGCGGTGCCCAGGTCGGCGGCGATGCCGTGCAGTTCGGCCCGGGGCAGATCACCGCGCAGGCGCGCCAGCGCCGCATCTACCGACGCGGCGCTGCGCCCGTTGACGAACACCACCGCGCCCTCTTCGGCCAGCCGGCGCGCGATGGCGAAGCCGATGCCGGCCGTCGAGCCGGTGACCAGCGCGCGCCTGCCATGCAACTGCAGATCCATCGCCGGTCCTTCAGGCCATGAAACGCATCGAGACGCTGCCCAGGTCCTGGAAGCGCACGTTGACGTGGTCGCCGGCCTGCACCGCGATGGCCTCGGTCACGCCGCCGGTCATCACGAAGGTGCCGGCGGGCAGTTCCTGGCCGCGGGCGCCCAGGTGGTTGGCCAGCATCGCCACCGCGGTGAGCGGGTGGCCCAGCACCGCGGCACCGGCGGCCATCGCGACGATTTGGCCGTTCTTCTCCAGCACCACGCCCAGCGTGCGCAGGTCCAGCCCGTCGACCGCGCGCATGCGCGCGCCGACGACGAAGCGCGACGCCGAGGTGTTGTCGGCCACCACGCTCTTCAGGTCGAACTTGAAGTCGCGGTAGCGGCTGTCAATGATCTCGACCGCCGGCACCACGAAGTCGATGGCCGCCAGCACTTGGCCGACGTGGCAGCCCGGCCCCTTCAGTGGCGCCTTGGTGACGACGCAGATCTCGGCCTCGACCTTCGGGTGGATCAGTTCCGAGCACTTGATCTCGCCGCCGTCGGGGCGGGCCATGTAGTCGCTGACGAAGCCGAACACCGGCACGTCCACGCCCATCTGCTTCATCTTCGCGAACGAGGTGAGGCCGGCCTTCAGGCCCGCCGTTCGCTGCCCCCGCGCTTCCTTGCGGCGGCGGATCTCGTCCTGGATCGCGTAGGCGTCCTCCCAGTCCATGTCCGGGTGTTCGTCGGTGATCTTGGTGACGTCGCGCGCCTGCAGTTCGGCGCTCTCCAGGTGCTCGGCCAGGCCGGCAATCGTCTGGGCATTCAGTTTCATGGTTCGTCCTCGCCGGGGTCAGATGAAGCGCACGCGGGCATCGCCGAGGCCGCCAACGCTGCAGTGCAGGCTGTCGCCGGACTTAACCGGTACCAGCGGCGACTGCGAGCCGGACAGGATCACCTCGCCCGCCTTCAGCGGAATGCCGAGGCGGCCGAGCGTGTTGGCCAGCCAGGCCACGGCGTTCACCGGGGAGCCCTGCACCGCGGCGCCGGTGGAGGTGCTGATGACCTCGCCGTTCTTCTCCAGCACCATGCCGGCCAGCGCGAGGTCGAGCTCGCGCGGGTCACGGCGCGTGCCGCCGAGCACGAGCACGCCGCAGGAGGCGTTGTCGGCGACGGTGTCCTGGATCCTGATCTTCCAGTCGCGGATGCGCGAGTCGACGATCTCGAAGCACGGCATCACGAAGGCGGTGGCGCGCAGCACGTCGGCCGCGGTCACGCCGGGGCCCTGCAGGTCGCTCTTCAGGACGAAGGCGACCTCGGCCTCGGCCTTGGGCGCGATCATCGAATCGACGCGGATCGGCTCGCCGTCCTGCACCACCATGCCCGACAGCAGCTGGCCGAAGTCGGGCTGGTCCACGCCCAGCATGTCCATCACGACCTTGCTGGTGACGCCGATCTTCTTGCCGACCACCGTCTCGCCGGCATCGAGGCGGCGCTGGATCATGCGCAACTGGATGCGGTAGGCGTCGTCGATGGTGATGCCGGGCTCGCGCTCGGTGAGCGGCGCCACCGGCGTGCGCGTCAGCAGCGCCTGGTACAGCTCGTCGCCGTAGTGCTGGATCTTGTCGGGGCTCATCGTCTCGTCCTCGTTCAAAGCTTGACCATCACGTTGCGGAGCTCGGTGTAGAACTCCAGCGAATGCACGCCACCCTCGCGGCCGATGCCGGAGGCCTTGCTGCCGCCGAAGGCGGTGCGCAGGTCGCGCAGGAACCAGCTGTTGATCCAGCACAGCCCCACCTCCACCTCGCGCGCCATGCGGTGCGCGGTGGCGAGGTTCTGCGTCCAGACCGTGGTGGCCAGGCCGTAGTCGGTGTCGTTGGCCAACGCGATCGCCTCGTCGACGGTGTCGAACGGCGCGACATGGCAGCACGGGCCGAAGATCTCCTCGCGGATGACGCTGGCGGTCTCGGGCAGGCCGGTCCAGATCGTCGGCTGCACCCAATGGCCTTCGGCCAGTTCGCGCGGCATCGTCGGCACGCCGCCACCGGTGACGACGGTCGCGCCCTCGGCCTTGGCCTTGGCGAAGTAGCCCAGCACCTTCTGCTGGTGCTCGCGCGATATCAGCGGGCCGAGGCCGACGCCCGGCTCCTCCGACGGTCCGATCTTCAGCGCCTCGGCCTTCGCCTTCAGCGCCTCCACGAACTTCTCGAAGATCGGCCGCTGCACGTAGACGCGCTCGGTGCCGAGGCAGACCTGGCCGCAGTTCTCGAACGCACTGCGCGTGATGCCGGCCACGGCCTTGTCGAAGTCCGCATCGGCGAACACGATGCCGGCGTTCTTGCCGCCGAGCTCGAAGCTCACCGGGCGCACGCCCTTCGCGGCCGCGGCCATGATGGCCTCGCCGGTGCGCGTCTCGCCGGTGAAGGTGATCGCGTCGACGTCGGGGTGCTGCGTCAGGAAGGCGCCGGCCGAATCGGGCCCGAAGCCGTGCACGACGTTGTAGACGCCGTCGGGGATGCCCACCGTCTTCATGACCTCGCCGAGCAGCGTGGCGGTGGCGGGCGTCTCTTCCGAGGGCTTCACCACCACCGTGTTGCCGCAGGCCAGCGCCGGGCCCACCTTCCAGGTCATCAGCAGCAGCGGCAGGTTCCACGGGCACACCACGCCGACCACGCCGACCGGCGAGCGCAGCGCGTAGCTGAGCGCGGTGCCGCCGTCGGCCGTCGTCATCTCGAAGCTCTCGGTCGGCACGTTCTTCACGATGTCGGCGAAGACCTTGAAGTTCGCCGCGCCGCGTGGGATGTCGATGTGCGAGGCCAGCGACTTCGGCTTGCCGGTGTCGGCCATCTCGGCGGCGAGGAAGTCGTCGAAGCGGCGGTTGATCTCGTCGGCCACGGCGTAGAGCAGCTCGACGCGGCGGGCCACGCTCATGCGGCCCCACTCGCCCTTCAGCGCGCGGCGCGCGGCGCGCACGGCGGCGTCCACCTGCTCGCGGCCGGCTTCGTGCACGAGGCCGATCACGCGGTTGTCGACCGGCGCGCGGTTCTGGAAGGTCTTGCCGGTGGCGACGAATGCGCCATCGATGAAGTTGAGGAACTGTTTCATGGCTGGTAGGGAAGCGTTGGGGAACGATAGAAGTCACGACCCCATACCGTCCAATACCGAATAATTCCGGCCTGATACCTTGCCGGTATCGACGCCCGAGGAGGGGCCGCCCGATGGACCTGCGACAGATGCGCTACTTCCTTGCCGTGGCCGAAGAGCGCAATTTCGGTCGCGCGGCCGAGCGGCTGCACATGGCGCAGCCGCCGTTGACGCGGCAGATCCGTGCGCTGGAGGAAGAACTCGACACCGTTTTGTTCGTGCGCACGCCGCGCGGCGTAGACCTCACCGATGCGGGCCTCGCGCTGCTGGAAGAGGTGCCCAACCTGCTGTCGCTGGCGCAGCGCGCGCGTGAGCGCACCGTGCGGGCCGGCCAGGGCCTGAGTGGCCGGCTCGACGTGGGCACCTTTGGCTCGGGCATCCTCGACGTGATCCCGCGCATGCTGGCGCGCTTCCATGCCGAACGGCCCGACGTGCAGATCGTGCTGCACAACCAGACCAAAGCCGAGCAGATCGACGCGCTGCGCGAGCGGCGCATCGCGATCGGCTTCAACCGGCTGGTGCCGCCGGAAAGCGACCTCGTCGTGGAGACCGTGCTGCGCGAGCGCCTGGTGGTGGCGCTGCACGAGCGCCACTCGCTGACCGCGCGCTCGCGCCTGTCGCTGGCCGACCTGGGCGACCAGCCGATGATCCTGTACCCCCAGCAGGCGCTGCCGGGCCTGGCACAGCGCGTCGCTGGTGCGTTTCAACGCGACGGGCTGCACCTGCGGCTGGCGCAGGAGGTGGAAGACGTGCTCACCGCGGTGGCGCTGGTCTCCAGCGGATTCGGGCTGTGCATCACCACCGAGTCGAGCATGAGCCTGCGCTTGCCCGGCGTCGCCTTCCGCCCGCTGGACTGCGAAGCCCTGCGCGACATCGAGCTGGCCTGCCTGTACCGGCGCGAGCCGGCCTCGCCGGTGCTCGCGGCGTTCCTGGAGGTGGTTCACGACTTCGCCCGGCAGCGGCCGACGCACCAGCCTCAGTGACCCGCCGCGGCGGCCCGAGCGTCGGCTTCCGCGAGGAAGTCGGCCACCAGGCGGTTGAAGCGCGCCCCGTGTTCGATCTGCGTCCAGTGGCCGCAGTGGCCGAAGACGTGCAGCTGGCTCTTCGGAATCCAGCTCGCCAACGTCAGCGAGTTCGCCAGCGGAATCACCTGGTCTTCGCGGCCATGCAGCACCAGCGTCTCGTGCGGCAGCGCGCGGATGTCGGCCTCGGGGCTGCACATCGCGTCCACCCAGCGCTGGCGCGGTGCGGGGAACATCGCCGAGAACGATTCTTGGAAGCCGGGGCGGATGCTGGCCTCGTAGCGCAGCTTCGCCAGCTCGTCGGTGGCCAGGGTGCGATCCCACGCGAAGATGTCCATCAAGCGGCGCATCGTCTCGAACGACGGTTCGTAGCCCCACACCGCGTCCAGCCCCGGCGTGATCCTGAAGGGCACGCCCACGGCGCCCATCAGCACCAGCCGACGCACCCGCTTCGGGTGGCGGATCGCCAACGCGAGCGCCAACGCACCGCCGAACGAATTGCCGACCACGTCGGCCCGCTCGATGTCGAGCGCGTCCAGCACGCCGACGGCCTGCTCGACCCAGGTGTCCATGCCGTAGCGATGGCCCGCCGGGCGGTCACTGAAGCCGAAGCCGACCATGTCGGGCGCGATCACGCGCCTGGACTTCGCCAGTTCCGGAATCGACAGCCGCCAGTTCGCCCAGGCCGAAACGCCCGGGCCCGAGCCGTGGATCATCAGCAGGGGCGAGCCCTGTCCCTGGTCGTGGTAGTTCGTGCGGATGCCGGCGGCGACGATGCTGCGGCCGATCTCGGGATTGCTGCTCATGGGGGGTCCTCGTGGCCTGGTAAGGCCCGTCCGATCGCGCGGGCGCCGGCGCGCGCGATGCTCTCGTCTTCGTCTTCGCTCGCGCCGGAGACACCGATTGCGCCGATCGGCTGCCCGTGCTCCATCAGCGGCAGCCCGCCGCCGAAGGCGACGAAGCGCGGCCGCCGCGCCAGGCCGTCGCGCACCGCCGGCGAGTGGCCCGCGAGCACCTCGGTCCAGCGCGAGGTGGGCAGGCCGAAGCTGACCGCGGTGTAGGCCTTGTCGATGGCGATCTCCACCGAATGCAGCGGCGCCCCCGGCATGCGCAGGAAGGCGGCCAGCGTGCCGGACGGGTCGACCACCGCCACGTTGACGCGCCGGTCCATCGCTTCGGCCGCCAACACCGCGGCCTGCGCCGCGGTGAGCGCGGCCGGCCAGTCGATGCAGCGCGTGGCGACGCTTCGGGTGTCGTCGTGTGCCATCGCGCCAGGGCTCAGGTGTACACCTCGGTGAACGAAGGCACCGCTTCACCGGTGTGATAGAAGATGCCGGTCCAGAGCTTGTCCTCTGTCCAGGTCGTCACGGGCCGGTCGCGCTGGGCCAGGTAGCCCAGGCCGGCGAAGGTCTCGTTGCGGTTGCCGCTCGGGTCGAAGAAATAGATCGTCTCGCCGCGCGTGATGCCGTGGCGCGTGGGCGCGACATCGATCTTGGTCTTCGTCTTGGCCATCACGTCGGCGGCCTTCAGCACGTCGTGCCAGCTGTCGAGGAAGAAGCTGATGTGGTGCAGGCCGGCCTTCGGGCCGCCGACGAAGGCGATGTCGTGCGGCGTGGTCGTGCGCGCCAGCCACGCGGCGGCCTGGATCGCGCCGCCCGGGCCGACGACGACCTGCTCGGTGAGGAAGAAGTCCAGGCACTCGGTCATGAAGCGGGTGTTGTCCGCCACGTGGTTCACGCCGGTCTCGGGGTTCAGCTCGCACATCAGCAGCGCGTGGTCCAGCCAGTGCGCGCCGGCGCCGGTGATGTTGTCCGGCCAGGGGTCGGGGTTGGTCGAGCCTACCTCGGTGCCGACGACCTCCTTCATCGCGTACAGCCGCATCTCGTGGCCGCTGGGCAGCTTGAACTGCAGCATGCGGCCGGTGGACGGCAGCGTGCCTTCGGGCAGCACCGTCGTCTTCACGCCGAAGGTCTCGATCTTGTCCTGCAGCGCGTCGAGGTCGCTGTCCTTCTCGACCTTGAACGCGATGTGGTTCATGCCGGCCTGGTCCGACGGCGCGAGCACCAGCGAGTACTTGTCCCACTCGTCCCAGCACTTGAGGTAGACGTTGCCCGCCTTGTCCTCCATCGTGATCTTCATGCCGAGCACCTTGGTGTAGTGGCGCTTGGCGGCTTCGATGTCCATGACTTTCAGGCTGGCATGCCCGATGCGCAGAACGCCCATTGCGTGTCTCCTTTGGATCCGGTTCAGGGGTGGGTGGAAGAGGTGGCTGTCTGCGCGGCGGCAGCTTGGGCCTTGGTGAACGCCTTGGTGAACGGTTTCTCGAACTTGCCCGTCACGTCGACGACGAGCGGGCAGGCCGGCGAGACGCGGCAGGCCAGCGTGTAGCCCTGCGCTTCCTCGTCGGCGGTGACGTGCGCGCGGCTGATGGGCCCCAGCGAGGTGACCTCGCCGGTGGTCACGCGGATCTTGCAGACGCCGCAGCCGCCATTGACGCAGCCCACCGGGATGCCCTTGCGGCCCAGCCGCAGCATCCCCTGCAGCACGCTGTCGCCGACGGGGCAGGCAAAGGTCTCGCCGGTCTGCGTGACGGTGACCTGGACCTTGGGGCGGAAGTCGAACATGGTGGGTGCCCCGCCTTCAGACGCGCTTGAACAGCGCGCTGCGCGGCTGCGATGCATCGGCCGCGGTGATGAACTTCTCGGTGTGGATGTCGCGCTCGTACAGGCGACCCTGCATCAGCGTCGCGAGGCAGGCCTCGATCATGGGTGGCGGGCCGCAAAGATAGGCCTTGTGGCCGGCAAACTGGCCGTCGAACACGGCCTTGGCTGCGTCATGCACGAAGCCGTGGAAGCCGCCGAAGTCGGTCGGGTCGTCAGACAGCGCCGGCACGTAGCGGAAGTTCGGGTGCTTCGCTGCCAGCGCGCGGAACTCGTCGTCGTGGTACAGCTCGGCCAGGTTGCGCTGGCCGTAGACCAGCGTGATGGGCAGCGAGCAGCCGCGCTCGAGCAGGTCGAGGATCATCGAGCGCGGGCTCGACAGGCCCGAGCCGCCGGCCATGAAGAGCAGCGGCGCTTCGGCCGACTCGCGCACGAAGAAGCGACCGTAGGGCCCCGCGATGGTCAGCCTGTCGCCCACCTTCAGCAGCTGGTGCAGGTAGGTGGTTCCGACGCCGCCCTTGACGATGCGGACGTGCAGCTCGATCACGCCGCGGCGCGCCACGTCGCCGGGGCTGTTCGCGATCGAGAACGGCCGGTCCCCATCGACCCCGGGCAGGCGCAGCTGCACGTACTGGCCGGCCTGGAAGTCCAGGGCCTGCGGCAGCGCCAGCGTGATGCCCTTGATCGTCGGTGTCAGATCGACGATGGACTGTACGGTGGCTTCAAAGTCGCGCACCGGGATCACGCGCGCGTCCGGGTCCTCGTCGATGTCGGCCTCGATCGTGGCGTCGTCCAGCAGCGTGGCGCAGCAGGCCAGCGCCTTGCCGGCGTCGCGCTCGAAGTCCATCAGCGCGAACGGGTTGGCCGCGCCGTGGTCCACCGCGCCGCCGCACACCTCCACCTTGCAGGTGCCGCACAGGCCGTGGCCGCAGGCGTGCGGGATGTAGATGCCCTGGCGCAGCGCCGCGTCGAGCAGCGTCTGGCCTTGGGCGACGTCAATGGTCGCGCCCAGCGGCTCGATCGTCAGTTGGTAGCTCACCGGTGCACTCCGAACGCTGCAGTCAGCTGTGCGAGCCCTTGATGCCATTCAGGCCGGGCGTGCGGAAGCGGATGACGTCCTTGTGGACGAGGCCGTTCCCGGCCAGCGACTTGGCGGGGTCGGGCTGCCAGGGCTTGCCCGACCTGAACCACTGCGCCGTGCTCCAGTCGATCTGCGCGAAGTCGGGGTGGTAGCCGTAGACGCCCGGCAGCACCTGGGTGAGCAGCGCACCGAAGGGCAAGTCGGGCGGCAGCGGCAGGCAGTAGGGCGACGCGAACATCAGGTGGCTGTCCCAGCCGATGTACAGCAGCGGCGCCGGGAACTGCTCGGGCAGGTCGCGCGGCGGCGGGTCGTAGGGCTTCAGAGCGACGACGCTCATTTCGCTTCTCCTTGGGCTTCCTGTTGCGCGGTGGAGGAGGTGACCTCGCCGCGCCAGGCGGCGAAGTTCTTCTGGTCCTCGGACCCTTCGAAGTCGAAGTTGTCCCGGCCGACGTTCAGTTCGTAGAAATCGAGCACCGCCATCAGCGGGTCGAAGCCCTCGGCCGTTGGGTCGGTGCCGGGCTTGAAGCAGTTGCCCTGGTAGATCTGGTGCACGGGCAGCCAAGACTGCTGGTACTTCTCGGGCTCGTGCTCGAAGATGCCCTTGCAGTGGTCACTGCAGAAGTGGAAGCGGCGGCCGCGCCAGTCGGTCTCGCGGTAGCAGATGCTCGTCGGGTCGCCAGGCTCGGTGAAGAGCATCGGGATCTGGCAGGTCTGGCACAGCATCGGCAGCGTCTTGCTGTAGTAGCGGTTGCCCTGTGCGGCCTGGTCGCGCCAGTATTCGAAGCGCGGGCGGTACAGCGTGTCGAAACTCTCGGGGTACTTCTCCGACAGCCACGCCATCTCCTGCTCCTGCGGGATCCAGGTGTGGAACGGCGCGGCGGCGCTGAAGTTGTAGAACGTGGCCCAGGCTTGGTGGCTGATGTGGTCCTTGCCCTCGCAGGCGTCCTTCCAGCCTGCGGGCTCGCGGATGCCGTAGCGCGCCAGGTCCTTGAAGAGCGCGCCGCCGTTGCTCTCGGCGTACATCTCCCAGGCTTCCTTCCAGCTCATCACGCGCTTGGGCAGCATGTAGTCCTGCATCATGGCCACCAGCGTGAGCAGGCGGTAGCCGCGCCAGAACCACTTGTCGATCCAGCGCTGCACGATGGGCACGTTGGCCGGGTCCTGCTCGAGCATGAACTTGATGCACTCGATGCCCAGCGTCATGTGCCGGCTCTCGTCGCTCTGGGCGCTGAAGCCGAAGGTCACGGTGCTCATGTCGCCGTTGTGCGCCGCGCCGCTCATGAAGGGCACGAACAGCAGGTTCGTCAGCACGTACTCGAACGAGAAGCTCACCGCGGTGAGGAACTCGAACGGCCCGGCGCTGCAGGCGTCCTCGAAGAAGCTCTTCGGCACGGACAGGTACCACACCCGGTCGAACCAGTGGTTCTGGTGGTGCATGCCGTTGAAGTACTTGTTGTAGTGGCTGAGCGCGTGCGTCTCGGTCTGGTAGTGGCGCAGTTCGTCTACGCTCTGCATCTGGCAGGCCACGCTGGCACCGGCGCCGCGGAAGGCACGGCCGGCATGTGCATAGCCGCGGTGCGCGTAGTACTCCAGCGGCGTCACGCCCTGGATGAACAGCTTCAGCGCATTGACGTAGCGCGCATCGGCCACGCCCAGGTGCCCGTTGTTCTGCGCGAACGCGTCGATGACGGCGTAGAGCTTGCGCTCCTTCTCGCCCTGGTACTTCCAGTAGGCGTCCATCGTCAGCCGGAACGGGTCTTCCCACTGGTTCCAGTCGTGGATCTTGATGCCCTCGTAGGTGTCGTACGGGTACACCTTGTCCATCGGCTGGTAGGTCGTGTCCCAGGCGAGGCCGCGGGTCATCGCGGCGTAGCGTTCCTTGAGGCCGAGCTTCTTCTTGGCGACGCGGGTGTCCATGCTTGTGTCTCCTGTTCCTCAGTGTTTCCAGCTCAGCGAGAACTGGTCGTCGTCCTCGTCGATGTGGCCCGACAGCGTGAGCAGGTTGACGTGCAGCTGCTGCAGGTCGAAGGGGCGGCCGGTGATCTCCTCGATCGTCTGGCGGCGGATCGTCAGGCGGTTCGGCGCATCGATCTTCACGAGGCCGGGCGAGTGCACGGCCTGGGCAGCCGGGTTGTCGGCGAGGATGGCCTCGACGAGCGGGCGCGATTCCTCGTTGGACGGGAACGCGATGAACACGTTGGACATGCGGGGGTCTCCTTCGAAGGGGTTCAGGCGCCGAGGCCGGCCTTGGCCAGCCGGGCGTCCAGGGCCTTGCGGGCGTCGGTTGCGGCCGCCGCGCCCGGCTCGCCCAGGGCCAGTTCCGCCACGGGGCGCAACGCCGCCTGCGCGCGGTCGGCCCAGGTGCGGGCCCAGCCGCCGATGAGCTGGCGGTTGGCTTCGGACTCGGCCGCCGCCACCTTCACCACCGCATCGATCCAGCGCGCGCTTTCGTCGTGCCACTCGGGCATGAAGGCGGTGAGCATCGCGACCGCGGTGCCGCCCTGCAGCGCGAGGTGCTCGTCGACGAAGCTGCCGTAGACCAGCGGGTACAGCTGGCCGTCGAGTGCCAGGTTCTGCGCGACGAACAGCTCGAACGGGTCCTGCACGACCATCGTGTCCTCGACGTAGCGGCGCAGCACCTGCCAGCGCGGGTCGGCCAGCCAGTCGTTGCGGCCCGCCTCCAGCACGCCGGGCTCGTCGAGCGCGAGGCCCAGGCGCGTGAGGTACTGCGCCACGCCCAGGTGGTCCATCGCGTGGAACATCGCCGGCGCGGTGAAGGCGGTGCCCCAGCCGTACGCACACACCGAGGCGTTGTTCTGGTTGCCGGCCCACGCCGCATGGCGCAACGGCATCAGCACGTCGCAGGCCTTCGCACGCACGGTGTCGGTCATCTTCGCCACCAGCCCGCGCGACTCGACGAACTGGTAGTTCGACTCCATCGCGTCCTGCTGGCGGGCGCGGGTCATCGTCCAGGTCGCGTAGTAGAACTGGCGCGGGTCGCGCAGCGCATACCAGTCCGCCATCTGCACCTGCGTGCGGGACCGGTCGAAGAGCTCATGCGCCGGATCCCAGGTCGGGCGGTAGTGGAAGTTGATCTCGGACTGCGCGCCGAGCGTGGCCTCCTGGTAGCGCGTGGCGACCTTGTCGCCGCCGATGTGCTGCGCGACTTGCGCGTAGGTGTGGCGCAGCGGCTTGATCTCGCGCGTCTGCAGGTCGATGTTCATCGGGCTTGTCTCCTGGTCAGGGATGGATCAGTCGGCCAGCCGCTCGACGCGGTTGGCGGTGCAGAACTCGTCGAAGGCCGCGGTCGGCATCAGCAGCTCGACGGTCAGCTCGGGGCCGCCGATCGAGAACTCGAAGGCCACCAGGCCTTCGCGCGGCGAGCCGGTCACACGCACGAACTTGCGGCTCATGTCGAAGGTCTCGTCGGTGCTGTTGTTCATCGCGTGAGGTCGGCGGGCAGTTGCTCCCCTGGTCGCACCGGCCGTGCCACGATCTACAGAATCTCGATAAAACTAGGGTAAGCACCGATCCGAGCGACCCATGCAGCGCCGACCGGACGCCAGACCGCGGGTTAACCCTTGCGAACCGACGGGATTGCGCGGTTTCATGCGGCAGCGCAGCGTGATGAAATGATCACTCGGGCCCCAGGCGGTCATCTTTTGGTGAACTGGCCCCGACGTGCCTCAACATCCCGCCCTCCAGATATCTCGATAATCCAGCCGTGAGTGACGCTCCTCTACCTCCGCTGCCCACCGACGAGGACCTGCGCCGGCTCGTGCACTTCTCGGCGGGCGACGGCCGCATCTGGCTGGCTGGCCGGCGCATGCTGCTGGTCCATCTGGCTGCGCTGGGCTCGCTGCGGCGCGAACTGCTGCTGAGCTTCGGCCGCGACCAGTCGCGGCGGGCGCTGATGCGCGCCGGCCATGCGTCAGGCCGCCTGGATGCGGTACTGGCGCGGCAGGTTCGCGGCCAGGCCGGCCTGTTCGAGATGTTCTCCGTCGGTCCTCAACTTCACATGCTGCAGGGCGCCGTGCAGGTCACGCCCGAGCGCTTCGACGTCGACATGGAGCAGGGCCGCTTCGACGGCGTTTTCCGCTGGGACCATTCCTGGGAGGTCGAGACGCATGTGCGCGACTTCGGCCCGCAGACCGAGCCGGTGTGCTGGATGCTGCTCGGCTATGCGTCGGGCTACACGTCCGAGTTCTTCGGCCGCCCCATCCTCTTCAAGGAGACGGAGTGCACCGCCTGCGGTGCGGCGTCGTGCCGGATCGTCGGCAAGCCGCTGGCCGACTGGCCCGATGCCGAGGCCATGGCGCGCGACTACGAGCCCGACTCGCTGCTGATCCGCCTGGAGGACCTGCAGTCGCAGGTCGACACCCTGCGTTCGACGCTGGACACCTCGGACGAACTGGGGCCGCTGGTGGGCCGCTCCAAGGCGTTCGGGTCCGCACTCACCCTGTTGCGCAAGGCTGCGGCGACGCAGGTCACGGTGCTGCTGACCGGCGAAACCGGTGTCGGCAAGGAGCGCTTCGCGCGTGCCTTGCACACGATGAGCCCGCGCAAGGACAAGCCCTTCGTCGCCATCAACTGCGCCGCGCTGCCGGCCGACCTGATCGAAAGCGAGCTCTTCGGCGCCGAGAAAGGCGCGTACACCGGCGCAAGCGCTGCACGCACGGGCCGCTTCGAGCGCGCCGATGGCGGCACCTTGATGCTCGATGAACTGGGCGAACTGCCGGTTCCCGCACAGGCCAAGCTGCTGCGCGTGCTGCAGCACGGCGAGGTGGAGCGCCTGGGCGGCTCACAACCGCGCAAGGTGGACGTGCGCGTGGTCGCCGCGACCAACGTCGACCTGGAGGCTGCGGTCGCAGCCGGTCGCTTCCGACGCGACCTGCTCTACCGGCTGAATGTGTACCCGATCCGAATCCCGCCCTTGCGGGAACGCGCCGACGACATCGAGCCGCTCGCGATGCACCTGCTTCAGCGCTTCGCAGCGCTGCATGCCAAGCGGGTGGCCGGCTTCACCGACCGCGCGCTCGACGCGATGCGCCGCCACGCGTGGCCGGGCAACGTCCGGGAGCTGGAGAACCTGATCGAGCGCGGCGTCATCCTCGTCAGCGATGACGAGCCCGTCGATGTCGACTCGCTGTTCCCCGGCCTCCCCGACACCGCCCCGCTCACCTTGACCGCTGCTGGAACGCTCGAGCCGCGGGACGCACCGGGCGGTGGCTCGCTGTTCGACGAATTGGCGCGCCGTGGTCTCACCTTGGATGCGATGGAGCAGGTGCTCATCCAGGAGGCGGTGGAGCGAGCTGGCGGCAACCTGGCCGCCGCGGCGCGCTCGCTCGGCCTGACGCGGCCCCAACTGAGCTACCGCGTGCAGCGCCTGCGTACCGGCGAAGGCACGAAGTCCTGAACACCTCATGGCCAAGAAGACCTTCCTGACCCTGGTTCACGCGGGTGAGAGCGACGACGCCGACGGGTCGCGCACGCTGATCGAGCGGGCCTACGTCCAGTTGCGAGACGACATCGTCGAGGGTCGCCTGGCCCCCGGCGAGCGTATGCGAGTGGAGCACCTGAAGACCCGCTACGGCGTCGGCGCCGGCACGCTGCGCGAGGCGATCACACGCCTGGCCAGCGACGCATTGGTCGTGGCCGAAGGCCAGCGAGGCTTTCGCGTCGCCGAGGCGACGATGGCGGACCTGGAAGACTTGACGCGGCTTCGCCTGCACATCGAGATCGACGCGCTGCGGCAGTCCATCCGGCATGGCGGTCCGGTGTGGCGCGAGAACCTTCGGCAGGCCTTCGACGAGCTGTCCGCGCTGGAACAGCCGCTTCGGCCCGAAGCGCGTCGTCGCTGGGAGCAGCTGAACACGCGCTTCCACGAGACGCTGGTCGAAGGCTGCCAGTCGGCATGGACGATGCGCCTGCTGCGCACCCTGGGCCGCCACAGCGAACGCTACCGCAGCATCTCGATCCGTTTCGGGCCCGTGCCGCGCGACGTGCACGCGGAGCACAAGCTCATCTACGACCTGGCCATGTCCGGGCAGGAGGCTCGTGCCGCACTGGCGCTGGAGGCCCACATCCGCGCCACGCCGGACGCGCTCCAACAAATGGGTTGGGGTGGAGCGGTTTCGGCCTGAGCGGCGAGGCTGTTCCGGGCACGAACGACAGCTTTGTGCGCGGAGGGCGGAAGACGGCTGTTGGCCGGGTGTGTGAGTTGGGCAGCCGGCGCTGGACGCCCGGTCTCACCGTCATACGGGTCGCTCGCAACGTCGCAGCAGGCCTTGATGTCGACGAACCGGGTGGCAACCTGGTCGAACCACCACGGTAGATCAAGGCGCCACATGCAACCCCTCAAACTCACCCTCAAGGGCTTCCGCGGCATCCGCGATGGCCTGGGCCGCGACGAGATCACCCTCGACCTCGAGCGCCTCGCTGACGGAGCACAACTGATCGCCATTGTCGGCACCAACGGTAGCGGCAAGACGACGATCCTCGACAACCTTACGCCCTACAACCTGCTTCCCAGCCGAGCAGCGACGGCTGGGCCTGGTGGCTTCTCGTACTACGACCACGTCTACCTCCCCGAAAGCCTCAAGGACCTGACCTGGGCGCACGAGGGCCGCTGCTACCGGTCGCAGATCGTCATCCGGACGAACGGCCGCCGTAAGACCGAGGCCTTCCTGCACGGACTGGACGACGATGGGCAATGGCGGCCCGTGCGCATCGATGAGGGCACTGTCTCCGATGGGCGCGTCGAGTCGTACACCCGCTGTGTCGACGCCATCTGCGGCAGCCCGGAGACCTTCTTCACATCGGTCTTCGCCTCGCAGGGAAAGCGCCAGCTCAACACCTACCGCAACGGCGAGATCAAGACCTTGCTGGCCGATCTGCTGGGACAGGACGAGATCCGAGCCATTGGACAGAAGGCCGTTGAAGTGGCACGGCTGCTGAAGGCGGGACTGGTGACGATCCGCCATCATCAGGTTGGCCTGGCAGATGAGTGCGCGGCTGTCGAGCGCGCCAGCCGAAAGCTCGACGGTGCGGACTTGCGGGTGGCCAAGGCCGAAACCGCCAAGCGGGCGGCCCAGACCTTGCTGGACGGAGCGCTCGAGCGGCACGCCCGCCTGTCGGCCGAGCGTGAACAGTCCCGCGCCACCGAGGCGCGACGTGTCCAGCTCATGACCGAACGCCAAGCAGAGATCGACACCACGCGTCAGTCGATCAAGGGCCTGCAGACCCAGGATCTCACGGAGGTACAGCGCCTGGAACGCCTGGAGCAGCGGATCGCCGCGCGCCAGCAGCAGGAGCAGGTAAGGCGGCAGTCATTGGCGCAATCGCGGCGCCGCTGCCTGGAGGTGCTCGGCGAGGCGGACGCGGTCGGCCGCGCGGTCCGGCGGCTGGCATTGGCGCAGCGCGCACACGAGCTGCGCCGGGCACGTACCCAGGCCAGTCGCCAGCGCGTCCAACTGCTAACCCAAGGCCACGGAGCCATCCGGCTGTCGGAACAGAGGCTGGCCGCCATCGAACGCGACGCAGGCAAGGCGGTGCTTCGAACCCAGGAGCTGGCCCATCGCTTCGGCCTGACTGCCGAAGTACCCTGTGCGGGCAGCGACTTGCAAGGGCGCTGCAAGCTGCTCGGCGACGCCCGCGAGGCGCAGGCTCTCATGCCCGACGCCAGGGTCCAGGTGGCACGCTGCGCTCGCGACAAGGAGCAGGTTCAGGCGGAACTGAGCGGGCTGCGCCGGCGCCACGAAGCCCTTGCCGATGCCCCGCGGGCCCTGGCCCGGGCCGAGGAAAGTGAAGGTGCTGCTCGCCGGCGCGCCGAACGCATGGCCGTACTGGCGTCGAAGGAGCGGACCTGCATCCAGGCCAGGGCAACGCTGATCGAGATCGACCGCGACCTGGCCGCCTGCGGTTCACCGACCGGGCAGGATGCACGGACCCCCGAGGAGCAGGCAGAGCACGGGCAGATCGTGGCGTCGCGCCAGGCCCTCTCCCAGCATCTGGAGGCGCAGCAGCGGCGATCCGCCGCGGCGCTGGCGCGTATCGAGCGGCTGTTGGCGGACCTGCCGGCGGCCTACGACGAGCGCCTGCTCAAGGCAGCCGCCGAGGCGGTCATGGGTGCGCGCGGCGCGATCGCGACGGCCGAGCGTTCGCTGCTGGAGGCCGCGAGAGACGCGCAAGCGCAGTTGGATCTCGGCAAGCAGGCGGCGGCGCTCGTCGCGCGCCGCGAAGCGGCCCAGGCACGCTGCACGAAGATCGAGGACGAACTCGCCAACTGGAGCCTGTTCGCTCGCTGCATGAGCAACGACGGACTGATCGCGCTGGCAATCGACGACGCCGGGCCGGCCTTGTCCGGCTTGGCCAACGACCTGCTGCTGGCCTGCTACGGACCTCGATTCACGGTATCGATCCGCACGCTGCTCGAGAGCGGCAAGGGTGAGCAGAAGGAAGGATTCGACATCGTCGTCCACGACGGCACGACCGGCGAAGCCAAGAGCGTGGGCCTGATGAGCGGCGGCGAACGAACCTGGGTGGAGGCCAGCCTGACCCGCGCCATCGCCTTGTACCTGGCGACGCACACGGGACGCCGGTACACAACGTTGTTCTGCGACGAGGCCGACGGCGCACTCGATCCCGAGCGCAAGCGCATGTTCATGGCGATGAAACGCGAGGTGTTGCGCCTGGGCGGCTACGAGCGCGAATACTTCGTCTCGCAGACGCCGGAGCTGACCACGATGGCCGACACCGTGATCGACCTGGAAACGCTGAAGGTACAGCCCCCGGAAGAGAGACTCGTCCCGGGATGACCCACAACGGTTGCGGCTGACCTCGTCGCTCGCTGGTGCGTGCGCTGGGGTCAACTGTCGCGGTGCTTCGGCGCGATCGACACGACGCGCACCTTGGCGTCGCTGCGTAGTTCCGCGACCTCACGTTCGCGCCGCTGCAGCAGCAGGCGCGTCTCCTGCCACGCGGCGAAGTAGTGGTCAACCAGTGCGGCCATCTTGGCGAGCTGTTCGCGCAGAGCGGCATTGTCCTGGCGCAGTTGCCTTGCCGCTCGCCTGTCTCCGTCGAGTCGAGGGCTGTGCTTCTGCTGCGCTGCGTGCAACGCCTGCACGACGTCAGGATGGTAGCGATACAGCGCATTGCGAGAGATGCCGGCCAGCTCACACAAGGACGTGGCGGTCAGCGCCGGCGGAGACGCGCCGTTGCCTTGCTGTCGAACCATCGTGGCCAGCGTCTCCAGCAGCCGCTGTGACGACCCGCTCTTCACTGTGCCGGGAGGCTGCTTCGTCATGGTGATTCCTTCTGCCCGCTGTCCATCGCCCGGACCAGGGATCGTGCCTCGTCGAGGCGCGCACGAACGATGCGCAGGGTCTGCAAAGGCAGCGCCGGTTCATCCAGCAGGTCCTGGCAGCGGTGAACCTGCTCGGCCCAGTAGGCGCGGTGCGGCTCAGACACGACGAAGTTCCGGCAGCGCGCGCAGGTAGACGGCTCGCGGCGGGCAGGGTTCGGGCCGGCCGCGTTGCCGAGGCAGGCGCTGTACTCCTCGCGATAGACGCAGAAGCCCCAGTCGCAGACCCCGAGCACGAGTCCGGCGTCGACCAGCAGGCGCGCATAGCTCGCGAGGTCCTCCTTGATGCGCTTGCCCCGAAAGCGCGGGCGATTCGCCAAGATCTCCTCGCCGGCCCGACCGCCCAGCCCGGGTGCTGCCAGCATGTGCTCCCAGGCACTGACCGATTGCTCCAGGATCTCGGCGTCGATCTCCCGGTCGAGCCGGTAGTCGGACCCAGCGTAGCCGTGGTCGGTCTCGGCACGTTCGCGGTGTCCCAATTGCTGGGCCAGCGCGAAGAGGCTCGTGCGATCACGCAGTGCCGCGAACCTGGCGAAGGTCTTGCGGCCCTGATGCGACGTGAGCTTCCACGGCCGGCCTTCATAGGTCAGGCCAAGCCAGGCGCCGAATCGCCCGAGTTGGGTGTTGGCCCGCGCGGTCGACGGAATCTCCAACTGCTCGGAAGCCACCTCATGCCACTCGGTCGCGCCATTGCCGCGCCAGCGTCGCAGCCAGAGCTCGTCGCGCCCGGCGATGGCGCGGTGCCCGGCGGACAAGGCTTCGAGCACCGCCACCGCCTGCACCGCGGCGGGCGGGGCGACCCACTCGTGCGCACGCCCGTGATAGCCAGCCTGGCGCTTGAAGATCGCCCCGACGATGACGGTCACGGGCTGACATGCGCCCTCGGCGCTTCGGCGCTGCACACAGCCGGCCTTCAGGTGCAGGATCTCGCTCACGCGCGGGCCGACCAAGTAGGAAATGACGACGAAGCAGGCGGCATAGAGCAAGTCGGTGCGCAACACGAGTTCGCGGACCGACCGTACGGGCGAGTCATCGGGGATGCCAGCGCTGGCACGCTGCAGCGCGCGTGTGGCCCGTCCGGTGTGCGCGTGCCCGGCGCCGCGCCCGCCGGCTGCGGCCTGCCGATAGGCCTCCCAAGCGCGAAGGACGACGGGAGCGTCGCGCGTGACGAGGTCGATCGCCGTCTGCACCAACGGCACCGCGACGCTGTCGGGCGTATAGGGCAAAGGTCGACGCAACCCTTCGTGATACCCAGCGGCCCGGCGAGGGTCATGTCCGGCAAAGGGATCGAAGCTCAGGCCGTCATCAAGTTCGTCGCGAAACCGATGAAAGTACGCGAGCAGGTACAGGTGTCGGTGCACGGTTCCCGGCGCGCGCTGCGGCGAGCGACCAGGCAGGGGGCGCGAGCGCAGCCACTGCTGAAACTGCAGGAGCGCCGGCGGATCGAGCAGCGAGAAGCGGTTGAATCCCTCTGCGCTCATCCACTGGAGCAGGCCGCGCAGTGTGTGAAAGTACTGCCCGACCGTGCTCGGCCGCAGCGGCAGCCCAGTGGACAGTGAGCGTGATCGGATGAGGGCGACGAGCTGTCGGCAGGTCTCGAGCAGCGCGGCGTGGCGCTGGTCGGTGAAGCGTTGACCATCCTGCAGTTCGAAGTCCCAGTGCAGGCGCACAGGCCGCCGCTCTTCCAGGGCATTGCCAGGCGCCAGAACCCAGACCGGGTCTTCCCACGTCGACTCCGTAAGGAACCAAGTGCGATCGCCTCGTTCCGGAGCGCGAACGACCGGACTGTCGGTGGCCAGGCGCTGCAGGGCGGACATGGCGGTGGCCTCACCGAAGGTTCGGCAACGTCGGCAGGCACGCCAGCAGCGGCTCGGCGGCGGCGAGTTCCCTTGTCCCAAAGCGCGGCAGGATGTCCTCTTCGAGGATGCGCAGCTGCGGCCCGTAGAACGCCTGCCAGCGGGCCGGATGCAGCATCGTTGCGGCGGCGCGCAGGTGTTCGCGGGCCTGAAGCAGGCGGGCCAGCGTGCGCGGCTCCGGCGGGATCACCGCGTTGGGGCAGGTGAAGCAGCCCATGAAGTTGGTGCACATCTCACCGCGGCGCGTGCCGGGTGCGGCACCGGCCAGCGGATCTGTGCAGTCGAAGCCGAACATCGACACCGTGGCGCCCGGCGGGATTGCCGCGCTCGACGACGAAGCCGCGATCGTCGCTGACGCCGTTGTGGTCGGCGGTTCCAAGAGGTGCGCGACGAAGGCCTCCTGCAAGACGGCGATGCGCGCGTGGTTCTGCTGCCGGACGATCGGCCTCTGGACATAGCGAACGGTAGTTGCGATGCTGGCATGGTTGGCCACCGTCTTCGTCCGCAGCAGATCGCCGCTGGCGCGGTAGAAGGTGGTCAGCACGCTTGGGCGCAGGCTCGCCAGCGAGAAGGGCGCCAGGCCATGGCGCCGGCAGAACTCGGCGAGCAGGTGGTGGACGGTGATGGTCGACATCGCGCCCACCGTGCGCAGGCCCTTGAAGAGGAAGAGACGGTCGCGTTGTGCGGGCGGTGCCAGCGGCCGCAAGCACTCGTTCCAGCTCAGGATGTCCCTCACCAGCGCCGGCGGCTCGAACGGCGCGTCGCGCTCGAAGCTACGCCGTTGCAGGCGCCCGGCGCGAGCCTTGAACCAGACCAGCATCTGGCGCTTCTCCAGCAGCGGCATATCCTGCAGGCAGTCGCGCCCGAGTTCGGCGATGGGTTCGGGATTGCCGGCCGAGTGGATCAGGATCGCCAGGTAGTACGGCAGCAAGGAGACAGCGCGCGGGTACAGGCAAGGTTCTATCTGCTTGGCGCCACCCCAGCGGCGTACCGCCAACTGCAGCGGGTGATTGCCGCGGCGCTGCAGTTCGAGGCTGCTCGGCACGATGCCGCCGAAGTGCCGATCGACCTCCACGAGCAACCAACCCAACGAGCCCGGCGTGTCCCCATCCGAGGCGCGTTGCGCTGCGGCCGCGGCGCGAGTCTCCCGCAGAGCAGCGATGTCTGCCTCGCAGGCGCGCAGGATGGCACGCAGCTCGGGTGCCGTCAGCGTGGCGCGTGGTGGCCTGTCGTTGCCCCGTCCCGAGAAGGGCGTGAAGGGGTGGTCGATGCGACTGACGAGATCGGGGCGACAGCGCTCGAGCCAGCGCAGCAGCTGTCGCAACGCGCCGTAGACCGTGATTCGCGTGGAGATGGCCCATGGCGCACCGTCGGCGCACTGCTGCGCGTTGAGCCATTCGCCGTAGCGCAGGAGCATCCGGCGGTCCAGGTCCGCAAGCGATTCGATCGCTCCCGATTCGGTCGCAAAACGGTTGAAGGTGAGCATCGAGGTCCAGCAAGACTTGATGCTGCGGGGCGACCTGGCCCCATGGTGACTCCAGAACGCCAGCGCCAGCGCGAGCCGCACGTCTTCCGGCAGGCCCAACGACGAGAAGTCGATGACCGTGCGGCGTACCACGCGCGGCGCATCGATGCGCGGTTGCTCCGCGTCCTGCATCGGCGCCGCCATGGGTTGCTGCGACAGGTCCCGGCGGATGCGCTGAGCTTCGGAGATCATGGCGGGCCTGTCTCCGCCATCAGCTTGCCGAGCGCGTCATTGAGAACACACGGATCGACTGCCACGGCGCGAAGGTAGCCGTCGGTGGTCTCGATGTGCTCGTGACCGAGCAGCACCTTCACGACCAGCAGCGGGTTGACGTTGGCGCCACCGGCGGCCAGATGCTCCAGTCGAGCCAGCAGCATGCATGCAAAGGTGGCCCGCAGCAGGTGCGTCGTGGCCTTGAATCCACAGGCCCGCCCCGCTTGGCGCACCGCGCGCTGGTAAGCGTTCTTGCCCACGGGTCGTCCGCGTGAATTGACGAACAACACCGTGGGCGCGGCGGTCCGGCATCTGCGTCTTGCACGTGCGAGCCAGGCCAGGCGATGACCGCGCACGTAGCCGTCGGTCTCGTCGAGCAGGCTGGCCGGCACGAGCACCTGGCCGGGCTTGCGGCCCTTGCGGATGATCTCGATTGCGCGATGCGGCGCGGCCGGTGCATCGCGGGCACGGACGTCGCCGACGCTCAATCGCAACAGCTCGCTGATGCGCAGTCCCGAGTACAACTGCCAACGCGCCATCAGGTCGTAGGGCGGTGCGAGCGCCGCGAGGAGTTCGCGCGCCTGTTCGGATACCAACGGCCGGGGCAGCGCCTCGTACTGCCGGAGGACGAACAGGCTGCGCTCGTTAGTCGGGGTGTGGCTGATTCGGGGCGGCCCGTGCTGGCGCGCGAGGCGGAGATCGCGCGCCGGTTCAGCCAGCGGCGAGGCGCTCAAACAATGCGTACGAACCGCCCACCCGTAGAACCGAAGCACGCCGCGAACGCGATGGTTGATGGTGGAGGTTCGGTACGGCCGGCCGGTATGTGCGCTTGGCTGGGCCATCATCCGGTTCCGATAGGCGACGAGGTCGACCGCGTCGGCCGTCTCCCAAGGGATGTCGTTCTGTTCGAGCGTCTCGAACCAGTCGTAGAGGATCTCGGCGTAGGTCCTCAACGTGTCTTCGGTATGAGCGCGCTGGATCGAGTGCTCGTGCAGGAAGGCAACGGCTGGCTCGATCAGTTCCCAGCGCTTGGTGAACAGGAGCGGAAACCCGCTTGGGCGAGGCTCGCGAACGGCGACGACAGCTGCTTGTTCGGCAGCGGCGTGCGCCCGACCTGGCACCTCATCGGCGGTCGGAAGCGATGCCTTGCGGATGATCTGCACCATGCGGCACTGCCCTGCGGGCCAGGAGCTTGACGGCGTCCACGAACGACAGGTCAAGGAGGTACATCGCCAGGTCAATGGCCCCACCCCCACCACGCTTCGCGCGCGTGTCGTACCACTTCGGCCCCGTGGTCACAATCTCGAAGTCGCCGCGGCCGATACTCAGGTGCCAGCGCGCGCTCCGATCATCCTTGACGGGCCGAAATGTCGGGTCCACCTGGAAATGGGTGGCCAGCAGCGCAAGTGCGTCGCAGGCCGGCATTTGGCGAAGCGCTGTCAACGTCGAGGCACTGAAAGAACGGTGTAGTCGACGTGCGACCATGTTCGAGACCTCCTGTTGCGTTGCTCGAAAACGCGGGACGCGGCCGGGCTACTCGCCTCTGAAAGAGGCCGGGGCTGCCCGGGCATTCGCACAATGTAGGCGGCCCTACGGGACAGGCCAATGGCGTTGACACTGCCGAATGCAACCTAACACCCCTACCTCGTGATGCCGTCGCGGGCCGGTGCAGATGGCCTGGGCGCGTTCTCCTACTACG